>Ga0209606_1000085_pt1 | contig 156138 bp, 117 predicted proteins | sample AD_UKC057_MetaG_FD_184412 | JGI IMG/M metagenome (GOLD analysis project Ga0209606, IMG submission 184412) | Active sludge microbial communities of municipal wastewater-treating anaerobic digesters from USA - AD_UKC057_MetaG (SPAdes) (version 2) | ecosystem: Engineered > Bioreactor > Anaerobic... | reverse complement strand
CGAACGCCTCAGCCACAATCTGGGCCTGGCGGCCCAGGGCGCGCAGCGGGACGCCGTCCGGCAGAATCTGACCGGCAAGCTTCCCGAAGACTGCCTGCGCCAGGTGCTGGCGGCCGGCATCTCCATCCTCGATGTCCGGGAGTGCCTGGAGCGGAATGGTCAGCCGGTCCGCTTCCCGCCCGCGGCGGGCGGCCGGCCCTGAAACGCTGCGACACGGGCGGGAGCGGCCGGAGGACCGGCCGTCCCGGGCAACCGCCCTATCCTCCGCCCATCAGGTGGATGGCGTCCACGCGGTCCCCATCGCGGATCACGAACGAGTCGTACTGGTCTTTCCGGATCACCTCGCCGTTGACCCGGACGAAGATCATCGGGAAGGTGAACTTCATCTGCTGCAGCATCTGACGGACGGTGAGTTGGCTGCCCGTCAAGTCGGTGTCTCGGTTATTGATGACCAGCCGCATGCCACACCTCTCGCTCATCCTGTCACGGTGATTATAACCGCCGGCCGAAGTCGGGCGCAAGAGGCGGAAATCCCGTTGACTTATTACACCCTGATCGATATTATAAAATGTCATTAAAAATGGAGGTTCCGCCCCCATGAAGTATCTCAAAACCTACGACGAGAAATGCATCGGCTGCAACCAGTGCATGACGGCCTGTTCCATGGCGTTCTTCAAAGAGGACATCCCCGCCAAGTCGGCCATCCAGGTCATCGAGAAGCCCGACGGAGGGTATCACCTGGTGGTCTGCGACCAGCAGTACCGCAAATGCGTCGATGAATGCCCCACTCAGGCCATCACCATCAACAAGCAGGGCGTGGTGATGATCAACAAGAAGCTGTGCATCAGCTGTTTCGCCTGCGTGGCCGTTTGTCCCATCGACGCCATGCGGCGGTGCGACGGCGTGTTGAATCCCTTCAAGTGCGTGGCATGCGGCGTCTGTGTCAAGGGCTGCCCCACTCAGGCGATCGAGATCGTGACCGAGGAGTAGCAACCATGAACAACACCAAGATCCACACCGACGTCGACGCCCTGAAGGCCCGGCACGTTCTGCTCAAGGAATTCCGCTACGAGCTCCGGCCGGTGGTGCGCGGCTACAACATGCGCACGCTGTATGTGAACGTCTCGTCGAACGAGATCCGGGAAAAACCGGTCTCCGAGGAAATGAAGCAGAAGTTCACCGGAGGCAAGGGTTTCGGCCTGAAGCTGCTTTGGGACGCGATCTCCGACACCACTCGCTGGAACGATCCCGAGAACGAGATCAACATCGCCATGGGGCCCATCTGCGGCAACACCAACTACCCGGGTTCGGGGAAATCGCTGGTGGTCTCGATCTCTCCGCTCACCGACATTCCCATCGACAGCAACGTGGGCGGCTATTTCGGCCCCTACCTGAAGTTCTCCGGCTTCGACGCCATCGAGATCCAGGGCAAGGCCGAGCGCGACGTCATCGTGTACATCGACGGCAACCAGGGGCTGATCCAGATCTTCGAGGCCCCCGCCGAAGCGGTGGACAGCCACATCCTGGCCGAGCAGATGGTGGAGCTGTTCGCCGACAACGATCTTGAGAAAATGCACATCTCCGCGGTGAGCGCCGGCCGCGGCGCCGAGCACGCCCTGATCGGGTGCCTGAACTTCTCCTTCTATGACCGGCGCCGCAAGGTGGCGCGGCTCAAGCAGGCCGGCCGCGGGGGCATCGGAACGGTGCTCCGCGACAAGAAGATCAAGGCGGTCGTGGTCAAGTATTCGGGCCTGTCGGGCAAGTCCAACGATCCCGCCGACCTGGACACGCTCCAGCGCACCGGCCTGAAGCTCCACAAGGAGATCATCGCCCTGGACGACCAGCAATGCCGGATGCGCCAGATCGGTACCGCCCACCTCGTCGAGATCATGGACGAGTACGATCTGCTGCCCACGCACAACTTCAAGTTCGGCCGGCACGCCGACTCGCCCAAAATCAATTCGCACGCCTTCTACGAGCTCGTCACTCACGGGCTGCCCGACGGCTGCTGGTTCGGCTGCACCATGGCCTGCGCCAAGGCGGCGGACGGCTTCGAGCTGGTGACCGGCCCCTACCAGGGGCAGCGCGTCACCGTCGACGGCCCCGAATACGAGACCGTGGGCGGCTGCGGCTCCAACGTCGGCATATTCAATCCCCGCGCCATCATGGAGATCAACTTCTACTGCGACACTTACGGCCTGGACACCATCTCCTTCGGCACCATGACCGCCTTCATCATGGAGTGCTGGGAGAAAGGCGTGCTCAACGCCGAGCGCACGGGCGGCCTGGATTTCACCTGGGGGAACTGGCGGGACACGCTGGAGATGATGCACCAGATCGCCCGGGGCGAAGGGTTCGGTCTCATCGCCGGGCTGGGAACCCGGAAGATGAAGGAGTATTTCATCGATCATTTCGACGCCGATCCCCAGCTCATGCAGGACATCGGCTGCGAGTGCAAGGGCCTCGAATATTCCCAGTACGTTTCCAAGGAATCGCTGGCCCAGCAGGGCGGTTACAGCATGGCGCTCAAGGGCCCGCAGCACGACGAGGCCTGGCTGATCTTCATGGACATGGTCAACAACCAGATCCCCACCTTCACCGACAAGGCCGAAGCGCTTCACTACTTCCCCATGTTCCGGACCTGGTTCGGGCTGCAGGGCCTGTGCAAGCTGCCCTGGAACGACGTGGAACCCGCCAACAACGCCCAGACCGATGAACCGGCCAAGGTGCCGGAGCATGTCCAGAACTACGTCGACATCTACAACGCCATCACCGGCGGGAACCTCAACAAGAAGGAGCTGATCCTGCAATCGGAGCGCGTGTACAACTTCCAGAAAGTCCTCTGCATGCGACTGGGGCGCGGCCGACGCAGCGACGATATCCCGCCGTTCCGCATGATGGGCCCGGTCACCGTCGAGGAGTATGAATCACGGCAGGATCGGTACGATCAGCAACTGCGCGAAAAAGTGGGCGTCGATCCCGCCGGCAAGAGCAGCGAGGAAAAACTCAGAATCCTGCGCCACTACCGCGAGGAGCAGTACCAGCACCTGCTGAATGCCGTCTACAAGCGCAAAGGCTGGACGTCCGAAGGCGTACCCACGCCCGAGCATCTCCGCAAGATCGGCATGGATCTGCCTGAGGTCCTGGCCGTGGTGGAGCGCCACCTGCGCTAAACGATTGACCTGTCTCCAAAACCACAGGGCGGCCGCACCGGCCGCCCTGTTTTTTTTCAGCGATCGCACGACCGCTCACTCCACATCGTAGGCGCGGAGGAATTCCTCCAGCAGGCCCCACGCCCCCCGGGGCAGCAGCACGTGGAACCGGTCCCGGTGGGCCGGCCGGGCGCCGATGCCGACACTGAGTCCGCCGGCTGAACCGGCGATGGCGCACAGCTCCGTCTCGTCGGCGTTGTGGCCGATCACCAGCGGCGTGCGCCAGCCATGGCGCGCCGCTTCCGTCTCGTAGACTGCCGCCTTGTCCAGCGGTCCGTGGCAGATCGGCGCGGCCAGGCCGGCGAACCGGTCGTTCAGCCAGACGATGCGGTTCCCCTCGAGAAAGCGGAACGGGATCGGCTCCCCGCCCTCGGCCAGCGCCGCACTGAGGCCGTCGAGCAGGCAGTCGAGGCCCAGCGAGATGACGCCGACGGGCCGCCGTCCGGCCAGGCGGCGCAGGCAGGGCCGGACCTCCGGGTACACGGTTCGCCACACGTCCGGCATGACCCGTCGGAACGCAGCGCGCTCGATGCCCCGGAGCGCTAGCCCGTACAGGGTGTGGAGGCGAAGGTTCTTGCGGACCGGGTCGCCGGGCAGCAGCTTGAGCCCGTACAGACAGGCTCCCAGCGCGATCAGCCGCCCGGCGCGGATGACGCGCGGACCGGCCGGGCCACCGGCGCCCGGCGCATCCCGCAACAGGCGGTGGCCGAGGGCGATCTGGGCGTAGCCGGGCATCATGCACTCGTCCACGTCCAGGACAGCGACGTCCGCCGCGGCGAGGCGGCGCCGGAGTTCGGCGGCGTCCAACCGGCTCCGGACGCCGGGCATCACGTCCCGGTAAGTTGAGGTCAGGTCTGGGTGCATGGCCGATCCGCAGGTATGATAACGGGGGGACGGGATCGCAACAATATTTTTCTTTGTTTGGGCCCAGCGTTCTGTTTTAATGAGATTTCCAGCGCGCCCCGACCGTTTCAGATCGTCCTTCAGGAGCCACCGATGCCGGATCAACGCGTTCTCATGGGTAACGAGGCGGTCGCCTGGGGGTTGGCGACCGGCGGCTGCCAGGTGGTGACCTCGTACCCGGGCACGCCCAGCTCCGAGATCCTCCCGGCCGTCCTCGCCATCCGTTCCGAGCTGGGCGCCGAGGTCGCCGTCGAGTGGTCGCTCAACGAGATGGTCGCCTTCCAGGTGGCCCTGGGGGCTTCCTACGCTGGCAAGCGCAGCGCCACGATCATGAAGCAGGTGGGGCTCAACGTCGCCGCCGACGCGCTCATGAGTTCGGCGTACACCGGGTGCCAGGGCGGCTTCGTGATCGTTAGCGCCGACGATCCCGGCCCCTATTCCTCCCAGACCGAACAGGACACGCGCGCTTTCGCCCAGTTCGCCAAGGTGCCGGTCCTGGACCCGGCCACCCCGCAGGAAGCCTGCGCCTACGCCAAGCTGGCGGTGGCCCTGTCGGAGCGCTTCGAGATCCCGGTGATCCTGCGCCCCTCGCTGCGGGTGTGCCACGCCCGCCAGACCGTGTCGCTGGACACTGCGATCGACGCCTGCCCGCCGGCGGCGTTCGTCAAAAATCCCAACCGGTGGGCCGCCACACCGAAGTACCGCCTGGAGCTGCACCGGGAGCTGAACCGGAAGCTGGAGGCGATCCGCGCCCATATCGAGAGCGAGCGGGCGCTCACCTGGGCCGACCCGGGCGAGGGCGCCCGCGGCATCATCGCCGGCGGGGTGCTCCGCGGCATGATCCAGGACTGGGCGGCGGGCCGCGGCCTGTCGCTGCCCCTGCTCCACTTGGGCTGCGCCTTTCCGTTCCCCGCCGGACCGGTGGCGGCGTTCATCGGCCAGCACGAGCGGGTGCTGGTCCTGGAGGAGACGGGTCCGGTGATCGAACAACAGATCGCCGATCGCGGCCGCATATCCGGCCGCCTCGACGGCTGGGTGCCCGCCGAAGGGGAGATCGACGGCCAGCGGCTCGACGAGATACTCGGCCGGTTCCTCGATCGGCCTGCCGTGTCGATCACGGTCCCGGAGAATCCGGCCCCGGCGCCGGCCCGGCGGCCGACGCTCTGTCCGGCCTGCCCCCACCGCAACTCGTTCCACGCCATCCGCAAGGCGCTGCCCAAGGGCATCTACACCGGGGACATCGGCTGCTACACCCTGGGCGTCAACATGAAGGCGGTGGACACGGTGCTGGTCATGGGCGCCTCCATCGGCCTGGCCATGGGCATCCACCAGGCCTACCGCCAGGACGGCCGGGAGCAGCCCGTCGTGGCCACCATCGGCGATTCGACGTTCCTGCATTCCGGCCTGCCGCAGCTGGCCAACGCGGTGTACAACGACAGCCGGATCATCGTGGTCATCCTGGACAACGAGGTGACGGCGATGACCGGCATGCAGCCCGCCGTCTCCACCGGCGCGCGGATCGACGGCACGCCGGGCCGGCCGGTCCGGCTCGAGGAGGCCGTCCGGGGCTGCGGCGTGCGCTTCCTGGAGATCCGCGACCCCTACGCGATGGACGCGTGCATCGAGGCGCTGCGGGCGGCGCACGCATTCACCCGGCAGCCCGACGGCGGCGTCGCCGTGCTGATCTTCCGGCATCCGTGCGTACTCAACGATCCCAGGGGCGGCGTGCCCGTGAAACGTCCCGTGACGGTCGATCCGGCCGCCTGCACCGGCTGCAAGGTCTGCATGAACGTGTTCCAGTGCCCGGCGATCATCGCCACCCCCGACGGCAAGGCAGGCATTGACCGCCGGATCTGCGCCCAGTGCGGGAACTGCATCGCCGTCTGCCCGTCCGGGGCGATCCGGGAGCAGCCATGAACACGCCGGTTCTCAAGGAGGAGCGGGTGGACCACCAGATTCTCATCGCCGGCCTGGGCGGACAGGGCGTGCTCTTCCTGAGCCGGCTCCTGTACGCCGCCGCCCAGATCCAGGACCGGCCCGTCTTCACGTATGAGATACACGGAATGAGTCAGCGGGGCGGCTCGGTGTACAGTTCACTGAAGATCGGCGCCTTCCGCTCTCCCGTGCTGTTCCCGGGCAGCGTGGACACCCTGTTCGTGCTGGAACGCTCCGAACTGTATACCCACCTGCGACAGCTGCGACCCGGCGGACAGGTGGTCCTGAATCATCCGGATCCGGACGCACCGGAGGTCCGCCGGCTGGCGGCTGCCGGCTACCGTGTGTTTGTCCACGACGCCGATGCCGTCGCCCTGCGGCTCGGGCAGCCGCGCATCGCCAACCTGGTCCTGCTGGGCCGGTTCATGGACGCGCATCCGTTCGTGCTGACGCACGAGGACATCCGGCAGGCGTTGCGGCAGATTGTGAAGCCGGCGTTGCTGGCGGTCAATGAGGCGGCGTTCCTGGGGCAGGCGCAAGGGGAAAACAAAAGGGGGCCTGACGGCCCCCGCTAGTTGTGGCTGGTGATAAAATAACGGCTATTCGCCCGGGGAGATGGCGCCCACGGGGCAGACCTCGGCGCACGCGCCGCAATCCGTGCAGATATCGGGATCGATCTTGTAGATGTCGCCTTCGCTGATCGCATCCACCGGGCATTCCGGCTGGCAAGTTCCACAAGCCGTGCATTCGTCACTGATAACGTGTGCCATGCGAACCTCCTAACGCAATTTTGCGGGCTCAGTGTAATAGGCGACCGAAGCGAGTGTCAAGATGAATCTGACCCCTCCTCGAAAAAAGCGTAATGCGCACTACCAATTGATGTTAGCCCGATTCTCTCTCCCCACTTCCGGCTGGTGCGCCGGTTGCCGGCCCTCCGGTCGATGACCTGCCCGGGTGCGGGTCGACGAAAAAAAAGTGTTGACAGGTTCATAATAGTGAAGTAAGTTATACAAGTATTCGATCTGTGAAATCGCTTGACGGAAGATTTACATTCTTCGAGGTGGGGCCATGAAGAAAGTGAACCAGGATCGCATCTATGTGGATAGGCTTCTCCAGGGCGACGCGACCGCCCTCGAGGAGATCATGGAGAAGTACAACGCCAAGATTTACAACACCGCCTACAACATCGTCAAGAACCACAACGACGCCCAGGAAATCGCCCAGGATGTGTTCTTCACCATCTACCGGAAGATCCACACGTTCAAAGGCAACTCGTCGTTCTACACCTGGATCTACCGCATCACCGTCAACTATGCGTTCATGAAACTCCGCTCCCGGCGGAAAGAGAAGCACATCCCCATCGAGGAGTTCAGCCGGCCCGACGGGGATGAGGCGCTGCTCACCGCCATCATTCCGGACAAGCGGAAGTTCGCCGACGAAACGGTGATCGAGCGGGAGTTCATGGACAAGGTGCTCCAATCCATGGAGCAGCTCCCCGATAAATACCGCGAGGTTTTCCAGCTCCGCGACCTCAAGCAGTACTCCAACGAAGAGGTCAGCGAGATGCTCAACCTCAGCGTGGCGGCGATCAAGTCCCGCATCCACCGGGCCCGGCTCTTCCTGCGGGACCAGATTCAGGAGTACGCCACCCCAAGCAACTGACCGCACGGATGACCGCCGGCTTTCGAGGCTGCCGCACCACGGCAGCCTCTTTTTTTCATCGCCTGCGGGCGTGATATACTTAGGTGTCGACCCAAACACTGTCGTTGATCGGCCATCAGCGGCTTCGCACAACCGCACCCGGCAACACCGTTGCGGTCCGCACGTATACTCAGCCGGTATCATTTTTCATAGGAGGTTGTCATGAACGAGGAAGTGTCCTCGCCCGGTGTGGCGAAAACGTTCGGGATCATCCATTTGGTCTTTGCCGGACTGGGCGCCATCATGCTGATATTCGGCGTCATCAGCCTGGCCACTGGCGGCAGCGGCATGTCCTTTGGCGGCGACGCCCCCGGCGCCGAGGAAATCACGCAGATCCAGAACGATCTGATGGCCATACCCGCAGTCAAGGCGAACGTGTATATCGGCATCGTCGTCGGCGTGCTCATGACCGTCCTGCTCGTGGTGGCCGGGCTTCACCTGCTCAAGCACCAGCCGTCCGGGCGCACCCTCTCCCTGGCGTACGCCGGCATCGGCATCGCCTACACCATCATCTCCGTCGCCTTCAACTATCTGGCCATCATGCCGGCCGAGGTGGATCTCTACATGGCCAGCGGCCTGGACGAGAACATGGTCAACGCCATGGTGATGACCGCGAAATTCAAACCGTTTTTAGGCATTTGCTGCGGCCTGCCCTATCCCGTGATCATCCTCATCTTCATGCTGCCGGAAAAATTCGCCCGCAGCCTGACCGGGAGCGCCGCCGCGGCGGCACCCGAGGTGATCCCGCCGCCCAAGATCGACTGACCGCCGTCCGTCCTCTGAAAATGCGAATCGCCCGGCAAGCCGGGCGATTCTTTTTGCCTAGGGATAAGGTGGGGTGGCCGGCCTACTTGCCGCCCCGCTTGAGTTCCATGATCACCTGCTTGGCCACCGCCTTGAGCGTTTCCATGACGCCGACGCCCTTGATGGCCACCGCCTCGAAGATGGGCTCGTCCCGAACCTTGAGCTCCTGCACCATGTCGTCGATGTTCGTGATGTTGGGCAGGTCGCGCTTGTTGAGCTGCAGGACGTACGGGATGGCGTTGATGTCGAACCCGTTCTCCACGAGGTTGATTTTCAGGTTCGAGATGCTCTCGATGTTGGCGTCCATCCGCTCGTCCTGCGAGTCGGCGACGAAGACGATGCCGTCGACGCCCTTGAGGATGAGCTTGCGCGACGCGTCGTAGAACACCTGGCCCGGTACGGTGTACAGGTGGAAGCGGGTCTTGAAGCCGCGGATGGTGCCCAGGTCCAGCGGCAGGAAGTCGAAGAACAGGGTGCGGTCGGTTTCGGTCGCCAGCGAGATGAGCTTGCCTTTGGAGTCGGAGTTGGTGGTGTCGTAGATGTACTGGATATTGGTGGTCTTCCCGCCCAGGCCGGGGCCGTAATATACAATTTTACAATTGATTTCCCGCGAAGCGTAGTTGATGAAAGTCAAAGTCGGTCCCTTTTACCCGCAAAATCAGCTGGAAAACAGGTTGTCGATGTCCTCGTCCGTGATTTCGGCGAACGGTGAAGCGGTGCCGGTCTCCTGAGCCTGGCGTTCCATCTCCACCTTCTTGACGATCGTGTCGAAGACCCGCTCCAGCTCGATCGAGGCGCGCTTGACGCGCAGCCGGACCAGGCCGAGCGAGGACCGTTCGTCAAAAATGATAACCAGGATTACGCGCTTGCCCACCAAGGAGATGTGGATGTTGTCGCGTTCGCCCTCGTGGAACAGGATGGAGAATTCCTTCTCACCAATGAGCTTGGCCAGGCCGTCGGTGGCCGCGACATTGCCGGCGGTGAGGGACGCGAGCGAGGTCGTATCGAGGTTCTCGATCTCGCCGCAGGCCGCGATCTGCTGGCCGTTCTTGTCCACGAGGAACACCACCCGGGCATTGGCCTCCTGATTGAGGCGGCCCAGGATGGTCTTGATCTGCTGGTATTCCTCTTCGTACAGGACGATGTTCGAATGTCCCATCCGCGACTCCTCATCCCGTCTGACTCATTCGACAGGATCATCTTACACGATGCAATTCAGCCATTTCAACAAAATAAATGGCCTTCGCCCGACCGGTCCGCCGCCGAAACGGATCAATCCTCGCCGGCGGCGGCCTTCTTCTTTTTGATCCGTTCCATGGGATCGTCGAAGATGAAACGCATCGAGCCGATCTGCACGCAATCACCGTCCCGGAGGATGGTCTCCCGGATCCGCACGTCATTCACATAGGTCCCGTTGGCGCTGTCATAATCCTTCAGAACATACTGGTACTTGTGGTAGCCGATGCTGCAGTGACGCCGGCTGATGAACTCCTCGTCGGGGAACGCCAGCGTGTTGTCGATGCCGCGCCCGATGGTGCTGTCGCCGATGTTCAGGTTATAAATCTTTTCCCCGGTCTGCCCCTGCTCCGGCTGCAGCCGGAGCATGGCGGGAGTGAACAGCGTGGTTTCCTTGAGGATCTGGGGCACGGGGTGGTGGGCCAGGCGATGGGTGTCCGCCTGGTCGGGCCGCTCCACCAGGGCAGCCCCGGACGCGACCGGCGCCGCCGGCTCCGGAACCGCCGCTTCCGGCTCCGGTTCCGCCGGCAACCGCGTGCTTTCAATCAGGTTGCCGCATGACTCGCAGTGGGTCAGTCCCACCCGGCTGTTCTTGAGGCAGAACGGGCACTGGATGAATCCCGTCGTCTCGCCCGGCACCCCTTCTGCCTGAATCTCTAACTCGGCGGGCGGCGCCTCCAGGCCCTGCTGGGGAATATCCTCCGCCTGGACAGCCGACATCTCGGCCCTGGGCTGCGGAGGAGCAGCTGTCTCAACGGATTCCGGCGCCGGCGCATCCGCCGGGACCGCCGCCGGCGGTGCCGGGTGGACGGGCACCACGGCCGGCGTCGCCTCGGGCCGCGGCACGGGCGCTGGTTTTTCGGCGATCGCCACCGGCGGCGCGGCGGGCTCCTCGGCGCGCAGCGGCAGTCCGGGTTCTGGCGGAGCTTTTGCCGGCTCGGCTTGGGGCGCGTCAGTTCTGCGGGCGGGCGGTGCGTCCACTCCCTGAGGCGCCTGCCCGATCCCGAGTGTGATGATGGTCTTCTTGCGTTTGTTGAACAGCATGGGCTGCCTCCCACCCAACGGATGTCGCCGCCGTGTCATTCAGAAGTGTCATTTTTATAGACTACCTTACCGCTTCTGTCAAGCCTAGGCCGCGAGCGGGGTCAGATGGTACGGCGGCCGTCCGACTCCCGACCGAGGCGGGAAGTCCGTTGGTCGGAGTCCGGGGGGTATGTTATAGTGGGGAGGATTTGAAGGATCACCCATGATGTTTCGGAACGCTTACCTGCTAAGTTGGGTATGGCTGGCGCTGGCCGCCGGGCTGGCCTGGCTGTACTGGCAGTGGCGGCGGTCCGACGCAGCGCGCCGCCGGTTCCTGCCGCAGACACCGGGCCGGCGGCGCACGGGGATCGGGCGGGCGTGGCTGATCCCGGCCGCGGCCGTCGCCATCCTGATCGCCCTGGCCGGACCCAGCTGGGGCGACGAGGTCCAGGTCGTTTACACGAGCGGGCTGGACATCTACTTCGTACTCGACTGTTCCTACAGCATGACCGCGCGCGATGTGCCGCCGTCCCGTCTCAAGGCGGCCTCATTCCTCGCACTGAGCCTCCTCAAGGAGCTGCCCGGGGCGCGCGCCGGCCTGATCGCGTTCGCCGGCGGCGCATTCCCCGTCTGCCCCATGACCGCGGACATGGACATCATCGGCCGGCTGCTGGCCCAGATCAGCCCCGAGGTGCTCAACCGTCAGGGCACCAATTTCGACGCCCCGATGGACACGCTGTCACGGATGATCGCCAAGCGGGAGTCGGGCCGCCAGCTGGCGGTCGTCTTCCTCTCGGACGGCGAGTCCTTCAAATCGCCCTCGCCCCGGGTCATCGAAGCCCTGCGCCGGGAGGCCGTCAACCTGATCGTGGTCGGCATCGGCACCACCGATGGCTCATTCATCGAGGATCCGCGCACCCGCTTCCAAAGCTGGATCAAGGACCGCGACGGCCGGTACGTCCGCTCCCGTCTTCAGGAAGAGCACCTCACGGCCCTGGCCCAGTCCCTCGCCGGCGATTACCACCGGCTGGAAACCGTCGGAGTCACCGCGCGGGAAATTCTGAACGAGAACCTGAAAAACCAGGTGTCCGGCACCTTCGGCAAGGCCCGGCGGGCCCGCGACCGTTCGCCCTGGGCCGCCGGCCTCGCTCTGCTCATCCTCGGGGCCTTGCTCGTGCTGCGGGACCGCGAGTTTCGTGCGCCGGCGGCGGAAATGGCGCTCCTGGTGATCCTCCTGCCCGCCGCCCTGGGCGGCTGTGGCGACGTGAGCCGCTGGGCCGGGCAGATCGAGGCGGGCAACGCCTTCTACCGCAGCGGCGACTACGATCGGGCGGCGGCCGCCTACCGGGCCTCCCTGGAGGCATCGCCCGCCGGCAGCGAACCGCACGCCCTGGCCGCCGCCAACCTGTCCGCGGCGCTGGCCATGGGCGGCCGGCTCGACGCGGCCGTCAACGTCCTGGAGACGGCCGTTCGTCGGGATGGATCCGGCTCCCGCGCAGGTGACCTGCAATACAATCTGGGCTGCTGCCGCCATCTCCAGGGCCGGTCCGAGCCGGCCGCGGCCGCCTACCGGCTCGCCCTGGAGCGCGCCCCTGCGGATTTCGGGGCCCGCTGGAACCTGGAACTGCTGCTCCGCCACCGGGAACCGACGACGACGCCCACACCGCAGCCTCCCCCGCCGGACGAGCCGCTTGACCGGCTGCTGGATTCCCTGCGGGACCAGGAGCAGACCCGCATGCCCCAGCCACGCCATCGCCCGCTGGACACCAGCGGCCCATACTGGTGAGCGGACCTATGCGCACGAGGTTGTCTATCCCCTTGCTGTTGCTCGCCCTGGCCATTCCCACCGTTTGGCTGCGGGCCGACGCCGCCGCCGAGGCCAAACCCGAGGTGCGGCTGACCATCAGCAAGATGACGCTGACACCTTCGGACACGCTCAACGTCACCCTGCAGATCAAGGGCGTCAATCTGGCGGCCCTGTCCTCGCCTCAGTGGCCGAAGATCCCGGGCTGCATCCTGGTGGACCAGACCAGCTCCGTCGTCCCCTTCGGGATCGGCGGCAAGACCGTCACCCTGTTCCGTTTCGTGGCGTCTTACGTGCCGATGGAGAGCGGCGTCACCACCGTGCCCGTCATCGAGGTCCGATTACCGAACTTCCAATTCCGCTCCAAACCCATCGACATCAAGATCCTGAACACCGACGGCACGGAAAACCCGCGGCGCCTGGCGGCGGCGACAGCCGCACCCACTCTGCCGTCAGCCCAGCGGCGGGTGGACATCCTGCCCGGCGATGAGCTGAAGCTCATCGTCGAAGCCAGCACTTCGTCACCTTACCTGGGCGAACAGATCCTGGTCACCTACAAGCTGCTCACCAGCCGGGGGCTCGGGCGCAAGGCACTCCAGGTGAAAAAACCTGATTTCAAGCACTTCTGGGCCGAGCAGCTGCCCCTGCAGGCGGACAATCCCCTCGAGACCGTCGTCCGTCAGGGAGTCACCTATCATCAGCTCATCCTGGAACGGGTTGTGCTCTTCCCGCTGGAGACGGGCCAGTTCACCGTGGAGCCCGCCAGTTGGAAGATCCTCGGTGAATCGTCCGCGCCCGGCGCCGCGGTGGCTGAAGACAGGATCCTGAACACCGAGCCGCTCCAGTTCAGCGTCCGGCCGCTGCCCGCGCCGCCCGATGCCGCCCGCGCACGCACCGAGGTGGGCGCCTACCAGTTAGCGCTCAATTACGCCTCCGCCAAAATCAAACTGGGCCAGGCTTTTCCCCTGTACCTGACCATCAAGGGCTCCGGCAACATCCGCGGCCTGATGCCGCCGGAAATGCCCATGGATAACCCGGATTTCAACATCGTGTCGGTGCGCGCCGTCCACGCGAGCTTCCAGCCGTTCGTGGACCAGTCCGACAATCCGCCGCGGACGCGGTTCGGCGGCGAAAAGATCTGGGAGATCCTCCTGTACCCGAAGCGGCTCGGGCAGATCCACTTTCCCGCGGTGGCGTTCGTGACATTCGACACCGACCGCCAGGAGTATGTACGGCGGGCGACGGAGCCGGTGCGCTTCGACGTGCTGGAGCTGGACAACCCGGCCGCTTCGCTGGCCGACACCCAGGCGCCGGCCCGGGGGGCGGCGGCGCCCGCTCCTGTGCTCGTCGGCACCCTCGTCGCCCTGACAGCCACCCTGGCGGCGATGCTCGGCTACGGTGTCTGGCTCAGACGCCGTTCGCCCGGGGTCAAGGCGCTCAAGCGGCGGCCGCCGTCGGTGGATGCCGTGCTCAAGGAGGCCGAGGAGGTGGCCGCCCATCGGGGAGCCGATTCACTGTGGGACCTGCTGTCGGACGCACTCATCCGGTCCATCCAGGAAAGCGCCGGTGTGACGCCCGCCGCCCTGGTTCAGGATGAGCTGCGGGATGTCCTTCGCCGTCGCGGCGTCGACGCCGAGGGCGTCGACAGCGTCTTCCAGGTCCTGAACAATTGCGATGAGGCCCGGTTTGCCGGTGTGAAGTATGACGTGCCCGAGCGCACCCGGATGCTGAACCAGGTGAAGCAACTCCACGCGCAACTCAAACAGGCCAAGAGCACATCGGAGAACACCGCATGATCTCACTCGCCGCCGCCGTGATCCTGGGAATCGTCGAAGGACTGACCGAGTTCCTCCCCGTCTCCTCCACCGGCCACCTGATTCTGGCCGGTTATCTCCTCGATTTCAAGGGGCCCAAGGCCGCCACGTTCGAGATCGTCATCCAGATGGGGGCGATTCTCTCGGTGGTCGTAATCTACTGGCCGCGTTTCATCGGGCTGCTCCGCACCGATCCGGCCAGCCGGTTTTCCGGCTGGCGAGGGCTGCTGCTGCTCGCCGCCACGTCGGCACCGGCCGCCCTGCTGGGCTTGCTGGTCCATCGGCTGATCAAGACGCACCTGTTCACGCCCCTGACCGTGGCCGGGGCCCTGGCCGTGGGCGCCTTGGCCATCTTGGTCATCGAGGCCCGGCCGCCCGCCCCGCGCATCGCCAGCCTCGACGAGCTGGACTTCAAACAGGCGCTCGGGATCGGCCTGTTCCAGTGCCTGTCCCTCTGGCCCGGTTTTTCCCGGTCTGCCGCCACCATCATGGGCGCCATGATCCTGGGCGCCGGCCGCCGGCTGGCGGCCGAGTACTCGTTCATCGCCGCCGTGCCGCTCCTGCTGGCGGCCGGCTGCTTCGAGTTGGCCGGCAGTTGGAACCAGCTCTCCGCCGGCGACCTGCTGTTTCTCCTCGTCGGCTTCGTGGTCTCGTTCGCCTCGGCGTGGCTGGCGGTCAAAGGCTTCATCCACCTGCTGGGCCGCGCGACGCTCCGGCCGTTCGCCTGGTACCGCCTGGCGCTCGTGCCGCTGATTCTGATCTTCTGGCCGAAGGATTGACGCCCCATGAAGAAAACCTGCCGCGTCGTCACGGGCTTGCTGTTGGGGATCTGGATCGGATCGACCGGTTTCCCGCAGGGGTCGGTCGACGAAGTCCAGCCGGCCGTTCAGGACATCTACGAGTGTGTGCCGCCCGCGCTGGACGAACCGGACGACTTCTACCAGGTCAACCCCACCCTCCGCCAGCAGTACTACGATTACATGTCCCACTCGCTGGCGCCCCTGATCGGCGCCAACTCGCGCGAGACGGAAATGGCGGAGAGCGACCGGCTGATCTTCCGCGGGCGGTTCCGGATCTACATCAACGATCTGCTCAACACGAACGCCAAGCTCGTCACAACCGCACGGGAAGCACTCTATCTCCGGTTGTCGCCGCCGGAGCGGTACAAGGAGTATCCCGTGAGCGGCATCTTCGAGGATATCGACAAGCTCAGCGGCGGCCTGGCCAACCGCCTCAGCTTCCTCCTGCCGATGCAACTCGACGACCAGTTTGACCGGAGCAAGATCCGGCGCCGCTACAACGAGATGGCGCGCAAGGGGCAGCAAAACGCCATGATCACGCTCCTGCTGCACCGGGTCAGCGCGTTCGAGCGACGATTCTGCAACCTCCTGTTTCCGCAGACCCACACCGTCTCACTCGACGAACTGGCCGAGCATGGCACGCCATTGACCGATATTCAGGAAATCCGCGAGATCGCCCGCACGCTGCACCGGACGTTCCCGAAGAAAGGCTTCCCCGCGGGTTTCCACACCGATTGACCGGGCGCCCGCCGGCGCCCCACAGGCGGACCGATGCACGTTGCGCCACCGCTGCGGATTCTGGCTCTTGACACCACGACGCCCGTCCAGGCGCTGGCCACGGCCGAAGACTCGGCGATCCGTGGGCGGCTGGAGCTCCGCGCCGACACCCCGCACGCCGAGACGCTGCTGGCCAGCGTCGACCGCGTGCTGGCGCTCAGCGGTTGGCGCCTGGCGGAGTTGGGCGCCGTCGCCGTGGTCACCGGCCCGGGTTCGTTCACCGGCATCCGGATCGGCATCGCCACCGCGCTGGGACTGGCGGACACGCTGGGCATCCCGGTCGTCGGACGCAACGCCATGGAACTGCTGGCCCGGCACCCGTCGCTGTCGGACGGCCCGGTGGGGGTCTTCCTGGACGCTCGTCGCGGCCACATCTACGGGGCGGTGTTCCACCGTGACGGCGAACGGCTGACCCTGCGCGCGCCATACGGCGAACGCGACCTCGACGCGACGCGAGCGGTGCTGGCGGCGCATCCGGGCGCGGCGCTGATCGGTTCCGCTGCGTCCCTGATCCAGGGGTTCCACGAGCCGGACGTGACCGCCGAAACTTTCCCAGCCGGCCAACACCCGCTGGGGCCGGTCGACATCCTCGCCGTGGAGATCGGCCGGGCCGGACCGGCGGCGCTCGCCGGAGCGGAGGCGCCGGAGGCGTTCTACATCCGGCCGCCTGACATCCGCCGGCCGAAAACCACCGGCTGATCCGATCATGCTGGCCCACCGCTTCCACCGCACCCTGGACGTATCTGCCGCCGCCGGCCTCCGCCGGATCGCGGTCCGTACCGGGCTGACGCCCCCCACGCTGAACCAGATCCATACCCTCCGGCGCCATCCAGCCACCCGCATCCGCCTGCTGCTGGTTCCCCTGCTTTCGCGACATCCGGTGGGATTCATCCTGTACCAGGTGATCCCGCCCGAGGCCGAGATCTTCGACATGGGCGTTTTGCCGGAATTCAAGCGGCGCGGCTTCGGCGGCTGCCTCCTGCGCGGCGCCCTGGCCGGTCTTTCCGCCGCCGGCGTCTCGGTCTGCCATCTGGAGGTCCGCGTCTCAAACCATCCGGCGATCGCTCTGTACACCCGCCACGGCTTCACTCCGGATCGGATCCGGCCCGGGTATTACGCCTTGCCGCCCGAGGACGCCCTGTGCATGTCCTGCCGGTTGGCCGGGCCGCCGGCGCAGGCATTTTTGTCTTGATTTTGCCCCGGTGGCGAGAGTATGTTACATGTCACCTTCTGATTCGAGTCGGGATGTCGAGGAGGACAACTTGAAAAAGCTCGCAATCATAGCCCCTGTCTTGGTTTTGGCCCTGCTGGTCCTCATGGCCGCCTGCGGTCCCGGGGCTCCCAAAAACACTCTGGAAAAAGTCAAGAAGGAAGGCAAGCTGATCATCGCCACCCACCCGGTCAATCCGCCTTTCGAGTTCGGTTCAGGCACCGGTGTGGCCGGCTTCGACTACGAGCTGGCTGAAGCGGTGGCCAGGGAAATGGGCGTCAAAACCCAGTGGATCAAGAAGCAGTTCGAACAGTGCTTCGAGTACCTGCAGACCGGCGAGGTGGACGTCGTGGTCAACGCCGTGACCATCACCCCGGAACGAACCAAGACGTTCCTCTTTTCCATCCCGTACTACACCACCGGCCAGATCATCGCTGTTCGGAAGGAAAACGAGGACATCAAGTCGGCGGCTGACCTGAAGGGCAAGAAGGTCGGTGTGCAGAAAGAGACCACCGCCGAGCAGTTCCTGATGAAGATGAGCCCCGGCGAGCTCCAGATCGTCCAGTTCGACTCCCCCGACGACGCCCTTTTCGAGTTGAACCGGAAACTCCTGGATGCGGTGGTCGGCGACGCGCCCACCGTCCAGTTCGACATCCGGATGCTCACCAACCTGAAGCTCGTGGGCGGGCTGTTGACCCAGGAGGAATACGGGGTGGTGTTCCGGCCCAACGACGTCGAACTCAAGGCGGAAGTGGACCGGATCATCCAAAAGCTCAAGGACAGCGGCGAGCTCGACGAGCTGATCAAGAAATGGAAACTCGACCTGCCGGTCGAAGTGCAGGCCCCGGTTGAACCGGCCGCGCCGGCTCCCAAATAGCCGCGCCGCCTCACGGACTATGAACGGGCCAGTTTATAAGCTGGCCCTTTTTTTTGCGGGGTGATTCCGTCATGTCCAAACGCTACGTGCTGGCCATCTTGGTGCTCGGCTGCCTCATCGGCGGCGCGTTCACCGGTTTGCTGTTTTACCATCTGGGCGAATCCGAAACCCCGTCGGTTCCCGGGCCCAATCAGCCGCCCCGCCTGGCGGAAGCCACGGCCGCGGCGCCGCCCACCCCGGACGAAGCCACGGGCATCCGCATCTACGAGCAGCTCAGCCCGTCGGTGGTCAACATCACCACCACCGAGGTCTCGTACGATTTTTTCTTCGAGCCGTACCGCGAATCGGGCACCGGTTCGGGTTCGATCCTGGACACCGACGGCCATATCCTGACAAACCACCACGTGATCGAGAAAGCCGACCAGATCCTCGTCAGCCTGACGGACAAGTTGAAATATCCCGCCGAGGTGGTGGGCTTTGACGAAATTGACGACCTGGCGGTCATCCGGATCAAGGCCCCGGCCGACCAGCTCAAACCGCTCCCCATGGGGACGTCGGCCGATCTGAAAGTGGGCCAGCACGTGTTCGCCATCGGCAATCCGTTCGGACTCACCCGCACCATGAGCCACGGGATCATCTCCTCGCTCGGGCGGAGCATCAAGTCCCGCGCCGGGTACATCATCGACAACGTGATTCAGACCGACGCCGCCATCAATCCGGGCAACTCCGGCGGCCCTCTGATCGACGCCGCCGGCCGGCTGATCGGCGTGAACACATCCATCTTCACCACCAGCGGGGGGAGCATCGGGATCGGTTTCGCCGTGCCGGCCGACACCGTCCGGCGGGTGGTCGCCGACCTGATCCAGTACGGCAAGGTCCGCCGGCCCTGGGTGGGCGTCTACGGGCAGGACATCGATCCCCAACTCGCCGGCTTTCTGAAACTGCCCGAAGAGAACGGGGTGCTGGTCGCCTACGTCGAACCCGGCAGCAGCGCGAGCCAGGCGGGCATCCAGGGCGGCACACAGCGCGTGCGGCTGGGCTTCGCCCGGCTTATCATCGGCGGCGATTTCGTCGTCGCGGTCGATGACCGCGCCGTCACCGGCCAGGCCGATTTCACCAGCTACCTGCTGAACAAGAACCTGGGTGAGACCGTCACCGTGACCCTGTACCGTGACGGCCGGAAAATCCGGCTGCCGGTGAAGCTGATCGGCAAGGAGCGGGGCTTCCAGATGTGAGGCGGCTCCGCGGTCGCCGCAAACATGTTGTCGCCCACTGCGTACACTCTGGCAGGTCTTCGGAAAGTCTTCCGTGAACCTTTTCGCGGAATGGTTCATCTCTACCGGTGACGACCACCTCAGGAGGTGGATATGCGCATATCGACTCTCACCCTGATCCTGGTTTTGGCGGCCGGCGCCGCAACGGCGGCGCCCGGCGCGGATGAAACCCAGCTGCCGCCGTGGGAGATGGCCAAGGATTGCTCCTACCCCGACGTGGAGAACATCGGCGCCCGGGACATCAACGGCCGCGTCTACCTGCTGTTTCCCAATTTCATCTCCTACGAACGGGAGATCCAGATCGGCGCCCAGTACGCGGCCCAGATCGATCAGAGTGCCCGGCTCTTGAACATGCCCGAAGTGAACGATTACGTGAACGGGTTGGTCCAGGAGTTGGTCCGCCACAGCGACGCCAAGGTGCCTTTCCACGTGAAGGTGCTCGATTCGGACGAGGTGAACGCCTTCGCCTTGCCCGGCGGCTACCTGTTCATCAACAAAGGCCTGCTCCAGGCGGCCGACACCGAGGACGAACTGGTGGGGGTGATCACCCACGAGATCGCGCATGTGGCCGCCCGGCACGCCACCGAACGCCTGACGAAAATGGAGTTGCTCCAGTGGGCGTCGATCCCCTCGATCTTCGTGGGCGGCGTGGGCGGGATCGCGCTGCGCAACGCCCTCGGCCTGTCGCTGAATCTGCAGATCCTCGGCATCACCCGCGGTTCCGAAAAGGAAGCCGATATCCTGGGCACCCAGTACGCCTGGCACGCCGGCTACGACCCCAACGGCTACCTGTCCTTTTTCGAGAAGATGATGGCCATGGAGAAGAAGCAGCCGGGCCGGTTCGCCAGTTGGTTCCGCACCCATCCGCCCACGCCGGATCGCATCGATTACGTTCAGAAGGAGATCGCCGACTGCTTGCCGCCCAAGCCCAAGTACATCGTCACATCCTCCACCTTCGACGAAATCAAGGCCCGGCTGAAGGCGTATGACAATGCGCTGCTGGCCCAGTCCGGCCAACCCGGCGGCGCCGGCGATGACGGCAAGAAAGAAGGCGGCAAACCCACCCTGAAGCGCCGCACCGACACCGACGTTCCCTCCGGCACCGAAGACCCCGATGCGGCCCCCAGCAAGCCCACGCTCAAAAAGGATGACGACAAGGACAAAGGATAGTAAACAGTAAACAGTAAACAGTAAACAGTAAACAGTAAACGGTGACTAGTGAAGAGGGGAGAACTGTTCACTGTTCACTGTTCACTGTTCACTGTTCACTGTTCACTGTTCACTGTTTACTGTTCACCGTTTTAACCGTTCACTGTTCACCTTGCCGCCTGGCGGGCCCAGAACGGATCCTCGTCCGCCGGCCACAGCCGCGCCAGATAGTACTGCTGGAGCTCGCCTTCCACTCCCAGGACTCGGCCGTATGCGACCACCAGGCGCTGGAACTCCGGCAGCCGGTCGGCCGGCAGCGGTTCGGCCCGTTGAAACTGAGTTTTGAGGGGATTGACGTAGGCGTTGTTCTGCTTGATCCGGTAGTCGAGGTGCGGACCCGTTGATTCGCCCGACGAGCCCACATAGCCGACGACCTGTCCCTGGCGGATGCGAGCGCCCGGCAGGATCCCCGTTGCGTAGCGCGACAGGTGAAGGTACTGGGTGGTGAACCGGTGGGCGTGCCGGACCTCGATCATCCGTCCGGCCTGACCGCGGTAGCCCGCGAAGGCGACGGTGCCATCCCCCGCCGCGTGGACCGGCGTGCCCACTGGCGCCGCGATGTCGATCCCGTGGTGCGGACGGTAGATCTTGAGGGTGGGGTGGCGGCGGCGGTGCGAAAACCGCGAGGTGAGCCGGCCCATCTTGAGCGGCGACTTGAGCAGCTCCTTGCGCACCGACTCGCCTGCCGGCGTGTAGTACTCAGCCTTGCCGTCGGCATGGACATACCGGAAGGCGCGGTACGCCTGCCCCTGGTTGACGAACTCCGCGGCCAGGATCGGCCCGTAACCGGCCGGCTGTCCGTTCAGAAGCCGTTTCTGATACAGGATCCGAAACGAATCGCCTTCGCGCAGGTCGGCGTAAAAATCCACGTCCCAGGCAAAGAGTTCGGCCAGGGCCACCGCCAGCTGGGGCTCCTCACCCAGGTCCGCAATGGCGCCGAACAGGTGGTCGGTGATCACCCCGGCGGCGCAGCAGTCGGTAAATGTGTACGGGTGGGGCTTCCGAACCGCCAGCCAGCCCGACTCGGTGCGATCCACCTGCAGGAAACCGTCGGCGTCGATGCCGTAACGGAAACTATCCAGCCGTCCGTCACCGGTCATCTGAAAATCGAGGAAATGGCCGGCGCGGATCATGGTCAGGTCGTACACCGGCCGGACGGTGCCGAGCAGGAAATCCGCCTCGCCCGGCGTGACGCCATGGCGGCTTAAATAGTCGCCGATCACCGTGCGGGGCTGGATCACTTCCCGCACCGTCCGCGGCCGGGATTCCGCCTCGGGTGGCGCCGCCGGCGCGATGACCCGGACCTGATCATCGCCGGCGCCGGCCCGCTGAACCAGCACGCCCAACGCCCCAGTCAGCGCCAGGGTGAGCGTCAGCAGCAATGCGATCCGCTTCAAGGTCATGGAGTGTCCTTGTCTTGGAGTTTGCGCCACCAGCGGCCGAACCGTGTCATCGCCCGGAGTCCTGCTCCTTCCCGGATACCGATGGCGTCATGGGGACACACCTCGTGGCAGCACCAGCAGCGGACGCAGCGCCCCGGGTCCACCCGGAGTTGTCGTCCACCCTGATCGCCGATTGCCTGGACGGGACAGATGGCCATGCACTGTCGGCAGTACCGGCACGCATCCGGACGGATCCAGGGCCGCGAGGTCCAGGTGCTGGTGAACACCCGTACGGCGACACGGGGCAGCCGCCACTGGGCGTCGCCGCGCTCGGGCAGCCGGAACCCGGTCACCGCCAGTTCCTCCACCGACGGCCCGAAGCGAACCGTCTGCCGCCAGTCGGCGCCGGAGAGGCCGGCGGCGAGCGCCTCGCGCACGATGGGGTGCCGCGCCAGCGGCACGCCCGTCACCCGACCGACGACCGCATCGAGCGCCACGCAGTTCCGGGACATCATCATCAGGCCGACGCTCCGGGGCGTACCCTGGCCGGGACCGTCCCCCTCCATGGCCAGGACTCCATCCAGCACCGTGAGCGTCGGGTTGACGGTGTCGGCGATTTCCAGCATCAGCCGGGCGAAGACGGCCTCGTCGCCGCCCGCACTCAGGTGATACGCCGCCTTGCGCTTGCCCGGCACGAAGCCGAACAGATTCTTGACCCCCAGCGTCAGGCCCATCTGGGTGTGCGTCTTGAGCTTGGGCAGGTTCACCACATGGTCGAACCCGGCGAAATCCTCGAACAGATACAGCCGGCTGAAAAACCGCCGGTTGCGGGCGGGCACCTCCCGCCCCCGGTGGAACGATACCGGAGTGATGCCGTAGCGCGCTATGACCGGCGCGTAGCCGGCCGCGGCCACGGCGTGGGCGGTGCTCTCCAGGGACGGACTGTCGCCGAGAAACAGCCGGCACCCCTGGTCCGCCAGGAACGACGCCACGGCGCCCACCACCTCGGGATGCGTGTTCACCGCCCGCTCCGGCGGCCGGCCGGCGAGCAGGTTCGGCTTCAGCAGCACGCGGTCGCCGGCACGAAACTCCGGCCCCCGTCCGGACAACTCCCGCCACCCGCCCTCCAGAAACGCCCGGAGTGCGGCCGGCTGATAACCTTCGACTCGTCCCAATACGCACGCTGTGTCCACGGCCCAGACCCGCCAGCCGGAAATAAGCGCCCAGTATAGCACACCCCGGACACCCGGCGACGGCCGCCGGATTTACAATGCGGGCGGGGGCGGTTATAATGCCCCCGACTCATCGCGAGGAGGCAACATGATCTGGAAAATTCTGACGGGCGTCGTGCTCGCCGCATGCTGCAGCCACGCCCTGGCCGTTGATCTGCCCATCGTGCGCGGCACCTTCACGGCCGCCGAAATTCTGGACCGTTTTGAATCCTACCGGGCGAATTACACGGCCTACACGCCCGACGCCGAGACGCTGGCGGCTGTCGGCGTCCTGCCGGCGGAGCTGGAAGTGGTGGTGGTGTTCGGCAGCTGGTGTTCCGACAGTCTGGATCAGGTGCCCCGGTTCATCAAGATCACCGAATCGTTGAAGCTCCCGGCGGACCGGATCCGCTACATCGGCGTGGACCGCACCAAGCAGGACCCGGACGGCCTGACCGACGGCCTGCACATCGAGCGGGTGCCCACCTTCATCTTCCTGCTGGACGGATTGGAAACCGGCCGGATCATCGAGACGCCGAACGATACGCTGGAAAAAGACATCCGCGCGATTCTCCGCCCGGCTGACTGAGGCGGCAGCCGCGCGGCTAATCCTCGGGGATGATGCGGATCGCCGCTTCCACCCGCCGCTGGGCGATCCAGGCAGTGAATTCGGTGTTGATCTTGCGCTGTTCCAGGATCCGGACAACGTAGTCCCGCACCTGCTCCACCGGGGGGACGGACGTGTCGGGCGGCAGTTGCGGCAACAGCTCGTCGGTGTAGAACGCGGTGATCTCCTCCGGCGCGATGACCACGAAGGGCCGGAAATAGGTCCGGAGAAACTCCACCACCAGCGCCTGGCGCTCCACCAGATCGGCGTATTCCGCCGGCGTGATCGCGAACACCGCCTGGATCGCCGCCAGCTTCTCAGCCCCGCCGCAATGGTCGCGAATCCGCGCCGCCATCGTCTCGATATCGGCGGTCTTCGCCGAATCCCCCATACTGTCGACCAGCTCCTGGCGGATGATGAGCTGATCCGAGAGCCGGTTCAGCGCGGTCTCGAGGACGGACCGTTCGTCGGGTGCCACCACCCGGCCCTCGATGAGCGAGGCCACGAACAGCAGCTCGCGTCGCGAAACGGGTATCCCGCTCACTTCCGCCACGACCCGGTCCTGAAGCTGCGGCTCGTCCGGCGGGTCCGGCTGCACCGCAGGATGCGCGGAGAGGCTGCCGGTGACAGCGGCGGCCAGACCGAGCAGAATGATGAAGGCGCGGTACAGCATCAGAACGGATTCCCGATGGTGATATAGAACTGGTTGTTCTTGTCGTTGGGGATGTCTTTCAGGGACAATCCGAAGTCCAGCCGGATCGGCACGACCGGCGTATTGATCCGGAAACCGAATCCCACGATGTGGGCCACGTCGGGCCAGCACACCGACGACATGTCGGTGAAGACGTTGCCGACATCGTAGAACAGCGCGCCGTGCAGGAGCCGGTAGATGGGGAAGCGCAATTCGGCGTTGCCGATGATCAGGGCGTTGCCGCCCAACGGTTCGTTCGTCACGGGATCCAGCGGGCCGGCCCGCTCCGTCTCGTACGCGCGCAGGGTGGACGAGCCGCCGGCGAAGAACTTTTCGCTGATCGGCACGTCGGCGGCGCTGGAGTGGTTGAGAATCCAGCCCATCCGCAGCGAGAGCGCCGCGACCAGGTGCGATCCGAGCCGGTAGTTGTGCTGTTCCTGGAAATACAATTTGGTGAAGCCGGTGTCGGCGCCGAGGATTTTCGGCGCCATCATCACGGTGAACGTGCGCTGACGGCCCCGGGTGGCATCCATCAGGTTGTCCCGGCTGTCATTGACGTAGGTCACCGCAAACGATGGCAGAGTGATAGGCTGTTCGTCCCGCTCGATCTCGCCCGGATCGAGCCCCTCCTGGATGTCGTAGTTGGTGATGTTCTCGAATCCCAGCCGGAACAGCCAGACCGTGTGGCGGCCGGTCTGGATGCTGCTCTGGCCGACGACGCTGAACCGCTTGGTCTTGAACGAGACCCGGTCCTCCTGCAGGCCGTAGATGGAGAGCGTCAGGGGGTAGCGTCCCCAGAACAGGTCCTGGTCGTTCACTGAAACCTGGCCGAGGATTTTCTTTTCGCTGAGCCGGAACAGAGTGCCGAGGCTCAGTGTCCGGCCGAGGAAATTGTTGTCGGTCCACTCGAGCAGCCCGCGGAAACCTTCAAAGTCCTGGTAACCGAAACCGTAACCGAAGGTGTAGCGGGGCGCTTCGACGAGCTTCAGGACCACGTTCCGGCTCTGCTCCCGGCCGTGAACGACGGGCACCGTCACCGACACATCCTCGAATATGCCCGACCCGTACAGCCGGTTCTCGGCCTGATAGACCGACTGGATGTCCAGCGGGCCGCCGCCCTGCAGGCGGATCAGCTTGTTCATCTCGCGGGGCACCGTGGCGCCCGGGCTGATCACCACCACGTTGTCCACCTGGTAGGGCCCATCCAGCTCCGGCTCGAGCGTCAGGTCCACCCGATGGTCGGTGCGCTGGTCCTTGAGCGCCAGTCGATCGACGATGTACCCCCGGCCGGAGCAGAAGTCGATGACCGTCTGCCGCAACTGCTCCACCAGCCCGGCGGTATACGGCTGGTCCCGAAACCCGTCCAGCCGCCGCGCAAACTCTTCGCGCTGGGGAAAGTTATCGCCCAACGTGAAAGCGCCCATCCGGTAGCGTTCGCCTTCGGTGACTTCAAGCCGCAGCGTGTTTTGGCCGCCCTCCGCCACGGCGGTCCAGGTCACCTGCGCATCCAGCCAGCCGGCCGCGTTGTACAGCGTCCGCACCTCGCTGGCCAGCGGTTCCGCCGTCTCGGCCGAGATGTGCGGCACGCTCTGGGGCAGCCCCGTGCCCTCGACGATTGCCTGGCGGGTGAACGACACGTTGCCCGAGAGTTCCACGGGGATCTTCTCCCGCGGCATCGTCTCGACCTGGAACACGAGGAGAATCCGTCCCGTTTCCGGATCCTCCTCCCGCCGGGAGGCGACCGCCGTGACTACCCGCCCCTGTCCCTCCAGGAACGTTTTCAGGTCATTCCGGCTGAGTTCTTCGGCGAAGACGCTGACGTCGCCCAGGCGGTAGACGGCCAGCGTCTCGCGGATTTCGCCGGGCGACATCTTGCCCCCTTCGACGCGGATGGCGACGGGCGGCCCGGTCTCCAGCAGGATGACCGGCTGGACCGAAGCCGGCAGGCGGCCCGGGGATTCGAACCGCTCGATGCGGACCGCGGGATAGCCGGCCTCGTGGTAGCTCCGCCGGAGATCGCGGACCAGACGCTCCAGGAGCTGCTGCGACAGGTACTTGTAGCTCAGCCGGCCGACGACGCGCGACACGTCCGGTAGGAGAGTGCCTTCGAGCAGTTCCACCTGGACCGGCATCAGCCGGTAGCGCTTCCCCTCGGTGACTTCGATCTGCAGGCGGCCCTTCGGCAGCACGCGAAATTCCCCGGCCGCGTCGAGATACCCCGCCTCCCGGTAGAGTTCCAGCAGCCGCTCGCGGGCCGCGGTCAGGACCGTTTCGGTGAGCAGGTCCCCCTTGGCCAGGCCCAGTTCCTTCATCAGCGTCCGGACGTTGAAGCGCCGGACCCGTCGCAGCTCGATGCGCTGCAGGCGCGGGTGGGCCGCCAACCGGAAGATCACGCGCCGCCCCTCCGCCGCCGCCGGCAGGGTGTACACCGCGACCTTCCGGAAAATGCCCAGCTGGTAAAGGTTCTTACAGGCGTTCTGAAACACGCGGGCGTCGAGGGGGGTACCGGTCTGGATGCCGGCCACGCGCTCCAGGGTGGCGATATCCACCTGGTCAAATTCCGGCGGATCGATCTCGAAAACCACCGCGGCCGCCCGGGATGACGGGGGCGCACCGGCGGGCGTCTGCCCCGGCGGCATCGCCGGCAGCGCCAGCAGCATCCCGATGATCGTCAGCACGTACCGCATCTCCCGTTCCCGCGGCCCCTCAGAATTTGCGTTTGAACCGGAAATCGAGCCCGAAATAGCCCCGCTCGTCCTCGGTGGCCACGATGGTCACGCGGGGGGACAGGCGGTACTCAATCACAATCATGTCTTTTTCACTGCTGGACACGCTGCGTGAATACGTCACGAACAGGTCCTTGACCACCTGCTTGCCCACGGTGACTCGGGTGCTGCTGGCGGAATCGGTATCGGAAAGCTGCGCGTCCACGGAGATGGTGTCGAATCCCACCACCTGTTTGAGCCGTTGCTCCACGGCCACCGACACCAGCTGGCTGAGCACGGCCGAGTAGTCCGCTCCCGACGGCGTGATCACCTGGGCCCGGGACGTGCTCTCGGGCGCCTGGCCCGATGTGATGAGCTGGACGATCTCGGCGGCGGACAGGTTGGGCACGGACACCAGCTGCGTCTTCATCCGCGACGTGGAGCCCTCGAGCCGGACGATGATGTGGTAATCCTTGATGTCGCTCGATATCTGCAGATTGAGTTCCGGATCGACCTCCGCCGGATTGATGAACGAGATCAGACCCCGGTCCACGGTGAACCGGTTCATCCGGAACATGATCTCGCCGTTGTTGACCACCAGGGCGCCGCGGACCACCGGCTGGTCCAGTGACCCCTTGATCTGCAAGTCCACGCTGCCGATGATGTCCAGGCTGTCCGTTTCGATACGGACGGACCGTTCGCCCTTGAGATTCAGGTTCAGCGTGGTCTCGGTGAACAGCTTCCCGGAGCCGTTCCCGCCGCTGGAGAATTCCATGCCCGCCAGCAGTTGGACGAAGCCCACGAGGTCCACGTTCTGCAGCGGGGCGGCCCGCTCGATCCAGAGATCGCCACCCAGCACCGACCGGCCGGGCCGCCCCTGTAAATGGAGGCGACCGCTCACCTCGGACAGAAATCCCTTGGGGAACGGCACGCTGAGCCGGTCGCTGTTCGCGTACACGTTCCAGAGCACCGGTTCCAGCTGGTCCAGACGGCATTCGCCGTGGATCTCCAACGGCCCGTAGGTGGAGTCCATCTGGATCCGCTCGGTCCGGATGGAATGCCGGGACAGCTCCAGCACGCCGTTGATCTTGGACAGCGCCAGCTCCGGTTTGCGGATCTTCAGTGCGGCGTCCTGGAATTCCACCCGACCGGAGACCGTTGGATTGCCCACTTTCCCCTGCACGGTCGCCTGCAGCTTGACCGTCCCGGCGGGAAACAGCTCCGGATAGAAGGGCTGCAGCAGATCGGCTTTCAGCGTGCCGCCCACGAACACGCGGAGCTCGTCGAACGGGAACACGGACAGCTCGCCCTGAATGGCCAGCTTGGCCGCATTGAGCTGCAGTTCGGTGTTACGCAGCGTGAGCCGCCGGTCGAGCACCTGCAGGGTCACCGGCTGGGAGTTCCGCAGCTGCAGATGACGGAAAGTCAGACCGATCTCGTCGAACCGGGCCGTGACCTCCATCTCCTCAGGCTTATTGAAGGGGTAGGTCACGAACATCTCGCCCGTGACGGTGCCCCGCGTTTCGTCGGCGTGCGGTACGCCCGCCTGGCGCAGGAACGGCTGAATCTGCACGTCGTCCAAAAACACCCGGCCGTCCAGAATCGGTTCCGCGCCCAGGGTGACCACACCCAGGGTCTGGTATTTGTTCTCCCGGTAGTCGGTGCGCAGGGAGAAATACACCTTGTCGCCCTCGTACCGAGCCACCAGGTTCAGGTCGCCGAACGGTTCGCCCTGGAACATCAAGCGATCGCTGGTGAAGGTGGCGGCGACCTCCGGCTGGCTCAGCCGGCCCCGCAGCTCGAATGTTCCCGCCAGCGTGCCTTCGACACCGGCGTCGCGCAGTTGGGGCAGATCCTTCAGCGCGAGGCGGCGCAGCGCCCCGGCCGCTTCCACCTGGTTTGTATCGGTATTCCAACTGCCGCCGGCGGACAGGTCCACTGCCGGCCCGCGGATCGCCAGCTGGTCGAAATGCGCCACATCCCCGGCCAGCCGCCCTGTAGCCTGGATGAGGCCCAGCGGCTGATTCTTGAGGCGGACGCCGCCGATGCGGATGTCCCAGCTCCCCTCACCCGGCTGGCCTTCGGGCAGGGCCAGGTTCAGGGCACCGGTCAGGTTCCCGCGCAGGAACGCGGACGGCTTGGATGCACCAAACTCCAGGCCGACGAATTCCAGAGTGCGTTCCAGCGACTGCCAGTCCAACGCCCGGCAGTCGACGGAGATGGCGTCCAGATGGGTATCCGGCTCCAGGCGAAGGTTCAAGTCGAATCCCGCGCGCTGGTTTGTCCCGTCGAGCACGCCGCCCCGTACCCGCAGGGAGTTCCGATCGAGTTGGAACGGGAGGCGGACATCCCGCCACCGCACTCCCGCCATGTCCAGCCCGCCCACGGACAACTGGCCGTCGACGTCGGGGAAACTCCCCTTGAGATGCAGGCGGCCGGTGAACTCCGTCTGGCCGTAGATCTGAACCATGTCGAGCTTGGCTTTCAACTTATCCGACAGCCGGGCGACGCGCGCCAACAGGCCCTGCGCCTCCTCTTCGGCCGGCACCCAGACCCGCATGGGATCCACCCACACCTCGCCGTCCCGCACCCGCCCCTTACCCTGGATGAGCATGCCTTCGCCCAGCGCGTTGTCCAGTTCGAAGCTGATTTCGCCGTCGTCCAAGGCCAGCCGCCCCTGGATGAATTCAGCCCGATAGAAGTGCGCTTTGGATGGGAGTTGCACCGACATGCCGGCGATCACGCCGTCCCACCGGATTTTCGGCGAACCGCCGGGCGCCAGACCCAGTTCCAACTCGCCGTCGATCACCCCGTCGACGGGATGGTTGATGAGGCCGCCCGTGTGGAACTGGCCCAGCTCGAGATTGGCCAGCCGGCCGGCATAGCGGATGGCGCGGGATTCCGGCGAGTACCCCCACTGGCCGGTCACGGCGCCACCGCCGTCCAGACTGAACTGGAAGGTGTCCGTGACCAGCTCGCCGTCGCGCATCGCGACTTGTACGAACAGGTTCGTCATCGACACCTGGTTGACCGCCAGCGCGGGCGCCGACAGTTCGGCCGCCAGGTCAGCCAGCACCCCGTCGCGGACCGCCACCCGGCCGGCCAACGCCACCCGCCCGCCCAACTCAACCGGGAGGTCGGGTTCCAGCAGCCGGGCAAGTCCCAGTCCGATCGTGCCCTTCCCTTCAGCCGCCAACTGCAGGGGCGCCTCGGTCTTGAGCCGCAGGGCGCCGCGCCATTCCAGCAGCGGCGAAGCGATCGCGATTTCCCTGAACTCCAACTCGTCCGCCGTCACCGTGCCCCGCAGGGAGAACGTGTCCAGCGGCAGACGCCGCCGGTCCTGGCGGAACACGGCGTCGGCCACGTCGAGCCGAACCTGGTAGCCCGGCTGCCGTCGGTCCTTGTCGATCCGCAGGTCGAATCGACCGATGGTGCCGTCCAGCGGGATCGACACGTCGCGGCAGCGGACCCGGCATCGCCGCAGGATGATCGACTGGAACTTCAGGTCGAGTTCGCCGCTCGGTTCCCGCTCCCGGACAGTCAGGTCTTCGGCCGGCAGGTTGAGCACCAGATCCAGGCCGATCACCTCGAGGGACACCGGCGTCAACCGCCCCTGGAGCATGTCGCCGGGATCCAGAGCCAGGCGCAGCTCCGGAATGCGGCAGAAGAACGAACCGGATGGGGAAACGACCGCCAGTTCACGGGCCTGGACGGTGCCGCGAAACAGGTTGTAATCCCAATCCCGCACCACCAGTTGCAGGCCGGTTTCCTTGGCCAGGCGGGAGTTGACGGCATTGAGCAGCACGGATTTGAGCAGGGGCGAGTTGAGGAACCACCAGGTGGCGGCCGTTACCAGGGCGGCATAGACCAGCAGGCGCACGGGCCAGGGCACTTTGAATTTCTTGCGCGGTGATTCGGACATGCGACGCTCGATGGCCACTCCATCCAGGCTGACCGATTATACAACAGCTGGCGGGGTTCATCGAATCCTAACCGCTGATCGGACAACCGGGTAGCGACGTCACATGGCGGAACCCATCGTCATGAAAATCCGGAACGGCCGGTAGGCAGGTAGCGCGACTGACGTCATTCGACGGAGGGAGGGACGACGGCGGACTCATCCAGCGGCCGGGAGCGCCGGCGGATCCGGGTATAAATGAAACTGCCGACACCCGCCAGAATGATCACGCCCAGGATGGCCAGCCCCAGATCCAGCAGGTGGTACTTCATGAAATCGATGATGTAATCCCGGAAGATCACCGCCAGCACTCCCCAAATCCCGTAGCGCACCAACCGGCCGATCAGGGTGGCGAGGATGAACCGGCTGTAGCGGAACCGCAGGACGCCGGCGGTGAGCACGAACAGCTTGAACGGCATGGGTGGCGGGACGATGCACGGCAGCAGGATAGCCCAGATCCCGTACTTCCGGAACCACTCCTGGATCTTCGTGACGCGCTCCGGGGAGAAGCGCTTTCGGAGGAACATGCCGCCGCCCTTGCGCCCCACACTGAACAGGACCACTGAACCGATGACCGAGCCCACCGCGCTGATCAGGACGAAATAGGGCATGTATTCGGCTTTCAGAATTGAGAAATAGACGATGAGGAAGTCGTTCCCTTCCGGAATGGACAGGAAGGAAGAATCGCCGATCGCCACCACTCCCAAGATCAGCCCGGCGACGACCGGGCTGGACTGTTCGGCATAGGCGACCAGATCATGGCCGGCCCGTTTCACCGCCTTGTAGTTGAAACCGAGCCCCACCGCCAGCCCCACCACGATGACGGCGGTCCAGAACCGCTTGCGGCGGTAAAACGGCTTGTCGGGCTTTTCCGGGGTGGTTTCCACAGCGGCCTCAGCGTTTGATCTCGGGGAAAGCCGTCTCGTCCTTGCCCGGCAGGAAATAGATGATGACGCGGCCCACGGTGCCGATGATTTCACCGCGCAAGCGGGACGCCAGGCTGGCGGCGGTCTCCCGCGCCCCCAGCGGCGCGTTGGGGCGGACCCGGATCTTCAGCAGCTCCACCCGGTCGGCGGTGCGTTCAATCTCCTGAATCACCTGGTCGGTGACGCCGTCCTTGCCGATCTGCACCACCGCTTCGAGATGGTGGGCCCGGCCGCGGAGGTACTTTCTGGCGCTGGCGTCTAGCATGGCCGCTCCCCGAAAAAACAGTGGCCGAGTATACGTGAAAAGCGCCGGCGGATCAACGGCGAAATCACCGGTGTTTCACCACCCGCTGGTAGATGGCCTCCAGGCGCTGCCCGATGCTCGTGTAGTTGTAACGCTCCGTCACCAGCCTCCGGCCCTCGCGGCCCAGGTTGTCGGCACACTGGCGATCCTGCAGCAGGTAGCAGACGCTTTCGGCGAAGTTCTCCTCCTGGTTGGCGATGATCAGGTGCTGGCCGTCGACGACGTCCAGGCCGGCCGCGGCCAGGTCGGTCGCCACCACCGGCTTGCTCATGGCCAGCGCCTCCATCACCTTGACCCGCATCCCCATGCCCAGCCGCAGGGGCGCGACGATCACCTGGCAGCGCGCCAGCGCCTCGCGGATGTCCGGCACGAAGCCGGTGATGACCACGCCCGGCCGGTCGCGCAGCGCGTGGAACTCCTTGGGCGGATGGATGCCGATCACGTAGAACTTCGCCTCCGGCAGACGTTCCCGGATCAGGGGAAACACGCGGTCAACGAAAAAATGGACGGCGTCCACATTGGGGTAATGGTGATAGGCCCCGAAGAAACCGATGGACAGCGGTTCCACGTCCGCCGCGTCGTGGGGGGCGAAATAGTCGGTGTCCACCCCGTGGGGCAGCACGTCGATCTTGTCGGCGGGCACGTAACCGTGGAGCTCGTCAGCCTCCAGCCGGTTCATGCAGATGATCCGGTCCACCCGCTGCAGGATCTCCAGCTCGCGCTTCATCACCTGGAGGGAATCGTAGTACATCTTGACCTTCTGCACCGGGTTCGACAGGAACGGGATGTTCTTGCGATAGGCCATGAAATTGACTTCGTGTTCGGTGAGCACGGTGGGGATGCCGCCGAGCTCCTTCAGGTAGATGCCCATCTGGATGTACTCGAGCTGCGCCAGGTCGTACCGTTCCTTCTTGAGCAGCTTCTGGAGCCGCGCGCGGAACTCGGCCGACATGTAGTCGATGAACGGCTCAAACGGGAACAGGTAGAACGGCCGCCGCTCCGGCATGGGCACGATGATCAGCTTGTCGCACATCTGCTTGAGCTCGTGGACGCGCGAATCGTCGTCGTTCTTGTTCCGAAAAGTGAGGAGGGTCAGTTCATGGAACCGGTGCAGGTAGTGGAACAATTCGAAGATTCGGCTGCTTCCGCCATGCAGTCCGCGGCCAGGCAGGTAAGCGCTGAGGCAGAGTATCTTCATGAATGGATTCCAGGGCGGCTATTATACCCCACCGGTCCGCCGGCGGCAAGAAATGCCCTTGCAACTTGCGGATGCTGCTCGTATCCTTGAGGTGGCTGGAGGGTTCGGGAAGATGATTCGTTTTGAAGACATTGCCGAAAAACTCACCGTCCACTACCCCAAGGCGGACATCGACCTGCTGAAGCGGGCGTACGTCTTCTCGGCCAAGGCGCACGCGAACCAGTTCCGTAACTCCGGCGACCCCTATCTGGCGCATCCGCTCGAGGTGGCCAACATTCTCGCCGAGATGGGGCTGGACGAGATCGCGGTGACGGTCGGCCTCCTGCACGATGTGGTCGAGGACACTCTCACCGACATCGAGACCATCCGGAAGTTCTTCGGCGAGCCGGTCGCCCTCATCGTCGAGGGTGTCACCAAGATCGGCCAGATCTCCTTCACCTCCACCGAGCAGCGCCAGGCGGAGAATTTCCGCAAGCTGCTGCTGGCCATGAGCGACGATGTCCGGGTCATCCTCGTCAAGCTGGCCGACCGCCTCCACAACATGCGCACGCTCAAGCACCTGAGTCCGGACCAGAAATCGCGCATCGCGCGGGAGACCAACGAGATCTACGTGCCCATCGCCAACCGGCTGGGCATGGGCAAGATTAAAAGCGAGCTCGAGGACCTGGCCTTTTACCACCTGGAGCCGGAAAAATACCAGGAGATCATCGCCCTGATCGAGAAGCGGCGGGCCGCCGGCAACAAGCTCCTGAAGGATGTCGAGGGGCGGCTGCGCACCATCCTGGCGGAGAACAACATCCCGGCGGTGTTCCAGGCGAGGATCAAGCGCGTGGCCAGCATCTACGCCAAGATGAAACGGCAGCGGATCTCCTTCGACGAGGTATACGATTTCCTCGCCGTGCGCGTCATCACCGACAGCGTGCCGAACTGCTACGCCGTGCTGGGCGTCGTGCACACCGCCTGGAAACTCGTGCCGGGCCGCTTCAAGGACTACATCGGCATGCCGCGCCCCAACGGCTACCAGTCGGTGCACACCACCATCATGAGCGAGGCCGGCATCCCCTGCGAGATCCAGATCCGCACCGAGGAGATGCACCAGATCGCCGAAAGCGGCATCGCCGCCCACTGGATGTACAAAGAGGGCAAGATCACCAAGGACGACACCGACCGGCGCTTCGCCTGGCTGCGGCACCTGCTGGAATGGCAAAAGGAGGTCCAGAACCCCCACGAGTTCCTGACCAACCTGAAAATCGACCTGTATCCCGAGGAGGTCTACACCTTCACTCCCAAGGGCGATGTCATCATCCTGCCCAAGGGGGCGACGCCGGTGGATTTTGCCTACGAGATCCACACCGACGTCGGCCACCAGTGCACCCAGGCGCGCGTCAACGCCCGGATCGTGCCGCTCAAGTACCAGCTCCGCAACGGCGAGATCGTGGAGATCATCACCGCCAAGGACCATCATCCCAGCCGCGACTGGCTCACCTTCGTCATCTCCGCGAAGGCGCGCAACAAGATCCGGGGGTGGCTCAACAAGTACGAGCGGCAGCAGGCCATCGAATTCGGGCGGAAGATCATGGAGAAGGAGACCCACCGATTCCGCTCGTCGCTCAAGGCGGTGCTGGGCCACACGGACTTCGCGACGCGGCTCACCGAACTCGGGGTGGTCAAGCCTGAGGACCTGTACGCGCAGATCGGATTCGGCAAGGTGTCGGCGCGGAAATTCCTGGAGAATCTGCTCGGGGTCGCCCCCGAGGCGCCGGCGCCGGATGGCGCCATCAAGAGCCTGGTCAAGGACGTGTTCAGCCTGGGCCGGGACAAGCTGCTGGTCAGCGGCATGAGCGACATCCTCATCAGCCGGGCGCGCTGCTGCAGCCCCATCCCCGGCGAGGAGGTCGTGGGCTACATCTCCCGCGGCCGCGGCGTCATCGTGCATGCCAAGGACTGTCCGAACGTGGAAAAATTGCTGAACCACCCGGAAAAGGAGATCGAGGTCACCTGGGGTAAGGCGCAGAAAGGGGCCACCTTCCCGGTCCGACTGCTCGTCTACACCGACGACCGGAAGGGATTGATCGCGGACATCTCAAACAAAATCACGAAGATGGATGTGAACATCCGCGACTTCCGCGCCCATTCCAAGGGGCGCGAGGAGGGCGTGTTTCAGATCGCCCTGGAAGTCGCGGATCGATCCCAGCTGGATAAAATCATCCGCATGCTGAAGTCGATCAAGAATGTTCGGGATGTGGAACGGGCGGACTATTCCAAGACGTGACGCGCGCGGTGAACGCTCAGGCGCGGGACGCGGAAGTCGGCTTCACCACTTTACCGGACCGCAGGCAGCGGGTGCAGACCCGGATCTTTTTCACGTCGCCGCCCACCTGCGCTTTCATCTTGTGCAGATTCGGCTCAAAGCGGCGGTTGGTGACATTGTGAGCATGGCTCACGTTATGGCCAAAAACGGGCCCTTTCCCACAGATTTCACAGCGCTTGGACATGGTTCCTCCACGGCAGCCTTCTCAAAACAAAGGCGTATCTTAGCCAAAGCACCCCGGCCTGTCAATCATTTTCTGGGCCGGCGCGGCAGCCGGCCGCGCCGCCGCTACGGCTCCCAGCGGTAGGCCGCCCGGTCCAGCTCCTCGAGCGTGCGGATCGGCCGGGGCGGATTCAGGTACCGCGCCAGGAACTGGTAGATCTTGACCCGGGTCTGCCGGGCCAGCCGCGTGTCGATGCGATCGAAGCTGTGGCCGCCGGGCGCGTCCTTGAAGATCTCGTATTCGAACGACTTCCCTTCTGCCTTCAGCGCCTGGATCAGATGCTCCACCTCGAGGACGAACACGTCATCGTCGTTCGTGTTCGTGTGGATCAGCAGCGGGGTGCGCAGCTTGGCCGCGTTCCAGGCCGGCGAGCGGCGGCGATACTCGTTGACGTTCTGCTGGGCGGTCTGGCCGAGGTGGTAGTCCGCGGCAAATTCACGGCGGTACTCGTCGTCGGAATAGCCCATCCGGGCGATGAGGTCGCTCACCGGCACGCCCGCGAACGCCACCTGGTAGTCGTCCGGGTGGTCGAAGATGTTCATCAGGGCGATCATGCCGCCGTGGCTCCAGCCGACGATGCCCGCGCGCTTGCTGTCGACGGCGGGGCAGTTCTCCGCCACGTAGAGGCGGGTGGCGTGCACGTCGTCGTTCTCGCGGCCGCCGTAGTCGATGCGTTCGAAGAAGCCCTGGCCGTAGCCGGTGCTGCCGCGGTACTCCGGCGCCGCCACCACGTACCCTTGGGCCACGAGTTCGCGGACGATGTGGGTGTGGTAGGTGGTGAAGTTGGCGTGCACGCCGCCGTGGGGCAGCACGATCAGGGGCAGCTTGCCGGCGCCGGCGGCCCATTTCGGGACGAAGAGGTAGGTCCAGAACTTGAGGGGATTCTGAGCGCCCATGGCCGTCGGGTTCTTCACCTTCGCCGGCGGGGGGCCGACGATGAACAGTTTGTCCACCAGAGCCACATCGCCCACACGCTGGAACCAGAGCAGGTCGTCCACGGCCTTCTCCAGCACGTCGAGGCGGTGGTCGAGCGCCTCGAAGCGGCGCTCCACAACGCTCCGATCCGGAGTCTTCGCATCGTCGCCTTGAGCCAGTCCGGCCGCGCCGAGCGCCAGGACCACGGCCGCCGCCCAGGCCAGACGGCCTAACCACGACCGGCTCACGTTCAGGATGTTCATGGAATCTCCTCCAGATGTCTGCTCCCGCCGCCGGGAGATCGAATCAACCGGACGTTCCGGCAGCGAAAGCCGCCGTCGCGACCGCCCGCCGCGTCAAGCCGGCTGTGGTTGCCGGCGTCCGCCCACAGCCGATGATCGTTTGACGGTAACCATTCTCGGCCCCAATGTCAAGCCGTCCCACAACCGCACGGCTGCCCCGGTCTCCGAAAACATCGAGATCGCTCCTTGCGTAAGAAATCAGACGTTTTGGTGAAGGAGAACGCATGCGCACACAACCTCTCGTCGCTCTGACCGCGATTGTTTGGCTCACCGCTTATTGTTCGGCCCAGGCGCCGGTGGCCGCCCCGCGTCCCGACGATCCCTCGCGCCAGCTCGTGCTGGTGGAGCAGCCGAAGCCGGTGCCGGCGCCGTGGCGCGCCGGTTTCGATTCCATCACCGCCGCCGATGCCGGCGTCTGGATCCGCTTCTTGTCCGCCGACGCGCTGGATGGCCGTGAGACGGCCACAACCGGCCACGAGGCGGCCGTCGAGTTCGTCGCCGCCCTGCTCGCCTCGTGGGGCGTCGCCCCCGCCGGGGACCCCGTCCGCATGGAGCCGGCGGGATCCTTCGCCACCGGCCCTGCCGCGCCCCGCCCCGCCGGGCCGCCCGTCCGCTCGTACTTCCAGCGGGTGCCCATCCGGGAGATCCGCTCCGCCACCAGCCGCATCACGGTGGGCCGCAGCGCCGGCGCCGCCGAGCAGGCCCGCGTCTTTCAGCCGGACCTCGATTACCAGTTCCCGCGGGTGCGCCGGACCGAGGTGCTCCGCGCCCCCGTCGTATTCGTCGGCTACGGCATCCGGGAGACGGCCGCCGGCTGGGACGACTACCGCGGCGTCGACGTCAAGGGCAAGGTGGTGCTCGTCCTGAACGGCGCGCCTCGCCCCGACGATCCGGCCTCGCCGTTCCACCAGCCGGAGCTCAAGGACAAGTACACCGGCGCCCGGCCGCGCCGCACCGCCTCGCCGAAGATAGCCGCGGCGCGCGAGCTCGGCGCCCTGGCGGTGCTGCAGGTGGACAGCGACGCCGCCGGCCGCGACGTTGCCGCCCGGGTGCTGGACGGCCGCGTCGTGGACGACTCCAAACCCGTCATCGACTCGGGTGACCGGGAGATGGAGTTGCCTGAACCGGCCGCGCCGCTCCCCATGGACGCACTACCCACCCTGACCGTCTCCCGCGAGATGGCTGCCTACATCCTCGGCCTCGCCGACGCCACCCTGGACGGCCTCAGGGCCGACATCGACGGCAAGCTCCAGCCGGCCTCACGGGAACTGGCCGGCGTCACGCTGGAACTGCACAGCGAGGTCACCGGCGCCCTGACCAGCTCCCGCAACGTGCTGGGTTTTGTCGAAGGATCCGATCCGAAGCTCAAGGACGAGGTGGTGGTCATTGGCGCCCACCTGGACCACCTCGGACACTACGGTCCGTACCTCTTCAATGGAGCCGACGACAACGCCTCCGGCGCCGCCGGCCTGCTTGAGATCGCGCAGGCGTATGCGACGGGCGCCGCCAAGCCGAAGCGGTCGGTGCTGTTCGCCTTCTGGACCGGCGAGGAGCAGGGCCTCCTTGGCTCGCGCTACTATGCCGACCACCCCTTCGTGCCCATGGACCGGACGGCGGCCTGCGTGAACCTCGACATGCTGGGCCGGTCGTGGACGAAGGAGCGGCTCGAGCGCATGTCGCGCATGTGGGGGATCGGCCTGCCCGAGGACGTGATGGCCAAGATCAAGGTGGAGGAATTCATGGCCCTGTCGCTGAGCGAGACCGCAGCGATGGACGCGGCCATCCGCGCCGCCAACAGCCACGTGGGGATGGCGCTGTACCTCCGGCCCAGCCGCGGTGCCGCCGCCGGCGGCAGCGACCACGCCCCGTTCGCTCTGCGGAACATCCCGTGGACGTTCTTCTTCAGCGCCATGACCGAGGATTACCACACCCCGGGCGATTCCGTGGACAAGGTGGAGCTGGCGCGGGTGGAGCGCCTCGCCCGGCTGGCGTTTCTCACGTCGGTGGAGCTGGCGGAGAAAAGTAAATAGTGAACGGTGATTGGTGAACAGTATGAAGATAGGAGATAGGAGATAGGCGATAGGTGATAGGAGATTGGAGATTGGGAGACGGGAGACGAAGGACGAGACGAGAAGCGAACCCCGAACCCCGAGACCCGAACCCCGAGACCCGATTTCCGATGTCCGCGTTACGGGAACGAACCTCTAGTTTCGAGCCTCGAGTCTCGTTTACGATTTCGAGCACGATTACGAATTTCGATTACGATCACGATTACGATCACGATTACGAGCACGATTACGAGCACGACTCTGAGTGAAGCACTCGGACTCGACTCAACTCTCGGCTTTTAACTCTTCTTTCCTATCCCCTATCCCCTCTCTCCTATCTCCTATCTCCTATCTCCTATCTCCTATCTCCTTACTGTTCACTGTTCACTTGCTCTGCGCCTGCACCGCGCTCATGAAGTTGAACTGCTGGTCAAAAAACAGCACGAAGGAGAGCACGGGCGCCTCCGCGGTGACATGGATGTAGCCGCTCGCCTGGTTCTCCAGGGTGCCGATCCCCTCCATGGTGCTGAGCTGGCGCACGTACTTCTCGCCCGGCGCCAGGGTGCGGTTCACCACGTTGCCGTTCAGCGTGCCGTCGCTCTTGTGCACCGAGATGGAGATGTTCACCGGCGTCGTGGTGCTGGGGTTTACCACCGAGATGCCGGTGCTGTACACCACCCCGCCCACATCGCCGTTGGCCACCTGGGCGTAGTAGAAATTCTTCGAACCGGCCGCCTGGAGCGGCAGCGTGGACTCGTAGAGATGGCGCGCCGGGTCGCCGAAGGTGATGCAGCCCGCCAGCGGCTTGCCCGGCGAGCGGATCTCCAGCCATCCCTCCGACGAAGCGCCGTCGGGAAGGCCGAGCTGTGTGTCGGTCAGGGTCACGGTGGCGCTCCGTGGGACCGTAACATTGAATGGCGCGGCCATGGGGGTGCCGTTCGCGTAGTACGGCCGGATCTCGGCCGTGACGTCGCTGCTGTTGCCGCCGTTGTACAGGTTGATCGAAGTGGAGTAGATCCCCGGCCACAGCACGATGTGGGAGGCGAACAGCGTCTCCGCCCGGTCGCCGAACGCAACGGCATTGGCTGTGGCGACACAGTCGTTGCCGTGGCGGATCGTGGCGGTGGCAATGAACGGATGCCCGCTTTCGAGGTAGAGGGCCCCGTCGAAGGATCCGTAAGCTGTCAGGTCGGTCACCAGCGCGCCGCGGGCGGGAACCGGGAAGGACCCGATATAACTGCCGCTGGTGGCGTAACTTCTCTGCAGCGCCACCGTCATCCCATCAGCGCTGGGGTTGACGATGCGCACCTCGGTGCTGTAGCCGTTCTGCATCTGGATCCGCGGGATGACACCGATTCTCATCGTCTCCGCAAACACATTGGCGCCGTCCAATCCCTCCAGGAAACCCCAGGGAAACCACTGGGTGAGGAAGAAGCCCAGCATGCCCCGGGTCATGCGCGCCTCGGTCCACCCTTCGGTGGCCTGGCTCAGTCCCAGCAGCCAGTCCGACTGGTAGGCCCCCTGCCCTTGGGCCGGCCAGTTCATCACCGCCGATTCGCCCACCGCCTGGCCGTCGTTGGCGTAGCCGTGGAACGTGGCGGCGACCGGTTCCGCCTGGGTGTTCACGAAGCCGAAGCCCTCGGTGTGCGCGCCGGGCGTGTAGTTGAGCCGGGGGAAATAGCGGACGGTGTAGACGTCGCCGGTGTCCAGGTTGTAAACCTGAGGGCCGCCGGGGTGCGGCAGGTCGGCGACCGGCGGGAACTGGATCTCCTGCTCGCCCGCCCCCACCCGGATATCGAACGCCGGGATTTCGGCAAACGAGGTGGCTGCGGGGCAGACCGGCAGGTAGTAGTAATCGCCGCCCTTCTTCACCACCGCGGCCATGATCGCCTTGATCTGGATGTCCCGGGTGGGATTCACCTGGAAGTTCAAGGTGTTCAGAAACCACTGCTCCGGCTGGCCGAATTCGGGCACCAGCTCCCAGGGCACCCGGACGATCACGAGCTGCTGGCCCGCCTCGGCGTTGAGGGTCACGGTGGGGGTGATGGGCACCGATGGCAGTCCCGCCAGAACGGTGATCGAGCCGGCCTGCCCTTGGTAGTCGTCATAGGAGGCGGAGAAATCCGTGATATCCGCCGGGAACTGCAGGATGCCGACGCCCCGGATGGCACTGGCGCTGAAATCCGATCCCAGAATCCGGATACGGCTGTCGTACATCACTCCCTCGTGGTGGTAATCCTGGAATGAATAGGCCAGAGTCACCGCGTTTGCGGCCTCCTCCTCCACATCCGGCCGGGTGCCGCCCATCCAGACGCTGATGGTGCCGGCGCCGTCGGGTTTGAGACAGGCCGTCGGTTCCCCCAGCTTGCTCGAGACTCCCAGGGAGCACCCGGTGCCCACGAAGGGGATGATCGCGGCAAAGGCGACAAGGAGCAGGACCTGCCAGGCGTACTTCATCATGGGATCCTCCTGTTGGATTGGGCGACGGGTTGCGCGGCGTCCGCCGGCCCGGATAGGAATTCGGATTCGAGAAAGCGCGCCCGCCGCCACACGGCGAGCGCCAATGCCAGCCCGGCTGCGGCGAATGCCAGCGCAACCAGCTGGGTAGTGGTCGCCCATGGGCTCAACGGCGCGGCCCCGTGGTCTCCCCGCAGGGTGGTGACGAAGGCATAGGCGAGTCCGGCCCCTAGCCAACCCGCCGCAGTCACCGCGCCGGCACGGGCCGGCCGGGGCCGGGCCAGGAGCAGCAATCCCGCCAGCGAGCCGAACGTCAGCACGTAGTACAGCTGGGTGGGATGCACGGCCGAGCCGGGATAGGCGAGTTCCGCCGGCAAGCCCGGCGGGAAGCAAACACCCCAGGGAAGCGCGGTGGGAACACCATAGCAGCAGCCGGCCAGGAAGCAACCGATGCGCTGGACGGCCATGACCAGCAGGACCACCGGCAACTGCGTGTCCATCAGGGGCAGGAACGGGATGCGCCGGATGAGGCAGTAGCCGAGCCAGGCCAGGGCGGCGGCGCTGACCACGGGGCCGGTGCCCGTCGCGCCCTGCTGCCAAGGCCTGGCCAGGTCGAGCCAGGCTGCGACGCCGAAGCTGCCGGTCTTCGCCATGGCCCAAAGCTTCGGGGCAAATAGATACGCCGCGATCCCGAGTAGGGCGCAGTTCAAGACATCGCCCGTCGTGAGACCGGCCCGCTCACGGAAAAGGACCGCCAGCACCAGCCAGAGCCCGAGCGCCAGGCTGATCATCACGCCGTAGGCGTATACAGAATGGCCTCCGATGGTGCCGAGCGTGGGCCACATCCTGAGCGTCTCGTCCTTTTAATACTTGGACTGATTATAGATTCACGACGGATGGAGTCAAGCGGGGGTTAACGGATCCGTTTGAATTTATCAGGTGAGAGGGGCATGGGTGAATCGGGAGACAGGGGATGGGAGGCGAGAGACGGATGAACGTGAAAACCCGAACTGCGAACCGTGAGCCCCGATTACGATCACGATTACGAATTACGATTACGAATTACGATTACGAATTACGATTACGAGTACGACGGATTCGTCCCCTCTCCCCCATCTCCTCTCTCCTATCTCCTATCTCCTATCTCCTATCTCCTATCTCCTAACTCCTAACTCCTAACTCCCAACATCGGCCGCAGGTGCTGGCCCGTGGACGAAGTCGGATGGGCCGCCACCTCCTCGGGCGTGCCCGCCGCCACGATTCGGCCGCCGCCTCCCCCTCCCGCGGGGCCCATGTCGATGACGTAGTCGGCCACGCGGATGGCATCCAAGTTGTGTTCGATGACGATCACGGTGTTGCCGGCGTCCACCAGCCGCTGGAGCACCGCCAGGAGCTTGCGCACGTCCTCGAAGTGAAGGCCGGTGGTGGGCTCGTCGAGGATGTACACCGTCCGGCCGGTGCCGGCCCGCGACAGCTCCCGCGCCAGCTTGATGCGCTGCGCCTCGCCGCCCGACAGCGTGGGCGACGGCTGTCCGAGGCGGACGTACCCCAGGCCGACGTCGATGAGCGTGTCGAGGATCCGCCGGATCCGCGGAAAATTGACGAACACCCGGCGGGCCTCCTCGATGGTCATCTCCAGCACGTCGGTGATGCTGGCGCCGGCGAAATGCACCTTGAGGGTGGCCTCGTTGAAGCGGCGGCCGTGGCAGGTGTCGCACGGCACGTAGACGTCGGCGAGAAAGTGCATCTCCACCTTGATCACGCCGGCGCCGTGGCAGGTCTCGCACCGGCCGCCCTTCAGGTTGAAGCTGAATCGGCTGCTCGAGTAGCCGTACAGCCGGGCCTCCTTCTGCTGGGCGAACACTTCGCGGATGAGGTCGAACACCTTGACGTAGGTGGCCGGGTTGGAGCGGGGTGTCCGGCCGATGGGCTTCTGGTCGATGTCGATGACCTTGTCCACGAGGTCCAAGCCCTCGATGCCGGCGTGCTCCCCCTCGCGGAGGTGAGCGCCGTTCAGCCGGTTGGCCAGCGCGGGATACAGGGTCAGGTTCACCAGCGAGCTCTTGCCGGCGCCGGAGACGCCGGTGACGAACGTCAGCGCGCCCAGCGGGAAGGCGGCGTCGATGCCCTGGAGGTTGTGCAGGCGCGCCCCGCGCACCGTCAGCCAGCCCTGGTCGGCGCGCCGGCGCTGCCCGGGCAGCGGAATCTCCCGCCGGCCCGACAAATACTGTCCGGTAAGCGAAGTGCGGCAGCGCCGGAGCTGTGCCGGGGTGCCGGCGAACACCACCTCGCCGCCGTGAATGCCGGCGCCGGGGCCGAAGTCGATGACGTGGTCGGCTGCGGTGATGGTCTCCCGGTCGTGCTCCACCACCACCACCGTGTTGCCCAGGTCGCGCAGGTGTTTCAGCGTGCTGATGAGCCGGACGTTGTCGCGCTGGTGCAGGCCGATGCTCGGCTCGTCGAGAATGTAGGTCACGCCCGTGAGTTCCGTGCCCACCTGGGAGGCCAGGCGGATGCGCTGGGCCTCGCCGCCGGACAGCGACGGCCCGGCCCGCTCCAGCGTCAGGTAGTCGAGGCCGACGTTCACCAGGAAGTGCAACCGCTGGGCGATTTCCTTGACCAGCTCGCGGGCGATCTGGCGGCGGCTGCCGGCCAGCGGCAGCCCGTCGATGACCTCCCGGAGTTGTCCCACCGGCAGGCGGCCCATGTCGATGATGCTTTGGCCGTCGATCCGCACCCAGCGGGCCTCGCGGCGCAGGCGCTCGCCGCCGCACTCGGGGCAGACCGTGTCGGAGAAATATTTCATGTAGTAGCTGCGAGCCTCGTCGGAGCGCGTCTCGCGCAGCCGCCGCGCCATCGTGTTCAGAATCCCCTCCACCTGCGACTGCCAGCGGTACTCACTGGCCTTCCCCTTGAGATGAAACTCGATCCGCTCGCCGCTGGAGCCGTGCAGCAGGATGTGGAGCTTGTCCGGGGGCAACCGGTCCAGGGGCTGGTCCATGGGGATGCCGTAATGACGGCAGACGGTTTCGATGGTGCGCCAGGTCCAGCCGGCGCGGTTGCGCATCGCCCCGGCCCACGGCGCGATGGCGCCGTCGGCCAGCGACAGCGAGCGGTCGGGGATCACCTTGGCCGGATCCATCTCCAGCCGGGTGCCCAGCCCGTTGCAGGCCTTGCACATTCCCTGGGGGCCGTTGAAGGAGAAGAGCTGCGGACTGAGCTCCGGATAGGAGATCCCGCAGTACTGACAGGCGTTCTGCTCGCTGTAGACCCGCTCCGTCCCGTCGCCCAGCGCGGCGATGAGCACGCCGCCGCCCACCCGGAGCGCCGTCTCCACCGAGTCGGACAGGCGTCCGCCCAGCTCCGGACCGGCCACCAGGCGGTCCACCACCACCTCGACGGTGTGCTTCCGCTTCTTGTCCAGAGCGGGCGGGTCCTCGAGTGGCCGGATGTCCCCGTCCACCCGCGCCCGCAGGAAGCCGTCGCGCCGCAGGCTCTCGAACACCTCGCGGTGTTCCCCCTTGCGGCCGCGGACCACCGGAGCCAGCAGCACCAGCTTCGTCCCGGGGGGCAGCTCCTTCAGATCGTCGATGATCTGCTGGGCGCTCTGTTCGGAGACCGGCCGGCCGCAGCCGTAGCAGTGCTGCACCCCGACCCGCGCGAAGAGCACGCGCAGGTAGTCGTGGATCTCGGTGATGGTGCCGACGGTGGACCGCGGGTTGGACCCCGCCGACCGCTGGTCGATGGCGATGGTGGGGGTCAGGCCGTGGATGGATTCGTAGCGCGGCTTCTCCATCTGGCCGAGGAACTGGCGGGCGTAGCTCGAGAGCGACTCGACATAACGCCGCTGCCCCTCGGCAAACAGGGTGTCGAAGGCGAGGCTCGACTTGCCCGAACCGCTGACGCCGGTGAACACCACCAGCCGTTTCTTGGGAATTTCCACCCGGATGTGTTTGAGGTTGTGCTCGGCGGCGCCCGCAATGATGATCCGGTCGAGCTCGCGGGTCATTTGAGGAAGAAGTTGTCGAGTTCCAAAATCCGGTAGCGCCGCGTCTGGCGGGGGAGTTGCACCTCGACGGTGCGCCCTTTGCGCTTGTTCAGCAGTCCCATGGCCAGGGGCGCGGTCACGGAGAGCACCTCGTGCCCCTCGAGCTGGTCCAGTTCGCCGAGGATGGCGAACGTCTGCTGCTGACCGGACTCCACATCCTGGATCACGAGCTTCTTGCCGATGGTGACCACGTCGGGCGGGGTCTGGATTTCCTCGATGAGCTGCGCGTCGCCCAGCCAGCCGCGGATCTTCATCTCCTCGTTGGCCAGCATGTCCTTTTTCTCTTTGGCCGCGTCGTATTCGGCGTTTTCGCTGAAGTCGCCGTAGGAGGCCGCCTGCTGCAGCTCCTTGGCGACGTTGTACTTCTCCTTCTGGATCTCCTCCAGGCGCTTGCTCAGGCGGTCCAAAGTGGAACGAATCATGTACATGGGCATAGGGCCATTCCTCTGTTGGGGTTCGGTCAATGTACTGGAATTTGCCGCCGGTGTCAATCCCCCGCCCGGACGGCCTCAGTCCGGCAGCACCCGGTAGGTGAAGCCCTTCAGGTACTGGGTTTCCGGCATCTGGAGGAAATACGGGTGGTCGGCCGCCTGGACGGTTTCGGCGGCGACCAGGAGGCGCTTGCCGGTCTCGCCGGCGGCGATCCGCGCCGCCTCCCGCAGCAGTTCCGGTCCGACGTGGTAGGCGCAGCTGGAGACGTGGAGCAGCCCGCCGGGACGCAGCATCCGGAGGCAGGGCCGGATCAGGTCCATGAGCAGCCCGCGCCCCTTGTTCTGCTGATTCTTGTACTTGATCAGGGCCGGCGGATCCAGGCTGATGGCGTCGAAGACGCGGCCGGCGGCGGCCGCCTCGGGGAGCCACGCGAACAGGTCGGCGGTCACGGTTTCGAACCGCGCGGTGACCTCGTTGAGCTCGGCGTTGGCCGCGGCCAGGGCCAGCGCGGCTTCGTCCTTGTCCACGGCGGTGACCGCCGCGCCCATCCGGGCCGCGTACAGTCCGAATCCGCCCGTGTAGCAGAAGGCGTCGAGCACCCGGTCGCCGGGACGCAGCAGCGAGGCGAAGTGGCGCCGCGCATCGCGCTGGTCGGAGAAGAAGCCGGTTTTCTGCCCACCGGGGATGTCTACCCAGAAGTGGACGCCGTGCTCCGCGATCCGGACCCGCGGTGGCGTCACGCCCGCCAGCTGGCCGGTCCGGAACGCCAGGCCTTCCTCCTGGCGGGCGGGCACGTCGCTGCGCTCGTAGATCGACGCCGGCCGCCGCAGTTTCTGCAGCAGCTCCACGATGAGGGGCTGGATGCGGTCCATGCCGGTGGTGCGGCACTGGATCACCAGGTGGTCGGCGAAATCGTCCACCACCAGGCCGGGCAGGTAGTCGCCCTCGGAGTAAACCAGCCGCAGGCCGTTGCTGTGCGCCCGCAGGGGCTCGCGCAGGGCCAGCGCCTGCTGGAGCCGCCGCCGCCAGAACGCGGCATCGGGCTCGATGCGCTTGTGGTGAAACATCCGGACCGTGACGCGGGCGGTGGGGTGGTAAAATCCGGTCCCGAGGATCTCGCCGCGCGGCGAACGGACCTCCACCGGCTCGCCCGGCCCGAGGCCGGCGGGTTGGTCCCGCACCTCGTCGGCAAACACCCACAAGTAAAAATTGCGGATTTTCTTGACCGCCTCGTCCCTGACGACCACCCGTTCCATGCGTCCTCACCCCTTGCCCGTTCGATTCCCTCGCGGCCGCCGGCCCGCCTACAGGTTCTTGGCGTTGTTCTTCGCCTTCTCCTTGTCCTTCTCGATCTCCTTCTCCTTCGCCTGGAACAGCGGGGCGGCCGCCGGCGGCGCCGTTTTCTTGTCGAGATTTTTCATGATGATGTTGCCGTCGAACGAGGCGCCCTCGTTGACGATGAACGCGGCGCAGGTGATGTTGCCCGTGACCATCGCCGATGGCTTCAGGATCACCCGCTGGGCGGCCGACACGTTGCCGTTGATCCGGCCCAGCACGATGACCGTGTCGCCGTGCACCTCGGCCGTGACCTGTCCGCCGGCGCCGATGGTCAGAGTCTGGCTGACATTGATCTTGCCCTCCACTTTCCCTTCGATGAGCAGGTCCTCGTCGCCGGTGATCTCCCCGCTGATTTTCACGTTCTTGCCGATCAGTGAGGCGCCCGAACGGGCGGACGCGGCATCGGGCCCCTCTCCGCGGACGCGAGCCGGCGCAGCCGGGGGGCCTTCATTGGGCTGGTCTTTCTTGAACAACGGCATCGATGTTACCTCTTTTCAGATATCGTGCGCTTTCATTCTAACGGCTGGCATGCCGAATGTAAACGACTTGGGTACGAAAGGCTCGATTCGCGCGGCGGCGCCGGCCGCACCCGATTGACAATTCTGCTAACATCATCTCCCGGCTCGTGTTAAGATGCTGCCTGTACACATCCTCGCACGATGCGAAAACGGTCCCCGCAGCCGCGTTCCGAAACGCGGTCGAAGCGCTGCTGTTTCAAGCGGATTGACGCCACGCCTTGATGGAGTTGGAGTTATGAACGCTCCCCCCGATCCGTCGCGCCTGCAAAACCCGCCCGCGGCCGGCCGGAAAGTTCTCCTGGGCGCGGCGGCGGCATATGCCATCGCCATGATCGCGCTGGTTGCCTCGCACTCGTCCACCAACGGCCTGGCGGAGGCCCTCATCAATTTCATGGAGATCGTCGTCGGCGTTTTCGCCGGCTGGTGCTGCCTCCACTATGCCGCCCAGCCGCGGCCCGACATCATCCCGGACCGGACGGCCTGGCGGCTGATCGGCGCGGGCTGTCTGTCCTGGGCAGCCGGCCAAACGCTCTGGACGCTGTACGAGGTCGTGCTGGGGCAGATGGTCCCCTACCCCGGCTGGCCGGATTTGTTCTTCCTGGCATCCTACCCCCTGGCGTTGTCCGGCATCACTCGCCTGCTGAGCCGCAAGGACATCTTCCGGCAGCTGCGGCTGGTTGTGGACAGCATCATCGCCGCCAGCAGCATCGGGATCCTGAGCTGGTATTTCGTAATCCGCCCGCTGTGGAACCAGGACGTGCCCATCCTGGAGCGCCTCCTCGGCGGGATCTACCCGTTCGGCGACCTGGCCATCCTCTTTTGCGCGTCGTTTCTGTTCCACGAAGCCAAAGTGAACCGCCCGCTCCGCCTCTCCACGGGGATGCTCGCCGGCGGTTTCATCCTGATCGCCCTGGCCGACACCGCCTTCCTCTATGCAACCCTGGGCGACACCTACCGCACCGGGACCTGGGCCGACGCCGCCTGGAGCTTCGGCTGGGCGCTCATCGGCTTCGCCGCCCTGTACCGGTTGTGGTATCCCGTCAGCGAGGGTGTCCCGCACGGCGAGCAGGTGGCCCTGAACTGGCTCAGCACGGTGGGACGGGCGTTCTTCCGCGTGTTCGCCCCGTACTTGGCGGCGGTGGTGGCCCTGGGCCTGGTGCTGACCGCCGAGCTTCACGGCGGTGCCATCAGCACCACCATCCTGGTGCTGGGCCTGATCCTGACCCTGCTGATCATCGCCCGACAGATCCTGTCCATGCTGGAAATCCACCATCTCAACGCCCAGCTCCGCGGGCTCAACGACGAGCTGAAACGGCACCTGGTGGTGCGGACCACCCAGATGGAGTCGCTGAGCGCCGAAATGACCGTACACCGCCGGACGGAGGCGGAACTGACGCTGCACCAGGAGCAACTGTCGGAACAGGTGCGGACGCGGACAGCCGAGCTGGAATCGGCCAATCTCCGGATCCGCATGCTCATCGACACCATCCCGTACGGCATCCAGGAGATGGATTGCAGTGGGATCATCACCTACTGCAATCCCAATCACGCCAAGATGTTCGGATACTCTCCGGACGAGATGATGGGCCGGTCCATGCTGGACCTGATTGCCCACGACGCCGACCGGGAGCGCACCCGCCGGCTGCTGGCCGAGCTGGTCCGCGACCGGCCGACCCCGTGGACGCTCGAGACTCAGAACCGGACGAAAGACGGACGGGTGATCTGGCTGCGCATCGACTGGAACTACCGCTTGAACGAGTCGGGTGATGTCGTCGGCTTCGTATCGGTGCTTACCGATGTCACTGCCCGCAAGCGGGCCGAAGCGGAGCGCCAGGCCATCGAGACGCAGATCCAGCAGTCGCAGAAGCTGGAAAGCCTCGGCGTGCTGGCCGGCGGGATCGCCCATGACTTCAACAACCTGCTCATGGTGGTGCTCGGCCACGCCGAGATGATTCTGACCGACCGCACCCTGAGCGAGCAGGTTCGCGGCAACCTGGCCGATATCGAAAAGGCCGCTCAGCGGGCTTCCGAGCTGTGCCGCCAGTTGCTGGCTTACTCCGGCCGCAGCCGGTTCGTCATCAAGCCGGTAGACCTCAACGCGCTGATCCAGGAACTGGGCCGGCTGCTGGAAGTGTCCATCGGCAAGAACGCCAAAGTGGAATACCGCCTCGCCGAACAGCTCCTGCCGGTGTTGGCCGATGCCACGCAGATCCGCCAGGTGGTGCTCAACCTCCTGACCAACGCCGCCGAGGCCATGCCGGCGGCTGACGGCCGGATCACGGTGACCACATCCTGCCGCCACGTCGGGGAAACGGAACTCGAGAGCATGGTGCTGGGCCAGGCGCTGGAGGCGGGCACCTACGTTTCATTCGAGGTGGCCGACACCGGTTGCGGCATGGATTCAAACACCGTCGCCCGGATGTTCGATCCCTTTTTCACCACCAAGTTCGCGGGTCGCGGGCTCGGCCTGGCGGCCGTGATGGGTATCGTCCGCAGCCATGGCGGCGCCATCGCCTGCCGGAGCTGCCCGGGTGCCGGCACCACGATCGAGGTACTGCTCCCCGCCCTGACGGGACCGTATAGCAGCCTCTCCGAGACGGGGCCGCTGGGTGTCCGCACGTGGCACGGGCAGGGGCTGGTGCTGCTCGCGGACGACGATCCCCAGGTCCGGATCGTCTCGCGCCAGATGCTCGAGAAGCTGGGGCTGCAGGTGATCGCGGCCGCCGATGGTGTGGAGGCGATGGAGCTGTTCCGCGCCCGGTCGGGCGAGTTTGCCTGCGTGCTCCTGGACCTGATGATGCCCCGGCTCAGTGGGGAGGAGGTGCTGCAGGCGATCCGGCAGATCGCGCCGGCCATGCCCGTGATCCTGATGTCCGGCTACAGCGAAGAGGAAACCGCCCGGCGCTTCGACGGGCAGAATCGACTGTGGTTCCTGCAGAAGCCGTTTAAGATTCGAAATATCTCCAATATCTTCCGCGAGTTCATGCCGGACGCAACCCCGCCGAACGTCGCCACCTGAGTCCGGAAAAGCGCTCTCGGCGTCATGCCGCGACGGTGAACCGCCCCGCGACACGGGGCATCCGTTCCGGTTATGCTAGAATTGACTCAAACGCGGTCCGTGCTTCACGACCATTTTGTCTGATTGGAGGGGTCATGCCGATCAATAAAAAAGTGAGAGATCTGCTGGATTCAGCCGGCTGCCGGTACGAGGTGCACTCCCATCCCGAGGCGTTCACCGCCCAGGGTCTGGCGGCGGTGGAGCACACCCCGGGGTACGAGATCGTCAAGGTGGTCATCCTGAAGGGGAACGAGAACTACTACATGGCGGCGCTGCCGGCGCCGTGCAAGGTGGACCTGGCCCACTTCGCCGCCCTGGTGGGTGTGCCGGCGGTTCGCCTGGCTACCGAGGAGGAGTTCAAGGATCTGTTCCCGGGGTGCGAGACGGGCGCCATGCCGCCGTTCGGCAACGTGTTCGGCCTGCCGATGTTCCTGGAGGAGAGCCTCACCGCCGACGAATTTATCACCTTCAACGCCTGCACCCACCGGGAATCGATCAAGCTGTGCCTTGCCGATTATCTGAAATTGGTCAAACCCAATCTCGCCGCCTTCTCAACCCCGGCCAGCTAGCCGTCTGTTCGTAATCGTAATTGTGATCGTGATCGTGATCTTAATCGTAATCGAGGCTCGAAACTCGAGGCTAGAGGCTCGTTTCTGATTCCTCTGATTTTACCTAACGAGTGACCGTTGAGGGTTGAGGGTTGAGGGTTGAGAGTTGAGGGTTGAAATGGTGGATCGTTGAGGGTGCTGGTCCCCTCAACGATCTCCCATCTCCTATCTTTTCTCCTATCTCCTATCTCCTATCTCCTATCTCTTCAAGTCCTTCTCGAGCACCAGCTCGTTGACCACCTCGAAGGCCATGCCGCGGGTGCGGGCCATCAGCTCGGCCTGGGTGCGCTCCAGGTTCGTGGCCACGACGCCCTTGAGGATCACCCGGCCGTTGAACACGATGATGTGGATAGGCGGCAAGGCGCTGTTGGCGTAGCGCTGGAACAGGGAGCTGCCGTAGATGGACCGGGCGATGGTGGCGCGCAGGTGGTCGTCGAAGCTGGAGACGGGCAGCACCTGGATCTGGTTGTCCAGTGCCTTGACGCCGGGCACGTCGGCGACGCGGCGGCCGTAGTCGTCCTTGCGCCACGGCTCGCGGGCCCAGCCCGTGAGCGTTACCTGGCCGTCCACCACGCGGCCGTCCACCCAGTCGAAGATGTCGAACAGGGCGTAGGAGCGGATGGATCGGCCGATGTCGGCGGCAATGGCGTTATCGGACCGCGGTTCCGATTCGATGACCAGGTTGTTGTCCAGCCGGACCACGGAGTCGACACCCTGCACGGCTTCGGCGGCTTTGAGCTTGTCGGCCAGGCTGTCGACCTTGCCCGTGAAAGTCACCACGCCGTCGGTGACGGACACAACGATATTCCCCTCCCTGAGCAGCCCTTCGTTGATCAGCCGGGTCTCGATGATGGTCCGGATGGTGGCGTCGGGGAGCGCCGCCTGGCGGGCCTGCGCCGCCGCCGGCAGGGCCAGCGCGAGCGCTAGGACCAGGGTGAGGCCGATCAGGCCGACTCGCTTGATTTTCAGTTTGTTGTTCATGTGCGTCCCTCCTGGGCAATCCGGCGCAGGAGCCGTCCCCGCGCCGTCGGTGATAATGATGCAGGCAGGATTCGGAAAGTTCAGCGGGGCGCACGGCGCTCATGCCGCCCCGATGGGGCTCGGGGCGGCATGACAACCACGCAATCAGCCGCAGGCGTGCCGGTCAGCTTTCGGTCAGCACCGAACGGATGAATTCGGCCGGCAGGGCGCCCTCGCGCAGGACGGCCGGCGGGTGGACCGTGAACGACACGATGGTGGAAGGCGTCGACTCGGGCAGGACGCTGCCGTCCACGACGCACTCCACCCGGCCGCTGAACGCCGCGGCGATGGCCGCCGGATCGTTGAGCGGCGTCGCGCCGGTGACGTTCACGCTGGTGGAGGCAAGCGGGCCGCCGGCCATTTCGATGAGGCGGGCCAACACCGGGAATCCCGGCTGGCGGACCGCAACGGAAACCGCGCCGCCGGTGAGCGCCTCAGGGAAGACGCCAGGCGCCGGCAGCACCAGGGTCAGCGGTCCCGGCCAGAAGCGCTCCATGAGCCGACGGGCCGCCGGCGGAGTCGCGATTCCCGCCGACACCAGGTAATCGGGCCCGGAGATGAGCACGACCATCGGTTTCGGCTCCCCCCGCTCCTTGAGCGCCTGGAGCCGGGCCAGCGCCGCCGGAAGGTCCGCCCGGCAGTGGAAGCCGTAGATGGTGTCCGTGGGCAGGACGCAAATTTCGCCCCGCTCCAGGCGGCGGGCGACGGCTCGGAGCGTCGAGCGGTCAGGCCGGGCCAGGTCGATCTTGATCAGCTGGGTATCCATTTTGAGTTCACAGGTTCGCAGGTTCCAGGTTCACAGGTTCCTTAACATCGATACAGTTGATGGTTGATGGTTGATGGTTCGTGCTCGTAATCGTACTCGTGTTCGTAATCGTCATCGTAATCGAGGCTCGTTCCCGCAACGCGGACATCGGACATCGGACTTCGGATTTCGGCCTTCACTCCCAACCCTCAACGATCAACTATCGACCATCCACACTCTTTGTGCCCTGTGGTGAATCTCCGGTCTATCCCCCGCAGCGGAAGGCCTCGCCGCCGGCCACCTCAAGCGCATGGGGCAGCACGGCGGCCAGCGCCTCCAGCCCCTCGGTAACCCCCTTGACGCTGCCGGGCAGGTTCACGATGAGCACGCCGCCGCTCAGGCCCGCCACCCCGCGGGTGAGCACCGCACGCGGGTTGCGCCGGGCACCCTCGGCGCGAAGGAGTTCAGCGATGCCGGGCACCTCGCGGTCGATCACCGCGCGCGTCGCCTCGGGGGTGACGTCGCGCGGCGCCAGGCCGGTGCCGCCGGTGGTGACCACCAACCGCACGCCGCCCCGGCCGCACAGCTCCCGCAGCAACGCGGCGATCGCCTCCCGCTCGTCGGGCACCACGCGAACTTCGTCGCAGGTGAAGCCCTGGCCCCGCAGGAGATCCCGGGCCCGCGGGCCGGACAGATCCTCCCGCTCGCCGCGGGCGCAGGAGTCGCTCACGGTGACGATGACGGCTCGGGCGGCTTCAGGCGCCATGGCTCCCCTCGCCGTCGATCCAGGCCGAGCCATCGGCATAATGCTCTTTCTTCCAGATGGGGACCCGCTCCTTGAGCGTGTCGATGAGGCGGCGGGCGGCATCGAACGCCTCGGCCCGATGCGCCGACGCCACCCCGATGAACACGGCGGCTTCGCCCACGGCCAGTCGCCCGAGGCGATGGATCAGCACCACGCCCTCCAGGCGGAAGCGCGCCGCGGTTTCCGCGGCCAGCTCCGCCAGCAGCGGCCGGGCCATCTCCAGGTAGGCTTCATACTCCATGGCGGTCACGGCCCGGCCGCGGTTCTGGTCGCGCACCGTGCCGACAAAGGTCACCACGGCGCCGGCGCCCGGCGCGCCGAGCGCCGCCGCGGCCGCCGCCGCATCGATGGGCTCCCGCACGAGTTCGGCGATGATCCGCGCCATTCACTCCTCCCACTAGCCCCCGCCCACCGGCGGGAAGAAGGCGATCTCGTCGCCGTCGGCCACGGGAGTGGCCGGATGGGCGTAACGCAGGTTCACCGCCATGAGCAGGCGCGGCGCCGCCTCGCGAAACGCCGGGAAACGCGATTCGAGGAATCGGACCACGTCGCCGGCGGTGCGCACGTCGTCGCCGAAACGCTCCCGCAGGACCGCCATACCCAGCGCTTCCCGGATTCCGGCGAAAAACTTCAGGGTGAGGATCTTCGTTTCCATCGGGCCCATTTCAGCACAAGTCGGGACGGAATGCCAGCGGAGCGAATAGTGAGGAGACAGGAGATAGGAGTCAGGAACGGTTGATAGTTGATAGTTGATAGTTGATGGTCTCTTCGTGCTCGTAATCGTGATCGTAATTCGTAATCGTCATCGTAATCGTGATCGTACTCGGGGTTCGGGGCTCGAGGCTCGGGGCTCGTTCCCGAAACGCTGACTTCGGACGTCGGGGTTCGGGGTTCGCGGTTCGGGGTTCGTTGTTCGAATTCCTCCGTTATCCCTGCTCTGATCTCTGAACTCTGATCTCTGAACTCTGATTTCCGATCTCTGATCTCTTTTCTCCTATCTCCTATCTCCTATCTCCTCACTGTTCGCTGTTCGCTGTTTACTTTAAAAAAACTCCGGCCGGGGCGAACCCCGGCCGGTATCCGAAACGATGACTGGCGAACGGTCTACTTCTGCTGAGTGCCCTTCTCGGCGCGGCCGGAGGCGACCGCCTGGGCGGCCGCAAGCCGGGCGATGGGCACGCGGTAGGGGGAGCAGCTCACGTAGTCGAGCCCGATCATGTGGCAGAACTCCACCGACGACGGCTCGCCGCCGTGCTCGCCGCAGATGCCCACCTTCAGCTTCGGGCGCGTGGCGCGCCCCTGCTCCACCGCCATCTTCAGCAGCAGGCCCACGCCGTCGCGGTCGATGGCCTGGAAGGGGTCCTTCTCCAGGATGCCCTGCTCCAGGTAGGCGCGGATGAACCGGCCGGCGTCGTCGCGGGAGTAGCCGAAGGTGGTCTGGGTCAGGTCGTTGGTGCCGAACGAGAAGAACTCGGCCACGCCGGCGATCGCGCCCGCGGTGAGCGCCGCGCGCGGGATCTCGATCATGGTGCCCACCATGTACGGCACCTCGATCCCCTGCTCCTGGAACACCTGCTTGGCCTCGTCGATGACGAGGGCGCGCTGGTTCTCAAGCTCGGCCACCTTGCCCACCAGCGGGATCATGATCTCGGGCAGCACATTCACGCCTTCCTTCTTGACGATGCAGGCGGCCTCGAGGATGGCCCGGGCCTGCATCCGGGTGATCTCCGGATAGGTGATGCCCAGGCGGCAGCCGCGGTGGCCCAGCATGGGATTGAGCTCGTGCAGTTCCTCGACCCGCGCCAGGAGCGTTTCCTTCTCGCGGATCTTGGCGGCGGCCTCGCGCCGTTCCTTCATCAGGGCGATCTCCACCATCAGCTCCTCGCGCTTGGGCAGGAACTCGTGGAGCGGCGGATCCAGCGTGCGGATGGTCACCGGCAGGCCGTCCATCACCCGGAAGATGCCGACGAAGTCCTCGCGCTGCATGGGCAGGAGCTTCTGGAGCGCCGCCTGACGCGGCTCCACCGTCTGGGCCAGAATCATCGCCTGCATGTGCGGCAGCCGGTCGGGCGCGAAGAACATGTGCTCGGTGCGGCACAGGCCGATCCCCTCGGCGCCGAACTCGCGGGCCACCTTGGCGTCGCGCGGGATGTCGGCGTTGGTGCGCACTTTCAGGGTGCGGATGGTGTCGGCCAGGGCCATGAAGCGTCCGAAGAAGCCGCTGCGGAGGTCGGGGTTGCTGGTCTTGAGCGCCCCCTGGTACACCTCGCCCTTGGAACCGTCCAGCGAGATGAAGTCGCCTTCTTTCAGCACCAGACCGCCGGGGAACTCCACCGTCAGCGCCTCCTCGTTGATCTTGATGTCGGCGCTGCCGGCCACGCACGGCGTGCCCATGCCGCGGGCCACCACGGCCGCGTGGGAGGTCATGCCGCCGCGGGCGGTGAGGATGCCCTGCGACACCTCCATGCCGTGGATGTCGTCGGGGGTGGTCTCGATGCGCACCAGGACGACCTTCTCCTTCCCCTCGGCCATCTTGACCGCGTCCTCGGACGAGAAGGCGATCCGGCCCACCGCCGCGCCGGGCGAGGCGGGCAGGCCCTTGGCGATGACCTTGAACTCGTTGCCCGCGTCGAACACCGGGTGCAGCAACTGGTCGAGCTGCTGCGGCTCCACCTTCAGAACCGCCTCCTCGGTGGAGATCAGGCCCTCGTCCACCATCTCGCAGGCGATGCGGATGGCGGCGGCGCCGGTGCGCTTGCCGTTGCGGGTCTGCAGCATGAACAGGACGCCGTTCTCGATGGTGAACTCGTAGTCCTGCATGTCGCGGTAGTGCTTCTCCAGCCGCTCGGAGATGGCCTTGAGCTGGTCGTAGATGGCCGGCATGGATTTCTGGAGCTCCTCCAGCTTGAACGGGGTGCGGATGCCCGCCACCACGTCCTCGCCCTGGGCGTTGGTCAGGAATTCGCCGTAAAACTCCCGGGCACCGGTGGCCGGGTTGCGGGTGAAGCCCACGCCGGAACCGGAGCTCTCGCCCATGTTGCCGAACACCATCGCCTGGACGTTCACCGCGGTGCCCAGGTTGTCGGGGATTTCGTTCATCTGGCGGTACTTGATGGCGCGGGGATTGTGCCACGACTCGAACACCGCGAAGATGGCCAGCCGGAGCTGCTCGCGGGCGTCCTGCGGGAACGTCTTACCGGCGCGCTCCTGGACAAACTGCTTGAAGCGGCGGATCATCTCCTGCATGTCGTCGGCGGTGAGCTCGGTGTCGAGCTTCACCTTCCGGGTTTCCTTGATGTGATCGATGATCCGCTCGAAGTCGTGCTTCGGCACGCCCAGGACAACGTCGGAGAACATCTGGATGAACCGGCGGTAGCAGTCGTAGGCGAACCGCGGATTGCCGGTCTTGACGCGCAGCGTCTCGACGGTGTCGTCGTTAAGGCCCAGGTTCAGGATGGTGTCCATCATGCCGGGCATGGAGAACTTGGCGCCCGAGCGCACCGACACGAGCAGCGGCTCCGCGGTGGAGCCCAGTTGCTTGCCCGTGACGGCTTCGAGCCCGGCCAGGGCGGCCATGATCTGGTCCATGAACTCCTTGGGCAGGCTGCGGTTGTTCTGGTAGTAAATACCGCAGGCCGCCGTGGAGATGGTGAAACCGGGCGGCACGGGGAGCCCGGCGTTGGTCATCTCGGCCAGGCCGGCGCCCTTGCCGCCCAGGATGTCCTTCATCTTGCCGTGTCCCTCGGCCTTGCCGCGGCCGAACGAATACACATACTTGTTGTCTGCCATGCGATCCTCCTCAGATTGCGAAACGATTGGAATAAATTTTTTATCCGGGGTCGCAGTCCAGCCAGCCGGTCAGGCCGCCGCCCCGATGTCGGTGGGGCGGCGGTCCCGCGCCGCTGGCTGGTCTGAAACCGGGTCCCGCCGAGGACGGCGGGACCGCCGGCGCCTAGTCGTAGTACTCCAGACCCAGGTGGGTGATCTGCTCCTCGCCCATGAGGTAGCGCATCGTGTTCTTCAACTTCATCTTCTGAATGAACAGGTCGTGCTCGGGGTAGAGGCCGCGGAGGTGGTGCGGGCTCTTGAAGAAGAACGAGAGCCACTCCTGGATGCCGTGCATGCCGCAACGGCCGGCCAGGTCCAGCAGCAGGACCAGGTCGAGGACGATGGGCGCGGCCAGGATGCTGTCCCGGCAGAGGAAGTCGATCTTGATCTGCATCGGGTAGCCCATCCAGCCGAAGATGTCGATGTTGTCCCACCCTTCCTTGTTGTCGCCGCGCGGCGGATAATAGTGGATGCGGACCTTGTGGTACAGGTTGCCGTAGAGCTCGGCGTTGAGGTCCGGGCGCAGGATGTGCTCCAGCACGCCCAGCTTGGAGATCTCCTTCGTCATGAAGGATTCGGGATCGTCCAGCACCTCGCCGTCCCGGTTGCCCAGGATGTTGGCGGAGAACCAGCCGGAGACGCCCAGCATGCGGGCCTTGAGGCCGGGGGCGATGATGGTCTTCATCAGCGTCTGGCCGGTTTTGAAGTCCTTGCCGCAAATGGGGGTTTTCTTCGCCTTGGCCATCTCCTCGAGGGCGATGGTGTCGACGCACAGGTTGGGCGCGCCGTTGGCGTACGGGATGCCCAGCTTGATGGCCGCGTACGCGTAGATCATGCTGGACGGGATGTCGGGATCGTTGTTCTTGAGACCGGCCTCGAGCGCCTCGAGGGAGGCGTGCACCGGCCCCTCGGGCATGTAGATCTCGGTGGAGCCGCACCAGATCATGACCAGGCGGTCGCACTTCTGCTCCGTCTTGAAGCGCTGGATGTCTTCGATGACCATCTGGGCCAGGTCCCACTTCGTGGCGGCCTTCTTCACGTTGGGACCGTCCAGTTTCTTGACGTAGCGGCGATCAAAGACCGCCGGCATGGGCCGGATCGCCTCCATCTCCTCCCGGAGCGGGAGCAGATGGTCGTTGCTGACCACGCCCGCGTGGACCGCCGACTCGTAGGCGGTGTCCTCGAAGATGTCCCAGCCGCCGAAGACCAGCTGGTCCAGGCCGGCCAGCGGCAGGAACTCCTTGACCAGAGGGGAGCGCTTCTCGGTGCGCTTGCCCAGGCGGATGGTGTCCATCTGGGTCATGGAACCGAACGGGCGCGACAGCCCCCGCCGGATACTCATGACACCGGCGATGAACGTGGTGGACACGGCCCCGAGACCGGGGATCAGGACGCCCACTCGACCTTGCGGCGATGCAATCTTCACACCTTTTTCAATCATGATGACCTCGTCACACTGTTATGGGTTAACGGATTGGTTTCTTCCAGCACGAACCGGGAAAAATCGCAGAACGAATCGAACAGCTCGCCGATGGCCCGCAGCACCCGGAGCCGGTTGGCCCGGATCGCGGGGTCCGCGTGCATGACCAGCACGCCGTCGAAGAACGCGTCCACCGGCTGGGCGAACTGCTCGATGAGCGCCAGCGCGTCGGCATACCGGCGGTCGGTGATGGCGGCGCGCACGCGGGGGCCCAGATCGGCCAGCACCGCCCCGAGCCGCCGTTCCGCTTCCTCGGCGAACAGCGCCGCGTCCGGCTCGCCCTCGGGGGGCGCGGCCTGCTTGTCCAGAATGTTGCGGATCCGCTTGCCGGCGGTGAAGATGGACGCAAAGGCAGTCACCGTGCGGATCGCCTTGAGCGCCTCGAGACGGCGCTGCCCGTCAGCCGGCCGCCGTACGGCCGCGGCCAGCACCGCGTTGATCTCGTCATAGCGATAGCCGGCCTGCCCGTAGAGGAAGCGCAGGCGCCCCTCCAGCAGCTCTTGCAGCACGGCGGCCGACTCGTCCGCCGGCGCCGTGGCCAGCTCGCCGAGGCCGGCGGTAGCCCGGAGGAATACCTCGGCCAGGTCCGCGTCCAGGTCCTTCTCCAGCAGGATGCGGTAGATGCCGGTGGCCTGGCGGCGCAGCCCAAACGGATCCTTCGAGCCGGTGGGCACGAATCCCAGGCCCAGCATGCCGGCCACCGTGTCGGCCTTGTCCGCGACGGACAGGATCGCGCCCGTGAGGGACGCGGGGATGGGATCGTCCATTCCCTCCGGCCGGTAATGCTCGTAGATCGCCTGCCACACCTCGGGGGGACACCCCTCCGTGCGGGCGTACAGGCCGCCCATGACGCCCTGCAGCTCGGTGAGCTCCTTGACCATCTCGGTGGCCAGGTCCACCTTGCAGAGCGCCGCCGCCTCGGCCACGGCGTCCCGCGCGGCGGCCGACTCGCCCAGGTGCTCCGCCAGCCAGACGGCCAGGGCCTCGACGCGGTGCGTCTTCGCGCCGTAACTGCCCAACGCCTCCTGGAAGAGGATGCCCTCCAGCGCCGGCGCCCGCTCGGCCAGCTTCAGCTTGCGGTCGTTGTTCCAGAAGAACTCGGCATCCACCAGCCGGGCCTTGAGGACCCGCTCGTGACCGGTCCGGATCAGGCCCTCGCGGTCGGCGTCCATGTTGATCACGGCGAGAAAGCAGGGGGCCAGACTCCCGTCGGGCCGGTTGAGCGAAAAATATTTCTGATGGTGCCGCATCACGGTGACCAGCACCTCGGCCGGGATGGCCAGAAACCGTTCCTCGAAGGCGCCCAGGATGACGGTGGGCGACTCGTTGAGAAACACCACCTGCTCCAGGAGCTCCGGGTCGCGCGCCGCCCGGAGTCCCGTCTCGGCCTCGATCCGGGCGATCTCGGACTGAATCTTGTCGCGGCGCCGGCCGGCGTCCAGAATTACGCCATTTTCTGTCAGCCGGCGCTCGTAGTCGGCGAAATCCTTCACGGGGAAGGCGGCGGCGCCGAGAAAGCGGTGGCCGAAGGATCGGTCGCCGGCGGCCACGCCGGCCACCTCAAAGGGGACCACGACCCCGCCCAGCAGGGCCAGCAGGGAGCGGATGGGCCGCACGAACCGGAACTTGTCCTCGCGCCAGTACATGGTTTTCGGAAAGGGGATGCCGCGGATGATGCCGGGGAGCGCCTCGGCCAGCACATCGGCGGCGGTGCGGCCGGCGACACGCTTCCGGACGGCGACGTAGCGCCCCTTGGGGGTTTCCGTCACCGCCAGCGCGGCGGCGTCGACGCCCTGCTTGGCGGCGAAACCCAGTGCGGCGCGGGTCCAGGCGCCGGCGGCGTCCACGCCGGCCGAGGCGGGCGGGCCCACCACCTCCTCGTCGCGGTCGGCCTGCCGCTCGGGCATGTCGTCGATGCGCACGACGAGGCGCCGCGGCGTGGCCGAACGCCACGCCTCGCCGCCGGCCAGGCCGTGGCGGGCCAGCGCCTGCGCCACCGCGTCGGCCAGGTGGTCCAGGGCGTCCCGGATCATGCCGGCCGGGATTTCCTCGGTGCCGATCTCGAGGAGGAACTCCGCGCCCATCTCACGCCTCCCTGCCGGCGGCGGCGCGCAGGAACGGAAAGCCCATCTCCTCGCGCTTGCGCACATAAGCCCGCGCGATGGCGCAGGCGAGTTTCCGGACACGCCCGATGAGCCCCACCCGCTGGGTGACAGAGATGGCGCCGCGGGCGTCGAGCAGGTTGAACGTGTGGGAGCATTTCAGGCAGCAGTCGTAGGCGGGCAGGATCAGATCGCGCCCGATGAGGCGCTGGCACTCGGCCTCGTACAGCTCGAACAGCTTCCACTGCATGGCCACGTCGGCTTCCTCGAAGTTGTAGCGGGAGAACTCCACTTCCTCCCAGTGCCGGACGTCGCCGTAGGAATAGTCCTGCTGCCACGCCAGGTGGAAAATGTTCTCCACGCCGGCGATGAACGTGCCGATCCGCTCCAGGCCGTAGGTGATCTCGCCCGAGACGGGGTTGAGCTCCAGGCCGCCGGCCTGCTGGAAGTAGGTGAACTGGGTGATCTCCAGCCCGTCGAGCAGAACCTGCCACCCCACGCCCCAGGCGCCGAGAGTGGGCGATTCCCAGTTGTCCTCCTCGAAGCGAAAGTCGTGCAGGCGCAGGTCGATGCCCAGGGCCTCGAGGCTGCGGATGTAGACGGCCTGCATGTCGGCGGGGGCGGGCTTGAGGATCACTTGGAACTGGAGGTGCTTTTGGACGCGGTTGGGATTCTCGCCGTAGCGGCCGTCGGTGGGCCGGCGCGAGGGCATGACGTACGCCACCCGGTACGGCTCGGGGCCCAGCACCCGCAGGAACGTCTCGGGATGCATCGTTCCAGCACCCACTTCCACGTCGTACGGTTGTTGGATGATGCAGCCCTGCCGGCTCCAGAAATCCTGCAGACGGAGGATGATGTCTTGCAGCGTCAAGCGCGACTCCCTACCGGGGCATATCAAAAGTAGTATTTATATCAAAATCCGGAGGTTTAGGGAACAGAAATCAGCAGTTCGGAACCGGTTGTCCGGGTGGCGCCGCGGTTCGGCCGGACCCGCCCGCCGGCGGTCAGCGCCCGGCGTCCAGCATCCGGCGCAACGCCGCGATGTGGGCGGGCGCCGTGCCGCAGCAACCGCCGATGATGCCCACCCCGAGCGCCGGGAGCGCCGCCGCCCGCCCGGCGTAGACGTCGGGCGTCTCGGGCCACACCGGCGCGCCGTCGCGCATCTGGGGCAGCCCGGCGTTGGCCTGCACCAGCAACGGCCGGTCGGTGGCGCGGCGCAGCTCGGCGGCCACGGCCACCATGGGCTCGATGCCCACGCCGCAGTTGGAGCCGAGGATGTGAGCGCCGGCCGCGGCCAGCTCCCGGACGGCGCGGGGGATGTCCACGCCCATGATGGTGAAAAATCCGTTCGGCGTGACATCGAAGGTCATGGTGGCGGCCACGGGCACGCCGGGCGCCGCCGCCCGGGCGGCGGCCACCGCCAGGACCGCCTCGGCCAGATCGGTCATGGTCTCCACGACGATCAGATCCACGCCGGCCGCAGCCAGCGCGGCGAGCTGCCGGGCGAACGCCGCGGCCACCGCCGCGGGTGGCGTGTCGCCGTACGGCTGGAGCATCCGGCCGGTTGGCCCGCAAGAGGCGGCCACGTAGACTCCGGCACCGGCGCCCCGGCGCGCGGCGGCCACCGCCGCGGCGTTGATGGCCTCGGTCTGTCCCTCCAGGCCGTAGAGGGCGAGCTTCAGGGGGGAACCGCCGAAGGTGTTGGTCAGGACGATGTCGGCGCCCGCGGCGGCGTAGTCGGCGGAGACGGACGCCACGACGTCAGGGCGGTCGAGGTTGAGCGCCTCCGGACACTCGCCGGCCTTGAGCCCCCGGGCCATGAGCTGGGTGCCCATGGCGCCGTCGGCCAGCAGCACCTCGCCGCGGCCCACGCGCTCGAGGATCGGCCGCATCTCAGCGCGCCTCCATCAGGGCGGCCACCTTGTCCACGGCGCTGGCGCCGTCGTAGCCGTAATCGTCGGCGCCGATCTCGCGGGCGAAATCGGCGGACACCGGCGCCCCGCCGACGATCACGCGCACGCGGCCCGCCAGGCCCCGCTCGCGGAGGAGTTCCACCACCTGCCGCATCACCGGCATGGTGGTGGTCAGGAGCGCCGACAGGCCGATCACCCGGGCGCCCTCCCGCTCGGCCGCATCGACGAAGGCCGCCGGGGCGACGTTGTGGCCCAGGTCCACCACCTCGTAGCCGGCGCCCCGCAGCATGATGGCCACGAGGTTCTTGCCGATGTCGTGGAGGTCGCCCTGCACCGTGCCCAGCACCACCCGCCCCCGCGCGGGCACTCCGTCCCGGATCAGGAGCGGCTTGAGCTGCTCCATGCCGGCGTACATGGCCCGCGCCGCCAGAAGCACGTCGGGCAGAAAGATGTCGTGGCGCTTGAAGCGCTCGCCGACCACGTTCATGCCGGCGATGAGCCCGTCGTTGAGGATCCGGCCGGCGGGGAGCCCCTGCGCCACCGCCTCGCGAGTCAGCCGGAGAACCTCCTGGTCCTCGCCGCGCTGCAGCATCTCGGCCAATTGGGCCAGCGTGTCCATCGTCAACCTCCGTGGGGGATGTCCGCGGGATCGGTGTCCGCGAGCCGCGCGCCGCAGCTCCGGTCCCGGCACTGCCGGCAAAACGGGAAGCCGGCCTCGAATGCGTGGATCGCGGCCGGCCCGGCCAGGATCACGCCGGTCACCGACTTGAGCGGCTCCATCAGGCAGCTCGCGTTCAGACTCACGCCGATCGCCGCCGGCCGCAACGCCTCGAACAGCTTCCGCTGCGCGGTGATGTGCCAGCCGCAGTAGCCCGGGCTGTAGCGCTGCGACCGCCAGGCGGCCGCCGCCGGGTCAGTCGCAGCCGACGCTGCCGCCCAGTCGCGCTCCACGCCATCAGCCGCCCGTTCGGCTGCGGCGGAGGCCACGGCGTCGAGCACCGCACCCGTGGCAAAATCCCCCGCCGCAAACAGCTCGGCGACGCGCCGGCCCGGCGCGGGCCCGACGGTGGCGGCGAACAGCGCGCGGCGCCGCGCCCGCGGATGGATCCGCGCCAGCGGCGCGTCCGGCTCGTTGAGCCCCTCGCCGGCGACGAGATCGGCCAGCTCGGATTCCGCCGCGTCCTGCCAGAGCCCGCGTGGTTCGGCCAGGCGGAGGAACTCGGCGCGGGCGGCCTCGTACAGCGCCGCCGTCCGGTCGCCGGGGTCCCGGCCGTCCAGGCCCAGCAACCGATACACGCCGGCGGGCTTGGGCACCACCGCCTGTACCGGGAACTCCAGTCGCCGCCGCATCGCCGGCCCCCGCCTCAGCCGGCGTGGTCGGGCAGCCGGTCCATGCCGAAGCGCCGGGCTTCGGCGCTCATCCGCTCCGTGAGCGCCGCCTGCGCCTCCGCCGGCAGCCGCACCGGCTCCCAGTCGGCCAGGTGGTGGGCCACTTCGGCCCGCGCCCGCTCGCCCAGGGGCCTGCTCCCCTCCTCCAGCCAGCGCGAGCGCTGCGCGCGGTCCACCACCGGTCCCGGGAAGAGGTGCTCGTGGCGCAGGTGGCGGCGGGTGTGGGCGGCGATGAGCAGGTGGCCCTCGCGGAACAGCTCCTGGAACAGCGGCGCGGCGGGGAAGTCGTCGCGCGGCTCGATACCGGCGCGGAGGCGCCGGACCATGGCGCAGATCTCGTTGTCGACCACCAGCTTCTCCAGGCTCTGGCAGCTCTCGAAGTCCAGCATGCCGGGACCGGACACGCTGTCGATCCCCGAAAGCGCCGCCAGCGTGGCGCCGATGCCGGTCTCCCAGCCGGCCTGCGCGTCGAGGAGTTTGGCGTCGCTGAGCCCGATGTAGCCCTGCGTGGGCAGGCCGAGACGGTGGCCGATCTCGCTGTAGGCGCAGTCCATCATCATGGTCTCGATGGCGCCCATGGGCGTGGTCTCGTAGCGGACGTCGAAGATCGCCGGCGATCCGCCGTAGAGCGCCGGCGCCCCCGGGGCGGCCAGTTGCGAGATCACGATCCCGCTCAGGGTCTCGGCGGTGTGCTGCACCAGCGAGCCGGTCAGGGTCACCGGCGCCATGAAGCCGGCCAGCGGCATGGAGACGTATTCCACCGGGATGCCCGCCCGGGCGCAATCCACCACGTTCTGCGAGGTGGCGCCGCTCCACTTGAGCGGCGCGGTGGGGCAGCAGGAAAACACGGCCAGCGGCCGCTCGCGCAGGGATTCGGCCGAGCCGCGCGCCGCGACGAGCAGGTCGCGCATCACCGGAAAGCCCTCCGCGCTGAAGGCGCCGGTGATCACGGGCTTCTCGCAGTACAACAGGCTCAGGTAGAGGCGGTAGCTGTCGCCGATCTGCTCGTGCACGTCGGCGGCGATCATGGCGGTGCTCTGGCTGGCGATATGGGGCAGCCGGCTCACCAGCTTGGCGTAACGGACATAATCGGCGGTGACGGGATGCCGCACGGCGTGCGTCGCCTCGTCCAGAATGTAGATGGCGGCCGAGCCGGGCGTGAAGGTCACCTCGCCGGAACCGAACGCGTGTGTCGCCTCGCCTGTCGCGTCGTACAGCCGGAAAGCCGCCGGCGCCGTCGCCAGCGCCCGGTCCACGAGGTCGCCGGGCAGGTGCACCCGGCCGGTCGCGGTGTCGACGCGGGCGCCGCCGGCGTGGAGCAGGTCCACGACCGCCGGGTTGTGGATCTCGACGCCGACGGCGGCCAGGAGGTCGCGCGCCTCGTCGAGGATTTGTTGCAGCAGCTCATCGGACAGGAACCGGACGTGCGGGCGCATGGTCCTCCTTCCGACCCGGGCCGCGCGGGCGACGGCGCCGCGCGGGGGCATGTGCGGGATTGAAACGCAGCGCTAGTGTACACCAGGGCTTCGGGCGGGGCGAGCGCTTTTTATCGACCCACCGGCGCGCGGGCGCCGGGGACGCGCCGGCCCATAAAAAAAACCCGGCGATGTTTTGGGACACCGCCGGACCGTGTATGTGGAACGACATGCGTTGCGTCTAATAATACGCAAAAGAACGGGCGGGAGTTTGTCTCCCGCCCGTGAATTACCACCGGTTCGTCCCGCCGGCGGACCCGTTCGTCCCAGCTCCCCCGCCGGCACTCCGGCGGGGCCGCCTTCAAGACACCAGGCCCACCTTGCGGACGCCTCGCTCGAGCTGCGCCACGCGCTCCTCCAGCGTCCCGGTGATGCCGACGGCGATCCGCAGCAGCCCGGGCGAAAGGCCCATGCGCGATTGGTCCTCCGGCGAGATCTCGGATGACGTCGACGAGCCGGAGCACGACATCAGGGTGTCGAAGTAGCCCAGCGACACGGCGATCAGCCCGAACCGCTCGTCGTTCTGCAGCACGTTCAGCAGGTCGTCGGCCCGCTCGCGGGTGCCGCAGTCCACGGTGAGCATGCCGCCGAAGCCGTAGCCCTCGTTCATCATCCGGGCGAAGAGGCCGTGCTGGCCATGCTGCGGCAGCCCCGGGTAGCTGACCGGGGCGCCGATCGCCTGCAGCCGGTCGGCGGCCGCCTGGGCGCGCCGGCTGTGCTCGCGCATCCGGATGGCCAGGTGCGGCAGGCGCTGCGCCACGTCGAACGCCACCCGCGCGTCCATGACCGGCCCGAGCAGCATGATCCGGCCGGTGTGCAGGTCCATGAGCTGGAAGACGAAGTCGCGCGAGGCGCAGACGACGCCGCCGATCACATCGCTGGCGCCGTTGACGAATTTCGTCAGGGAGTGCACCACCACATGGGCGCCGAGCTGGGCCGGCGACATGATCATGGGCGTGAACGTGTTGTCCACCACCAGGGTGGCGCCCCGCTCGCGGGCCAGCCGGCCCAGAGCCGGGATGTCGGCCACCTTGAGGGTGGGATTGCCCAGCACCTCGGTGTAGAGCACCTTGGTCTGCGGCGTGACGGCGCGGGCAAACGCCGCGGTGTCGGTGGGATCCGCGAACGTGGTGGTGATGCCCATCTGGGGCAGCAGCTCGCTCAGCAGGGCGAAGGTGCCGCCGTACACCGTGTTGCTGGCCACGATGTGATCGCCCGCCCGGCAGAGCTGGAGCAGCGTGCAGGAGATCGCGGCCATGCCGCTGGCGGTGCAGATGGCCGCCTCGGTGCCCTCCATCGCCGCCAGGTAGCGGGCCAGCACGTCGACGGTGGGATTGAAGTGCCGGCTGTAGAGGTAGCAGCCGCCCGTCTCCGGCCCGCGCACGCCGCCGAAGATCTCGGGCATGGTCCGGGAATCGAGGACGGTGAACGTGGATGACCGCTCGATGGACGGGCAGACGCCTCCGTGCTCGCCGAATTCGCGCCGGGTGAGGGTCAGCGCCTGTTCGGGATTGTGTCGCTCCATGGATACGCTCCTTGCTGATATGGGAAGGGCCGGCGGCCCGGTCTGCGCGCCGACCAGCCGCCCAGTTTAGCGACCCGAAGCCGGCTTTGCAACGGGAAAAGCGCGCCCCCGCCCCCCGGATTTTGTGGTAAGCTGGGCATTCGATTTCATGCGTCCAATGGTGCACCGTCACACGCGAGGACCGGTCATGGCACACACCTGCCGGGTTTGTCTACTGCTGGGACTGGCGGGGCTGGCCCTGGCCGCCGCCACCCGGGCGGAGGCGCCGGCGCGCCCGCCCATCCGGGTGGTGGGCGACGTCGCCTACCCGCCGAACCTCTACCTCGACGGCGAGGGCCGGCCCGCCGGCTTCGATGTCGAGGTGCTGCGGCTGCTGGAGCAGCGGACCGGCCGATCCATCGAGATCCAGCTCATGCCGTGGACGCAGGCGGTGGCCCGGCTGCGCAGCGGGCAAGCCGACGCGCTGATGGGCATCAACCGGACGCCGGAGCGGGAGCAGGAGTTTGATTTCTCCCTGCCGGTGCTCGAGAACCAGGCCGTCATCTTCGTGCCGTACCAGTCGTTCGTGATCCGTTCCGCCGGGGACCTGAACTCCCGGCGCGTGGGCGCGCAGCGGGACGCGGCCGTCGTCGCCCACATCCGCACGCGGCACCCGGAGGTGCTGCTGCGGGAATTTGAAACCGCCGAGGCGGCGCTGGAGGCCCTCCGGCGGGGCGAACTCGACGCGGTCGTCTGCCACCGGATCACCGGCGACTTCGTCCTGGACAAGCGCAACTGGCGGAACGTATTCAAGGTGGTCGGATCACCGCTGCTTCAGGCGCCTTACTGCCTGGCGGTCCGCAAGGGCAACACCGCCGTGCTGCAGCCGATCAACGCGGCGCTCCACGACCTGGAGGCCGAGGGCCGGCTCAAGGCGCTGCGAGACGAGTGGTTCGGGCACGATTACTTCATCGACTTCGAGTTCGCCCGCAGCTCTTCGTTCCGGCTCCTGCATACCCTGTTGCTGGGATTCCTAGGCGTGGCCGTCCTGGCGGTGCTGGTCATCGTGTTCCTGCGGCACCGCATGGCGCGGGCCCGCCAGCGCGCGGAGAGCGCCGACCAGTATTTCCAGACGCTCATCGCCGGCAGCACCGACATGATCCTGGTGGTGGGCTCCGACCGCCTGATCCGGCACGTCAGCCCGTCGGTGAAGCGGATCCTCGGCTTTGAGCCGGAGGAGCTGCTGGGCCGCTCCAGCCGAGAGTATATCCATCCGGACGACAGCCGTCGCTACGAAGAGGCCATGGCCGATCTCCGGCGGATCGGCATGGCCGCCATCGAAGCCCGGTTCCAGAGCCGCAACGGCTGGCGGACGCTGGACGCCATCGCCCGCGATTTCACGGAGGATCCGGTGGTTTCAGGGATTGTCATCAACGCCCGGGACATCACCGAGAAGCGCCGCCGGGAGCAGGTGCAGCAGGCCACGTACGCCATCTCGGAAGCGGCCAATTCCGCCCAGTCGCTGGACGCGCTGTACGCCGCGATCCACGCCGTGGTGTCCGAGCTGATGCCGGCGGACAACATTTTCATCGCCCTCTACGACGCTCGCCGGCAGACGGTCTCCTACCCCTACTGGATCGACGCGAACGATCCCGTGCCCGACCCCGAACCCCTGGGCAAGGGACTGACCAGCTACGTCATCCGCACCGGCACGCCCCTGCTGGCCGACGAGCAGACCCTGAACCGCCTGTTCGGCAGCGGCGAAGCGGAAAAGTTGGGTTCCTTCGCCTGCTGCTGGATGGGCACGCCCCTGCGGATCGAACAGCAGGTCGTCGGCGCCCTGGTGATCCAGAGCTACACTCCGGGGGTGCGGTACGACGGCGACGACCTGGAGATGTTGTCGTTCATGTCGGGCCAGGTCGCCATGGCCATCCAGCGAAAACGGGTGGAACAGACGCTGGCCGACGAGCGGGAGTTCCTCAGCGTCATCCTGCGCTCCATCGGCGAAGGCGTCGTCGCCGCGGATCCGGACGGGCATGTAGCACTCATGAACCTGGCCGCCGAGCGGCTCACCGGCTGGACGTCGGCCGAAGCCGCGGGCCGGTCGCTGGGCGAGGTGGTGGTCACCCTGCAGGAGCGCGACCGCGCACCCATCGCCGACTGGCCCGCCCGGATCCTCGCCTCCGGCCGGCGGCCCGACGCGACGGACCAGCTCCTGCTCCTGGACCGGGACGGCGGCGAACGCATCATCTCGGTCAGCGGCGCCCCGATGCGCGATCCGGCCAACCGCCTGTTGGGGTTTCTGCTGGTCTTCCGCGATGTGACCGAGAAGCGCCGCACCGAGGACAACCTGGCCAACGCCCTCCGCCTGGAATCCCTCGGCCTGATGGCCGGCGGCATCGCCCACGACTTCAACAACATCCTGACGGGCGTCATCGGGCACATCTCGCTCACCAAGATGGCCGTGCCGCCGCAGTCCGAGGCACACCAGCTCCTGCTGGAGGCGGAGAAAGCCTCGCTGCGGGCACGCGAGCTGACCAACCAGCTCCTCACCTTCGCCCGCGGCGGCGTGCCGGTGAAGGAGACCGCCGCGCTGGGCGAATTGCTCCGCGACTCGGCGGGATTCGCCCTGCGGGGCTCGGCGGTTCGCTGCGAGTTCCGCCTCCCGCCGGAGCTCTGGCCGGTCGAGGTGGACATCAGCCAGATGAACCAGGTGATTCACAACCTGGTCCTCAATGCCATCCAGGCGATGCCGAACGGCGGCTGGATCACCATCGAAGGGGAGAACGTGGAGCTCGCCGACACCGGCGGCCTGCCGCTGCGGCCCGGCCGCTACGTCAAGATCACCATCGAGGACAGCGGCCTCGGCATCCCGGAATCCCACCTGTCCCGGATCTTCGACCCCTACTTCAGCACCAAGTCAACCGGCCGCGGGCTGGGCCTGCCCACGACCTACTCCATCATCAAGCGGCACGAGGGGCACATCTCGGTGGCCTCCACCGTCGGCCAGGGCACGGTCTTCCACGTGTATCTCCCCGCCGGCCGCCAGCCGCCGGTTGCGGCCCGCCCCGCGGCGCAGCCGGTCAAGCCGTCAACGGGCCGGATCCTGGTCATGGACGACGAGGGCGTAGTCCGGAACACGGCGCAGAAAATGCTGCTGCGGCTGGGCTACGACGTCGCCTGCGCCCGCGACGGCGCCGAGGCGCTGGAGATGTACCGCCAGTCCGTGGAGGCCGGGCGCACGTACGACGCCGTGATCATGGACCTGACCGTCCCCGGCGGGATGGGCGGCCGGGAGGCGGTCCGCTCGCTGGCCGCCATGGATCCCAAGGCCCGGGTGATCGTGTCGAGCGGCTACTCCAACGATCCCATCATGAGCGACTATTGCAAGTACGGATTTGCCGACGTGATCATGAAACCCTATCGGCTCGAGGACCTGGCCAAGGTGCTGGGGCGAGTCATCGTAGCGGCGGAGAAGAGAAAAGAGACAGGAGATAGGAGATAGGGGTGGGTGAATGGGGGAATGGGGGAATGGGGAGATGGGGACAAGGTTGTCATTAATCATTTCTCATTGATCATTTCTCATTGGTCATTTCTGGATTATTGGTTATCCATTATTGCTTATTTTTAATGGCTATTTGGATATGCGCTGGATTCTACTGGGATTTGGGACCTGGGTGCTGGGTACTAGGTCCTGGGAGCTGGTAACCAGGACCCAGAACCCAGAACTTAGGTCCCAGAACCCAGGTCCCAGAACCCAGGTCCCGGCTCCGATCACGAGCACGATGACGATTACGAATTACGATTACGAATTACGATTACGAATTACGATTACGAGTACGATTACGAATTACGAGCACGAAATACGAAATCCGCGTTACGGGAACGAGCCTCTAGTCTCGAGCCTCGAGCCTCGATTACGAACACGATTACGATCACGAGTACGATTACGAATTACGATTACGAGTACGAATTACGAGCACGAAATACGAAATCCGCGTTACGGGAACGAGCCTCTAGTCTCGAGCCTCGAGCCTCGATTCTGTCCCGCCACCCGGCGGCGGCAGCGCACTCCCCGACCTGCGCAGTGATGTCGACACATTCCGTCCGGCGCGCGGTCCGCACGGTAAACGATCTCACGCCGGCCTCCGCGGCGCCGGCTCCTCGTCGGCCTCGACCACGATGAGCCCCGCGCAGTCGTTCCGGAGCGGGCATTGGCCGCAGGCACTGCGACCGGCCTGATTTGGACAGGCCGGTTGGCGTTGCGACCGCACGTACCAAGCCAGGGCTCCGACCAGCAGCGCCGCGAGCCCGATCCATTCCAAGACGGTATCCATCAGCTTTCTCCGCGATAGCGCTGGCGGGTGATGCGCGCCACGAGCCCGCTGAGCATCAGCAGGCCGATCAGGTTGGGAAAGGCCATGAACGCGTTGGCCGCCTCGCCGACGAACCAGACGATGTTGATGAACGGCCCCTGCACCACCGCGCCGACAAACAACAGAATGATATAGATGATCCGGTACGGCATCACGATGCGAATGCCGAAGATGTATTCCCAGCAGATTTCGCCGTAATAGCACCAGCCGATGAGGGTGGTGTAACCGAACAGGAACGAGCAGACGGCGATGATCAGGCTGCCGCTGGGAATCACCGTCGACATGGCCGAAGCGGTCAGCGCCGTGCTGGTCAGTTCTCCGCCCATCACCGGCGTGAGCTTCCAGGCTCCGGTGACCACGATGAGCAGGGTGGTCAGGGTGTTGACCACGATGGTGTCGATGAACACGCCGGTCATGGCCAGCAGGCCGTTGTCGGTGGGGTCCGACGACCTCGAGGCGCTCTGGGCGATGCCCGCCGAACCCAGCCCCGCCTCGTTGCTCAGCACGCCCCGGCTCACGCCCAGGCTGATGGCGCGCTGGACCGAAATCCCGATCACCCCGCCCACCGCCGCCTTCAGCGAGAAGGCGAACCCGAAGATGGTTTCGAAGGCGGCCGGGATTTCCCGCCAGTTGGCGCCGAGCACGATGATGACGCCGATGAAATAGATGGCGATCATGGTGGGCACGAGCTTTTCGGCCACGGCACCGATGCGCTTGATGCCGCCGAGGACCACCAGCCCGGTGAGCACCGTGATGACCAGGCCGGAGATCCAGAAAGGACAACCGCCGGCCACGCCGTGCTCCTTGAACGCCGCGTCGATGGCCAGGGCCATGGAGTTGGACTGGGCCATGTTGCCGGTGCCCAGCAGGCAGGCGAAGCCGCCGAACAGGGCGAACGCCCAGCCGAGCCCCCGGGCGAAACGGGTGTCCTTGAGGCCGTAGCGGCAATAGTACATGGGGCCGCCGGCCATGGAGCCGTCCTCGGCCTCGCGGCGGAAGTAGACGCCCAGGAACCCCTCGGCGTACTTGGTGGCCATGCCGAAGATCGCGCTGACCCACATCCAGAACGGCGCGCCGGGGCCGCCGGTGGCGATGGCCGCGGCCACGCCGGCGATGTTGCCGTTGCCCACCGTGGCCGCCAGCGCCGTCATCAGCGCGGCGTAGGGGGAGATGTCGCCCTTCTCGTCCTTCGCGGGCTCCTTGCCGAAGGCGCCGCGCAGGAGCAGTTTCATGGACTGGCCGAAGAGGCGGAACTGGACGCCGCCGGTGCGGAGGGTCAGGATCACGCCCGTGCCCACCAGCAGGGCGATCATCCAGTTGCCCCAGATCCAGTCCCGGGCCACGGAGACGAAATTGAGCACGCTTTGCAAGAATTGGTTCATCAGGCCCTCCCGGCCGCCTGGGGGCCCGGCCGGAGCGGTCAGGGCGATCCTCCGCCGGGGCGTCGTCAGACGGCGGATTCTATCACCGAAGTCAACGTCTGCCAATTCTCTTTATTGAACTTTCACCGCCTTTCCTTTATCTTTAGCTGCACGGAATCCCGCCTGGACGGGCATCTTTCGGACGAGGCGCCGCCGGTGAAACTGTTGCGGGGCATGCGGGGCAGAATCCTCCTCTGGCTGGTGCTGGCGGGCCTCCTGCCGCTGGCCGCGGCGCTGCTGCTGTTCTACCAGTTCGCCCGCCGCATCATCGTCGACGACCGGGTGGAGATCTACCTGCATCACCTCTCCCAGCAGACGGCCGACAAGCTGGACCTGTTCCTCACCGAGCGCCGCGAGGAGGGCGCCGCCATGGCTTCGAACGAGGGCGTTGAAGCCTTCCTGCGCGACGCCCCTGCGCCGGCGACGCCCGCCTCCCCCACCCAGGCCACCCTCAACGAGTACGTCCAGATCCACGAGGTGTACGACCTGATGGTGCTGGTGGACGCCGGGGGGACCATCCGCGCCTGCAACAGCATCAACCGGTTCGGCGACTGGTTCGACCCGCGGCTGCTCAACGAGCTGGTGGGCCGGCCCGTCGACGCCTGCCCCGTGGAGGCGGCCGCCTGGCGGCAGGCCATGCAGGGACGTGCCGCCGTGCACGACTGGTACGCCTCGCCGCTGGCGCACCGGCTCTACTTCTTCGAGGACGACGATGCCAGCCGCTCCTATCATCTGCTGTTCGCCCAGCCGGTCCGGGACCACGCCACCGGCCGCGTGCTGGGAGTCTGGATCAACATCATGAACTGGGAATACATCCAGGCCCAGCTGGATCTGGTGGAATCGGATTTCCGCCGGTATGGGCTCCCGTCGGGTTACGCGCTCCTCCTGTCGCGGGACGACCGGCGCATTTTGGCCGCGCCGGAGCGGCGCAACCGCCGGCCCGGCGACACCGCCAACGGGGTAGGCGCCGAGCTGGCCGCTCAGCCCGGCCTGGCCGCGCTGCCGGCGGCCATCCGAGCCGGCGGCGCAACCGTCCACCTGCCCGCGCCCGCCGCGCGGTACGGCGGGCTGGCCCGCGTCGGCAGCCGGGACTTCGGCTGGCGCATCGTGGTCACGCTCAGCGAAGGGGATATCTTCAAGCCGGTGTACCAGCTGGCGCTGGCGTTCGCCGGCATCGTCAGCGTCGCCGTCATTCTCGTCGTCGCCGGCGCGTGGCTGCTGAGCCGTCAGATCAGCCGGCCACTGCTGTCCCTCACCGAATCGGCCCGGGAGATCGCCCGCGGGCAGTATCACCGCCGGGTGCAGCCGGCGGCCGACGACGAGATCGGCGCGCTGGGCGAGGCGTTCAACCAAATGGCCCGGACGGTGGAGGAGCGCCAGCAGGAGCTCGAGGCCAGTAACCGCGACCTCGAGGTCAAGGTCCGCCATCGCACCGAGGAGCTGGAAGCGAGCAACCGCGAGCTGCGGCAGGCGCTGCAGGACCTCCACGACGCCCAGGACCAGCTCGTCCAGTCGGAAAAGATGGCCTCGCTGGGGCGGCTGGTCGCCGGGATCGCCCACGAGATCAAGAATCCGCTGAATTTCATCTACGGCAACACCCGCTTCCTCGACGAATATGCCGACAAGCTGGGCCGGTACCTGGCCCGGGTGACCGCCGGCGCCGCGCCGGCGGAGCTGGCGCGGCTGCGCGAGGAGCTCCGCATCGATTTCATCCTCGGCGACATCGGCGGACTGGCCGCCAACATTCACGAGGGCGCCGAGCGGATCAAGACCATCGTGGATGACCTGCGGGTGTTTTCGCGCGCCCCCTCCGGCGAGCCGGAGGAGGTGGACCTGTGCAAGGTCCTCGACATGTGCCTCAACCTCCTGCGCAACCAGTACAAGAACCGGATCCGGATCGTCCGCGAATACGGCGCCATCCCCCCGGCGCGGGTGCTGGTGGGCAAGATGGAACAGGTGTTCCTGAACCTGCTCAGCAACGCCATCGACGCCATCGAGGGCGAGGGGACCATCTGGGTCCGCACCCTCAGGGAGAGCGGCCGGGTCGTGGTCGAGGTGGCCGACTCCGGTCCCGGCATCCCGCCGGAGCATCTGAACCGGATCTTCGACCCGTTCTTCACCACCAAGGACGTTGGCAAAGGCACCGGCCTGGGGCTGAGCATCAGCTACAGCATCGTGCAGCAGCACGGCGGCGCCCTGCGGGCCCGCAACGGCGCCGACGGCGGGGCCGTGTTCCGAGTGGAGCTGCCGCCCGACGGGCCGCCGCCGGCGGCGGGGGAGGCGCCATGAGCGATCCGCGGCAGCCGGTCCTCCTCGTCGTGGACGACGAGCCGGCCAACCTGCAGAAGCTGAAGCGGACCTTCTTCGCCGAGTACCGCGTGCTGGAGGCCGCCTCCGGCGAGGAGGCGTTCGCCATCGTCGAGCGTGAAGACGTGGACCTGGTCATCACCGACCAGAAGATGCCGCGGATGTCCGGGATCGAGCTGCTGAGGCGGATCCTCAAGATCAAGCCGGATGTCATGCGGATCGTGCTCACCGGCTACACCGAGGTGGAGGACCTCATCCACGCCATCAACGACGGGCACGTCTACCGGTACATCACCAAGCCGTGGGACCCGGTGGAGCTGCGCATCGTCGTCCGGCAGGCGCTGGAGAAGCAGACGCTGGAACGGGAAAACCGCCGCCTCACCGAGGCGCTGCGCCAGGCCAACGAGCGGCTGAGCCGCGAGAACCAGGCGCTCCAGGGCGACGTCCGCCGCTTTCTCGACGCCGAGAACATCATCTTCCGCTCCCGGGCCATGGCCGACATCCTGGATTCCGCCCGCCGGGTGGCCGGCGTCGACACCACCGTGCTGCTCACCGGCGAGACCGGCACCGGCAAGGAGCTCGTGGCCCGGTTCATCCACCGCCACAGCCGCCGCGCCGGCGAGGTGTTCGTGGCGGTGAACTGCGGCGCGATTCCCCGGGAGCTGGCCGAGAGCGAGTTCTTCGGCTATCGCAAGGGGGCCTTCTCCGGCGCGGTGGGCCACAAGAAGGGCTACTTCCAGGTGGCCGACGGCGGCACGCTCTTTCTGGACGAGGTGGGCGAGGCGCCGGCGGAGCTGCAGGTGAAGCTGCTGCGGGCGCTGCAGCAGGGCGAGATCTGGCCCGTGGGCGCGGAGAAGCCCGCCCGGGTGGACGTGCGCGTGGTCGCCTCCACCAACCGCGACCTGCAGGCCGAAGTGCGGGCCGGCGCCTTCCGCGAGGACCTGTTCTTCCGGCTCAACGTGTTCACCGTCCGGATCCCGCCGCTGGCCGAGCGCCGCGACGACATCCGCCCCCTGGTGGAATTTTTTCTGGAGCGCGCCCACGCCAAGATGAACCGCCGCCCGGTCGGCATATCCGAGGCGGCGTTGCGCCTGCTGGAGGCGTACCGCTGGCCGGGCAACGTCCGCCAGCTGGAAAACGAAGTGGAGCGGCTGGTCCTGCTCTCGACCGAAGGTGGCACGATCGAACTCGATGCGGTGGCCGCCTACATCCGCGACGACGTGGGGCGCCCGCCCGCCGCCGCCCCCGACGGGAGCTGCGGTGATGCCGCCGATCCGTCCATGGACCTGCGCCGGCAGACGGACGCCTTCGAGCGCGGCCTCATCATCACCGCGCTGGACGCCTGCAGCGGCAACCGCACCCACGCCGCCGCGCGGTTACACATCACCCGCCAGTCGCTGTTGGAGAAAATGAAGCGGTTCGGGATCAGGTGAAAAGTGAATGGTGAACAGAGAACAGTTAATAGATAGGGGTCAGGGGAGATTGGAGCACTTCATCTGACAGGCCGGCTCAGCCGTCACCTGCCCTGCGGCGATCGCCCGTTCCGCCAAGAACTTGTTGAATCCGGCCACCCCTGTCCGGCCGACCTGCCCGGTGCACCCGAAACATTCTGTCCCGACCGAATCAAAGGCAAAACACCGCCGGCCGCCTGCGACGCAGGTGACCGGCGGTGACCCGTCTCGAAACGCGCGCTCAGTTGACCTTGAACTTCGCGTCGCCCTTCTCGAAGAACCCGACGATCTGGCGGGCGGCCGCCAGTCCGGCATTGATGTTGGCCTCCTCGGTCTGGGCACCCATTTTCTTGGCGGTGAAGAAGTAACGGCCCGCGTACTTGGCCTCGATCTCGGCCTTGCACGCTGGCTCGACGTCGGCCGCGTACATGAAGTCGGGCCGTTCGGCGAACATCTTGAGGAGCGATGGCTCGTCCACCACCTCGGCCCGCGCCGTGTTGATGATGGCGGCGCCCTTGGGCAGGAGCGACATCAGCTCGAAGTTGATGGAGCCGGCGGTCTCCTTCGTCTTGGGCAGGTGGAGCGACACGTAGTCGCACGCCTTGTACATCTCCTGCACGCCAGCGCAGGCGTGGATCCCCTCGGCCTCGATCACGGCCTTGTCCACGTAGGGGTCGACGGCGTGGATCGTCATCCCGAACCCCTTGGCGATCGCGGCCACGGCCCGGCCCACGTTGCCGTAGGCGTGCAGCCCGATCTTCTTGCCCCGCAGCTCCGTGCCGGACTTGCCGGTGTAGCCGCGGCGGGCCAGCTGCAGCATCAGGCCGAACACCAGTTCGCCCACCGCGTTGGAGTTCTGGCCCGGCGTGTTCATGACCACCACGCCCTTCGCCGTCGCCGCCTTCAGGTCGATGTTGTCGTACCCCGCGCCGGCGCGGACCACCAGCTTGAGTTTCTTCCCCGCCTCCAGGACCTCAGGCGTCACCAGGTCGCTGCGGACGATGAGGGCGTCGACGTCCGCCACCGCCTTATGGAAGTCGGCGACGTCCTTGTAGTTCTCCAGCAGGACCATTTCGTAGCCGGCCCCTTTCAGGATGTCGGCAATCCCCGTGACCGCCACCTTGGCGAACGGCTTTTCCGTGGCCACCAGCACCTTTCTCGACATGGCATCCTCCAATCATGGTGAAATAAGTTATGCTCATTGTAATTCCGATCGGGGGCGGAGTCAAACGGCGGCGGCACCCCCTTGAGGAAAGTCGGAAAATGGCTGATAATATCGGCAATCGCATGCAACACCGGAATCGGAGGGGATCATGAGCACACCGCGCATCGCGGGCGCCGTCGGGATTCTTGCGGTCGCCCTGGTGCTGCTGGCCGCCTGCGGCCCGAAGACTCCGCTGCCCGACACGCACAAGGCGTTCGCCGGGCGCTGGGTTGCCGCCGACGGCACCTGGGTCCACATCTTTCTGGACGGCAGCGGCAGCGTTAAAACCGCCAACACCGAGGTCAACGGCGGCCAGGCCACCATCGTGGGCGCCACCCTGACCATCGGCCTGTTCGGGATCGAGAAGAAATTCGCCATCACGCAGCCGCCGACCGAGATCGAGGGCCGCTGGATTCTCGTCCTGGACAACATCGAGTACGTCCGGGAATCTCCCTAGTTCGTAATCGTAATCGGGGCTCGGGGCTCGGGGCTCGGGGCTCGAGGCTCGGGGCTCGAGGCTCGGGGTTCGAGGCTCGTTCCCAACAGACGGACATCGGACTTCGGACTTCGGATTTCGTGCTCGTAATTCGTAATCGTGATCGCGCAGGTGATGCAATGCCGCTTGACTTAAGTCAAATCAATCCGACAGAACATGGTTTATGCTTCCGTTAAGCAGGCGTTAGTGTCCGCGACTCGTTTGGTATTTCACATTGTGAAAGGTCCGATTCGATCGGTCGCAGGCACACCCCGCAACTTCAAGGAGGTTTCATCATGACCACCAACAAGTTGAAATGGGCGGCGATCCTCTGTTTCGTCGTCGCCCTGGGCGGTCTGCTCGTCGGTGGGTTCCTGACTCGCAATCAACTGGCCCCTTACCCCGGACGCGTCGTGGACCCAGCCGGCACCGTCCTGTTCACCCGGGTCGATATCCTGGCGGGACAGGACGTCTACCAGAAGTACGGCCTGATGGACCATGGCAGCGTCTGGGGCCACGGCTCCCAGCGCGGCATGGAATTCTCCACGGTCACCCTGCACATGTGGGGTGAAGCCGTGCGCGACCATTTCGCGCAGACGGCCGGCGGGCAGCCGTTCGTCTCGCTCGATGCGGCCGGGCGCCGGGCGGCGGAGGGCCGGACGGCGGCAGACATGAAAACCAACCGCTATGATACCGCCTCCGACACGCTGGCGCTGAGCGCGGCCCAGGCCGCCGCCCTGCCGGCCCTGGAGGCATTCTGGGAGCGGACATTCGGCCAGGGCGAAACCCGCTACGGGTTCCTCCCCGGCACCGTGCCGACGCCCGACGAACGGCGCCAGATCGCCCGATTCTTCATCTGGAGCGCCTGGGCGGCGGTGGTGAACCGTCCCGGCGAGTCCTACTCGTTCACGAACAACTGGCCGCCCGACCCGCTGGTGGGGAACACACCCACTCCCGAGACCTACATCTGGACGCTCGGCGGCGTGCTGTCCCTGTTCCTGGTGCTGGGCTTCTTCATCTTCTACGTCCACAACCACAAGCTCTGGTACGGGCCGGCCCAGGGCGTCCCGCTGGCCAACAAGCTCATCGACATGCCGCTGACCAACAGCCAGGTCAAGGCGGCCAAGTTTTTCCTGGTGGTCATCCTGCTCTTCCTGGTGCAGACATGCTTCGGCGGACTGCTCGCCCACTACACCGTCCATCCGGGCAGCTTCTACGTCCCGTTTGTCGCCCAGGAGATCCCGTACAGCTGGGCCAAGAGCTGGCACCTGCAACTGGCCATCTTCTGGATCGCCACCACCTGGGTGGCTTCGGCGGTCTACCTGGCGCCCATCATCGGCGGGCGTGAGCCGAAGAAGCAGGGCCTGCTGGTCCAGCTGCTGTTCGGCGCCGTGCTGCTGGTGGCGGTGGGCAGCCTGGCCGGCCAGGTGGCCGGGATCAAGGGGATGCTCGGCGACTGGTGGTTCTGGCTCGGACACCAGGGGTGGGAGTACCTGGAGCTTGGTCGACTGTGGCAGATCCTGCTTTTCGCCGGCCTGATCGCCTGGCTGCTCATCGTCTACCGGGCGGTGGGCCATCATCTGACCCAGAAGAATCCTTCCGACTTCAACTCGCTCATCGCCTTCTACGTCTTCAGCGCGGTGCTGGTGGTGGCCTTCTTCGGCTTCGGCCTGTTGTACGGCCGGGGCACCCACCTCACCGTGGCCGATTACTGGCGGTGGTATGTGGTGCACATCTGGGTGGAGAGCATCTTCGAGTTCTTCGGCGTCGCGGTCATCGCCCTGCTCATGGTGGCCATGGGCCTGGTGTCGGCCAAGGCGGCGCTCCGGGTGGCCTACTTCACCGCGGCCATCACCTTCCTGAGCGGCATCCTGGGCACGGCGCACCACTACTTCTGGTACGGCGGTCCCAGTTACTGGCTGGCGCTGGGCTCGGTGTTCTCATCCATGGAGCCGGTGCCGTTGTTCGGCCTGGTGGTGCGCGGCATGATGGAATACAAGTCCATCCAGAAGGAGGGCCGGGAGTTCCCCTACCGCTGGCCGCTCTACTTCCTGGTAGCCTCCTCGTTCTGGAACTTCCTCGGCGCCGGCGTGTTCGGCTTCCTCATCAACCTGCCACTGGTGAACTACTACGAGCACGGCACCTACCTGACCATGAACCACGGCCACGGCGCCCTGTTCGGCACCTACGGCATGCTCTCGATCGCCCTGCTCCTCTTCTCCTGGCGCGGCCTGGTCAGGAAGGAAGTGTGGAACGACAAGCTGCTGAAGGTCTCGTTCGTCGGGCTGAACGTGGGCCTGTTGCTGATGACTCTGGGGACGCTGTTCCCGGTGGGCATCGCCCAGACCTGGACCGCGTTCACCCACGGCATGCATGCGGCCCGCGATGCCAGCTTCTTCGAGCACGGCTTCGTGGCGTTTATCGGCAACGTGCGCGCCGTGCCCGATCTGATGATCATTCTGCTGGGCGTCGTGCCCCTGGCCTGGTTCCTCTTCCGGACCTACCGGCACCTCAAGCCGCGCGAGATCCGCGAGGACGAGTCGGTGTGGGACCGCCTGGATTTCAAGCCCTAGGTTTCCCACCTCCGTATTGTCGATACACCGCCGCCGGCGCGATCCCGCGCCGGCGGATTATTTTCGAGGTTCGGGGCTCGGCACTCGAGGCTCGTTCCCGGACCGCGGACATCGGAATTCGGGGTTTGCGGCTCGGGGTTTGCGGCTCGGGGTTCGCGGTGCGGGGCTGGCGATTCACGGCTCGCGGTTCGGGTTTTTCCGTTCATCTAACATTTTCTGTTTTCCGTCTCCCGTCTCCCGATTCACCCATTCATCTTGAACCTCAATGACGATCACGATTACGATTACGATCACGATTACGATCACGATTACGAATTACGATTACGAGCACGAATCCTCACCGATTCATCGATTCACCCATTCACCGATTCACCCCAATGTTGAATTCCGGGCCACTTCCCGTTAACATGGTCTTTTTCACAGAGGTGCCCCATGAACCGTTACCGTGTCCGTCCTGCTGGCCGTCTCCAACCGTCCCTGATCCCATTGATCCTCATCTTGGCCGCCACGCTGGCGCTCGCCGCGTGCGGCGCCCGCCAGGCGTCGGCGCCGCCGCCGGCCGCGGCGCCGGCCGAGGCCGAGCTGGTCATCCTGCACACCAACGACCACCACGGGCATCCCCTCAAGTACGACCTGCCCGGCTGCCCCGGCGTCGGCGGGCTCGCCGCCCGGCTGACGCTGGTCAACGGGGTCCGCAGCCGCCACGCCAACGTGCTGGTCCTGGACGCCGGCGACGTGAACCAGGGTCGTCCCGAGTCAAACCTGTTTCTGGGCGAACCGGATTTCATCGGCTACAACGCCATCGGCTACGACGCGATGGCGCTGGGCAATCACGAGTTCGACGCCGCCCGCACGGTGCTGATGGAGCAGAAGGCGGCGGCACGCTTCCCGTTCCTCTCGGCCAACATCCTCACCGCCGACGGCAAGCCGCTGGTGGAACCGTATCTCATCCGCCGTTTCCCCGGCTTCACCGTGGCGGTCCTCGGTCTCACCACCGCCGAAACCCGCACCCTGGCGCTGCCGCGCAACATCCGCGACCTCACCATCGCCGACGAGGTGGCCACCGCCCGGCGCTACCTGCCCGAGCTGCGGCGAAAGGCGGACGTGGTCATCGCCCTGGTGCACCTGGGCATCTCCGAGGATCCCGGCTTCGGCTCCCGCCGCCTGGCCCGCGAGTGCCCCGAGTTCGACCTCATTGTGGACGGGCACACCCATACGTTCATGGACCACCCGTTGTACGAGGGCCGTGTGCCCATCGTCCAGGCCTGGGCCCGTGGGATCGTCATGGGCCAGGCGACCCTGCGCCTGCGCAACCGCCGGGTGGCCGGCCTCGAGTGGCAGCCGCTGCCGGTGAACGTGGCGCTCGCTCCGGGCACCCTGTTCCACGATCCGAAGGTGGCGCCGCCGGCGGAGCGCCTGGCGGAAGACGCTGCGCTGCTGGCGCAGATGGCCGATTACGGTGCCAAGGTCGATGCGATGCTGGCCGCGGTGATCGGCCACGCCCCGGCCACCTACCGGAACAATCCCGGCCGGGCCGGCGGCCACAGCCTGGGCGGCCTGGTCTGCGACGCCCTGCTGTGGTATACGCGCTCACAGGGCGCGGACTTCGCCCTGATGAACCGCGGCTCCATCCGGGCCGACCTGCCCGAGGGTCCCATCCCGCTCAAGGCGGTGTACGCGGCGCTCCCGTTCGACAACACCGCCGTGATCGTCACCCTGTCGGGCGCCGACGTCCAGGCGCTCTTCGACTACACGGCCACCATCGAAAGCTTCCAGGGCGCTTCCCCCATCGTCTCGGCCGGCGTCTCGGCCGTCCTCGACCATGCGGCGCGCCGGGCGCGGGACATCCGGATCAACGGGCAGCCCCTGGATCCGGCGGCCACCTACCGCGTGGTGACCAATTCGTTCGTGGCCGCCGGCGGCGACGGATACGAGGTGTTCAAGCGGGGCCAGCTGTACGACACCACCGTCTACATGCGGGAGATCTTCGCCGCTTTCATCCAGGAATCCGGCGCCTCGCTCGTGCCGGACGACCGCCCGCGGATCATCCTGGAGGGCGCCCCGCCCCCCGCCACGCAGAAGCCGGCGGCCTGATCACCGGCACGCCTGGGCACACCGATTCACCTCGCCAAGGCGCCAAGCCGCCAGGCATTTGTTCGATGTCGTACGCCGTAACGCAGTCGCGCAATCAGATGATGTCGGCCCGAGGCAATCGGCCTGCTGACGAAATCAGATTGCCTTCGCGTCCTCCGTGTCTTTGTGGTGAAGACTGCCGATGTCCGATGTCCGCTAAATGACCAGCAGCGCCGCCACACTGATCGCCGACAGGATCACCAGCATGGCCAGGGCGGTGCGGCCCAGGCGCACGCCGCCGAAGGCGAAGGCGTAGCCGGCCTTGGCCAGGTTGTTGCTCGCCGTGGCCACCACCACCGCCCCGGCGGCCGTGGCGACGAAGCCGGCGTCGGCCGGGGTCTGGGCCAGGCTCAGGATGAACGGGTCCACGTCCACCAGGCCCAGGATCAGCGCCAGTCCGTAGACACCCGTCTGCCCGAACTGCTGGAAGGCGAACCGGGTGGCCACCAGCATCCCCACGAAGATCGCCGCGAACAGGAAGGCGGTCCCCAGCTCCAGCGGGTTGCGGTTGGCCTCACAGGCCGCGCCGTTGCGCTCCGCCTGGCGGCGGAGGATGCGCCACATCCAGTATCCGCCGCCGCCCAGGGCCAGCAGGCCCAGCGCCACGAAGAGCACCGCCAGGCGATCGAACAGCGGCCGGCCGAACAGGAACAGCAGCGCCAGGATCCGCAGGTACATGATCCCCGACGCCATCACGATCCCGCCGGCGTAAGCCGACGGGTCGGCTTTCCCCTTGGCCTGTTTCGCCAGCACGACCGTGGTGGCCGTGCTCGAGTAGAGGCCGCCCAGCAGCGAGGCGAGGAACAGGCCGCTGCGGTCGTGGAACCGGCGCTGCAGCAGGTAGCTGGCGTAGGAGATGCCGCTCACCGCGATCACCACCAGCCACGCCTTGTACGGATTGATGGCGAACGGCGTGAACTCGCGGTTGGGCACCACCGGCAGGATCACCGCGGTGATGATGAGGAACTTGGCGAAGGTGGCCACCTCGTGGGCCGAGATCCGCTGGGCCAGGTTCTCCAGCACGTGTTTCATGTGGACGAGGAGCACCACCACCACCGTCGCCGCCAGCGCCAGCCAGTACTCCCCCGACGCGACCACCGCCCCCAGGGCGTAGGTGGCCAGGGCCGAAAACTCGGTGGTGAAGCCGGGCAGGTCGCGCTCCACCTTGGACCAGTAGAGGATCGCCAGCAGCGTCCCCAGCACCAGCAGCCCGGCGGTGAACGGGATGTAATCGCCCGGCGCCACCACGGTGAGGAGGAAGCCGCAGACGGCGATGAGGGGATACGTCCGGGCGCCGCCGAAGAAGAAGGTGGGCTTGGTCTCCCGGCGCTCCTCCAGCTGGAAGCCGATCATCAGCGACAGGAACAGGGTGACCACCAGGCCGATGCCTTCGGGCGGCACGTTGGCCAGGATCCACTGCATCATGGGGCTTGCCTCACTGCCGGCGATCGATCACGGGATGATTCGGGTCGATTATATCATCCTCCTTGGATTTTGCAGCGTCCGCCGCTATACTGGTTTGGGCTACCAAGCCCCCGCCCGATCTCCCCCGACGAGGCCCACCCGCCATGTCCATGAAAGACGATCTGCTGAGGATTCTCGACCAGCTCCACCGGGAGCACGTGTCCAGGCAGGAGCTGGCCGAGCGGCTCGACGCCGGCGCGGAGGACCGCCAGGCGTTTCGCGCGGCCGTGCGCGAGCTCGAGGCCGACGGCGTGCTGATCCGCGTCAAGAAAAACTACTACGCCGTCCGCGGCCGGGCCCGCCTGGTCACGGGCAAGTTGCAGTGCCACCGGAGCGGGTTCGGCTTCGTCATCGCCGATCCCGACTGCCACCCCGGCGGCGACGTGTACGTCCGCGCCGCCGATCTCGGCGACGCCACCCACGGCGACCGGGTGGCGGTCCAGCTCCTCGACGCCCGCCCGGGCGCCGCGCCGGAGCCGCCCCGCCCCGGCCGGTCCGGCCCCCGGCTCGAGGGGCGGATCGTCCACGTCCTGGAACGAGGGACGCCGCGGATCATCGGCCGGATCCTGTTCCTGAAAAAGCCGGTGGTGATCCCGCTGGACCCGCGATTCCACTACACCGTGCACCCCGTGAACACCGACGCGTTCGAGCTGGCGGACGGCGACATCGTCTCCGTCTCTCTGACCACGGAACCGTCCACCCGCACGCGGCCCGAAGGCCGGATCGTGGCGCTGGTGGGCAAGCCCGACGACCCGGAGCTGCCGTACAAGATCGCCCTGAGCCAGCACGACATCCCCACCGAGTTCCCGCCCGAGGTCCTGGCCGAAGCGCGGCGCGCCCTGAAGGTGATCACCGCCGATGAACTCGCCGGCCGGGCGGACTTGCGCCATCTCCCGGCCGTCACCATCGACGGCGAAACCGCCTTCGACTTCGACGACGCCGTCAACGCCGTGCGGCGCCCCGACGGCGGTTACACCCTGTGGGTGCACATCGCCGACGTCTCCCGCTACGTTCCGGCCGACGGCGCCGTGGACCGCGAGGCGCTGCGCCGCGGCACCTCGGTCTACTTTCCCGACCGGGCCGTCCCCATGCTCCCCGAGGACCTCTCCAGCGACATCTGCTCCCTCCTGCCCGACCAGGACCGCCTGACGTTCACGGCGGAGCTCACCATCGACGGCCGCACCGGCCGGACCACCGCCGCCCGGTTCATGCCTTCGGTGATCCGCTCCCGGGCCCGGATGACCTACACCCAGGTCGCCGCCATCCTCGACGGCGACCCGGCAGCGCGGGCGCAGCACCCCGAGCTGGCCGCCGAGTGCGACGGCATGGCCGAGCTGGCCCGACTGCTCAACGCGCGGCGGCGGCAGCGCGGCGCCATCGACTTCGACCTGCCCGAAGAGGAGGTCCGCTGCGACCCGGCGGGCGCCGTGATCGGAATCTTCAAGTCGGAGCGCACCTTCGCCCACCGGCTCATCGAGGAGTTCATGCTCGCGGCGAACGAGGCCGTGGCCGCCTACTTCCAGTCCCGGGAGCTGCCCTCCATCTACCGGATCCACGAGCCGCCCGACGCCATGAAGGTGCAGGAACTGGCCGAGACCGCCGCCTGCTTCGGCTACACCTTCGATCCGGATGCGGAGGCGTACACGCCGCGCGATTTCCAGGCGCTGGCGGACCGGTTCGAGGATTCGCCGGTGGGCCAGTACCTTGCCTATGTCATGCTGCGGACGTTCAAGCTGGCCGTGTATTCGGAGCGCAACAGCGGCCACTTCGGGCTGGCCGCCGACGACTACACCCACTTCACCTCGCCCATCCGCCGCTACCCCGACCTGATCGTCCACCGGCTGCTGCGTCACGCACTGGCTCATCCCGACAGCCCCACGCCGCCCGGCTACGACACCGCGGCGCTCCACGAGATCGCGGTGCGCGCCTCGGAGCGGGAGCGCGAGGCGGTGGAAGCCGAGCGGGAAGTGCTGGCCTGGAAGAAGGCCGAGTTCATGCAGCAGCACGTGGGCGGGGAGTTCGAAGGGTTCGTCTCCGGCCTCCGGCCGTCGGGCCTGAACGTGCAGCTGACGCGCTTTTTCATCGAGGGCTTCATCCCCCTGTCCGGCCTCATGGACGACTATTACATCTTCGACGAACGGCGGCACCTGTTCTACGGCGAGCGGGGCGGCCGGGTGTTCGCCCTGGGCACGCCGTTGACGGTGCGGGTGGACCGCGTGGACATGGTCCGGTACCAGACGGAATTTTCGCTGGTCGGCGGCGGAACCGCAACGGACGCGCCGCGGACCAAGGCGCGCCGGCCCGGCCGCGGCGCCGCCGGACCGACGCCGGCCAAGGGCCGGAACACCGCTCGCCGGACGGAGACGAAGGGCGCCCGGCCGCGCGTCAAGACGCACCGGGTCAAACCGCCCAGCCGTCGGCGGGACGGCGGCTCCCGCCGCCAGGGACGACGCTCGCGCTGAGCGAGCGGCTCGCGGCCGCCGCCGCGATCCGGTGTAACATGGACGGTCCGGACAGCGTATAATGAAACCTCTGAGACTCGGTGGGAGGCCGCACATGCATCGCATCATCGTCGTTTGGATCGCCCTGGCGCTCCTGACCGCCGCGCTCGCGGCCCAGGAGGAGGAAGCGGTCAAGACCGATCCCAACACGGTCAAGAAGGCGTCCGCGCTGTTCGACAAGGGTGTCCAGGCCGCTCAGAAGGGCGACCTGAACGGAGCGGAACAGCTCTTCCAGCAATCGCTCAAGACTTATCCGCTGGTCCCCGGCGCCTATGTGGAGCTCGGCAAGATCGCCATGGCCCGCCAGAATCCGGCCCAGGCGGTGGAGTTCTACCTCAAGGCCCGCGACACCTATCACGCCCTGCATGACCAGAAGCTCAAGGACTTGAACCGCGTCCAGAACGAGGAGCGACAGCGCGCCCAGAACAGCCAGACCGCCCGGAGCTCAACGTCCGGCAGCGGCGGCTTCGCCAAGAACGCCGTCATCGAGTCGCGCAATCAGATGGCCGAGGACCAGCGCGACATCGTCAATGAGCAGCAGGAAGTCGAAATCCCCGCCCTGTTCTATCTTTACCTGGGCGGCGCGTACATGCGCCTGGGCAAGCACGACCTGGCGGAACAGGAGTTCACGGCCGGCATCCGGCGGGATCCCGGGCTGGCGCCCCTGCACTTCAACCTGGCCGTGGTGTACCTGGTCAAGGGACGGTTCGACCAGTCGGCCGTCGAGGCCCGCGCCGCCAGGGACCTGGGCTTTCAGCTTCCGCCCCAGTTCGTCCAGGATCTGGAAAGTCGCGGCAAGCTCAAGCTGTAGAGGCGACCGTCGCCACCCGGCCGCCAGCCGCCCGGCCCCCGGCCGGGCGGTCATTCCGCCTTCCGGCACACTTCCATCTTTTCAAACCGGCCGTTTTCGGTTACAGTCATAAGTGAATGGTTTCACCAATTCACGCCAAACGCTGGCCGGGTGTCGTCGCCCGCTGGGTGGTGGCCGTGCTGGGCTGGGCCGCCGTTCCGGTTCTGTTCGCCCTGGATCCGGCCAAACCGCTCAACCAGTTTGTCATCGATCAGTGGACCACCGAACACGGCCTGCAGCAAAAAGCGGTCACGGCGGTCAGCCAGACACGGGACGGCTACCTCTGGGTGGGCACGTACGACGGCGTCGCCCGGTTCGACGGGATGCGTTTCACCATCCTGGACAAATGGAATCTGCCGGTCATCGGCAGCAACAACATTTTCGCCATCCATGAGGATCGCGGCGGCAACCTCTGGATCGCCACGTCCGACGGCCTCGCCTGCCGGCGCGGCGGCCGCTGGATCCGCTACGACACCTCCCACGGACTCACGAGCAATTTCATCCTGACCATCTACGAGGACCCGTCGGGCCGGATGTGGTTCGGCACCACCCACGGCCTTTGCTGGTTCGCCGACGGGGTGTTCGTGGCGGAGACGCTGCCCGGGGCGCCGGACCGGCAGTATGTGTCCGCCATTGTCCGTGACCGGGACGGCCGCCTCTGGGTGGGCACCGACGGCGATGGCCTGTTCGTCATGAAAGACGGCCAGTCGACCCGCTACGGCGAGCGGAACGGGCTGCCGGGCAACCAGGTTCGGGCCCTGTGCCACGACACCGCCGGCCGCGTCTGGGTGGCCACCAGCCGGGGTCTGGCCCGCTTCTCCGCCGGGCGGCCGGAGCCCCTCGCCCTGCCACCCCGGCTGGCGGCGGTCGAAGTGCGCGCCCTGCGCGTGGACCATCAAGGCCTGGTGTGGATCGGCGCCAGCGACGGCATGCTGTACCGGCACCGCGACGGCGAGTTCGAGGGCGTGGGGCTGGAGCGCGGGCTGCTCAACAACTCCATCTATGCCATCTGGGAGGACCGCGAGGGGAGCCTGTGGCTGGGCACGTACCGCAACGGGCTCATGCGCCTGAAGGACAACAATTATTTGATCTTCAACTCGCAGAGCGGCCTGCCCATGGACGTGGTCCGCTCGCTCTACGAAGACCGGGCCGGCCGAGTCTGGATCGGCACCGTCGGCGGCGGCATGGTCCGCTACGCCGACAACCGGTTCGACGTGTACGACCGCGCCGACGGCCTACCCGACGACCGGATCTGGGCGTTTGCCGAAACCGCCGACGGTTCGCTCTGGGTGGGCACCTACGGGGGCGGCATCTTCCAGTTCCAGGACGGCGTGCGGCGCGTCATCTCCACCCGGACGGGGCTGTCCAACGACATCGTGCGGGCGGTCTGCGTGGACCGCCGCGGCGACATCTGGGCGGGCACCAACGGCGGCGGCATCGACGTGATCCGCGGCGGACAGGTAATCCGAAACTACAGCACCCGCAACGGGCTCACCGATAACTTCATCTTCGCGATCCACCAGGACCGCCGGGGGCGGATGTGGGTAGGCACATACAACGGCGGGCTGCTCTGCCAGGACGGTGAGACGTGGAAGGCGTTCGGCGCAGCCGATGGATTCACCGACGCGGCGGTCTGGTGCATCTTCGAGGACGCCGGCGGCGATCTCTGGATCGGCACCAACGGCAGCGGGCTGTACCGGCACCGCGACGGCCGGTTTCGCCGGATCACGGTGTCGGACGGCCTGCTCGGCGATTCGGCGTTTCAGATCGTTGAGGACGAGCAGGGCTCCCTGTGGGTGATCTCCAACCGCGGAGTCTTCAAGGGCGACAAGGAGGCGTTCAACCGGTTCGCCGACGGCCAGCTGGATCGGATCACGACCACCTCCTTCGAGGGCACCGAGGGGGTGAACCGCCTGGAGTGCGACGGGCCGGCCCAGCCGGCCGGGATCTGCGGCCGGGACGGCAAGCTGTGGCTGGCCTCGATCAAGGGCGCGGTGATGATCGATTCGGCCTACAGCCGGGTGAACACAATCGTGCCCAACGTGGTCATCGAACAGGTGACGACCGACACCCGTTTCCTCAAAACCGACCGTCCCATCGAACTCCCGCCGGGTACGGACCGGATCACCATCGGCTTCACCGCGCTGAGCCTGCTGGCGCCGAAGAAAGTGCGCTTCCAGTACCAGTTGGAGGGCTTCGAGCAGCACTGGAGCCCCGTCACCCGGCAGCGCGCCGTCAGCTACACCAACCTGCCGCCGGGCGAGTACACGTTCAAGGTGATCGCCTGCAACAACGACGGCATCTGGAACCGCACCGGCGCCCGCATCGCGCTGACGGTGCAGCCCTTCTTTCACCAGACGCTGTTCTTCCGCATCCTGCTGGCGCTGGCGGTCATCGGCGCGGCCCTGGGCGCGCACTTCTACCGGCTCCGGCGGCTGAACGCCCGGCAGCAGGAGCTGGAGCGGCTGGTGGGCGAGCGCGTCCGCGACCTGCGCCTGGTCAACACCCAGCTCATCCGCGCCAACGAGCTCAAGAGCGAGCTGCTGAGCATCGCCGCGCATGATCTGAAAAATCCCCTTCAGGCCGTGCTCGGCTACGCGGAGATGATCCTGCAGCAACATCCCCAGCGGGAGGAGCTGGAGCGACGGGTGAACAAGATCTTCCAGGCGTCGCAGGAGATGCTGTCCATGATCAACGATCTGCTGCAGTCATCGCAGATCGAAAGCGGCGAGATGGAGCTCGACCTCAAGCCCGTCAACCTGAGCCTGCTCGCCCACCTGGTGGTGGACGGCTACCGCGACTGGGCGCGCCGGAAGGGGCAGTCGTTCACCGTGGTGATCGAGGAGGAGTGCTTCGTGATGGGAGACACGCTCCGCCTGAAGGAGATCCTCGACAACCTGGTGAGCAACGCCGTCAAGTTCTCGCCCCTCGACGGCGTGATCGACGTCCGCGTCGAGCCGGTGGAAGACCGGATCCGCTTCGAAATCCGGGACAGCGGATCGGGGCTCACACCCGACGACATGACCCGAATTTTCGGCCGCTTCCAGCGCCTCAGCACCCAGCCCACCGGCGGCGAGTCCTCCACCGGGCTGGGACTGCACATCACCAAGCGCCTGGTGGAGCTGCAGCACGGCGTCATCCGCATCGAGAGCTCGCCCGGCGCCGGCAGTGTCTTCATCGTGGAGTTTCCCGCCACCGACGCGGCGCCGGACGCGTGATTTCCCGCCAACAAAAAAGCCATGGCGCCGGCACCGGCGCCATGGCCCGAATGCGCTCGGCCGGGCGGCCGGCCGGATGCGAAACTATTCCACCGCGTAGGGGCAGTACGCGTACATGCCCCGGGGGTCGTTGAAGCGGGCGTAGAGCATGGCCTGGCGGGACAGCGCCCGGGTCTCGCGCAGGAACGGCAGGTGGCTCACGCCGGCGTCGGCCGGCTGGTCGAGGTAGACGGCGGCGCCGGCCAACATTTCGGTGACCAGGCGCTGCTTCCAATCCAGCTCCTTCTCGATGTAACGGACCTTGTAGTCCTTGCCCAGCTTGGCCCGCGCCGCCGCGGATTCGATGGCCTGGGGCAGGCCGCCCAGTTTGTCCACGAGACCGACCTGCAGGGCATCCTCGCCGCTCCAGACCCGGCCGCGGGCGATCTTGTCCACGGCCTCCTTGCTCATCTTGCGCGCTTCGGCCACGCGGGTGAGGAAGTCGTCATAGCCCTTGTTGATGATCAGCTGGATCACCTCGCCCACCTCGGGGTTGAACGGCCGGTCGGGCCGCATGGCGCCGGCGAGCGGGGTAGTGCCCACGCCGTCCACGTGCACGCCGAGGTATTTGGCCAGCGGTTTGTCCACGGTCGGAAACATCCCGAAGATGCCGATTGAACCGGTGATGGTGGCGGGACTGGCCCAGATCTCGTCAGCGGACGTGGAGATCCAATAGCCGCCCGAGGCGGCCACGCTGCCCATGGACACGACCACCGGCTTGCCCGCCTTCCGGGCCAGCTCGCACTCGCGCCGGATGACTTCGGAGGCGAAGGCGCTGCCGCCGGGGGAGTCCACCCGCAGCACGATGGCCTTCACGTCCTTGTTCTGCCGGGCCTGGCGGATCAGGGCCGCGGTGGAATCGCCGCCGATGGTGCCTGCGGGCTGGCTGCCGTCCAGGATCTCACCCTTGGCCACGACCACCCCCACCAGGTTGCCGGAGGCCTTGGCGCCGCTCCGGTCCTCGTCGCGCGCCGCGAGGTACTCGGTGTAGGCGATCTGTTTGAAGGAGTGCGACTCCTCGTCCTCGCCCACAAGCTGGATCAGGCGGGCCCGCACCTCGTCCGGGTTGGCCAGCTTGTCCACCAGCCGGGCCTTGAGGGCCAGTTCGCTCAACTGGCCGTGGTGGGCCGCGACGTTGGCCTTGAAGTTGTCGATGTACGCCTGCAGGTCGGCCACCTGGAGCTTGCGGCCGGCGGCGGTCTCGCGCAGATAGGTGGCCCACAGGTCGTTCAGGTACGCCAGATTGGCCTCCTTGGACTCGGCGGACATGTCGTTGCGCAGGAACGGTTCCACCGCCGACTTGTACTCGCCCACCCGGAAGACGTGCACCTCGACCTCGAGCTTGTCGAGCCCGTCCTTGAAGAAGGTGGTGAAGCGGCCGAAGCCCTCCAGGATGATCCCGCCCTGGGGATGCAGGAACACCTCGTCTGCCTGGGCCGCCAGGAAGTAGCCGTTCTGGCCGTACTCGTTGCCGGTGGCGATGACCTTCTTGCCCGATTTCTTGAAGTCGACGATGGCCGCCTTCAGGTCGAGCAGCTTGCTCATGCCGACGCTGCCCAGGTCATCCAGGTCCAGCACCAGCGCTGCGATCCGGTCGTCGGCCTTGGCGGCCTGGATGGCGTCCAGCAGGTCTTTGAGCAGCGTCTCCGGCTCGCCCTGCCCGGTGAGCTGGTCGGTGAACCGGCCCAGCGGATCGCCGCTGATCTGCTCCACCACGGCGCCCGTGGGATTGATCACCAGGGCCGCCTTGTCGGGCACCTTCGAGCCGAAGCCCTGAAGCAGGATGACGATCAGGGCGATGACGATGATCACGAACAGCGTGTTCACGACAAACCGTCGCAGCCGGTCGATGCCGCGGCCGAAGGCGCCCAGCCAGGCCAGCCGGCTGCGCCGGGGGGCGGGTGGTTCGTACCGTGGTTCGGGCGCCGGCGCCGGTGCTTCGTTGTAGGGGGTGTACGCGTCGGACATCTTGGGGACCTCCTCTCACTTCGCCCGCCGCTCGTCGCGAACGCCGGGGATGTTCTATGGAATTTAGGGCACTATACTCCGCCGCATGTCGTCGCGCAAGGCGGTGGTATGCCAAACCAGTACGCAGGATCCCGGCAATTTGTTTCATCCGCCGCTCGGGAGGGCGCGTTGCATCGGATCGTTCCATCCCGTACAATGCGGGGGCATCATGCCGAAACAGGAGGTGGCGCATGCGACGGGACAAGCTGCTGCTGGCCGGACAGTGGATGGACGGCGACGCCGGGACGCTCGCCGTGCGCTCGCCCTTCGACGGCCGCCCCGTGGCGCGGGTGGCCCGCGCCGGCGCCGCCCTGCTCCGCGGGGCAGCCGACGCGGCGGCTGCGGCCGCGCCGGAGATGGCGGCCCTGACGCCGGAGCGCCGCGCCCACATCCTGGAGAGCGCCGGCGAGTGGCTGCGCGCGCACCGCGACTCGGCGACTCGGGCGCTGGTGCTCCAGGCGGGCAAGCCGCTGGCGCTGTCCCGCGCCGAGGTGGACCGGGCGGGCGACACCTTCCGGGCCGCCGCCCACGTGGCCCGCCACCCCGCGACGGTCGCCCGCGACCTCGGCGGTTTCGCCAGCGGCGCCGGACGGCTGGCCCTGATCCGGCGCGTACCGGCGGGCCCCGTCCTGGCCGTCACCCCGTTCAACTTCCCGCTGAACCTGGTGGCGCACAAGCTGGCGCCGGCGGTGGCCGCCGGCTGCCCGGTGGTGCTCAAGCCGGCCAGCCAGACGCCCACCCCGGCGCTGCTGGTGGGCGAGGCGCTGCTCGCCGCCGGACTGCCGCCGGCGGGGCTGTCCGTGCTGCCCGCCGCCGCTGCCGACATGGACCCGCTGGTGGACGATCCCCGCTTCGCCCTTCTCACCTTCACCGGCTCGGCAGCGGTGGGCTGGGCGCTGAAGCGCCGCGCGGCGGCGCGGCGGGTGGCGCTGGAGCTAGGCGGCAACGCCGCCGCGGTGGTGGAACCGGATGCCGGGGACCTGGCGGCCGTGGCCGCCCGGCTGGCCTCGGGCGCGTTCGCCTACGCCGGCCAGTCGTGCATCAGCGTCCAGCGCATCTTCGTCCAGGCCCGGATCTACCCGCAATTCAAGCGCCTCCTGGTCGAGGCCGCCCGGGCCGTACCGGCGGGGGACCCCGCCGACGCGGCCACCGTCTGCGGCCCCGTGATCGACGCCGCCAACGCCGACCGGATCGTGGCCTGGATCGCCTCGGCGCGCGCCGCCGGCGCCCGGCTGCTCTGCGGCGGCACCCGGCAGGGCGCGGTGATCGCGCCCACGCTCATCGAGAACGTTCCGCCGGCGGAACCGCTGGCGGCCGACGAGGTGTTCGGACCGGTGGCGGCGCTCTGGCCGTACGACGATTTCGAAGAGGCGTTGGCGGGCGTGAACGACTCGCGCTACGGCCTGCAGGCGGGCATCTTCACCCGGGATCTCGCCAAGATTCGCCGCGCCTGGGACGTGCTCGAAGTGGGCGCGGTCATCCAGGGGGACATGCCCACCTGGCGCTCCGACCCCATGCCGTACGGCGGGGTGAAGGACTCGGGCCTCGGTCGCGAGGGTCCGGCATGGGCGTACCTGGAGATGACCGAGGAGCGGCTGCTGGTTCTCCGGGACGAGGGACGGGGATAACTCACAAGAGTTGAGAGTTGATGGTTGATGGTTGATGGTCTATGGTTCGTGCTCGTAATCGTAATTCGTAATCGTAATTCGTAATCGTAATTCGTAATCGTGATCGTAATCGTTCACAGGTTCGAAAGCTCGCAGGTTCGCAGACAGTTGATGGTTGATGACCGAGTCTCCCGTCTCCCGTCTCCCGTCTTTCGACTCACCGATTCACCGATTCACATCAGTTCGCCGAAGCCTCCCCGATAGTGATAATCCGGGGCGGCAGGGGCAGCGGCGCCCGCCGCCGGGCCGGCGAGCGGCTCATCAGCGACCGAAACCAGCCGGTCTCACGGCACAACCGTTCGATTTCCGGCAGGGCCGCGCGGGCGCAGCGCACGCCGCGCTCCACCGTGTCATCCAGGGAATGGAACGCCAGCCAGTGTATTCCCTCCAGGTCCGGATTCAGGCACAGGTCCGCCGTGGCGCTCTGCAGGTCCTCCAGCCGGTGGGTGGCGATGCCGTCGGCCCGCAGGATGATGTCCAGGCCGTGCTGCCAGGCCACCGTGGGCGGCGACTCCCGGGACACCCGCACCGCCAGCGCCAGGTCCGCCCCCAGCGCCCATGCGCCGCTGACCGGCGTCTTGTCCACCCAGCCGCCGTCGACGAGCAGCCGCTCGCCGTCCGCCACCGGGCTGTACAGCCCCGGCACGGCGCAGCTGGCCATGACCGCCCGGCGGACCGGTCCGCCGGCGATGAGCACCGCCTCGCCGGTGTTCAGATCGCCGGCCATGCAGGCGAACGGGATTTGCAGCTCCTCGATGCGGACGTCGGGCAGCAGCTCGGCGATGGCGTGGGCGTACTCCTCCTCGGACACCAGCGACCGGCTGACCAGGGTTTTGCCGATGGCCATCCCCTTGAGGATAAACTGGCGGAGCTGGGCCAGCAGGCCGTCGGCCGCCCCCGGCTCGATGCGCATGAACCGGTGGTAGGTCTTGGAGTCATAGCTCGGGGAATCGAGATACCGGCGTACGCACGCCAGTACTTCGTCGGCCGAACCGTGGTGCGCGTACATTGCTCCCACCAGGGCACCGATGCTGGTGCCCACCACCAGGCCCGGCCGCAGCCGGATCTCCTCCAGCACCTGCAGCACTCCGATGTGGGCCAACCCCCGGGCCGCCCCCCCGCCGAGCACCACCGCCAGCTTACGCCGCGCCATCGCGCCTCCCTGTCCCGACTCCGGCTGCAGAGCGGCCGGCGGGACATTCCCAGCATAAGCCCGGCGATGACCCGGATCAAGACCGGAATGGCGGGTTCACGCCGCCGGCTATTGATCCGTGGCACGATTGCCGATCCGAACGGCCGAATTCCCCGTATACAGTTGCCATGGAACCCATCCGATCTCTGGATCAACTGCTGGCAAACGAGGGCCCCTTCGGCGGCCGGACGGTCGTCGACGTCGGTTGCGGCACCGGCGACCTGGTGCGCTGGTTCGCCGGCCAGGGGGCCCGCGTGGTTGGGCTCGATATCCCCGCCCTGCTAGCCCAGGCCGTCGCGGCGCCGCGCGGCGGCGCGGAGCGTTATGTGGCGGGAGTGGGCGAAGCGATGCCCCTGGCCGCCGCCGCCGCCGACTGGGTGGTATTCGCCGCCAGCCTGCACCACGTGGCGCCGGCGCGGATGGCCGACGCCATCCGCGAAGCCGCGCGCGTGCTCAGGCCCGCCGGTCGGGCGGTGTTCATCGAGCCGGTGAAGCGGCCGGGCGCCTACACCGACATCACCCACCTGTACGAGGACGAAACCACCGTGCTGCGCGGCGCCGTCGCGGCGCTCCGCGCCGCCCCCCGCGCCGGATTGCGGCGGGCAGCGGAAGATCTCTTCTACCTGGAGCGCTCGTTCCTGGATTACGAACGGCTCATGGCTGTCTTCGTTCCGGATGAGGAGCGCCGCCGCGAGATTCTCGCCCGGGCGCGAGCGGTGACCGTCGCGCGCGCCGCCGCCGCCGGCGTGGCATTCGATGCGTTCCGCTACCGGTCCATCGTCCGGTTCACCGTGCTCGAGAAGACCGGGACATCCTGACTCGGGGAGGCCTCGCATGAAGACCATCGGATTCATCGGCGGCACCGGCTGGGTGTCCACGCTGGAATACTACCGCCTGCTCAACGAGGGGGTGAACGCGCGCCTCGGCGGCGTGGAGGCGGCGCGGTGCATCATCTATTCATTCAACTTCGGCGAGATCGCCCGCCTCAAGGCCGGCGACCCGGCGCAGCGCCGCGTCCGGCCGCTGGTGGTGGAGGCCGCCCGGCGTCTGGAGGCGACGGGCGCCGACGGCCTGGTCCTGTGCGCCAACACGCTGCACCTGTTCGCCGACTCGGTAGCGGCCGCGGTGGCCATCCCCGTGATCCACATCGCCGATGCGGTGGCGGCGGCGGTCCGTGCCGCCGGCCTCGCCACCGTGGGGCTCCTGGGCACCCGGGCCACCATGGAGCAGGATTTCTACCGAGACCGGCTCGCGGCGGCCGGGATCGCCGCCCGCGTGCCGGTCGAGGCGGACCGCGCCTTCATGGATGACGCCATCATGACCGAGATGGTCCGGGGCGTTTTTCGCCCCGACGTGAAGCAGCGGTTTCTCGACGTTATCGGCCAATTGGTGGTTTGCGGCGCCGAAGGGGTCGTCCTCGGCTGCACCGAGATTCCGCTCCTTCTCCAGGCCGATACCGCCGCGGGGGTGCCGCTGTTTGACACGCTGGCCATCCACGCCCGCGCCGCTGTGGACTTTGCGCTGGAAGAGATGGTGAATGGGTGAATGGGTGAATGGGTGATCGGATATCGGGTGAAGGATTAATTCAAAATCATGCTGTCGGACACGAGGAATCGGCGGCGGCACCGCGGCAATCCCGATTCTGGACGCGCTCGACCACCAGCACATCCTGGTACCAGCGGCCGTCAGCGCGGCCCGACCAGGTGCCATAGTGAATGGGCGGCACGGCCGGCAGTCCCCCCGTCGAGAGCCATTCCAGAAGATCAGCCTCCGGGTAGGCGATGGCCGCTTCCGGATTGCGGCGATCCGCGATCCGGCAGGCGAACGGCGCTCCGTCCAGCGGGAAGGAAAACCGGGGCAGGCCCCCGCCCGCCGCCACCAAGCCGGAGGCGACATCGTCCAGCAAGAACAGGGTCAGCAGGCAACGGCAGCCGGGGCGGAGGACCCGGGCGATCTCCGCGATGTAATGGCGCAGGTCCGGCGGCAGCATGTGCGTGAACACCGAGGTCAGGAACACGAAGTCGAAGGCCTCGTCGGGATAGGGGAAGCGGAAGGATGCGGCCGGGATGCTCCCCCGCCGGTTGTAGCGCTGGTTGTAGAGGTCCACGAAGTGGAACCGGAAATCGGGGTACTGCGGGGTGACGTGGCGTTGGCACCAGCGGACGGCCCGACGGTTGACATCCAGCCCCTCATAGGCGCCGGTGCTGAGGTAATCCGCCATCGGGATCGCCATCCGCCCGGCGCCGCAACCGATTTCCAGCACGCGGTCCGACGGCCGCAGTCCGCCCAGCTCCCGCGCCTGTTCCAGGAACGCCTCGCCGAACTCGCGGAACGCCCCCCAACCCACGTCTTCCATCAGCCGTCGCGGCGGCAGCAGGGGCGGTCGCCGGCCCCGGAGCCGATCCCAGCCATCCAGCACCAACAGCCCGCTTCGGCGAATCCACGCCCGCCCCGCGGGGAATATCCGTTGACCGCCGTGAGACCGCGTCTTCATCCCGCTCTTCCCGCACTCATTGTTGGGGCATCCGGGAGCTAAAGCAGCCGGTTTTGGAAAATCCGGCCATCGGTCGGTTATCTCCCGCCGAAGGTGAGGGCGGCGAGGCGGCGATCGATCTCCTCGGGCGAGAGTTCCCGGAATCGCGGCGGGAGGAACCGGTCGTCGGTGCACTCCTTCACCGCCAGCAGGTCCATCATCTCGAGGCGCGCCGTGTGGGCCGACGGACGGAACCCGGCCACTTCGTCCCGGAGGATCTCGGCGAGGGATTTCATCGAGCCGGCGGGGGGCGGGGCGATGGGTTTACCCTCAGGCGGGACGCCTGAACTACTGCCAGGCGGGACGCCTGGGCTACTCGCAGGCGGGACGACTGGGCTGCTCTGGAGGGCGTGGCGGCGGACGGTGCGCACCAGCAGCCCCTCCAGCTCGTTGCCGCTCACCGGCTGATCGGAGGCAAGCTCGGGCAGATCCTCGGGCCGCAGGTCCAGCCGGAGCTTGCGGGCCATGGCCAGGAACAGCTCACGCTTGTCGCTGGTATCCACCGGCGGGAAAAGCGGGATATGCACGTCGAGGCGGCCCTGGCGCTTGAGATCCACCTCCACCATGTCGGGCCGGCTGGTGGCGAAAATCCAGAAGATCCGGCCGCGGTTGGCCGTGTCGGCCATCTCCTTGGCCAGCATCCCGTACACCCGGCCGGAAAGGCCCGAGTCTCCCTCGCCGCCGCCGCGGCGGCCCGTGGCCTGGTCGGCCTCGTCGACGAACACCATCACCTGCCCCAGGGCGTGCAGGATGGTGAAGATCTTCTCCAGGTTCCCCTCGGTGGCGCCCACCCACTTCTCGCGGAAATTCTTCAGCTCCACCATGGGAATGCCGCACTCGCCGGCGAAGCACTCCACCAGCCACGTCTTGCCGGTGCCGATGCGGCCGGTGATGAGGTAACCCATGGGGAGGGCGTTGGCCACATTGCGCCGGATGAGCTGGGCGTCCTCGCGCAGCCAGCGCTTGGCCTCGTGGTGGCCGGCCACGTCGTCCAGGGTGCGGCGCGACTCGACGAACTCCAGCCGCCCCATGGACTCCTTCTCGATGGTCTCCTTCTTGAGCCGGGTGAGGTATTTCAGCGTGAGCGTCTCCCGGTTGCGCACCGCCCGCAGCACCAGGTTGCGCACCTGGACGCGGTTCAGCCCCACCAGCTTGGCCGCCAGCGTCGGCACGTCAACCTCGCACAGCGCGGCGAAGTCGGGCTCGCCGGCTACCAGCTTCACCACATAATCGCGGATCTCCTCGGCGCCGGGCATGGGCACCTGGATCTTGCCGCTGGCGGGGCTGTCGGTGAGGTAGGCGCTCAGGTCCAGCAGGTTCTCGCTCACCAGCACCGTGGCGACGTTAGCCCCCAGGATGGCCGGATCCTCGGCCCAGTTGCGGATCTTGATGAGGTTGGCCCCGATCTCGCCGCTCAAGTACAGCGATTCGCCCCGCGGCACGATGAAATGGGCGAACTGGATGACCACCGCCACCTTGCGGGGACCGGCGGCCTTGGGATTGCGCGAGGCGGCCACGACGCCGTTGAGGAACCGGTCGATGAGCTCCAGCGCCTGGGCCGGCGCCCGCGGCAGCAGCCCGGGCGAATCGAGCGCCCGGTCAGGATTGCGACCGGCGGCGGCGTCGGAAGCGTAGCGCGAGCCGTGGTACTTGTCCATGACCTGCAGGAAGGCGTGGAAGTGGTCCGCCCCCCTAGCCAGACGGATGCCGCGGCCGCGGTCATAGAACAACACCACGTCGAATGGCTGGAACAGCACCTCGGACAGGTAGTCGCCCAGGGTCAGGAAGCGCAGCGCGTCGTCCTCGCGGTGGGGCACCAGGTCGTTGACGTTACCGTGCAGGATGAACTGCGAAACCGTCTCCGCCCGGAAGATCTCCCGCATGCCCTGCGCCCAGTCCGGCAGTGTCACCTTGCCCATGGCGTCACTCCTGCTCCTTGTCCCGCAGTGCGCGGTCGATGAGGGTGGGCGGCATGCCCACCTCCTCGAGGCTGCCGAAGAGCTCGTTGTTCTCGGCCATCCACTTCGAGGTGCCCTGGAGCGACTCCATCACCCCGTCGAGCCGGTCGGAAAGCTGCGCCGGGTCGCTCGTGACCAGCGCCTCCTCGCGGAGCAGCGTCACATGCTTCTCGATCCGGTCCAGCTCCGCCTCGATCACCTGCAGGCTCGACTCGGCCTGGAGGATGTTGCCCAGGCGCCGCTTCTGGATGTCCAGCGTGCCCTGCACCGAGCGGGCCACCGCCGAGGCAGGGTCCTCCTTGGCCAGACGCTGGGTCAGGTCGTCGATCTCGCGCTCCAGGTCCTTCTTCGAGGTCTGCGCCAGGATGTCGCGGATGCGCCCCTGCGACACGAGGAGCTTGAGAAACATCCAGTGGAGCTGGTTCAGGCTGCCGGCGCGCAGGTCGCCGGCGGCGTCTTTGCCCGCCAGCGGGCCCGAGCTGTGGAGCACCGCGGCGCCCGTCTCGAGCAGCCGGCGGTAGCGCTCCTGCGACCGCCCGTCCAGCGCGGCCAGCATCGCCGCCTGGCGCTCGGCCCAGTTCTCCGCGGACGCCTGCAGCCGGGTGGCCTTCACCAGGTTCTGGAACCGGTCGTTGCCCGCCACCAGCAACAGGAAGCCCGCCTCGGCCGCCGCCCCCAGGAGCCAGAAGCCCGGGTTGACGAACCCGAGGATGACGAGGCCCGCCAGCATCACCTTGTTGAGCGGCATCTTGCCCAGCCACGGGATGTCCACCTTCCAGTGGAAGGCGGCCTTGACGTAGTCCCAGTAGCCCAGCAGGTCCTTGGCCATCAGCTCTCCGCTTCACCCTGTTCGATTTTAAGGAAGATCGCCGAGACCCGATCCACCGCCTCCAGGAACGCCGGCTTCTGCTGGAGCACGTTGGGCGGTTCGCCCGGCACCGCCGCCGGTGTCTGGTTGATTTCCCGCGCGATCCGCCCCGGCGCCTGGGAGAAGATCCAGACGCGGTCGCCGAGGTAGACCGCCTCGATGATGGAGTGGGTCACCAGCAGCACGGTGGCCTCCACCTGCTGCCACAGCTCCACCACCAGGCTCTGCATCTCCAGCCGGGTGGGCTCGTCCAGCGCCGAGAACGGCTCGTCCATGAGGATGATCTTCGGGCGGCATACGAGGGTGCGCGCCAGCGCCACGCGCTGCTGCTGGCCGCCGGAGAGCTGGTGGGGGTACTTGTCGGCGTGCGGCGCCAGGCCCACCTTGCCGATCCAGTCCATGGCCCGGCCCTCGATCTCGTCTTCGCTTAGCTTGTCCCGCCGCCGGTTCAGTTCCATGCCGAAGCGGACGTTCTGGCGCACCGTGAGGTGGGGGAAGGAGCTGTACTTCTGGAAGACCATGCCCCGGTCCACGCCCGGAGCCGTCACCGGCTGGCCGCGCACCAGGATCTCGCCGGCGGTGGGGGGCCAGACTTCCTGAAAGCCGGCCAGGAGGTTGAGCGCCGTGCTCTTGCCGCAGCCCGACGGGCCGAGGATGGTGATGAACTCGCCCTTTCCCGGCAGATCTTCGATGCAGAAATTCAGATGCTCCAGCGCCTTGTACTCGCGCGGCGTGCCGGGATTGAACACCTTGGCCACGTCGCGGAATTCGATCACGGGCGGCAGTTTCTTTTCGGGCGGGGTGCTCATCGCGCCTCCTGATACGGGAAGAGGTAGCGGCTGAGCACCACCCAGAACTTGTCGGTGAGGTAGGCGATCATCACGATCACCACCAGCACGAGGTAGATGTGCTCCCGGGGTCCGCGGCGCTGGGCGACGATGATGATGTTGCCCAGGCCCCGCTCGGCGGCGACCATCTCGGCCAGGATGATGTAGGTCCAGCCCACGCCGAAGCCGAGGCGCATGGCGTGGACGATCCGGGGCAGCGCCACCGGCAGCAGCACCCGCCGCAGCGTCTGCCAGCGCGTGGCGCCCAGGGTGTAGGCGGTCTGCAGGAAGACGTTGTCGACGTCGCCCACCGCGCGGACGAACAGGGGCAGCAGGTAGATGAAGAACGCCAGCGCCAGGAACATGACCTTCTGCAGCTCGTCCACGCCGAACAGGCTCATGGTCAGGGGCACCAGGGCCGGGATGGGCAGGTAGCCGAGGAAGACCATCACCGGGCTGAACGTCGCGCCCACCTTCGTGAAGGCGCCCATGAATATGCCCAGCGGGAACGCGATCACCCAGGCCACGCCGAACCCGATCACCACGCGAAGCGCGCTGGTGAGCGCGCTCCGGCTCAGCTCCGCCTGGAACCAGAGCGCCGGGAACGACCGGATCACCTCTCCCGGCGACGGGAGGATCGTGGGGGAAATGAGGCGCTCCTCGGCCACCCCGGCGGTGGCCAGGTGCCAGCCGAGAAAGATCAGCAGGATGGGAATCGCCCCCAGAACAATTTTGAGGGGAGTCCCGAGGGACTCCCGGATGCTGAGGAGGCCCTGGGGCCCCCTCAGCCGGAAGTTGGACAGGAATGCTTTCATACCGCGGGTCTTACTTCTCCGGCGGATAAACCGATATCTCGACTCGCCGGTTCAGCGCCTGGTTCATCGGATCGTTGGCATCGGCCGGCTCGTCCCACGCCTTGCCCTGGATGACGAACTTGTTCGGGTCGAAGTTGTACTTCTTGACCAGCGCGTTCTTGACCGAGTTGGCGCGGTCCAGCGACAGGCGCTCCACCTCGCCGCGCGGCACCTTGCCCTTCATCGAGGAGTCGGTGTGCCCCACCACGGCGATCACCGCGCGCTCGTACTGGCCCGCCAGCCGGCCGACCTTCTCCAGGGTGGCCGTGGCGTTGGGATCGTACAGCGTGCTCGCCAGCGCGTTGCCGAACTCGTCGTGCTGCGGCTCGAAGATGTTCGAGGAGTTGGGGTAGAAGTTGATCCGGATGGTCTGGGTCAGGATGGGCTTCTCGGCGGCGACCTTCGAGTAGGTGGTGGGCGAGAACTGGGTGACGTACTCGTTCTTCATGTCGGCGAAGGTGCCCTTGGCCTCGAGCTTCTGGAGGACGGAGAAGTCCATCACCTCGTCGAAGCGGACCGGCGTGTCGAGCAGGCCCAGCTCCTTGTAGACGAACGTGATGTTCTTCCAGGTCCGCTCGAAGTTGGACGGCGAGTTGGCGTTGAGGAAGAACTCCTTGTTCTCGGCGAAGTTGGTGGTGTGGGCGTCGGCTTCCATGGCGCGGATCTCGTCCACGGCCATGCCGTACCCCTCGGCCATCCACTGGAAGGCGCGGGCCTTGTGGGTGTCGTCCTTGAGCATCCGCATCCCCTCGAAGATGCCCGCCACCAGGCCTTCAATGATCTCGGGGTGGTCCTTGGCGAAGTCGGCCCGGGCCGCCCAGACGTCGGCGATCAGCTTGTTCGCCTCGGCGGTGGTGGTCAGGATCCGGGTGTTCTTGACCTTTTCGGGGATGTTGTAGATGTCGGGCGCCCAGGAGACGCAGGCGTCGATGCTCGGGTCGGCGACGAACGCCGCGGCGGCTTCGAACGCGGTGGAGGTGAACTTGTGCTTCACCTCGCCGGGCTGGATGCCGGCGTTGAGCAGCAGGTTGTTGATGAAGTACTGCGACGGGGAGTTCTGGGCGTAGACGATGGTCCGGCCCTTGAGATCGCGCACCGAGGCGATCTTGGAGCGGACCACGATGCCGTCACCGCCGTTGGACCAGTCGATCTGCTGGTAAATGCGGGGCGCGGTGCGCGAGTCCTTCATCAGCTCGGGAGCGAAGAGCGCCATCATGTCGAGGGTGCCCCACAGGATGTGGCTGTTGCCCGCCGCGTACGCGTCGCGAGCCGACACCGGGTCGTCGATGAGCTTCAGGTTCACCTTGAAGCCGTACTTCTTGTAGAAGACGCTCTCGGTGCTGGGCGCGAAGCCGTTGTTCGCGGCGACGATGGGCAGCCAGCCGATCCAGACGTTGATGGGGAACTCCACCACCTTGTTGGTGTCCCACTTGTAGGCGCTGGTCCCCTTGACGGGGGGCAGCTTCTGGGCGGGAATGTACTTGTACTCGGTCACCGTGGTGATACCGGTGGGATCCATCGCCTCGGCGCCGCCCTGCTGCTCGCGGAACTTGTCCATGTCCACGGTTCCGCCGCCGTCCCGGCCGGGGAAGATGGTGTCCCGGAAGAACCAGCCGGCAGCAGCCAGGCAGCCCAGGATGAACAGCACGATCACGATCTTGCCCAGCGCGGTGGGCCCGACTTTCTCCGTCGTCATGCGAACCTCCTTGTCCTTCGGTAATCCTCAGCCCGGCGCACGTTTCGCGCGCCCTCACTGGCCCTGCGGCCCCAGTTCCTTCTGGGGCTGGGGCTCGGGCGCGGCGTCCGCCGGGGCGGTCTCGGGGGCGGCCGCTTCGGCCGCCGGGGTCTTGAAGCCGTAGGCCACCTCGAATTCGGCCAGCGCCTGTTCGGCCAGGGCGGCCTGCTCGGCTTCCTTGAGTTCGACTTCCTGGATATCGATGCCGGTGGAAGCCACGCGGGCGCGGCCGGCGGCCTTGTCGCGGCGCTCGGACAGGTATTCTTCGACGCGGTTCAGGGTGTCGCCGGAACCGCCGATCTCGCTGATCATACCGGCGGCCATCTCCTGGAGCTCCGCTTGCGCCTCGAGCATCTCGGTCTCGGACAGCATCCGCTTCAGCTTCTCGATCTTGCCCCGGGCTTCCTGCACCGCCACATCACGGGACTTGACCAGCTTCTTGAACGTCTCGTCGGCTACCACGAGCTGCTCGCGGTTCTCCTCGAGCTGGCTTTTGACCGTCTGCAGCTCCAGGGCCATCTGGCCGGCCACGGTGCGGTTGCCCGCCTTGAGGTTGGCGGCGATCTTGGCGGTGAGTTCCTTCTCTTTCTGCTCCAGCGTCTTGACCTGCCGCATCAGGCGCTCGACGAAACCGGCGTGGGTGGCCAGGTTGTCGTTGAAGCGCGCGATCTGTTTGCGCAAGTTTTCTTTTTCCGCCTCGATCAGAGCCTGCGGGTTCGATTTCTCCAGTCCGGAGACGAACAGGCCCACGAAGCCCCGGATCAGCGTCATGATACGTTTGAACATGTGAGCGGCTCTCCTTTCCCTCGCGGGACGATGGGTTCGAATCCGGCCGCGGCGGCGGGAACGGCCGGACCGCGGCGTTCGAGTGTTGCATCGGACAGTGCTGGCATTGTACCCCACGCGCCGGACGGTGTCAACGAGCCGCTCGGCTAACGCCCGTGTTTGCAGTCAGTTGATTTTATCTCAATTCGGGGCCCGGGACTCGTTACCATCTCGCATGTTCGTGCTCGTAATTCGTGATCGTGATCGTAATCGTGATCGTGCTCGTAATCGGACCGTCCGAAGGTTTTGAAGTATAAAATTTTGTAGGTTTAATTACAGTTTATTTCTAATGGTTGATGGTTGATCGTCGATAGTGGATGGTTGCTGCTCGGTGGGATGGTGTGCGAAGGCGATGGGGCGAATCGGGAGATGTGAGACAGCTAGACGGGGTGAACAGCCAGCCGGGAACCGGTGATTCAGGGAGCGGCACTCCGAACCCAGAATTGAGCGCTTAGAAACCAGGTCCCGGAACCAACGAGCCGGCGCACTCCATCCATCCCCCGTGCCCGCTGCGGATTCTATGGTCGACGGTTCCTTTGATTACGAGCCCCGCCCTACTTGCCCACATTGATCCGGTGCGTCAGCTCGCTGAGTATGTTGAAATTGATGAAGAAGATGATGTTCTTCAGGTCCTTCTTGTACTTCGTCACGTAGCGGGCGAACTTGTCCTCGTCGTCGAACATCAGCACCGCCTCGAACTCCACCACCTCCTCGGCCAACTCCAACAGCAGGTGCAGGATGTTCCGGTACGCCGCCTTGACTCGGATCATCTCGGCCGCGTCCCACTTCGACGGCCGGAACTTGGGCGGGATGGTGTCGATGGCTCGGATCACCTCGGCCACCACCTCCTGAATCAGTTCATGGATCTCCCGGAAGTAGGACTCCTCGTACTTCTCCGGATGATCCAGCCGCCCGATGGACTTCCCCTTGAGCGCCTCGTACTGGTCCATGAGCGAGAGGACATACAGGTTCAGTCCCTTGTACGGCAGCTCCCGCCGCTCCATGCTCATGAAGCAGCGCCCGATGTAAATCTTGTCGGAGTAGTGGAGGGACAGGTCCTTGATGGGCGCGGTGTAGAGCTTGAGCTCCATCAGCTTCTCGAGCTCGTTGAAGTACTTCAAGCGGGCCAGCAACAGGCCGTTGTTCTGCTGGAGGAAATAGGACGAACGCTCCAGGATCGCCGAGTCGAGGATCAGGTTCTCCAGCAGGCGTTCCCGCAGATAGGTCAGGATGGCGGGTTTCTCCGCCAGAAGCGTGCGGAGGCGCTCCTCGCAATTGTCTTCCGCCGGCTGCAGCGCGGGCGACAGGAGGCAGAGGCCGCCGTCGGCCATGGGCAGCTCGAGATAGATGTTGCGGCGAACTTTTTCCTGCAGGTTGTCGAAGTGGACGCAGCGCAGCGGCGGCAGGGTCTCGGCTTTGAGTCCGGCGAGGTACTGGACCACGGGCATGGCGCACCTCCGGGCTGATGATTCTGAGTTGAGTATATCGGGAATGGCGGGAGAAGTAAACAGCGGAGCGCGCCGCAAGGCTCGTTCCGGCGATGCGGACATCGGATTTCGGACATCGGAATTCGGATATCGGACCTGGGTTCTAGGACCTGGGATCTGGGTTCCGGGTCATCGTGATTCGTAAATCGTAATTTGTACTCGAGACTCGATTACGAAACACGATTGCGAGCACGAATCATCAACTATCAACTGAAGTACAAGTGAGACGATTGAACGAACGGACGCTGGAACTAAACGTCCGGTTCCAGCAGCCCCTTCCACGAGAGGATCTCTTCGATTTCAGCGGCCACCGCGGCGATGGTGCGGCCGCCGGTGTCCACCCGGAACGGCGCCTGCCGGTAGTGGGGGAGCCGCGCCGCGTGGAGGGCGCGGAACTCGGATTCGCTCCGCGCCAGCGGTCGCGGGGCGTGATGGCTGACGCAGCGGCGCACCAGCTCGTCCAGCGGGCAGTCCAGCCAGACGGCCACGCCGGATCCCTGCACCAGCGCCGGCGCCTCGGCCTGGGTGAACGTCCCCCCGCCGAGCGCCACCACGCGGCCGCCTCGGCCGGCCACCTCGCGGAGCTGTTGCAGCTCCAGCAGGCGGAAGTACGTTTCGCCGTGGCGGCGGAAGATTTCCACCACCGGCAGCTCGGCGGTGGTCTCCACCAGGTGGTCCAAGTCCACGGCCTCGGCGGCGATCCGGCGCGCCAGCTCCACGGCCACGCAAGTCTTGCCGGCGCCCATGAATCCCACCAGGTAGATGTTGCGCGTGGCTGGCAGCCGCACGGCTCCGTCCTCCCTCGTATGTTCCGCCGCAGGCGCCGCCGCTAGCGGGCCTCGTAACCGGGGCGGTGGCTGACCCGCACCCCGACCCGATCCACCTGGACGACGATCTTGCGGTACTGGCCGTCGCGCATGATGTTGTGCGGCGTGTACGACAGGTAATACTGCTGGCGCAGTTCGCGGACCAGCCGGCTGTACACCTCCTCGATGGAGCCGGCGCCGCGCGGGTCGATGACACGGCCGCCCGTCTCGTAGGCGAGCTTCCGGAGCTGGGAGTCCGCGGCGTACATGATCTGCATGATCCGGGTCTCGTCGTACTTGAGCCCATACTCACGCTTGTAGTACTCGGCGTAATCGCGGATGCCGGCGGTCTTGGAGACGATGTACACCTGCGTGTCGGACACGGTGGCCTTGCGCAGGATGTCGTCGAACTCCACCAGGCTCGCCGTGTCCCACCCGTCGGTGACCGACACGATCACCTTCTTGCCCCGCACGGCCGGCAGCAGATCGGTGTAGGTCACGTAGAGCGCGTCGTACCAGACGGTGCTCCCCTTGGGCACCACCCGCTCCAGTGCCCGGTCCAGCCGCGCCAGGTCGTTGGACCAGTCGAGGATCAGGCGGGCCTCGTTGTTGAACGTGATGATGGCCACCCGGTCCTCGGGCTGCAGCGCCCCGACGAAGGTCCGCACGGCCTTCTTGATGGCGCCCAGCTCCATGAAGGTGCTGTGGCTGATGTCCATGAGGAAGACGACGTTGAGGGGCACCTCCTCCCGGGCGCAGTTGATGATCTCCTGCTCGACGCCGTCCTCGAACAGGTGGAAATCCTTGCGCGTGAGGTCGGTCACCGGCTCGCCCGCCTGGCTGGCGACGGCCACCGGGACGAAGATTTGCTGGACCTCGGTCCGGATGATGGGCTGGTCCTGCGCCGCCGGCCCGACGGGCGGCGTCGCGACGAGCAGAGTCAGGGCGAACGCCAGGCGCAGGGCGCGGTTACGGTTGAGTGGGGGCATCGCCTTCCCTCCCGCTGGATTCGAGGATGCGGCGGTGAATGTCATCGAACCCGCCATTGGACATGATGATGGCCACATCGCCGGGTTTCAGCCAGCGGCGGAGAAACGGCACGATCTCGGCCACTGTGGGCAGGAAGTGGGCGTCCTGCCCGGCGGCACGCATCTCCGTCACCGCCCGGGCCGGGTCGAACCGGTCGGCCTCGGGGAGCGCCTCCTTGCGAAAGACGTCGGCCAGGATCACCACGTCGGCCTCCGCGAAGCAGCGGGCCATCGCCGCCTGGTGGACGCGCTTGCGGCAGGTCCAGGAGCGCGGCTCGAACACCACCGCGATCCGCCGGTCGGGAAACCGCAGCCGAGCCCCCGCCAGCGTCGCCGCGATCGCCGTGGGGTGATGGGCGAAATCGTCATAGAGCAGTGCGCCGCCGACTTCGCCGCGCAGGGTCATGCGGCGCTCCACGCCGCGGAACGACGCCAGCGCACCCGGCACGCGCTCCGGCGGCGCGCCGGCGTGGTGGAGCACCGCCCAGACGGCCAGGGCGTTCAGGACGTTGTACCGCCCGGGGACGGCCAGTCCCACCTCGCCGAGCGCCGCGCCGCGGTGGCGGACGGCGAACCGCGTCCGCCCGTCCTCGGCGCGGACCGACTCGGCCTGCCAGTCGGCCCCGCCGCCGAAACCGAACGAGACCGTCGGGCACGGCGCGCGCGCCGCCACTTCGGCGGCGCGCGGGCAGTCGGCGTGGTACACCACCAGGCCGTTGGGCGGCACCGTGTTCACGAGGCGGCGGAACTGGAGCACGATGGCGTCGAGGTCGGGGTAGATGTCGGCATGGTCGTACTCGATGCCGGTGATCACCAGAACCGTCGGACGGTAGTGGAAAAACTTGGGGGCCTTGTCGAAATAGGCGGTGTCATACTCGTCCCCCTCGATGACGAAGTGCGGGCCGCGGCCCAGGGCGGCGCTCCGCCCGAAGTCCAGCGGAATTCCGCCGACGAGGAACGAGGGATCGAATCCCAGCTGCGTCAGCGCCCAGGCGGCCATGGCCGAGGTGGTGGTCTTGCCGTGGGTACCGGTGACCACCACCGGCGTCTTGCCGGGCAGGAGCAGCAGCTTGACCACCTCGGGCATGGACAGGTACGGCAGCCCGGCGGCCAGCGCGTGTTCCAGCTCCGGGTTACCGCGGGCGATGGCGTTGCCCACCACCACCAGGTCGGGGGGCGGATCCAGGTTGGCCGGCGCGTAGCCGGAGCGCACCGGGATTCCCTCGGCCGCCAGAAAGTCGCTCATGGGCGGATAGACGTCCGCGTCGGAACCCGTCACCGTGTAGCCGGACGACCGGAGCAGCGCCGCCAGCGACGCCATCGCCGTCCCGCAGACGCCCAGCAGGTGAATCCGCTGCACCGTCCGGCCCATGATCACCGTGGACATAGCCAGTCATCCTCGAGGTAAAGTCGACCCGCGTCCGGATCCAGGCGGTAGCCGGCCCCCAGCGCCAGCACCAGGCTGGGCCGCTCGCAGTGGCCCGACGGCAGGCCGAAGAGCACCGGGCAGCCGATGTCGCCGAGGGCGTGGCACAACGCCTCCTGGATCGTATAGCCCTGTTCCGGGTGCTGCGTGCATCCCGTCATCTCGCCGAAGACCACTCCGGCCGCCTCATCGAACTTCCCGGCCGCGCGGAGCTGGCCCAGCAGCCGGTCGAGCTGGTACGGCTTGATCTGGGTGTCCTCCAGGAAGAGGATCCGGCCGCGGGTGTCCCACTCGTCGGGCGTCCCCAGGGTGGCCGCCAGCACCGACAGGCAGCCGCCCGTCAGCGGCGCCGCCACGGCGGGCCCCGTCCGGAGCACCGTCAGCGGTTCGACCGACACGGTATCCCGCGGCGGCGCGCCGGCCAGCAGCCCGGTCAGGTATGCGGCGTCGGCGCCCGTCGGGTCGCGGCCCAGGTCGCCGGCCACCATGGGCCCGTGAAAGACCACCCAGCCCCAGCGCTGCAGCAGGTGGATCAGCAGCGCCGTGGCGTCGGAGCAGCCCACCACCGCCTTGGGCCGGGCGGGCGGCCGGGGCAGCACCCGGTCCAGGGCGGGCAGCAGCCGGGCGCAGCCGTAGCCGCCGCGGGCGCACCAGACGGCGTCGGCTTCGGCGTCGCCGAGCGCGGCCGCGAGCTCGGCGGCCCGTTCGTCGTCGGGACCGGCGGTGTAGAAATGCGCCGTCGTGCCACGGCCGGACCAGACCGGCTGCCAGCCCTGAGCCGCCAGCCAGGCCAGTCCCCGCTCCATGTACGGCCTCTTCACCGGCGAAGCCGGCACCACGACGCGGATACGGCTGCCGGCGGCAAGCGGCGGCGGATAGATCATGGCGTTCGCTCCAGTTTCACCAGCACCGAGCGGCCCGCTTCGGCCACGACCGTGTGCCGCCAGCCGGGCACCTGGTCAAGATCGCCCACGGCCTTCCCCTCGGTCAGCAGGTAAGCCGGCCGCCGGCGCGATTCCAGCAGGGCGGCCAACTCGGCCGGTTTCTCTATGTTCGGCGTGCACGTATAGCCGGTGTAGTACTCATGGCTGTGATGAAAATGCCGGTAGATGATCAGCGGATTGTCCGGTCCGGTCCGCGTCATGGCCAGCCGGCAGATTTGGCGTCCCGAAAAGAACGGCTCCACCGCCGGCAGCAGGAACGGGGCGCCCCCGGCCACCACCAGGAACACGCCGAACGCCAGCGACAGGATGGCCCGGTCCGGCCGGCCGCGGCGGATGAGCCAGATGAAGCCCAGCAGGCCCGGCAGCGCCAGGGCGACGGCCAGCAGCCCGAGTTCCACCCGGTGGAAGCGGATGTGGAAGAAGAGCGGCCCCCCCACCGCCAGCACCGCCGTCACCGCCGCCGCGCCCCACGCGAACGGCCGCCAGTCGCGGCCTGGGGCGAAGGCCTCCTCCATGCTCCAGCCGATGAGCACCGCCAGCGTGGGGAACAGCGGCAGGATGTAACCGGGAAGCTTGGCTGAAGACAGCGAGAAGAACACCAGCGGCAGCGCCAGCCAGGCGAGGAAGAACAGCAGGCCGTCGGCCCGCGGGTCCTGCCGCCAGCGCCGCCAGAGCGGCCGGCGGTCCCGCCACAGGAGCAGGAAGAACGTCCAGGGAAGGAGGCCGATCAGAATCACCGGCAGGTAGAAGTAGAACGGCCGGGTGTGGTGATGGATCGAAGTGAAGAAGCGGCCCAGATGGTGGTTGACGAAGAACACCAGGATGAAGAAGAAGCCCTCCCGCAGGTACACGAGGATGTACCAGGGCGCCGCCACCGCCAGCAGCGCCAATGCGCCCACGGCCAGCCGCGGCAGCGTCAATCGCTCCACCCGGCCGGTGACCATGAGGTACGGATAGACGGCCAGCACCGGCAGCACCAGGCCCAGCGGCCCCTTGGCCAGGACGGCCAGGCCGAAGACGGCGCCGGCGGCCCAGAGCAGTGTGGGCGGAGGCGCAGGCTCGGCGGCCAGGTACCGCCAGAGCAGCAACAGGCCCACCGACACGCACGCGGTGAACGGCATGTCCGTGGTGCCCCCGCCGGCGAAGCCGAGAAACAGCACGCAGGTGCCGAGCGCCAGCGACGCGTTGAAGGCCATCCGCTCGCCGAACGTCCGCTTCAGCGTCAGGTACAGCGTGGCGATGGCGCCGAGCGCCAGCAGGACCGACGGCAGCCGCGCGGCGAACTCGTTCACCCCGAACACGCGGTACGAGACATTGGCCATCCAGTAGAGCAGCGGCGGTTTTTCCAGCCAGGCGGAGCCCTTCAGGGTGGGGAGCACCCAGTCGCCGCGGTGCATCATCTCCTCGGCGATGCGGGCGTAGCGCGGCTCGTCGGGGCCGACGAAACCGTACCAGCCGATGAACGAGAGGTAGAAGACCGCCAGCGCCAGCATCAGCGCGGCGAAGCGCTTGTTCGCGCCCAGTCCCTCCCAGAATGCCCAGCCGCGACCTGCCGTCACCGCGCCTCCTCGGCCACGAAGTCGAGCCCGATGTCCAGCCAGTGCGCCCGGCTGATCACGGCGGAGGTGGAGACGTAGTCCACGCCGGCGGCGGCGATGCCCGGCAGCGCCTCGAGCGTCACCCGGCCCGAGGCCTCGAGTCTCGCCCGGCCGGCGACGCGCGCGGCGGCCTGCCGCATGGCGTCCGGGTCCATGTTGTCGAGCATGATGATGTCGGCCCCGGCGGCCAGGGCCGCATCGACCTGGGCCAGCGTCTCCGCCTCGACCTCGATCCGCACGGTGACCGGCGCGTGCTCGCGGGCGGCGCGCACCGCCGCGCCGATGTCGCCGACGGCGGCGATGTGGTTATCCTTGATCATGACCCCGTCGTAGAGCCCCAGCCGGTGGTTGTGGCCGCCCCCGGCGCGGACGGCGTACTTCTCGAAGAACCGGAAGCCGGGCGTGGTCTTGCGGGTGTCCAGCAGCCGGACCGGCGTGCCGGCCAGGGCGTCGGCGTACTGCCGGGTCAGGGTGGCGATCCCCGACAGCCGCTGGACGATGTTGAGCGCGGTGCGTTCACCCCGCAGCAGCGCGCCGGCGGCCGCCTCCACCTCGGCCAGCACCGCTCCGGCGGCCATGGCGGCGCTCTCGGCGACGTCCCGCCGGACGAGGCGCACCGCCGGGTCGAGCAGCCGGAAAACCTCGACGGCGAAGTCCAGGCCGGCCAGGACGCCGGCTTCGCGGGCGCGGAACACGGCCCGGGTGCGTCGCGCGTCGAGGCCGACGAAGCTGTCGGTGGTCAGGTCGCCCGATCCGATGTCCTCGCGCAGGAAGGCTCGGAGGCGGCGGCGCACAAAGTCGTCGGCAGTCATGGCACGGCCTCCTACTCCGACCAGGATGCGACGGGAAGCCCGCCCGAGCCGCGGCGGATGTTCACATGGCGGTTGCCGTAGCCGCCGCGCTCGGGGTAATCCTCACGGTAGTGCCCGCCCCGGCTGCCCCGCCGCTCCAGCGCCGCCCGGGCGATGCACAGCCCGCTCACGAGCATGCCGTCGAAGGCGTGTTCGGCCAGGGTGCGAGCCGGCGCCAGATCGGCGCGCCAGTGCGCCAACTGCTCCATGGCCGCCTGGAGCGACTCGCCGGACCGGACGATGCCCACCCGCTCCCACATCAGCGACTGAAACTCCGCCCGGCGCGCCTCGAGCTCGGGGGTGAACGGGCCGGGGATCACCTTCGGCGCCGGCCAGCGCGCGTCCGCCGGGGTCGGTCCCATGGTCAGGTCGGCCCAGTGGTCGCGAATGTACGTCCCGGTGCGCCGGCCGAACACCAGCCCCTCCAGGAGCGAGTTGCTGGCCAGGCGGTTGGCGCCGTGGACGCCGGTGCAGGCCGCCTCGCCGCAGGCGTACAGGCGGCGGAGGCTGGTCCGCCCGTCCGGATCGGTCTTGATCCCGCCCATGATGAAGTGGGCCGCCGGCGCCACCGGGATGGGCTGGCGCGACATGTCGATCCCCAGCGCCAGGCACCGCTGGTAAAGGTTCGGGAATCGCTCCCGGAGGAACTCGGCCTTGAAATGGGTCATGTCCAGCAGCACGTGGTCGGTGCCGGTGTCCCGCAGCTCCCGCCAGATGGCCCGGCTGACCACGTCGCGCGGCGCCAGCTCGGCCATGGGATGGTAGCGGAGCATGAACCGCTCCCGCGCCCCGTTGCGCAGCAGCCCGCCCTCGCCACGCAGCGCCTCGCTGAGCAGGAACTCGGGCACCCCCGTCACTCGCAGGCTGGTGGGATGAAACTGGACGAACTCCATGTCCTCGAGGAGCGCGCCGGCGCGGTAGGCCATGGCGAATCCGTCGCCTGTGGCGGTGGCCGCATTGGTGCTGTGCCGGTACAACCGGCCGGCCCCGCCCGTGGCAATGACGGTCACGGCGGCCCGTACCTGCAGGGGCTGACCGGAGGCCAGGTCGAGGCAGACGGCGCCCCAGCAGCCGCCGTCGCGGATCATCAGGTCGAGGGCGGCGGTCCGCTCCCGGAGCGTCACCTTGGGCAGGGCGGCCACGCGGCGGACCAGCGTGGCCTGGATTTCGGCGCCGGTGGCGTCGCCGTGGGCGTGGAGCACGCGGCGGACGCGGTGGGCACCCTCGCGGGTGAAGCTCAGCCGTCCGCCGACGGTGTCGAACCGGGCACCCCAGCCGATGAGCTCGCGGACGCACCGCGGCCCCTGCGCCACCATGTACGCCAGCGCCTCCTCGCGGCAGAGGTAGTCGCCGGCGCTCATGGAATCGCTGAAATGGTTGAACGGCGAGTCCTCCTCCTGGATGGCCGCGGCGATGCCGCCCTGGGCCAGCTCGGTGTTGCCGGCGGACACTTCCGCCTTGGTGACCACCAGCACGCGCCGGCGGCTGGCCAGGCGGATGGCGGCGCTGAGTCCGGCGATGCCGGAGCCGAGGACAAGGACGTCGGTGGTGACGATTTCCATAGCGGTGATGCCTCTCTAAATCAAGCATTTTCGCACAGGACGACGGCCTTTTGCAAACCCATCCAACATCCTGTTGACAAAAGAAACCGCCCCTCCGTACACTAGCGATATCCCAAGCGAGTCGCAGGTGAACCATGGTTGCCGAACCGAAACGTATCCTGCCGCGTGAGGGGGTCGAAGGTGCCCGCCAGACCAGCGCTCCGCTGGCCGTCGCCGTGCTCCTGACCCTGGCCTGCCTGTCGGCGATCATGTTCGCCTACGTCTTCCCGCGGCTCCTCCAGCACGGCGGCACCACCGTGTTCTACCTCGCCATGGGCGTCCTGCTCATCCTGGTGGTGACCTACCTGGCCGGCTACTTCATCACCATGAAGCAGCCGCACCGGGTCAGCGACCCGAAGGTGGCGGTGGCCCGGCCGCTGGCCGTGTTCATCCGCGTGTACATCATCGTGTCGCTGCTGCCGCTGGTGTGCATCGCCATGCTGCTGATGATGTATATCATTCCGGAGCTGCTGGCCAAGGGCGACCCCACCCTGCTCTACTCCATCATCGGCGTGATCTGCGCGTCGTTCGTGCTCTCCCTGCTCGGCTATTTCCAGACCCGCCGGCGGATGCTGGCCACGCTGGGCGCCATGGACCGCTCGCGCGCCAACCTGGAGCAGCTGGTGTCCATCTCGGGCGCCGTGTCGCAGTCGCCGCACCCGCAGGAGGTCTCCGACCAGCTCGTCCAGGGCGCCATGCAGCTCTTCCGCGTGTCCGGCGCGTATCTGTTCATGCCCGCCGAGGGGGAGTGGCGGCTGACCGCCGAGGTGGGCCACACCATCGAGGAATCAGGCGAGGAGCGGCTGGAGTTCTACCGGACGGCGGTCCGACGCGCCGCCGAGGCGCGGGAGGCGCTGCTGTTCGACGGCGAGCCGCTGCGCGGCGGGCCGCTGGCGTATGCGCCGGGCCGGATCCAGGTGGCGGCGGCCCCGCTGGTGCTCGGCGAGGAGGCCAAGGGCGCGCTGGTCCTGGTGCACAAGCTGCAGGACGCCGGCGCGTTCGAACGCGCCGAGCTGAGCCTCCTGCAGGCCCTCGCCGGCCACGCCGCCGTCAGCATCCACAACGCCCGGTTCCGGGAGATCCAGCTCAACTATTTCACCCACACCATCGAGCTGCTGGTCCAGGCCCTGGAGGGCACCACCGTGGCGCGCGATCACCTGCGCAACGTCGCCCGCTACTCCGGCATGATCGCCCGGCGCCTGAACATCGACGAGGTCGCCCGCAAGCAGCTCTACTTCGCCGCCTTGCTCCACGATATCGGCATGGTCAAAGTCCCCGCCGACCAGAAACACGATCCGGAGAACCACCGCCGGCATCCGCTCCTGGGCGCCGAGCTGGTCGGCCGGATCACCCTGTGGCGGGAGCTGGTGCCGCTCATCCAGGCCCACCATGAGAACATCGACGGCAGCGGGTATCCCGCCGGGCTGGCCGGCGAGGCGATCCCCCTGGGCGCCCGGATCATTGCCATCGCCGAATCGTTCGACGCCATGACAAATCCCAATAGCTATCAGATCGGCCGCTCGTTCGACGAGGCGTTCGCCGACCTCCGGCGCAATGCCGGCCGCCGGTATGACCCGAAGCTGGTGGAGATCTTCGAAACGGAGCTCCGCGCCCAGGCGGAGTGAGGGGAATAGGGGATAGGAGTTCCGAGTTAGTCGTGCTCGTCATTCGTAATCGTCATCGTCATTCGTAATCGTAATCGTGATCGTAATCGAGACTCGAGACTGGAGGCTCGTTCCCGTAAATCGGATAATCGGACATCGGGACAGGCGGTTTGCGCTTCGGGGTTCGTCTCCCGTCTGACGTCTCCCAATTCACCCATTCCCGCTATTCACCCATTCACCAGTAACTCCTCAACGACAAATTCTCAATGAAAGAAAATGAATCCTTCGTGTCCTGTGTGACTTCGTGGTGAGGATGCCGTGTCGAGGCACGATCACGATTACGAATTACGATCACGATTACGATTACGATTACGAATTACGATGACGATTACGAATGACGAGGGCGGATACCGGTCCACCATTTCCCCCATCCACCATTCTCCTGCGCCGCCCCCCCGGCGGCGGGCGGTCACTTCCCGATGGCGCCGATCTCGCTCCCCGATTTCAGGCCCAGCACCTTGGCCGCCGAATCGTTGTTGACCGCGATTTCGTAGTAGCCGGACGAGCCCAGCATCAGGAACGGGTCCTTGTCGGTGAACTCGGCGAAGAAGCGGCGGAACTTGGTGATCTCGCCGTGGAGGTGAAGCACCTTGGCCACCGCCGGATACCCCTGCTCGTCCAGCGGGATGTGCTCCGGGGTGAAGTTGGTGATGAGGTTGCCGAAGGTGTCCACGTAGAGGATGGAGCCCTTCCAGGCCTTCGGCCGGACCTCCTGGGGCTTGGGGATGTCCAGCACCAGCGGGTCGGTGATGGGCTCGCCGAACTGGGTGGACTCCACGCCCTTGCTCAGCCAGCCGGCCACGGGCGCGAACACGTCCCGGCCGTGGAAGGTGCTGCTCAGCGGCTTCTGGAAGAAGTGCTCTTCGGTGACGCTGAAGATGCCGTACACTTCCTCGCGGGTGAGGATGTAGCTCAGCACGCCGTTGTCGGGCGCCAGGAAAAAGTGATTCTCGATGGAGACCAGCAGGGCGCGCCGCTGGCTGCCCACCTTCGGGTCCACCACCACGACGTGGATGCTCCGGTCCGGGAAGAACCGGAACGAACAGCTCAGCACGAAGGCGGCCTCCAGGATGTCGCCCGGCGTGATGGAGTGGGTGACATCCACCACGTTGACTTCGGGATTGATCCGGAGGATGGTTCCCTTCATCGCTCCGGCGAACGGGCCGGCGAGACCGAAATCGGTGATCAGCGACACGCACCGACGCGCCATGGCCGCCTCCTGTGGATATTGCTTGTCCTCATTATCGTTTCAGGTGGAGTCGATTGCGCTGCCCGCCATCCGGCAGCCGCCCGGGCCGCCGGGATCGCGGCGACGGTTCGAAGCGCGCGGGACCGGTCCTCCCGCGCTCAGTTCCAGTCCTCGTAATCGTAATCGTCGGTATCGTAATCGATGTAGTCGTCGTCCCATTCGCCCGGCTTCTCGGGTTCTCCCTCTTCCTCCCACTCACCGTCCTCGTCCTCGTCCTCCTCTTCGTCCTCGTCCTCGTCGTCCTCCCAGTCCTCATATTCCTCGTCATCCCAATCCTCGTCCTCGCCATCCTCCTCGCCCTCGTCCTCGTCCTCGTCTTCGTCCCCGCCTTCTTCTTCGTCTTCGTCCTCCCACTCCTCGTCGTCATCGGCGTCTTCGCCGTTGTCCTCTTCGTCCTCGTCCCAGTCCTCGATTTCATCGATGTCGTCGTCGAGGTCTTCCGGCAGCTCGTCGTCGTCGAAGTCGTCATCCTTCTTCTTCTTGGCCAACAGCACGGCCGGCAACCATGCGGCGTCGGGATGAAGAGAGTCTTCAAAAATCTTCATGACACACCTTCCGGCTATACTTGGAAGCAATTTTTCGCCAAGAGCCAATGTTTGTCAACTGCATTTTTTCCCGGGGAGAAACCGGATCAAGATGCCCGTCAAATCGTCCCGTTGGGGCTTGGCGCCCTGGAATTTTTCAACGGCCTGGATGAGCCGCTGACAAATCTCGTCCGGGGTGTTGTCGCGCTCCTGCACCAGGAACTGGACCACGCGGTCCCGGCCGAAAAACTCATCGGCTTCGTTTCCCGCCTCGGTGAGCCCGTCGGTGTACAGCAGCAGCAGGTCCCCATCACCGAGCTCCGCCTCCGTGACCTGGAAGACGCCCTCGGGCAGAATGCCGAGGATTGGCCCACCCTCGGCGAACAGATCCGAGCTCCCGTCCTCCCTCACGCGGATGGCCTCGTTGTGCCCGGCGTTGCAATACCAGGCGCGCCCGCTCGCCGCGTCCAGCGCCAGCGCGAACAGCGTCACGAAGATCTGTCCGTCGCACTGCGTGTGGATCCGCCGGTTCAGGTCGCCCAGCAGTTCGCCCAGGTCCAGCTCCCGCTCGCACAGCGAGTTGAGATAGGCGTGGAGCGAGGCGGTGAGCAGCGCCGCGCCCATCCCTTTGCCCATCACGTCGGCGATGATGAACAGGTAGCGACCGTCCGGGAGGACGAACACATGGAAATAATCCCCGGCCAGCTGGAGACAGGAGCGGTAGAAGACCGCGCCGTCCAGATCCGAAACCCGGGGGAATCGCTCGGGGATCAGAAATTTCTGCACGTCGGCGGCGTACTCCAGTTCCTTCTCCATCGCCTTCTTCAGGAGGAGCTCCTGGATGTAGAGGTAATTCTCGATCTTCATCGTCACCAGGTTGGCGATGGCGGTGAGGAGCTGCAGGTTGTCCTTGTTGAAGTCCTTCTCGATGGAGGGGCTGTCGAGGTAAATCAGGCCATACGTCTTTTCGCCGTTCCAGAGCGGGACGCACATGATCGACTTGATCCCCTGGACGATGATGCTGCGCGCCTCCTCGAGCTGGGGGTCGCTCTCCACGTTCGTGGTGAGGACGGCGGATTTCTTCTCGATCACCAGGCGCTGAACAGTCCGGCTGAACTGGATGATATCGGCGGCGGCCGGCGTGTCCGCCACCCGCCCGCCGGTCCAGTACGACTTGACCTGAAGCTCCCCGCCCTCGATCATCATGAGGCAGCCCCGGCGGGCGGGCACCACCGAGACGATGAGCTGGAGGCAGTCGTGGAACAGACGGTTCAGATCCCGCTGGTCCAGCAGGGAGGAGGCGATCTCCTGGAGTACGCCGAAGCGCTTCACCTCGGCCGCCAGCGTGTCCGCCGCCGGGCTCGCCGGCGGCGCGGCGGGAGCGACCTCCGCCTTGGCGGTCACCGGCTTCGGCGGCGCCGCCGGTCCGGCCGCCGCCTGGGCGGCCGCTTCGCGGGTCTTCCACTGGTCCTTGAAATCCTTGATTGAGATGATGCAGGTCATCCCGGGCAGGGGGAAGGTTTCCTGCGGATCCTCCTTGACCTGGCGGCGGAAGACGAGGCGGGTGTTGCCCAACCGGATCGTGTCGCCGTCCTCCAGCGGGTGGCGGAAACCCACCTGTTTCTCGTTGACGAAGGTGCCGTTGCGGCTGCCCGTGTCCTCCACCCAGACCTTGCCGCCGGAGGCGAAGATACGGGCGTGGCACTTGGAGATCCCGCGGTCCTCGCCGATAGCCACCTCGTTGGTGACGCCGCGGCCGATCCGGACCTGGGTCATCTGCGCGTCCAGCGTAAAGTTGCGCTGCTGCTGGTTGTACTCAAGCCAGAAGGTGGTGCTCATGGGGGTGACCTGGGCGTATTATCGTTGGCGGTTTCCGGGGTGTCAACGAAAAACCGGCGGCCGCGGGGCCGCCGGTTCGTCAATCGGACGCAGTCCGGGCGAAACGCTCAGTTCACCGGCCCGTCGGCCGTTTCGGTGCGGAAGTCGAGCTCGCCGCCCGAGACCCCCACCACCGTGCGGCTGCCCGGGACGATCTCGCCCTTGAGGATCCGCCGGGCCAGCACGCTCTCCAGGCGGCGCTGGAGGAATCGCTTGAGCGGACGGGCGCCGAAAACCGGGTCGTAGGCCTGGCGGGCGATGAGCGCGCGGGCCTCGGGGCTGAGGCTAAGCTCGATCTCCTGGTCGTGGAGCCGGCGGCGGAGCTGCTCGAACTGCAGGTCGACGATGCGCGCCAGCTCCTCCGGCGTCAGGGGCTTGAACAGCACGATCTCATCCACCCGGTTCAGAAACTCCGGCTTGAAGGAGAGCCGCAGCTCCTCCATGACGCGCGCGCGCACCGCCTCGGGGATGGCGCCGGCGCGGTCGATGCCGTCCATGAGGAGCTGGCTGCCCACGTTGGAGGTCATGATCACCACGGTGTTCTTGAAGTCCACCACGCGGCCCTTGTTGTCGGTGAGGCGCCCGTCGTCGAGGATCTGCAACAGGGCGTTGAAGACGTCCGGGTGGGCCTTCTCGATCTCGTCGAACAGGATGACCGCGTACGGCCGGCGGCGGACCGCCTCGGTGAGCTGGCCGCCCTCGTCGTAACCCACATAGCCGGGCGGCGCCCCGATGAGGCGGGCGACGCTGTGCTTCTCCATGTACTCGGACATGTCGATCCGGACCATGTTTTCCTCGGTGTCGAACAGCGCCTCGGCCAGCGTGCGCGCCAGCTCGGTCTTGCCCACGCCCGTGGGCCCGAGGAAGATGAAGGAGCCGATAGGGCGCTTCGGATCCTTGAGGCCGGTGCGGGCGCGCAGCACGGCCTCGGCCACCGCGTCGACGGCCTCGTCCTGGCCGATGACGCGCCGGTGGAGGATCTCGTCCAGGTGGAGCAATTTTTCGCGCTCCCCCTCCATGAGGCGGGAGACGGGGATGCCGGTCCAGCGGGCGACGATCGCGGCGATCTCCTCGTCGGTGACCTCCTCCTTGAGCAGGCGGCGCGCGCCGGCGTCCCCGCCGAGGCGCGCTTCGGCCTCCGCGAGCTGCCCCTCCATGTCGCGGAGGCGGCCGTACTTGAGCTCGGCGGCGCGGTTCAGGTCGTAGGCCCGCTCGGCCGCCTCGATGTCGCGCCGGATTCCCTCGAGGTCCTCGCGCAGCTTGCGCAGGCGCTGGATCTCGTCCTTTTCCTGCTGGAGCTGGGCCCGCATCGCCTGGGCGCGCTCCCGGAGCTCGGCCAGCTCGCCCTGCAGGTCCTGCAGCCGGCTCAGCGACGCCGGGTCTTTCTCCTTTTTGAGCGCCTCCTGCTCGATCTCGAGCTGCATGACCCGCCGGGTGATCGCGTCCAGGTCGGCCGGCAGGCTGTCGATCTCGGTGCGGATCATCGCCGCGGCCTCGTCCACGAGGTCGATGGCTTTGTCGGGGAGGAACCGGTCGGCGATGTAGCGATGGCTCAGGACGGCCGCGGCTACGAGCGCCCGGTCGGTGATGCGCACGCCGTGGTGGATCTCGAACCGCTCCTTCAAGCCCCGCAGGATGGAGACGGTGTCCTCCACCGACGGCGGTTCCACCAGCACCGGCTGGAACCGGCGCTCCAGCGCCGGATCCTTCTCGATGTGCTTGCGGTACTCATCGATGGTGGTGGCGCCGATGCAGTGCAGTTCCCCGCGCGCCAGCATCGGCTTGAGCAGGTTGCCCGCATCCATGGAGCCTTCGGCCCGGCCGGCGCCCACGATGTTGTGGATCTCGTCGATGAACAGGATGATGCGGCCGTCCGACTTTTCGATTTCCTTGAGCACGGCCTTGAGGCGCTCCTCGAACTCGCCGCGAAACTTCGTGCCGGCGACCAGCGCGCCGAGATCCAGCGCCACGACGGTGCGGTCGATGAGCCCCTCGGGCACGTCCCGCTTGAAGATGCGCTGGGCCAGTCCCTCGACGATGGCGGTCTTGCCCACGCCGGGTTCGCCGATGAGCACCGGGTTGTTCTTCGTCCGCCGCGACAGGATGCGGATGACGCGGCGGATCTCGTTGTCGCGGCCGATGACCGGGTCCAGCTTGCCCCGCGCCGCCTCGCGGACCAGGTCGCGGCCGTACCGCTCCAGCGCCGCGTACGTCCCCTCCGGGTCCTCGGAGTCGACGCGCTGGTTGCCCCGCACGTCCTGCAGCACGCGGTCGAAGCGCTCCCGGTCGACGCCGTAGGCGCGGAACAGCCGGGCGGCGGGCTGGTCCGCCCCGTCGGCGATCATGGCCGCCAGCAGGTGCTCCACGCTGAGGAACGCATCCTTGAGCCGGCCGGCTTCCTCCTGGGCCTGGATCAGGATGCGGTTCAGGCGGCCCGAAATGTAGAGCCCCTCGGCTGCGGCGCCGCCGGACAGCCGGGGCAGCTTGTCCAACTCCTGCTCCAGCCGGCCGGTGAATTCGGCCACGGGCACATCGAGGCGCGCCAGCAGCCGCGGCGCCAGGCCGTCGGCCTGCTGCAGCAGGGCCAGCAGCACGTGCTCCACGTCCACCTGGGTGTGGCTGCGCCGCTGGGCCAGGCCCTGCGCGGCGGAGAGCGCCTCGCGCACCTTGAGGGTCATCTTATTCGGATCCATGGTCCTACTCCTCGCCGGCCGACGGCCCGGCCGCCCGGGCCGCCTGCGCCACGCCGACCAGAGCCGGCCGGAGCAGCTTGCCGCAGAACAGGTACCCCTCCTTGTACACCCGGTTCACCGTGTCCACCGGGACCGTCGGATCCGGGCGGGCGTCCAGCACCTCGTGGACGCGGGGGTCGAACGGCTGGCCGAGCGCGGCGACCCGCTCCGCCTGGTGGCGGGTCAACAGCCCTTCCAATTGCTGCCGAATCGCCCGGATGCCGGCGACGAACTCGGTGTCGTCGCCCGTCCAGTGGTCCAGCGCGCGGGTGAAGTTGTCCTGCACTTCGAGCAGGTCCAGGAGCAGCGCCTTCTTCTGCTCCCGCGCCGCCTCCTCGTTGGCCGCGGCGGTGCGCCGGCGGAAGTTGTCGAAGTCGGCCCGTGCGCGCAACGTGCGCTCCTCGGCTGCGGCCAACTCCTCGCGCAATCGGGTGACGACGTCCGCATCCGCCGGGGCGGCGCTCTCAGCCGGCCGAACCTCCGGCTGTGGCGCAGCGGCGGCCGGGGGCTGGGCGGCTTCGGTCTCGACGCCCTCGGCTTCTGGTTCGATGGGAATGTCTATCATGATCCTCGCCTTGTTGCATTCATTTCCAGAGACAAAAAAAGGGGGGCATCGCCCCCCTGCGGACGGCTGATGCCGCTCAGCCGGCGTTGATGGAGATCTGCTTCGGCTTGGCCTCTTCCCGTTTGGGCAGGATCAGCTCCAGCACGCCGTCGGTGTACTTGGCCTTCATCTTCTCGCCGTCGGCCATTCGCGGCAGGGTGAAGCTGCGGGTGAACCGTCCGTAGCAGCACTCGACCCGATGGTAGTTGTCCTGCTTCTCGTCCTGGTCGAACTTGCGCTCGCCGTTGACGGTGACGGTGTTGTTCTCCACCGTGATCTGGATGTCTTCCCGTTTCATCCCGGGCAGGTCGAATCGAATGACGAGTTCGTTCTCGCGCTCGTTGACGTCCATGCGGGGGTACCAGGCCGCCAACGCCTCGCTCTCCTCGTCGTAGCGCCGCGGCATGTCGAAGAACCGGGAAATCATCCGGTCAAACTCGCGGGACAGCTGGTTGTACGGATCGTACTTGCGAATTCCAACCATGGTGATTACCTCCTTCTCAAACATTCATCCAGCTATTGGCAACCATCATGCCAAAATCGTATCGATTCTTAAATTATTGAAATTAAGAATATTAAATCTATATCCCGCGCTGCAAAGTGGGGAATATTTCCCCACTCTTCGGATCCTTTCCCCATAAGAAAACCCGGAAGGTCCGCCGGGAAGACTCTGCCGGGAAGAGGTGGCGGGTGGCCCGGCTCCTCCACCCGGCCAGCGCATGGAACGGGCGGGACATCGGGACTGCAAAAAAATATTCCTTTTCAAATCAGCATGTTTTACCCGTTCCCCCGCCGCCGGGCCGAACACTTCGGTTCCCGTCCGTTTATATGGGTAAAGACATTCGGGGAGGTGGCCATGGACAAGAATCTGGAAAAGGAGATGCGGAAGATCGAGGACCAGATGTGGCGGGAGTTCCGCGCGGTGCTGCAGCTGCCCGACGCCGTTCCGCCCGAGGTGCGGCTGCGGCTGCTGCACGAGACCTACGAGGATGAGGTGCGCGACGGGCACAGCGCCGAGTTCCACCGCCTCTTCCCCGACGCCGTGAACCTGATCATCCCGTGCAGCCGCCGGTGCCCGGAATGCCGCATCCTGCCGTGGTGCGACTACGCCCGCGAGCAGTTCTCCCCGGACGACATCCTGTGGATGCAGGCCACGGGCAACTACCCGCCGGGCGGACGCCCGGAGTCCGTGCACTGATCGGGTTCGAGCCGGACCTGTCAGGCGGGCTGCACGCCCTCCCGGGCGGCGAAGTCCCGGAGCGCCTGCAGCGACTCCCGCACCCGCCAATCGTGGCGCGCCGCCTTGCCGCGCAGCCGCCGCTCCAGCTCGGGCGGCGGCGGCGGGAGGAGCGCAAAGGTGATGTTGAGCGGCTGGTAGCCGCGCGGATCCGCCGCGCCGAGGGCGTGCTGCAGGCTGCCCAGCGCGGTGTCCCGGGGAAACCGCACGAGCGGAAGGCCCCGCAGCCGGCGGTCCGCCTGCAGCCCCGCCATCAGTCCGGTGGCGACGGCTTCGATGTACCCTTCCAATCCGCACAACTGCCCGGCCACGAACACGCCCGAGTGGTCGCGAAACTCCTGTTCCGGCGTCAGCACGGCCGGCGCGTTGAGGTACGTGTTGCGGTGGATCTGCCCGTACCGGATGAACTCGGCGCGCGCCAGGCCGGGGATGAGCCGGAAGACCCGCTGCTGCTCGCCCTGCCGCAGACGCGTCTGGAAGCCCACCAGGTTGAACGCGTCGCCCAGCAGATCCTCCCGGCGGAGCTGGAGCGCGGCGTGGGGCACCGCGCCGGTGCGCGGGTCCACCAGCCCCACCGGCTTCATGGGGCCGAAGCGGAGCGTGTCGTCCCCGCGCCGGACGATCTCCTCGATGGGGAGGCACCCCTCGAAATAGGCGGCCGACTCGAAGGCGTGCTGCGGGTAGGTGTCGGCCGCGCGGAGCGCCTCGATGAACGCCTGGTACTCCTCGCGGTTCAGGGGGCAGTTCAGGTAGTCGTCGCCCCCCTTGCCATAGCGCGAAGCAGCGAAGGCCACGGCGCGGTCCACCGAAGCTCCGGCGACGATGGGGCTGATCGCGTCGTAGAAAAAAAGATGCGCGGCGCCGGCGAGCCCGCGCAGCGCCTCGGTCAGTGCCGGTGACGTGAGCGGCCCCGTGGCGACGATGACCGGACGCGCGGCCGGCAGCGCCCGCGCTTCCGCAGCGAGCACCGTGATGCCGGGCTCGCCGCGAACCGCCGCCTCCACCTCCGCGGCGAACCGCTGCCGGTCCACCGCCAGCGCCTGCCCGGCGGGGACCCGGCAGCCGTCGGCCACCCGAAGCAGGAGGCTGCCCAGGTGGCGCAGCTCCGCCTTCAGCAGAAACGGTGCGCTGGCGGGAGCCTCCGACTTGAGTGAATTGGAACAGACCAGTTCGGCGAAGCGGCCGGTGCGGTGGGCGGGCGTCATCACGGCGGGGCGCATCTCCCAGAGCGCCACCCGCCAGCCCCGGCGGGCGAGCTGCCAAGCGGCCTCGCTCCCCGCCAGGCCCGCCCCGAGCACGGTCACGTCGGCCCCGCCCATGTTCCGCCACCTCCCAAACAGCGTCCCGGGCAGCGGGATTCCCCGCGCCATCTGGCAATCATGATACACCATCGCGCCAGCCGTCGCCTGAATCGTCATCGCCCAATATGGAATATTCGCTTCCCCGGTGCTCCGCTTTGTGCTGAAATGGGTTATTCCCGAAGTCGGAGGCCTGCGGATGACCCGACGGATGCGGCACACCCTGTGGATCGGCGGCGCGCTTCTCGTGGCGGCGGCGGGCTGGCTGGGCGTCACCCGGCTGCGAGTCCGCGAGGTGGAGACCGTCCGGCCGGCGGAGCGGGAAGTGGTGGAGCTGGTCATCGCCAGCGGCATGCTGCGGGCCAAACGGCAGAGCCCCATCGGCAGCGAGGTCACAGGCATCATCGAATCGGTTTATGTCGACGACGGAGACAACGTGGCCGCCGGCGACATGCTCATTCAGCTCCGGCCGGAAGACTCCAGACGGCGACTGGAGCAGAGCCGTCAGGCCATGGAAACGGCCGAGGCCGAACTCGCCCTCGTCCGCCGCGGCGCCACCGCCGAGGAACTGGCCCGCGCCGACGCCGAGGTGGCCCGGGCCACCGCCGCCCGGTTGCAGACCGAGCGGGAGTACGGGCGCCTGCGCGCCCTGTTCGAGGACCGGTTGATTGCCCAGGCGGACCTCGATCTGGCCGCCTCCTCGCGGGACCAGGCACAGGCCGCGGAGGCGGCCGCCCGCGAGACGCTGGCGGACCTGCGCGCCCGGCCGCGCCCCGAGGACCTGCAGGTGACCGAGGCGCGCCTCCGCGAAGCGGAGACGGCGGTGCTGGTAGCGGAGCAGGACCTGGAGCGCCGGACGATCCGCGCACCGCTGCCCGGGCTGGTCATCCGCCGGAGCGCCGAACCCGGTCAGAGCATCACCCCCGGCAACGCCCTTCTGGAGCTGGCCGATTTGCGGGTGACGGAAATTTACGTCGAAACCGACGAGAACAATCTGGACCGTCTGCGGACAGGCCAGCGGGCAACGGTGCTGGCGCCGGCGTTCCGCGACCGGCCGTTTGCCGCGACGCTGGCTCAGATCGGTCCGGAAGTGGACAGCGGCCGCGGCGTGGTGGGCCTCCGGTTCACGCCCGACCGGCTCCCCGACTTCGCCCGTCCCGACATGACGGTGGACGTCAGCGTCGAGGTGGCCCGGCTGCCGCGGGCGCTCAGCCTCCCCGCCACCGCGCTCCTGCAGCGCGACGGCCGGTGGCAGGTGCTGATCGTGACGGGCGAGACGGTCCGCGAACAGACTGTCCGCGTCCTGGCCCGCGGCACGGAGTGGATCGCCGTGGAGGGCGTGCCGCCCGACGCCGCGGTGCTCGCCCGGGGCACCGAGGCCGCCGCCGGAGACACGGTCCGGCCGGTGGCGCGGCCCTGAACGCCCGGTGCCCGGACGACGAGGAGAGCGACCCATGTTCGACCGTTTCGCCTGGTCCGTGGCGCTGCGGAATCTGCGCTACAACCTGGGCAAGACCCTGCTCATGATGGGAGTCGTGGCGGTCTCCGTCACCCTGATCATCTTTCTCGGCGCCCTCATCGGCGGGCTGCAACGGCGGCTCATCGCCAGCGTCACCGGTGCCATCCCCCACGTCGTCGTCCGCCAACCCGAACGGGTGCCGCTGTCGGTGGCCGACGCGGCGGCACCGGACGGGCCGCTCTACGCCGGCGAGCGGATCCGGATGGAACGGCAGAAGCGCAAGATCGAGGACTGGCCCTTCTGGCTCGCCCGACTGCAGCGCTTCGATCCGGATGTGGCGGCGGTGTCGCCGGTGGTGGAAGGCCAGGGATTCATGTCGCGGGGCGCCCGCCGGCAGGGGGTGGCGGTGGTGGGTGTGATCCCGGAGCGCCACAACGAGGTGGTGGACATCCAGTCGAAGCTGGTGGCGGGACGGTTCTTCGGGCTCAACGCCGGCGAGGTCGCCCTCGGCTACAAGCTGGCCGACGAGTTCTCGCTCCGCCTCGGGGACAAGGTCCGCTTGGTGAGCATCGAGGGGAACGCCGGCACCTACACCGTTGCCGGCATCTTCGACAGCGGCTTCGCCGTCGTCGACGGCGGCACCCTCTACCTGACGCTGCGCGACGGCCAGACCCTCTTCGGCGTGGGCACCGCCGTCACCAGCATCGGCCTGAAGCTCGGCGACATCTTCGGCGCCGACGCCATGGCGCGGCGTCTGGCGCTGCAGGTCCCCTACGAGACCCGCTCCTGGATGGAGGACAACCAGTCGCTCCTGTCCGGACTGCGGGCCCAGAGCCAGTCGTCCAACCTCATCGTGGGCTTCACCATCCTGGGCGCCGGCTTCGGCATCGCCAGCATGCTCATTATGTCGGTGATGAGCCAGCTCCGGGAGATCGGCATCCTCAAGGCCATGGGCGCCAACCGCCGCCAGATCACCGCCGTGTTCACCGTGGAGGGCATGCTGCTGTCGCTCTTCGGCGGCACCGCCGGAGCCGTTCAGGGGTCCGCCCTCTGCCTGTGGCTGGCCGGCTTCCGCACCACCGCCAGCGCCACCGGCCGGCTGGTGGAAACGTTCCCGGTGGATCTCGGCCCCGCCCTGATCCTGGGCAGCATCGGCATCGCCGTGGGCATCGGCTTCCTCGCCTCGCTCTACCCGGCCTGGCGGGCGGCGAGGATCAATCCCATCGACGTGATCCGGGGGGCGTGATGGACGCGTGTCCCGTCGTGGAGCTCCAGCGGGTGAACAAGGTGTACGGCGACGGCGTGCCCACGCCGGTGCTCTTCGACATCGACCTGGCGGTCGCGCGCGGCGAGTTCGTGTCCATCGTCGGCGCCTCCGGCTCCGGCAAGACCACCCTGCTGAACCTGATGGGACTCCTCGACACGCCCACCGCGGGCCGGATCCTGCTCAGCGGCCGGGACACCGCCCGGCTCGACGAGGACGCGCGCGCCCGGCTGCGGCTTCAGTATCTCGGCTTCATCTTTCAGTTCCACTACCTGCTTCCCCAGTTTTCGGTGCTGGAGAACGTGCTGATCCCCCGCCGGATCATGGGCCGGCAGGCCGAGCGCGAGCAGCGGGAGCGGGCGGTGGAGCTGCTCGACCGCGTGGGCCTGGGCAACCGCCTGCACTACCGGCCGGGCCAGATCTCCGGCGGGCAGCAGCAGCGGGTGGCGGTGGTGCGGGCCTTCATCAACGAGCCCACGCTGGTTCTGGCCGACGAGCCCACCGGCAACCTCGACAGCGCCAACAGCCGGGCGGTGTTCGCGCTGATGCGCGAGATCTCCCGGAACCTGGGCACCGCCTTCATCCTGGTGAGCCACGACGAGCAGCTCGCCCGCCAGGCCGACCGGATCGTCCCCCTCGTCGACGGCCGGATCGCCCACTAGGCGATTGCATCCGCGCGGGCACCCTCCTATAATCACGCAAAGATTCCGTGGAGCAGGCGTGGCACGCTATTACATCCATGACGGCACCGCCCCCGCCGGTCCGTTCGGCGAGGCCGAACTGGCCGAGCAGGCGGCGTCGGGCCGGCTGCGCCCCGACACGCCGTGCCGCCGCGCCGACACCACCTGCTGGCGACCCGCCGCCGATGCCCTGCCGGAACTCTGGTCCGGGGACACCCCGCCCACCCACCCACTGCGGACGACGGCTGCGAACTCCACCGGCACCCTGGATCTGGAGCGTTCGCCGGTGCACCCCGAGACGCTGTTCCCGCCCGGCGCCATCCTGGCCGAACGCTACCAGATCCTCCGCCTTCTGGGCCGCGGCGGCATGGGCGAGGTGTACGAGGCGCTCGATCTGGAACTCCACCTCCGGGTGGCCCTCAAGACGCTGCGGCCCGACCGCATGGAGCGGGGCGTGTCCGTGGCCCGCTTCAAGCGCGAGATCCAGCTGGCGCGCCGGGTCACCCACCCGAACGTCTGCCGGATTTTCGACCTGGGCGTGCATCGCGCCGAGACGCCGTCGGCGTCGCCCGCGGCCGACACGGTCTTTCTGACGATGGAGCTGCTGGAGGGCCCCACCCTGACCCAGCGGCTACGGATCGGCGGACGGCTCGCCCCGGCCGCAGCCGGAGAGCTGCTGGCTCAGCTGGCAGCCGCGCTGGACGCCGCCCACGCCGCCGGCGTGATCCACCGGGATTTCAAGCCCGGCAACGTCATGCTGGTCCCCCAACCGGGCGGCGGCGAACGGGCGGTGGTCACCGATTTCGGACTGGCCCGGCCGGACGCACCGGCGGGCGCCGACTCCGAAGCCCAGCCCACCGGCGCGGTGGGGACGCCCTTCTACATGGCGCCGGAGCAGCTCGAGGGGACGCCGGTCACGCCGGCGGCCGACATCTACGCCCTCGGCGTGGTGGCTTACGAGCTCGTCACCGGCACCCTGCCCTACGCCGCCGACAACGCCATCGCCGCGGCGGTCAAATGCCTGCGGGAGCCGCCGACGCCGCCCAGCCGGCACGTCGAGGGACTGGATCCCGCGTGGGAGGCCGCCATCCTGCGCTGCCTGGCGCGCGATCCGGCGGCGCGGTTCCCCCGGACCCGGGACTTCCTCGCCGCTCTGGGCGTCCGAAGCACGGAACCAGCCGGTCCGCCGACGGCCGTCGGCGCCCCATTGCGTCGGCGCCGGCTGTGGCTGTACGCCGCGGCTGCCGCGCTGGCGCTTGCCGGCGGCCTGTGCCTGTGGCGGCCCTGGGAACAGCCCGCAGGCGGCGGCGGGGATCGGCCGCGACGGGCGGTGGCGGTATTCGACTTTCGCGACCTTGGCGAGGACGCGGGGTCGGTCTGGTTGTCCACCGCCCTGGCCGAGATGTTTCGCGCCGACCTGGCCGCATCGCCGGACGTCCGTCTCATCCCCGGTGAGAACGTGGGCCGCCTGGAACTGGAGCTGGCACCCGCCGCCGGAGAGGTGCTTTCCGCCGAATCCCTGGGGCAGATTCGCGACGCCATCGGTTCCGATCTGGTGGTGGCCGGCACATTCGCCGCGGGCGACGGCCGGATCCGCATCCTGGCCGTGGTCCAGGATGTCGCTTCGGGCGGCACCGTGGCCCGGCTGGATGCGGCCGGTGCCGAATCCGACTTGTTCCGACTTGTCGCCGGCTTGAGTGCGGAGATGCTCCGGCGGCTGCGCGTTCGTCCGGGCGGCGCGAACGGCGCCGCCCCGGCCCGGGCGGTCCTGCCCGAGGATCCCGAAGCCATGCGGCTCTTCGCCGAAGGGCTCGCTTGCCTGCGCCGACTGGACGCGAAATCCGCCCGCGACCCGCTGGAGCGCGCCATGCGGCGGGCGCCCGATCGTCCGGCGCTGCACCTGGCCCTGGCCGACGCCTGGACCGTGCTCGGCTACGACGCCCGGGCGCGGGAGGAGCTCCAGCAGGCGTTCGACCGGTCCGCCGGCCTGGGCCGCGAAGGGCGCCTGGTCATCGAAGCCCGCCTGCACGCCGCCCGCTACAAATGGGCCGAGGCGCTGCTGGTTTACCGCAGCCTCTGGACGTTCTTTCCCGACAACCTGGAACACGGCCTGAGCCTGGCGGCCGTGCTGCGGGAATCCGGCCGCGGGACCGACGCCCTGGCCACGCTGGAGCAGCTCCAGCGTCTGCCGCCCCCGGCGGGAAACGATCCGCGCATCGACCTGGCCCTGGCCGACGTCATGGATCTGCTGGGCGACTACCGCGGTCAGCTGGCCGTGGCCGGCCGGGCAGCCGGGCGGGCCACCGCCGCGGGCAGCCGGCTCGTTCTGGCGCGGGCGCGAATCCAGGAGTCGCGCGCCCGGCGGGGACTCGGCGAATTCGCGGCGGCCATGGCCGCAGCGGACGAAGCCCGCCGGATATTCGCCGCCGGCGGCGATCGCGGCGGCGAGGTCCGCGCCGTCATCCAGTCCGCTCTGGTTCGGTACTATCGAGGCGACCTGGCGGATGCCCAGCGGCTCCTGCAGGAAGCTGAGGCGCTGAGCGCCGCCAACGGTTTCGAGCGGGAGCGGGCCGCCGCCATCAACTACCAGGCGTGGATTCTCCAGGACCACGGCGACGCCGAGGCGGCCCTCGCCAAATTGCGCGAGGCCCTCGCCGTCTACCAGGAGACCGGCGCCGCCGCCAGTCAGGCGCGGGTCATGAGCAGCATCGCCGGACTCATCTACCAGCAGGGCCGGCGGGACGAGGCCCGGGTGATGTACGAGGAGTGCCTGCGGATCTTCGAGGCGGTCGGCTCCGCCAGCAGTTTGGCTCACACCCGCAACAATCTGGCCAACCTGCTGAGCGACGCCGGCGACCTGGACGGAGCCGCGCGCATGTACGCGGCGGCCCTGGCCACGTGGCAGGAGACCGGCGAGAAGATCAAGGTGATCGCGGCGCTGGGCAACCTGGCCGATCTGGACGTCACCCGCGCCGATCCGGTGTCGGCAGCCCGGCGGTACGGGGAGGCGCTGGCCATGAGCCGGACCATCGGGCACCGCGGCTACGAGGCGTGGGCGCTCCTGGGCCGCGGTGACGTCGCGCGACTCGCCGGACGGCCAGCTGACGCCCGCCGCGACCTGGCCGCGGCACTGGCCATCGAGACCGCGATCGGCGAGCACACCGAGGTGCCCGCCATCCACCTGGCGCTGGCCCGGCTGGAGCTGGCCGAGAACCGGCTGGCTGCGGCCGAGACCGCCGCCGTTCGCGCCGCGGCGGGTTTCCGCGACGACGGCCGGGGCGACGGCGCAGCCGCCGCCCTGGCTCTGGCGGCGCGCGCGGCTCTGGCGCGTGGCGACACCGCGGCCGCCGACGAGCGCCTGGCGGAAATCCGATCCAGCCGGTCGGATCTCCAGCCGTCAGCCCAGGCCGAGGTGGTCATGGCCGAGGCGGAGCTGGCGGCCGCCCGGGGCCGGTGCGACGCGGCCCGCCGCAACTTGGAGAACCAGCGCGCGGAGCTGGCCCGCCTGGGTTTCCGCCTGTCGGGGCTCGAGTGCGAGTGGATACTGGGACGGATCGAGCGCCGCTGCGGCGACGCGGCAGCCGCGGAGCGGACGCTCCGGGCGCTGCGGGAGGAGGCCGTCCGTCGCGGCCTGGGCGGCCTGGCCGGACAAACCGTTCGGCTCATGGGTGAGTCGACGGATCGGTGAATCGGCGAATCGACGGATCGGTGAGTCGGTGAATCGATGAGTCGATGGATCGACGAGTCAGGAGACGGGAGCTGGAGCAGCCGTCAATAATTAACGGCCTCCCATCAACTATCAACTATCAACTATCAACCATCAATACATCTGCCAGGACGAATCGATCCTGAACCCGGGGCTACATGATGCCGAGGACACGGCCGACGAGGATCACCCCATCCGCCACGGTGATGCGATGGTCGCCGTTCATGTCGCCGGCGAAGATGCCGGCCGGCACGTTCAGGACGTTCCCCGCCAGGTAGTCGGCCATCAGGAGCAGGTCGCCGGCGTCCAGCAGCTGGTCGCCGTTCAGGTCGCCGGTGGCCTCGGGCCAGCCCGCGACGGGCGTGACCGGCTCGCAGGTGACGCGGCTCACCGCCACGTCGTCGACGTACCAGCCCTGGCCCGCGGCGTACAGATCGCACCCCAGCCGGAAGCGGACGAGGGCCGGACGGCCGCAGAACCGGTCCAGGCTCACCGTGACCGGGGTCATGGCGCCGAGGGTGCCGCCGGTCCAGGCCTGCCGACCCCGGATGGGCGACTGGGTGGACGGGTTGATGAGTCCGGTGTACCCGCCGGCGAGGATGTCGGGGCCGAGGTCGGTGAACGTCTGCCCGCCGTCGATGGAGATCTCCACCACGCCGCCGTCGAAGTTGGTTTCAAAGCTGTAGGTGTGCCAGAAAGTCAGCGTGGCCGAGGCCGCGCCCGCCAGATCCAGCTCGGGCGGAAGCAGCAGGTCGTCCTTGCCGCCTTCCGGGTCGGTGCTGAACCAGGCGTGGGTGGCCGAGCGGGCGTACTGGCTGTCGACGAGCGACCAGGGTCCCTGGCCGTTCGGCGTACGGGTCCAGCCGGCGGCGCCCGATTCCAGGTCATCCTGGAACACCTGTTCCTCGACGCCGGCGCTGTCCGGCACGATGAAGTGGTAGTAATCGGACTCGGCGGTATTGCCGCTGGGATCGGCGCAGAACACCTGGAACATGTACAGGCCGCCCGGCTGCAAGCCCGGTAGCGCTACGATGTGGACCGTGCCCGCGGTCGTTGAGAAGGCCTCGCCGGTCAGATCCAGGTCGCGGCCGTAGATAAGGCCCGCGTCGGTGTATTCGCTGGTCTCCCAGCCGATGATCGTCTCGCTGGCGTTGGCGCAGATCGTGATGCCGCCCAGGGTGGGTGCCTGGTTGTCGAACGCCACGTTGCACGTCATCGTGGCGCCGGGAGCGGAGATTTCCGTAACCGCCAGGTTGGTGGGCACGCCGTCATAGCGGTCGCTGTCGGGAACGGACGCGGGCCCGAACGCCATGCCCGCCTTGAAGTAATCGCCGCTGTCGGCGGAGCCGCCCTGCTCGATCTCCTCGAGCCCGTCCGCCTCCATGAGGCGGAGCAGCTTGTGGTCGGTGTACGAGTTGTCGTAGATGAAATTGAACCCGTACGGATCGAGCCGGGCATCCACGTGCCAGATGAGCATGCCGTCGGAGGACAGGCGGGCGTCGTTGTTTGACCGTTTCCGGTTCTGCACCAAGAAGAACTCGAAGAACGGATCGTCCGCCGTGGCGCCCGGCATGATCACCAGCGCGTCGCCGGTGTCGGCCGTGCCGCGCAGCGAAACCGCTTGGCTGCCGCCGCCCAGCACCGTGGGGGTGATCCAGTCGAGGAGCCACTTGCTGAACGGGTTGTGGTCCCCCTGGTTGCCGTCCATCATGTCCAGCCCGCCGACGCCGCCGCGGGGGCCGACGCCGTCATCGTAGTCATAGTAATCGGGCAGCCCCAGGGCATGGCCCGTCTCGTGGATCACCACGTTGGGCATGAACAGGTCGCCGACGGTGGAGGCCTCCCACTGCCAGGAGTACGTGTCCAGCACCTTGCCGTCCAGCACGAAGGTGGAGTTGCCGTAGTTGGTCATGTAACCCCACCAGAAGCTGGCCCACGCGCCGTGCGGACCGGTCCAGACGACCACCAGGTAGTCGATGGTGCCGTCGCCGTCGTTGTCGTACTGGCTGAAATCATGGCCCTGGTTGTCGTAATGGGTCAGCGCTTCCTGGATCAGGCTCTCCCGGCCGACATCCGTCTGGGCGACACCGGACCGCGGATAGGGCGTGGTGTACCAGCCGAGGACGTTGCCCTGGATGTCCAGCTGGCCGTACGAAGACCGCTGGTAGTAGCTGTGCAGGCTTTCCAGCGGGAAGCCGCCCACACCGTCGCCGAAGAGCTGGTCCTGGATCCGGCTGGCTTCGGTGGACGGGGCCATGTCCTGAAAGGCGATCAGCAGGGCCAGCACCCGCACCGTGCCCGTAGTGGGCATGCCCCGCCAGCCCAGCGGCGGCGCCATGGGCTCGTCGCCGGCCGCGCCGCCCTTCTGCAGCCGTTCCAGCTTGTACCGGGCGCGCTCCACCAGGCGGGGAGCGACCTGGTGGTTGCCCAGCGCCCGGGCCGCGGCGATCCGCTCGGCCAAGGTGCCGTCGGCGCGGTATTGGGCGATCTGCTCGGGGGTCGGCGGTTCCAGGGCGGCCAGCCAGGCCGAGGCCAGGAGCATCAAGACGGGGATCACAGCGAGGGAACGGATTTTCAGGATCATGTGCGGCTCTCCAGCAGCGAAGTGGACTGCAGACGGTTTTAAAACACGGGCGACCGAATATTAAACTGCCATCATCGCGATTGTCACGGACTTGTCAAGAGAAAATCAGGTCCGGATTCGGGTAGCAAGTCCGCGCCTACGGGAGATAGACGCTCCGCCCCGCTGTCCGGATCACGCATCGACACGGGCTCCCGGCACCGGTTAGAATGAACACCATGAATCTTTCTCTCAACTTCCGCCGTCTGGCAGCCTGGCTCCTCGTCGGATCGGCCGTCGGGCTTGCCGCCGGCTGTCGCGATGCGCCGCCGGCAGCCGCCCCGGAACCGCCGGGCGGCCTTCGGTCCGGATCGCTGAAGTGGCAGGGACGCGAGCGGACCTTCCTGTGGCGCCGGGGCCGGGCGGCCGCGGACGGTCCGGCTCCGCTGCTGGTCGTCCTCCACGGCAGCGGCGGTTCGGGCGCGGAGATGGCGGCCGTCTCCGGGTTCGACACCCTGGCCGACCGGGCCGGCTGCGTCGTCGCGTTCCCCAACGGCGTGGCGCGCACCTGGGCCGACGGCCGCGGCGCCACCCCTGCCGAGCGCGCCGGCGTCGACGACGTGGGCTTCATCCGCCGTCTGGTCGGCCGCCTGAGGGCGGACACCGCCGTGGATCCGGCGCGGGTGTACGCCGCCGGCTACTCCAACGGCGGGATGATGGTCCAGCGGCTGGCCCTGGAAGCGCCCGATCTGCTGGCCGCCGGGGCGAGCGTCGGCGCCGGATTGCCGGAACGGCTGGCCGCGCGCCAGCCCGCCCGGCCGGCGCCGCCGCTGCTGCTGATCCACGGGACGGATGATCCGGTGGTCCCCTGGGCCGGTGGCGAAGTCAACAGCCCGAACGGCGGCCGGGTGCTCCCGGCGCCCGAAACGGCGCGGTGGTGGGCGCAGGCGGCCGGGGCCGATCCGGCGCCGGTCTCCGCGGAACTACCGGACCGGCATGACGACGGCACCCGGGTGCGGACGGAGACCTTCCCCGCAAACGGCGCGGCCACGGCGCAGGTGGTCTTGGTCGTGGTGGAGGGCGGCGGCCACGGCTGGCCGGGCGAACCGGCGCCGCCCCCGGCCTGGCTGCTCGGCCCGGCCACGCGGGAACTGGACGCCGCTCAACACATCTGGGAATTCCTGTGCCGATACCGCCGGCCAGCCGGTGATGCCGACTGATTTCTCTCGGGCCGTTTCCATTTTATCTGTAGTCAGAATCGTCCGGAAAACCGGGAAAAGTGGACAGCGGACTTTTTGACCAGATCGGACCTTACTCCAAATCAGTTAGACTATTTCGGAGTTGGATCCATAAAAGACAACCTGGCGCGTATACCGGAGCATTACATTCTGATGGAATTGCCGGCTCACCGCTTCTACCGCAAACTTCATCCCCTCACGAAGTGGGGCATCTCGGCGGGGAGTTCCAGCGACAGCTCCACGAAACCGGCGTAGCGGCCGTCGCGGTACCACGGCGACTGGTGAATCAGCTTCCGCACCCCCTTCTTCTCGATGGTGTAGACGTTGGGACGCTCCGTCCGCAGCATCTCGGCGAGCATGGTGCGCGACGGCTCCGGGTGGCAGTCCAGCACGTTGGTGCCCACCAGCGCCGCGCCGCCTTCGGCGGCGAAGACCACCGCCGCGCGGTGGTTCATGTAAAGGATGGTGCCCGCCGTGTCGGTGACCGTGACCGCCCCGGGAAATTCGCGCGCCCAGTCGATGTTCATGGAAGCTCCTGCCCGTCAGGATTTGCGACCCGTGATTCTGCCATGTTTCGGATCGGTTTTCCAGCCATTCGGCACGAGGGTGTTGCCGGGGGCGGGTCCAGACATCACCGCTGAATCAACTTCGCTGACAATCTCCTTGACAGGTCCGGAGAAGCGGTTAAAATCCAGATAACGATTGCGCACAAGACAGTATGAGTTGACACTCAATAACAAGGAGGTCGGTATGTCCCCATCGATCGCTCCGTATTTGATGTTGTTGCAGTCGGAAGAGGATGTCGCGGGCATGCTCGGAGCCGGATTCGGCTGCGTGTTCTTCGTGATCTATGCCGCGATCATCATCCTGTTCATCGCCAGCCTATGGAAGATCTTCGTCAAGGCGGGCTAGCCCGGCTGGGCGGCGATCGTGCCCATCTACAACATCATCGTCCTGCTGGAAGTCGTGGGACGGCCGCTGTGGTGGATCGTGCTGCTGCTCATCCCCTGCGTCAACATCGTGGCCTGCATCATGCTCACCCTGGATCTGGCCAAATCGTTCGGCAAGGAGATCGGCTTCGCCATCGGCATGATCCTCCTGCCGATCATTTTCTACCCGATGCTGGCGTTCGGCAGCGCCACATACCGCGGCCCGGCCGTGCGCGCCTAACTGCCTTCGGTTGACTGCTCCATCGTTTTGACGTTCCCGTGGCGGGGGCCATTCGGCCCCTGCCGTTTGCATCCTCACGAATCCCATCGGCCGCCTTCGGGCGGCCGGTGCGTTTTCAGGTCGCCGGCGGGCGGGATTCGAAGGGGAGAAGGGTGAATGGGTGAATCGGGAGACGGGAGAAGGGAGACGAGAAACGACTCACCTTCCAACCTTCAAACTGATCGATCACGATTACGAGCACGATTACGAATTACGTGCTCGAAATCCGAAGTCCGCGTTACGAGAACGAGCCTCGAGTCTCGAGCCTCGAGCCTCGATTACGAGCAAGATTACGATTACGATCACGATTACGATCACGATTACGAATTACGAGCACGAAATCCGATGTCCGAAGTCCGGTGTCCGAATCTCAGAACAACACATCCAGCAGCGCGTTCACCCCGGAAACGCCGACGATCTCAACCCCTTTGGGCGCCTCGGGGACCGGCAGGTTCCCCTCGGGCAGGTAACAGCGGGCGAAGCCCATGGCCTGGGCCTCCTTGATCCGGGCCGCCGCCTGGGGCACCGCCCGGATCTCGCCACCGAGGCCCACCTCCCCCACCAGCACCGCGTCCAGCGGCAGCGGCCGGTTGCGGAGCGAACTGGCCACCGCGGCCACCGCGCCCAAGTCGGCCGCCGGCTCCTCCACGGCGATGCCCCCGGTGATGTTCAGATAGACGTCGGCGCCCAGCACGTTCAGGCCGGTCACCCGTTCCATCATGGCCAGCAACAGGCCCAGGCGGTTGCGGTCGAAACCCTGGGTCATCCGCCGGCCGGCGCTGAAATTGGAGACGCTCACCAGCGCCTGGGCCTCCACCAGCAGCGGGCGGGAGCCCTCGATGGTGGCGATCACCGCGGTGCCCGCCTGCCCCGGATGGCGGCCGGCCAGGAAGAACGCCGACGGGTTGGCCACCGCGAGCAGGCCCCGGCCGGTCATCTCGAAGAGCGCCACCTCGCTGGCGGCGCCGAAACGGTTCTTCACCGCGCGGACGACGCGGTGGTGCAGGTGGCGCTCCCCCTCGAAGTAGAGCACCGTGTCCACGATGTGCTCCAGCGCCTTGGGGCCGGCGATGGCGCCCTCCTTGGTGATGTGGCCGATGAGGAACACCGGGATCCCGTGGGACTTCGCCAGGGTCAGGCAGCGGGCGGCGCATTCGCGGACCTGGCCGATGCTCCCCGGGGCCGACTCCAGCGCCGCCGTGTAGACCGTCTGGATCGAATCCACGATGAGCGCGGCCGGAGCCATCCGGACCGTCTCCTGCTCGATCCGCTCCAGGGCGGTTTCGGCCATGACGTACAGCTCCGGGGCGGCCACGCCCAGCCGCTCGCCCCGCAGCTTGATCTGGCGGTCCGACTCCTCGCCCGAGACGTACAGCACCGGGCGCCCCGCGGCCGCCAGCGCGGCGGCAATCTGCAGCAGCAGGGTGGACTTGCCCACCCCGGGCTCTCCGCCGATGAGCACCAGCGAGCCGGGCACGATGCCGCCGCCCAGCACCCGGTCGAACTCGGGCAGGCCCGACGGCTCGCGGACGCCGTCCTGGCTCTCGATCTCGTCGAACCGGCGCGGGCTGCCGTCGCCCCGCCCGGCCGGCGCCTCCTGGCCGCGGCGGCCGGCGGCGGCCGGCGTCGGCTCCTCCACAAGGCTTTCCCACGCCCCGCACCCCGGGCAGCGGCCCAGCCACTTGGCGCTGCGATGCCCGCAGCTCTGGCAGACGTACTCCGTGCCGGCCTTCTTGGTCACTGCGTGTCTCCTCGCCTCGGGATTCCGCGCCGGCTCGTCACCGATTCAGCCGGAGCAGCATCCCCGTCTCTTCCAGATAGACGTAGGGCGCCCGGTCCGGCGCCGCATCCAGCAACCGGGAGTTCTCCGCCCCCCGGTCATAGGCTACCCAGATCCGTTCGCGGTCCATGAAGGGACCGTTCCGGACCAGGCTGATGTGGTGGCTCACCGCCGGCGAGCGCCGCACGAACACGACCGCGCGCGGCTCGCGCACGCCGGCCAGCTGTTCCTGAAAATGCCGCCACGGCTGCATGCCCGCCTGCTTGGCCTGCCGGACGCCCAGGATCGCCGGTCCCTGCGCCAGCGTCATCGCCACGCCGATCGCCGCCAGGGCGCCCGCCGCCCCGGCGGCGCGGTACCAGCCCCGCCGCACGCCCAGTTGCAGCGCCAGGTCCAACCCGCGCACGCTGAGGAAGCAGAGGATCGGAAAGAGCTCCGCGTAGTAAAGCGTCCAGAACCACGGGTGGGCGTAGCAGGCGAAAATCCCGAACTGGCCGAGCACGACGGCGGCGGCCACACCGGCGGTCGCGCCGAGGCCGATCCCGCCGGGCAGGACCAGCAGTCCCAGCCACCGGCCGCCCCATGCGCCCCAGACGTCGCGGGCCACCGCGTCCACCCGCGCCAGCAGGATGCCGGGCAGTGCGCCGGGGGTGTGCTCCCGGTGCACGGCCTCCCAGTCCCGGATACCGGCCCGGAGATCCTCGGGGAGCGGCTCGGCCGCCGAATCGCCGCGCAGGCCGAAGCCGAAGAACTCCGCCGGCATGTAGCGCCGGGAGTACTCCTCGTAGGGCGACTGGAGCCAGCGGCCCAGGGTCAGGTGGTTCCACAGGGGGATGCCGGCGACGATCACCGCGGCGGCGGCCACCGCCCAGACGCACTGCCGCCAGAGCCGCCGCCGCCACAGCCGCCACACCACCGCGGCGACCAGCGGCACGCCGAAGCTGACGGCCACCAGCGGACGGATGAGGGCCAGCGCGCCCAGCGCCGCCAGGGCGCCGATCAGGTGCCTGCGGCGGCCCTCGTCGACCCAGCGTAGCACCCACCAGCCGGCGAGCAATCCCGCCGCCCCCGCCGTGGTCTGGGACAGGAACGAGGCGCGCCAGTTCAGGGCGCCCGGCGCGGCCAGCCACCAGAGCCAGGCCAGTCCGGCGACCGTCCGCCCCGCCAGCCGGCTGGCCAGACCGACGATCAGGAGCGCGGTCAGGACGGAAGCCAGCACGGGGATCGCCGCCGGCACGCCCGCGATGACGCCGGCGGCCAGGAGCAGCGGATGCCCCGGAAAGTACTTGGCGAACACAGCCGGCGACGAGAAGATGTGGATCTGCTCGAAGAACATGGGCAGCGGCCGCGCCGGCGCGGTCACCCGGCCGTCGGCGAATATCCCCGCCTGCAGCAGGTAGGCGACCTCGTCCGCCACGATGGGCGTCGGCGCCCAGGCGCCCCACACCCACCAGGTCAGCGCGGCGGTGACAACCGCCACCGCGGCGAGCTGCCATCCCGCGATTCCGGAATCCTGTGCGGAGTCGGGCGGCGCGATCATCGGTGCTTCAACTCCAGCACGCCGATGAAAAAGGACGCCAGGATGCCTTGAAATCCCAGCACGGTGAGCGTTGAGCCGGGGATGACCCAGCGCATGGTCTTCGCGTAATCGAGAACCCCCAGGCCCGTCTCCCACCAGTACAGCGTGGCCCACCCCAGCAGCAGGCCGCCTGCCAGCACGGCGGCGGAGCTCAGCAGGAGCCCGCGCTCCAGGGTCTGGGTCCGGCGGCCGGCCGCCGGCGGCTCGCCGGGCAACAGGCCGCTGATCCGGCCGTACCGCCGGGCGAACGTCCCGAACAGCAGCGACTGGAAGCCGCAGATGATCCAGAGGCTGGCGAAGAGCAGCGTGTGGGCGTCGAAGGTGATGCCGCGCACCCGCAGGCCCGGCAGCGCCACCGCGTAACCGGCCGCGCCCAGGGCGATGAGGCACCAGCCGGGCACTCGGAACAGCCACCGGGGCGAGAACAGCAGCAGGAACCGCAGGGTGCGCCAGCCGTCGCGCAGGGTGCGCAGATGCGGCTTGTGGGACTTCCGGCCGTCGGGATGCAGGGTGATGCGCACTTCGGTGACGCGGGCCCCCAGCAGGCTCGCCTTGATGATCATCTCCGTGGCGTACTCCATCCCCGCGCAGCGCAGGTCCAGCCGCCGGTACAGCTCGGGGGTGAAGCCGCGCAGCCCGCAGTACACGTCGTGGATGGGCGAGCGGAACCACCACCGGGCCAGCCGGGTGAAGAGGGGGTTGCCGATCCACCGGTGCGACCAGGGCATGGCGCCGGGGAGCACGCGGCCGCCGCCGGCGGGCAGGCGGCAGCCCTGGACCAGCTCCGCGCCCGCCCGCCACGCCTCGACGAAGCGCGGGATCTCGGTGAAGTCGTAGCTGTCGTCGGCGTCGCCCATGATGATGAAGCGCCCGTCGGCCGCCTCGATCCCTTTCATCAGGGCCATGCCGTAGCCCCGCTGGGCCACCGGGACGACCCGCGCGCCGAGGTCGCGGGCGATGTCGGGCGAGCCGTCGGTGCTGCCGTTATCGGCCACGACGATCTCGCCCCGGACGCCGGCCGCGGCCAAGCCGGCCTGCGCCTTGCGGATGCAGGCGGCCAGCGTGTCCGCCTCGTTCAGGCAGGGCATCACCACGGTCACGTCGATCGCCGCCGCGCCGGCGGTGGTGTCGGTGGTCATGCCTCACCCCCTGCGCGGGATTCATCGGCGGGCCGCCGGGCCAGCACCTGGTACTGTGCCCCCAGGGGCCAGCGGGCCAGCGACCGCTCCAGCCGCCGGGCAGCCGACAGAAACCGGGGGAAGATGAAAAGGTAGTGCGTCGACACGATCTCGAGCCCGGCCGCCCGCAGCAGCCCCCGCGCCGCCGCCGGGTAGACCATCCGCGCCTCCCGGTCGAAGGGGATGCGGGCCATCACCCAGCGGGCGGACAGGCTCCACGGGTTGTTCTCCCACAGCGCGAACAGCCCGCCCGGCCGGAGGGCGTCCCGGATCGTCCGGACCGCTGCCGGGCGCTGGCCGGGCGGTACATGGTGGAACACGCCGTTGCAGTACACGACGTCGAAGTCCCCCGCCGGCTGAAAGCGGCTGGCCTCGACGAACGCGGCCGCGGAACTGCCGTATCGCTCCCGGGCGGCGGTGAGCGCCTCGGGCGACACGTCCACGCCGACGTACTCCCGCGCCCCCAGGATTTCGTGGACCAGCGCCGCCGCCAGGCCGGTCCCGCAGCCGTAGTCCAGAAACCGCCCCGCGGCGTGCGCCCGGGCCCGCAGGCTGGACGCCAGCCAGTCCAGGCGCCCGCGGGCGAAGAACTCCCGGGACTCGCCCGACAGGCCGATCCCCCGGCACAGGTCCGCCTCGTAACGATCAGAAAACGGGTCCGGCTCGGCTGTCTGTGGCAGCTGGCGCATGGCGCGTGCACGCTCGCCTGATGGATTGATCGGCCGGATTGATTCTAGCGGAGCCGCCGGCTTCCGCCAAACGATTTGTTGCGATCAGCGAACAACGAACATCTATCAGCTGGCAACACCAGCCATCGACTATTCCGGAACCTGTGAACCTGTGAACCTGTGAACTTTCAAACCTTCCGCTCGATACAGCCATCCCCTCTCAACTTTGGATCGATTCCCACGGCCGGCGGTCGAGAAACGCCCGAAGGCGCGCCACGCAGCGGTCGCGCCCCAGCACGGCCATCAGCTCGAACAGGCCCGGCCCCTCGGTGCGGCCGCTCAGGGCCAGGCGGGCCGGGTGGATCACCTTCCCCGCCCCGATCCCGCGCCCCTCGGCCACGGCGCGGACCGCCGCCTCGATGGGGTCGTGGGCGAACGGGTCCACGGCGGCCAGCCGCGCGGCCAGCGCCTCGACCACCGCCGGCAGGTCCGGGGTCTTCAGGGCGTTCTTCAGCCCCTTCTCGTCGTACGCCTCGGGCTCCTGGAAGAAGTACTCGGCGTGGCGGGTGATCTCGGCCAGCGTGTTCATCCGCTCGCGGAACAGCCCGGCCAGCTCCCGGAGCGCCGCCGGGCCGTAGGGGCCGGGGAAGCCGGGGATCGCCTCCAGAAACGGCATCGAGCGCCGGTACAGGTCGTCAGGGGGGAGCGCCTTGATGTACTGGAGGTTCATCCACTTCAGCTTCTCGGCGTCGAAGATGGCGCCGTGGGCCACGACGCGGTCCAGCGTGAACAGGTCCGTCAGCTCCTGCTGGCTGTAGATCTCGCGGGAGTCGTCGGGGGGCGACCAACCCAGCAGCGTCATGAAGTTGAAGAACGCCTCGGCGAGGAAGCCGGCCTTCTCGTACTCCACGACGCTGGTGGCGCCGTGGCGCTTGCTCATCTTGGAACGGTCGGCGCCGAGGATCATGGGGATGTGGGCGAACTCCGGCAGCGGCGCGCCCAGCGCCCGGTAGATCAGGATCTGCTTCGGCGTGTTGGAGATGTGGTCCTCGCCGCGGATGACGTGGGTGATCGCCATCCCGACGTCGTCCACCACCACGGCGAAGTTGTAGGTGGGAAAGCCGTCGCTCTTGGCGATCACCAGGTCGTCGAGCATCTCGGGAGCGAAGGTGATGGTCCCCTTGCCGCGGTCCTCCCAGGTGACCGGTTCGTCATGCTCGATGCGGATGCGCAGCGCGTAGCGCTCGCCGGCGTCGATGCGCGCCTGGGCCTCGGCCGCGCTCAAGGAGCGGCAGGTGCCGTCGTAGCGGGGGTTGGCCTTGGCGGCGAGCTGCTCCTGGCGCACCGCCTCGAGGCGCTCGGGGGAGCAGAAGCACGGGTAGGCGCGCCCCTCCCGCCGCAGCCGCGCCAGCGCCTCGCGGTACAGCGGCAGGCGCTCCGACTGGAAGTACGGGCCGTGGTCGCCGCCGGCCTCGGGCCCCTCGTCCCAGTCCAGGCCCAGCCAGCGCATGCCGTCGAGGATGGAGCGGGTGTACTCGGGGCGGTTGCGCTCCTGGTCGGTGTCCTCGATGCGCAGGACGAAGGTGCCGCCGTGGTGGCGCGCGAACAGCCAGTTGAAGATGGCGGTGCGGGCGCTGCCCACGTGGAGGTTGCCGGTGGGGGATGGCGCGAATCGGACGCGAACGCTCATATTGCTCCTTTTTTACTCACCGCAGAGGCGCAGAGGACACAGAGAATTCCTGGAATAGTTCATTGATCATTTTTCAATGATCATTTGTCATTTATCATTTCAATCATTCCAAAATAACAAATGAGAAATGTCAAATGACAGATGATCAATGAGCAATAGAATCCTCTGTGTCCTCAGTGGCCTCTGTGGTGAATCTTCTCACTCGCTCTGCTTCTTCTCGATCTTGGCCCAGGAGTCTTTCAGCGTCACGGTGCGGTTGAACACCGGGCGCTCCGGCGACGTGTCCGGATCGGCGCAGAAGTAGCCCTGGCGCAGGAACTGGAACCGGCTCCCGGCGGCCGCGGCGGCCAGGCCCGGCTCCACCCGCGCGTCGGGGATCACTTCCAGGGAGTGCGGGTTCAGGTTCACCGTGAAGTCCTGCCCCTCGGGCACGTCGTCGGGGCTCTCCACCGCGAAGAGCTGGTCGTAGAGCCGCACCTCGGCGGGCACGGCGTGCTCCGCCGACACCCAGTGGAGCGTGCCGCGGACAGTCCGGCCGTCGGGGGTGGCCCCGCCGCGCGAGGCCGGGTCGTAGGTGCACCGCAGCTCGGTGATCACGCCGGTGGCCGGGTCCTTGACCACCCGCTCGCAGCGGATGTAGTAGGCGTGCTTGAGGCGCACCTCGTTGCCCGGGTAGAGCCGGAAGTACTTCTTCGGCGGGTCCTCGCGGAAGTCGTCCCGCTCGATGTAGAGCTCGCGGGTGAACGGCACCGGCCGCGTGCCGGCGGCGGGGTCGTTCGGGTTGTTGTCCGCCGCGAGCCACTCCACCTGCCCCTCGGGGTAGTTCTCGATCACCACCTTCAGGGGCCGCAGCACCGCCATGACCCGCGGGGCGTGCTGCTCCAGGTCCTCGCGGAGGCAGTGCTCCAGCAGGGCGTAGTCCACCGTGGAGTTCTTCTTGGCCACGCCGATCCGCTCGCAGAAATTGCGGATGGCCGCCGGGGTGAAGCCGCGCCGGCGCATCCCGGCGATGGTGGGCATGCGCGGGTCGTCCCAGCCGCGGACGCGCCCCTCGGTCACGAGGCGCAGCAGTTTCCGCTTGCTCATCACCGTGTAGGTCATGTTCAGCCGGGCGAATTCGTACTGCCGGGGCCGGTGGGGCAGCTCCAGCTCCTCGACGAACCAGTCGTACAGCGGCCGGTGGTCCTCGAACTCCAGCGTGCAGATGGAGTGGGTGATCCCCTCGATGGCGTCCGACTGGCCGTGGGCGAAGTCGTACATCGGGTAGATGCACCAGGCGGCGCCGGTGCGGTGGTGGTCGCGGTGCAGGATGCGGTACAGCACGGGGTCGCGCAGGTTCAGGTTCGGCGAGCCCATGTCGATCCGGGCCCGGAGCACGCGGGTGCCGTCGGGGAACTCGCCGGCGCGCATGCGGCGGAACAGGTCGAGGTTCTCCGCCACCGGGCGGTCGCGGAACTTGCTCGCCGCGCCCGGCCGGGTCAGGGTGCCGCGGCCGTCGCGGATCTCGTCGGCGGTGAGGTCGCAGACGTAGGCCTTCCCTTTCTGGATCAGGAACTCGGCCCACTGATACAGCTGCTCGAAGTAGTCGGAGGCGTAGAAGAGCCGGTCCGCCCAGTCGAAGCCGAGCCAGCGGATGTCCGCCTGGATGGACTCGACGTACTCCACGTCCTCCTTGGTGGGATTGGTGTCGTCGAAGCGCAGGTTGCATTGGCCGCCGAACTTGAGGGCAAGCCCGAAGTTCAGGCAGATGCTCTTGGCGTGGCCGATGTGCAGGTAGCCGTTCGGCTCGGGGGGGAAGCGGGTGTGGACCCGGCCGTCGTTCTTGCCGGTGCGCAGGTCCTCGAGGATGATCTCCTCGATGAAGTTGCCCGCTGCCGGAACCGGCGCGGGCGGGCCGGAGGTCTTGCTGTCAGCGTCGTTGCCGGTGTTCATGACATGCTGTCCTGGTCCGTGAGTGTGGCGGGCGGCGCGAACCGCCCAATGGGGCGGCATTGTATCATATCCGCGCCCGGCGGCGGCAGAGGATATTCACCACGGAGGACACGGAGGACACAGAGAATCCCTTTGTTCCTTTTCATTGATCATTTTCATTGATCATTTTTCATTGGTCATATTTCATTTGTCATTTTAGGATGCAGCACTCCGACCAATGACAAATGAGAAATGTCAAATGACCAATGACAAATGGAATCCCCGCGCCCTCTGCGGCCGCTGCGTCTCTGCGGTGAAAATGGCGGCGATGCTCACTCCCGGCGCCAGACCGTCCCCTCGGGCGTGTCCTTGATCACCACCCCCAGCGCCTTGAGCTTGTCGCGGGCGGCGTCGGCGGCCGCCCAGTCCTTGCGGGCGCGCGCCGCGGCGCGCTCGGCGATGAGCGCCTCGACCTCGGCATCGGCGCCGGCGGCCGCCGCGGCGGGCAGCACGTCCAGCACCCGGTCGGCGTCGGCCACGGCGGCGAGCGCGCGGTCGCGGTCGCCGGCGGCCAGCCCCCCCTCGGCCAGCGTGCGGTTGATGTCGCGGATGAAGTCGAACAGGGCGGCCAGGGCGGCCGAGGTGTTCAGGTCGTCGTCCAGCCCGGCCTGGAAGGCGTCGCGGAAGGCGGTGCAGCGGGCGGCCACCTCGGTCGACTCGCCGGCGGGCAGGTGCTTGCGCCGGAGCGTGTCCACGAAGTCGTGGATCCGGTCCAGCGACGCCTGGGCGTAGCGCAGCCCCTCCTCGGTGAAGTTGAGCTGCTTCCGGTAGTGCACTGACAGGAGCAGGTAGCGGATGGCCGCCGGGTTGTACCCCTTGGCCAGCAGGTCGCGGAGCGTGTAGTAGTTCCCCTTCGACTTCGACATCTTCTCGCCGTTGACGATGAGGTACTCGCTGTGGAGCCAGTACTTGACGAAGGGACGCCCCGTGGCGCCCTCGCTCTGGGCGATCTCGTTCTCGTGGTGCGGGAACACCAGGTCGGCGCCGCCGCAATGCAGGTCGAAGCTCTCGCCCAGGTACTTCATGCTCATGGCGGAGCACTCCAGGTGCCAGCCGGGGCGGCCGGGGCCGAAGGGGGTGTCCCAGTACGGCTCGCCCTCTTTCCGCCCCTTCCAGAGGACGAAATCGCGGGCGTTCTCCTTGTCGTACTCGTCGCTGTCGATGCGGGCGCCCGACTGGATCCCGCTGAAATCCTTCTTGGAGAGCTTCCCGTACTCGTCGAAGCTGTCAATCTTGAAGTAGACCGAGCCGTCGCTGGCGTAGGTGTGCCCCTTGGCGGCGAGCGCTTCCACCAGCGCCACCATCTCGGGGACGTGCTCCGTGGCCTTGCAGACCACGTCGGGGCGGAGCACCCGCAGCGCCGCCAGGTCCTCGAAGAAGGCGGCGGTGAACTTCTCGGTATATGCGTTCAGCGACATCCCGGCGGCGGCGCTGTCGCGGATGGTCTTGTCGTCGATGTCGGTGACGTTCATGACGTAGCGCACGTCGTAGCCGCGCCAGCGCAGGTAGCGGTTCAGGATGTCCTCGAAGACGAAGGTGCGGAAGTTGCCGATGTGGGCGTAGTTGTAGACCGTGGGGCCGCAGCAGTACATCTTCACCCGCGGCGGGTCGAGGGGCTGGAACTCGTCCAGCCGTCCGGTCAGGGTGTTGTGGAACTTGAGCACGGCGCTCCTCCCGGTCCGAAATTGGCGATCATTATATCAGAAGTAGTGAGGGTGTCTCGCGTGTGGGAGTGAACGGTGAACGGTGAGCAGTGAACAGTAAACAGATAGGAGTTCTCGTACTCGTGCTCGTGCTCGTAATCGCAATTCGTAATCGTGATCGAGGCTCGAGGCTCGAGACTAGAGGCTCGTTCCCGTAACGCGGATTCGGATTTCGTACTCGTAATTCGTGATCGTGATCGTGATCGAGGCTCGAGGCTCGAGACTAGAGGCTCGTTCCCGTAACGCGGACTTCGGATTTCGTACTCGTAATTCGTAATCGTGATCGTGATCGAGGCTCGAGGCTCGAGACTAGAGGCTCGTTCCCGTAACGCGGACTTCGGATTTCGTACAAGTAATTCGTAATCGTGATTGTGATCGTAATCGTGATCGATCAGTTTGAAGGTTGGAAGGCTTACCGTTTCTCGTCTCCCGTCTCCCGTCTCTCGTCTCCCGTCTCTCGTCTCCCGTCTCCCGTCTCCCGATTCACCCATTCACCCATTTACCCATTCACCTATCTCCAAGTTTTCCCTTCCCACCGTTCACCGTTCACTGTTCACTCTTCACCTCATCCAGCCGGTACCGCCGGCTCATGCCCAGCAACCACAGGTTGACCCCGGTGGCCAGGCTGCAGGGATGGAGGTAGCGGAGCTCAAACGTCATCGGCGCGGCGACGCACAGGAACGCTACGTAGGCGATCACCGACAGGGCGAGGGCCGACGGCAGGCCGTACCGCCGCTTCCAGAGGCAGCCGGCGGTCACGAGCGCCGCGACAGCCAGCATCAGGAGCGGGAGATAGAGCCATTTGCACCCGTAGATGTACCGGGGCATGAAGCGGGACACGGCATTGGACTGGAAAACTGTCGCGCGGTAAGTTTCGCGGGCCGCCCGATCGGCGTCGTTCCGGTCGGCATACCGGACGGCATAATGGTTGTCCCGGATGAAGTCGATGAGCTGCTGGCTTTCCGCGTACTGGTGGGCCCAGGGGTATTCGTACCAGTCCGTCTGGGTGAGCAGCTTGCCGGCGAATGCCAGCCGGTGGCTCAGGTAGCCCCGCGGGTGCGCCATGATGGCGCGGAGCCACGGGCCGTCGATCCGGCCGCCCACATTCGTCTGGATCCACACCGCCGCGCGGCCCCAGGCGGAAAAGATGTCCGCGTTGAAGGGATCGGACGCGTACGCCGCCGCCAGTTTCTCCGGCGTGCCTTGCGCCGTCAGGAACTCCCGGGGGAACTCGTCCATGGCCCGGGCCCGGCTCAGGGTGCCGACGAGATCGAAGTACTGGACGTGGGAAGCGGTGTTCGGGGCCGAACGCAGCACGTACCGGTCGAAAGCCCGTCCCGCCAGATTCAGGCCGGCGCCCGCGATCAGGCCCAGCCCGACCGCTCCCATCCAGCCGAGCAACGAGGTCCGCGTCCGCCGGATGAGCAGGCCCGCCAACAGGCCCAGCAGCGGGAACAGGGCGAGGAGCGCGAAGTGACGCAGATTGACCGCGTAGTAAGCCACGGGGACCACCACCACCCACAGCCAGCGGGCGGACCGGAAGCTGCGCAGGTGGAGATAGGCACCCGCCAGCACCAGGATCGACGCGGCCAGGCCCACGTCCTTCCACACATACGGGGCGTAGAGAAACGACGTGGGCAGCAGCGCGACGATGACCAGCGCGACCGGAAATCGATGGGTCACCCGGATCGCCCAGTCCGCGATCAGCGCGAATCCCCCCCAGTACAGCAGGCCGTGGAACAGCAGCATGGCGCCCGCGCCCGCAACCGGCAGCAGGAGGTGCCACCAGAAGGCCATCACCGGCGGGTGCCAGTTGGAAAAGCCGAACATCAGCGCTTCCTGGAACTGCCCGTACGTGTCGGTGATGAATATCCCCGGCCGGAAGACGAGGTAAAACAGTCCGCCGAGCGCCGCCCAGACGCCCAGGCTGGCCAGGCGCAGCGCCCGCACGCGGCCCGGCGCCGGTTCCGACTCGGCCGGCCGAGTGAAATTCTTCGTCTCCACCCAGCGAAACAACCTGAATCTATGCGGCGGTCGAGAAATCGCCATGCGAATCATCCTTGACCAAAACGCTGAGACGACCTGGCGGCCGACCAACCGGCTCACTCCGCGGCAAGGCCGCTGAATCCGCTGGCCAATCGCCTGATCGTCAGCGGATTATAACCGCAAATCATCCGGAAACGCTATCACACGCACACCGAGCGCTTCGAGACCGTCGACATGTCGTTCAGGGGCGTCGCGTAGCTTTTTACCTGCCGTAGCGCCGGCATCTGGGGAAGTGAGCAGTGGAAGGTAAACGGTGAGGAGTGAGGAGATAGGAGTCTCTCGTGCTCGTAACTCGAAATCGTAATCCGTAATCGTGATCGAGGCTCGACACGCGTTCCCGATCCCCTGACTCGGCCGTTGAGTAATTGTTGACAGTTGATGATTGATGGTCGATCCGTCTGCCGTCTCCATTCTGCCGTCTCCCGCCACTCAAGCCCTGAGTCAACCAGCCGCCCTGAGCCGACATTTGTCCTCTCCTCACCATTTACTATCTGCGGTTTACTGTTTACTGTTCACTGCTCACTGTTCACTGCCGAGCCGCCGCCTTTTCCCTTGACGCGCGCCGCGGGCTTCGTGTATAGTGCCGCCCTTCGGGGCGCCCGTAGCTCAGTTGGATAGAGCGTCGGACTACGAATCCGAAGGTCGCAGGTTCGAGCCCTGCCGGGCGCGCCATATTATCAAGCACTTACAAAGCCAATTCCCCTTCCCTGATTTCTCTTGTCACACTCACGTCACAGTGAGATAATGGCGACAGTGGTTTCCGTCGCTTAAAAACCATCCGCTACACGGCGACACACACTGTTTCGGATACTCCTGGTCGCCCTTGTAGATGAGGAGAAATTCACGATGGCCACGATTCGCAAACGCGCCAACGCCGACGGCACCATCACCTACCAAGTGCAGATCCGAAGAAAGGGACTCCCTCCCGAATCGTGTTCTTTCGCCCGACTCACCGACGCCCGCAAATGGGCCGTCTCGGTGGAAGCCGCCATGGTGGAGAGCCGGCATTTCCCCCAGGCTGAATCGTCCCGCCATACGCTGAGCGAGGCCATCGCCCGTTACCGGAAGGAAGTGCTCAGCCAGTGCGCCCCGTCGACGATCCGGTCATCGCTCTCCCGGCTGGAATGGTGGAGCGATCGGCTGGGCGGTTTCACGCTGGATCAGATCACCCCGGCCATGATTGTGGAGTGCCGTGAAGCGCTGATGCACGACGGTCCCGGCGACGAACGGGGCCGACGCCGGGCGCTGCGCGGTGGCGGCATGTCCCCGACGACTGTCCGGTATTACCTGGTCATACTCACCCACCTGTTCAACCTGGCCGTCCGGGAATGGGGCTGGCTGAAGGAGTCGCCCATACGGAAGGTGACCAAGCCGGCGGCGAATCCTGGCAGAATTCGCTACCTGACCAATGAGGAGCTGACGACCTTTTTAGACGCCTGCCGGGAAAGCGAGTGTGGATATCTGTTGCCTGCCGTGTTGCTGGCCCTCACGACCGGGATGCGGCACGGTGAACAGTTTGGCCTGACCTGGAGCCAGGTCGACCTCAAGCGGGGCTGGATCACTCTGGGATTGACGAAGAACAAGAAGCGGCGAGGTGTCCCGCTGGTGGGCCCGGCACTGGAAGCGATCCGGAAGCTGGAAAAAGTGCGCCGAGTCGATATTGATTATCTGTTTCCCTCTCGCGATGGGAAAAAGCCATACGATATCCGTCGGCCTTTTCAGAAGGCGCTGCGTGACGCCAACATCAAGGACTTTAGCTGGCATGACCTGCGGCACTGCGCGGCCAGCTACCTGGCCATGAGTGGTGTTCCACTGAAAGTGATCGGCCAGCTCCTGGGCCACCGCACCAGCGCCATGACCGACCGCTACTCCCACCTGGCCGACCAGGTGGTCACCGATGCCGTGTCGAAGGTGATGACGAAGCTGTTCCGCTGAATGGGCTATTGCCCGATTGACTCATAGAATTTCGAGACAACCTGAAAGGCGGTTTCGATCTGGGAGGAGATCCCGCACTCCCTCGCCAACGCGGCGAATGTTCTCGCCCATGCGGTGGGTGGTGGATCCAGCCTGCCTGGTTGGGCGTGAGTATTTCGCCTGGTGAATGTTTTTTCGAGACATTCCTCGGTGTACGCGATATCCAGTCCAGCTTCTACCAGGAGATACAGGTCGATCATATCCCGCACACGCGAGTTGACCTTGCCTTCGCGCGGTAGGGTGTAAGCGTGTATTTTTTCGGCGAATTGTTGTTCCCCCGAAATCATCCGAACCCGGCATCGAGGAATCCCGGCAAACTGGAGCCAATCGACTCCTTCAGCCTCAATGACTGGTTCTACAATAACGTCGCCGGCCGCCACGTCGAGGTGAAACCGCGCGAAAATCCGGCCAGCCAGCCGGGCTTCCACCGGGAACCGGGCGCCACCGTAGGGCGCCGCCTCAAGATCCATGACCGGGGCGCCAATGAGGAAATTGAAATGATCCGGCACCTCGCTGGTTGTGGCGGCTTGGAGCTGCCGGCGGATGGAGTCGTTCAGTGCCTCGGGCGAAGGCGCGTCGATGACGTGGGTGAGAGTCAAATCGATGTCCCGGGTGGTCCGGGCGGCAGCGATCCGCAGCTCCATGGCGTACCCGCCCTTGAGGATCCAGGGTGATCCCGGAGATTGAAACAACCGGCTGAGCAACCGGTCGAACGCGACCTTCCGACGCAATCGCTGGACATCCACGGCCTGATCGCGCGCCATCCGATTGAGCCGATCCTCCAGCGCCTGGCGGAACGCAGCGGGAGTCTCGTAACGATTCAAGTCCATCAATGTGTGTTACTCCTTCAGCAGGCTCTTGAGAGATTCTCGGAGAGCGGAATGCTCGATTTCGGGGGATGTGATCAGGCCACGGGCAAGGCCTTCTCGTAGGGCTGCGGTGAGCCGGTCCAGAGACTCGGTCCCGCTCTGCAGCAGGTCCGCGATGGCCCGCAGCGGCCGGGTCACCCGGTAACCCGACCGCTGTTCGGTCTCCGGCTCGCCGAGCTCTCCCTTGTGGAGAATGAGGACAGCCGGTAGCGCCGATGACCGCCGGAAGGATTTCGGAACGGTCATGTGCAGCCGGAGGGGCATCACGTCGGATAGCTCGTACAGGCTCAGGGCGGTCTGGTGCGAATAGACGCCCTGGGGGTTGCCGTCACGGCCGCAGGACCATAGCGACCACAGAACGTACTGGCCCTCTTCCGTGACCGGGAACCGGGCCAGCCGATAGATCCCGCGCGCTTCCCGGATCCAGGTGCCCCGGGCGACGTGGTAATGATGGGTTTCGTATGAGTAGCCGGCCTCCCGGGCCTGGCGGGTAGTGAAATACCCTTGCTGGGTCTCCGCAATCGAGAATAGTTTGTTTTCCGCGTCATTCATGGGATCCTGCACAATACTTAAAATTATTTTAAGTATTGTGCATTTTACGGGAAAAATCAAGATGCTTCTCGTTCTGGGGGCTCCAGCTATGGAATTTTTGCTCCCAAAGCTCCCAAGAGAGGGCTTTATTCCTTTTACTTCAGTGAATTGCCGTTGTCAGCATGGCCTTTTCAAGCTGACAATCGGCTGACAATCATGCTCCCAAAGCGAGGCGGCGCCCACCCGCTCCGGCGAGGGGAGGATGGATTTTGTCAGCATGAGCGGCGGTTTTGGGAGCACGTTGTCAGCTTCGTTTTGCCATGCTGACAACGATAAATCGTTGATATTATTTGGATAAGTGCCCCCTTTGTCAGCTTTGTCAGCCGGGATGTTCAGTAGACCGGGCCGCAGAAACAACACTGGCCGGTTTCTCCCCTCGAGAGTCCGGCGCACGGTGAGCGTCCGCTTGTTGGCCTCGCAGGCGACCAGGGCGCCGCGCTCCCGCAGCCGCCGCCACAGGGTGGTCGGCGAGATGTGGATGCCCTCGC
>Ga0209606_1000083_pt1 | contig 156455 bp, 155 predicted proteins | sample AD_UKC057_MetaG_FD_184412 | JGI IMG/M metagenome (GOLD analysis project Ga0209606, IMG submission 184412) | Active sludge microbial communities of municipal wastewater-treating anaerobic digesters from USA - AD_UKC057_MetaG (SPAdes) (version 2) | ecosystem: Engineered > Bioreactor > Anaerobic... | reverse complement strand
AGGGTTGTTGGGGTGGATACGGATCCCTCTGACCAAGGCTGGGGTAAAGGCAGAGGACAGAAGAACAGGGCTGGGAGCTTGTGATAGGGTTTGGGCAAAGGCTGGGTTGGGCAGAAAAGATCCCTGCCCAAGGGCAAAAGCCAAGCCAAGGCTAATGATCCTAAAAAAAGAATAAAGCTTTCTGCGGAATAAATAAAACATATATTTATATTAATTAGTGAAGTTAGTGGAAAGTATAGCATGTGCTATGCTATTTTGCCCGAAAACCCTTGCCCCTGTTAGAAGTGGCGTATCACATATGATACTGCTAACGGGACTTGCCAATTTAGAAATTTACGGTTATAATCGAGAAACTTTTGAAATCATAAAAGAATATGGGGACTTGCCCCGCTAGAGACGCGAGAGCGCTATGCACTATGTTACGTTTTAGAAAGCAAAAAGGATGGTTTTTGGTACACGGGTTGCACGCATCACTTACGGAAGCGTTTTAGCGAGCATAATGAAGAAAAGGTTGTTTCGACAAAAGGACAAGGGCCTTTCGAATTAACATATTAGAGGCATCGCTTAATGAAAAGGATGCCTTTCAACGTGAACAATATTTAAAATCTGGAATGGGCAAGCGGTATCTAAAAAATCTTTAAAACGCTTCCTGTCTCTAACGGGGTGAACATGCTAAGGATCTTAAGAAAAAAAGGTATCGCAAAGAAAATACTCTGGGTATTGGCGATCATGATCACCATTTCCTTCGTATTCTGGGGTGTAGCTTCTTATTTAACCCGTGAACAAGGCCCAACCAGTTTTGCTGGGAAGATCTTCGGACGCAGCGTTTCTTTTCGTGAATTCCAAAATAGTCTTCAGCACGTCCAAAATCAAGCTATCTTACGCTATGGCGAGAACTTCGCAAAGATCCGTAATTATCTTAACCTCCATTCCGAGGCGTGGGATCGCCTTATCCTCACCCACGAAGGAAAAAAGCGCCGTATCAGGGTTTCTAATGACGAAGTAATAAAAACAGTAAAAAGATTTCCCTTTTTCCAGCGCAACGGCAAGTTTGACAAGCAGTTGTACGCGCAAGTCGTTCAATACGCCTTTCAATGCAGCCCCAGCGATTTTGAGGAAGGCATCCGCGAGTCTTTGATCTTTGAGAAGATATACAAACAAGAAACCTTGAGCATTGATGTGACCGATGAAGATGTTCGCAAGGAATACGAAGCAGAAAACGCGAAAGCGCAAGCTGCCTATATTCTTTTTCCCGTTATGCAATACGTCAAAGAGGTGATTATTCCAGATGAAGCTGTCAGCGCCTATTATCATAACAATCAGAACTTATTTTATCTTCCTCCGGGAATCAACATTGAGTTCATCGCGCTAGAGTATCCTCAAGATCCAACGGAAGAATCCAAAGACGCGATCGACCAGGCAGCGAGCCAGATCGCGCAAGACTTTACAAAAGGTCAGCCCGATCTCAAACAAATAGGTCAAAAATATAATCTTACTATTAAAGAAAGTGGTTTTTTCAGCGCTGAGGAGCCTAAGTTTGACCTAGGATGGCCTTTGGAGATCTTTCAAAAAGCCCTCGAGCTTAGAAAAGATGAATTAGCAGGCCCCATTGCCACAACGAAAGGATTTTATCTTTTAAAGTTAAAAGAAAGGCGGGACGCTCGCCTACTCAGCCTTGAAGAAGCAAAAGATAAAGCACAAGAACTACTCACATTGCAAGAAGCTAAAAAGATCGCCCGGCAGAGATCCCAAGAAGCCCTTTCTAAGATCAAGTCTGCTTTGCAAGCAACGCCCAAGGAAAAATTTGAAACTATTGCTAAAAAGCTCGATCTGAAGCCCGAAAAGACATCCGAATTTACCCGCTCTCAATATTTGCAAGGCGTTGGACCATCAGGGCCTTTCCAACAAGCAGCCTTCACCCTGACAATGGAAAATCCACTGAGCGAAGTTGTGGAAATGAGCAATGATTTTGCGATCATTTATCTCGAGAATTTTATCCCCGCGGACCAAGAAAAATTCGCCAAAGACAAGGATTTCCTGAAAGAACGCCTTCTGGCGCAACGCAAGGACCAGGCCTTCAATGCGTTCCTTGCAAAATTACGTCAAAAAGCGAACCTGGTAGACAACATCAAAAAACTACAGGAAGCCCAACAAACGCAATAAAAGTAGTTATTGCGCGAGAAGTGTCCGGTAATCCTGAGGCAAGACATGCTTCATGGAATGGATAAGGCCGTTTCCGGTGATGAGGACAAAAGTAGGAACACCAACAATCGAATACCGTTCTGCGACAGAAGAATCTTCATCAAGGAACACGTCAAGGCCGATGCCGTGTTGCTTCATATAGCTAGCGACCTTTGCTTTTTCTTCTCCTGTATTCACTAAAATGATCTTAACGCCCTGGCCCTGGATCTCCTGCTGGCGCATGTTTAGATCCTGCAAAGCTGTTCGACAATGAGGGCACCATGTCGCCCAAAAAAACATAATGGCCGGCTGAGCGCCTTGAAAAGAACTCATGGAAACAGCTGCTTGTGTCAGTGTCGGCAGGGTAAAATCAGGAGCCTGCTGGCCTTCCAAAGGGTTGCCAAAAAGAAAAAGCTGAGCCCGCCCTCTAGCAAGTCCAGCAACAAACAACAAAATAATAACGATCAAAACCACACGACCTAATGTCTTCATTCCCTTATTCTCCTTTTGGGCTGCAAGAATCTTGAAGCCAAGCCAAATATTCTTTATTTCCTGCTACGATCGGTAAAGCAATGATCTCAGGAACTTGATAACCATGCAAGGCCTTGACGCACTGCGCGAGCTTTTGAAAGCGTGCCTTTGTGCTCTTAATGATCAAGAGGCTCTCCTGCGCTGAATCAATCTTACCCTGCCACCAAAAAAGCGACTGAACACCTGGTAAAATATTGACACATGCCGCAAGTTTTTTAGTAAGAAGCCCTCGGGCGATCTTTTTTGCTTGGGCGGTATTTTTAGTTGTCACGAAAACGACAATTTCCATTGATAACCTCACATTGGGCGTATTGTATCTTAAAAAACATCCCTGGCAAACTATTTTTCGTCTTTTAGCATCATCACGGAAAGCATGCGCGTAGATTGTTCTGCGTCCCTTCGATACGACGCATACCCAGGCTGGCAAAAGGTGCATTTCCGGCGATCAACGATACCGCTTGGCCTGACACCCAACGCGATAAGTTGACGCTTATTAGCAGCCACCAGGTCAAAGAACAAACGACCGTTGCGGTGGCTTACCTCTTGCGGAAAATAACGAAGGAATTCTTTGCCGACTTCATAGCAGCAAGACCTCAAGGCTGGGCCAAAAACAACTTTAAGATCTTTCGCGCGAGTACCGAACTTTTCTCGCATCAGTTGAAGCGTAGCTTCCGCGATCCTTTTGCGTGTGGAGCGCCATCCAGCATGAACAACAGCGATCACATGATGACGCGTGTCGCAAAAAAAGATCGGCAAACAGTCTGCGGTACGGACGGCGATAGGCACACCAACCTCTTGTGTCACAACGGCATCCGCCTGAGGTATCTTTGTTTGGGCCTGATAGGATCTTCGCGTGGCCAGAACAACACGCCGTCCATGAACTTGCTGGATATTAAAAACCTTCTCCAGCGATAACTGCGTGTGGCGTTCTAGGTATTTCCTTTGACGAGGCGAGAATTGCGGTGCGCTTTTACTCAAAGCAAAATCCATCATCGCATCGGTTGTTGCAGCGATAATGTTGGATGAAAAAACCTTCTTAAAGAGAATAAAATGTTTGATAGTTTAAACTTTTATAAATTCTTTTGCTCAGTTTTATGAGGGAATATCAATGACTTTGTCTTCTTCTAAAGCGACAAGTTTTCCTTCTTTGTGGCCTTCGATCTTTTTGATCTGGGCATCAAGTCTTTTAAAATTCTTATCATGAAGGTCCTCGTAAGTAGCCCCCGCCTTTCGTATCACATCGCCTAATCCCTGAAAACGTTCTTTAAACTGGTTGTACTCCTTGGCAAAGACATTGATCGTTTCAATGATCTTCTTGATCGAATTCTCATAATAAAAGTTTTCAAATGCCTGGCGGATCACGCGCAGCATCGCGTATAAGGTAAATGGCGAGCAGAGAACAACCTTTTGCTTCAGGGATTCATCCATTAGGCTTGGAAAATTTTCTTGAATAAAACCATACACTTGTTCGTTAGGAATAAAAACTAAGACGAAATCAAGCGTCCCTTGAGACGGGTCGATATACGACCGTCCCTGAATTTCCTTGATGCGGGCTTTGACGTTGTTGATAAAATCTTTCTTGTAATTTTCTTTTTGCAAGGGATTTTCCGCGTTGACCATGTTCAAATAATTATCCAACGGAAATTTGACATCCATATGGATCTTGTGCTTATCAGGTAAGAAAAAAGTGAAGTCCGGCTGGGTGCTGACAGACGCTAAACGTGTTTGCTTGGCATAGTTGACCCCTTCCTTGAGCCCGCAAAGCTGGACAATATCCTCGGCCATGCGCTCACCCCATTCGCCGCGTTTTTTCACATTGCCAAGCACATTGGTCAAATGCGCGGTCGTTTCCTGCAAACGGCTTGTGGCCTGCGACGCATTCTTGAGTTCATTTTCTAAGTTGCCATATTTTTTATCACGGTCTTTTTCAAGCTCATGCACAAGTTTAGAATAACGCTCAAGCTCATCTTTTAAGGTCTTCACCGACTGGTCAACTGCTTGGCGCTGGCGCTCGAATTCACCAACCGTCTTTTCTTGCAGGTCGCTACGTGAAACGTCAAATTCTCGACGAACTTCACGCCGTACCGCTTCTTTCAGGGAAAAAACCGCTAACGCCAAAAAAAGTAGCATTGCCAAAACAGCAACGATCAAAAACCACACAGGGATCATGGATTATCCTTCATCCTCTTTAATTGTGACTTCTTGATTTTCTTTAACCGTCTTTAAAACCTTCCAATCTCCTTCGATCCTACCAACAATGTTGACCACACTCGCCGGACGTATCTCGCCGGGCTTGCTGACAGGCGTGGGACCAAAAAAGATGCAAAAACATTGGCCTTCCGGCCAATATCCCAGATCACCGATCTCAGCTGTTTCTGTCGCGAAATCTTTCTCGACCTTTTCCGTGACAGGGATCTGAAAATAGATCTCTTCTCCCCACAGGCTTACAAAAGATTTGATTGGAAGAGCGTCCCAGATCTCTCCGGCCGTTTGCGAGCCGTTAAACTTGGCCCGCATCTTCAGGTCACCCATTTGAATAATAATATTTTTCATTTTTTATATACTACCGTTTAACGCATCGTTTTGCAAAGAATTTTATATAGCTCTATGGATCGATCTTTCGCCGAACTTATCCTTAATGAGGTCCACGGCCCTATGCACGCGCTCTCTCTTCTCTTGGTCCGCGCGCTCAAAAAGGCTCTCTTGGACATAAGCGCTTTGAAATCCTGACACTCGCACACCCAGCAATCGTACTTGCGTTCCTGTCACATACAACCTATCGAATAATGTCCGCGCATGAGAAAAAATATCATCAACAAAATTTGTCATCTGGGGCAAGGTCACAGAGCGAGTATATGTCTTAAACCCTTTCAACCGCACCTTAAGCGTGATCGTACGGCCTTGCAATCCGTCCAACCGAAGGCGGCGCGAAACTTTTTCGCTTAAGATCAACAAAATCTGATAAAGCATTTTCTTGTCATCAGAATCTTTTTCAAACGTATGTTCATGACTGACGGATTTTACTTCTTGAGATTGCTCCACGCCTCGTGGGTCGATGCCATGCGCAAGCGCGTAAAGACGCGGGCCATTGTCACCAAACGCCTGACGAAGACTGTCCTCGCTCAGCTTCGCCATATCACCTATCTTGACAATATTCATTCGCGTCAATACTTCTCTGGTCTTAGGCCCTACTCCCCAAAGCTTTCCAACATCCAAAGGCCATAAAAAATCCAAAAGCTTTTCTTTTGTGATCTCCAAAAGGCCATCTGGTTTGCAATGATCCGACGCGATCTTGGCGACCATTTTTACGGGCGCGACCCCGACAGAGGCTGTCAGACAAAGCTCGTCGTAAATACGCCGCTTGATCTTTCGAGCAGCTTCTATGGACGGGCCATGAAGGGCTTCGGTCCCGCTTAGGTCCAAAAAAGCTTCATCAATGCTGATCGGTTCAACATCAGGAGTGAATTCATAAAGAATGGAAAAGATCTGAGTAGAAACGTCGCTGTAGCGCTGCATGCGTACGGGGAGGAAAACAGCTCTGGGACAACGCGCGTAAGCTTGTGAGATCGGCATAGCGGAATGGATGCCGAATTTTCGCGCCTCGTATGAGCACGTGGAAACAACACCTCGGCCCTTTCCTCTTTTAGGATCAGCGCCGATCACCACTGGCTTGCCGCGAAGCTGCGGATTATCGCGTTGCTCAATGGCGGCAAAGAACGCGTCCATATCGACATGCGCGATAACCCGGTCAGCCATAGAACGATTATTTCTTTTTATCTTCCAGGATCTTTAAGAGTCTATCAAAACGCTTTAAGAACATAAAAGGAACAACTAAAACCCATATTGCAAGGATGGTCTTTAACGTCATCATTGTTACGAACCAATCCCCTCCTCCGCAAGCTCCCATCATCGGACACTTCATACTCACCTCCTTGAATGTTGATTAATTCTGCTTAAAGGACATTTTAAGCATAAGGGCTTCACTCGGCAATATTGCTTCGCAAGCTGAACGATCAACGCGTGATATTCATTGTATATTTTACCACTTTGCGGTAAGTTCTTGTGGAAAATTTCTTGCGCGTCACGATATGAAATATCGCACGAAAATATCTTGTGACGGCTAAAAACTCGCTTTGTGTAGGCATCAATGACAAAGATCGGTTTATTCAAGGCGTACAAAAGGATCGAATCCGCAGTCTCCTCGCCGACACCGCTCACGGATAATAATTGCTCTCTGAGGACGCGCACAGACCGTGCTCGCATCTTTGCCAAGCTTCCCTGATATCTCCCAATGAAAAATGCAACAAAATTCTTTATACGTTTTGCCTTCACATTAAAATATCCAGCAGGCCGAATGTGCTTGGCGAGCTCTTGCAAACTTATAGCGTTCAGCTTCCGCGGCGTCAAAAGTTTTCTATCCTTAAGCCGAGCGATCGCCTTTTCAACGTTCTTCCAGTTTGTATTTTGCACCAAAATGGCGCCGACCATGACCTCAAAAGGTGTTTGGGCGGGCCACCAGTGCTGAGGGCCAAAGATGGAAAAAAGCGTGTGGTAGATACGACGCGTTAGGGCTTTTTGGGCTCTGGGGCCGAAGGCGGTTGGTACTCCCATTGGACGACTTTTCCTTGCGCATCAAAATAGATATAAATTTTATCGCTCTTCCAAAAGTCTTCGGCATAACGATAAAGCCAGCGTTCTGCATGTTCATCAGGATCAATATAACGTTTGACAAAAATGGGCTCGCCGAAATGCTCCAAGAAGTCTTCCTTGGTCCTGTACGCATCAATGGTCTGATCTCGCATGGCTGCCAAGAGCACGTCAAATCTTTTGTTAATAGAGCGAATGCTGCAAACCTGCTCTTTTTTATTCGAGGCAGCGTCTTGAAGGCGTATGATCTCTGTCACATGCCTAGCATTACAGCCTGCAAGAAGGACAGCGGTAAAAAAGAATGAAACAATATATCGCATATCTTCTTTCATAATACTTTAGAGCCAGCGAAAATGGACAAATACTCGCCCGAAGTTCTTATCGTCTTTCTCGATCCTATGATAAATGCCTTTGTACCTTTTTTCTAAAAACCTTAAAACATGTTTTTTAAGCTGTCCTGAGCCTTTACCAGGGATGATCTCAACACAGCGTGCTTTTTTCTCAACAGCTTCTTGCATCACAGAGGTCAGAGCCTGTTCGATCGCGCGATCATTGCTAAAAATATCATGAAGGTCAAGCTTAAGATTGCCCACTACCTTTGATCTCTCTATTTTCTTCCCTGAGACGGTCGATATCCGTCTCTATTTGACGAATACGGTGCTGAATAAATTTTAACCGCTGGCCATACTCTTTAAGGGTGCCAGGATCACGTGCGGCTGTCCCGGAAGAAAGCACGCGGGCCTTGATATAACTTTCTGTTTCAAGTTCTTTTTTTTCCTTATCTAACTTCGTGATCGCGGATTTGTTGGCGGCCACTTTCTCCAAAGCTTCTTTGTGTTGATCATGAAGCTTCTGGATGCCAGGGCTTAAAGGCTCACTTGTCTGCTCAGCCTTTTTTTCTTTTTTTACCTTTTCTTTTTCAAGACGTTCCTGCTGGCTCTTTTCTTGATCTTTTTCTCGACGCTTCTCAAGATAATAATTAAGGTCCCCATAAAAATGCGTGAGATGTCCGCTGTCCACTTCAACAATATGATTCGCGATCTCCCGAACAAAGAACAGGTCGTGGCTGATAAAACATAACGTGCCTTCATATTTTTTAAACGCGTTAGTAAGCGCCTCCACTCCGTCAATGTCCAAATGGGTCGTCGGCTCATCCAATAAAATAAAATTTGGCGGATTAATAAGAAGCTTGGCCAAGATCACGCGGCTCTTCTCTCCTCCAGACAGAACAGAAACCTTCTTGAAAACATCATCATCCCGGAAATTAAAAAGGCCTAGCAGGCTGCGCGCTTCCTGAGCGCGCACGCCCGCCTTCGATGAGCACACTTCTTCCAAGGCTGTTTTTTCCGGATGAAGAACATCCAATCGTGTCTGGGAAAAATATCCTAATTCCACATTGTGTCCCAATCGCCGCGCTCCTGAGCTCATATCAATGACACCTGCCAGGATCTTTAACAACGTTGACTTGCCTGCGCCGTTCTCTCCGACCAAACACACGCGCTGACCGCGCGTGATCTCAAAGTTGATATTACGATAGACTTCCAACTCGCCGTAGGACTTGAACATGTTGTCCAAGGTCAAGACATGATGACCACTACGCTGTGTTTGCTCGAATTCAAAATCCTTAATACTACGCCGATAATCTTTAAGCTCGATCGTTTCCATGCGCTCGATCATCTTGCGTTTGTTACGTACGGCTGCCGCGCGATTTGGCTGTGCGTGGAACCTCTCGCAAAAACGTTCCAGCTGCTCTCTTTTCTTTTCAATGATCTTCTGTCGTTTTTCCAGAGAACCCTGCTCAACAGCCTTCTGCTCCTCGTATTCGCTGTAATTTCCTTTGACCTTGACCATGCGAGAATTTTCCAAAAGGATCGTATAGTTCGTTACGGCATCCAGGAAAACCTTGTCATGAGAAATGATGATAAACGTCCCTGGGTAGCTTGCGAGAAAATCCTTCAGCCATAGCGTTGCGCTAAGGTCAAGATAATTAGTGGGCTCATCCAGCAGCAAAAGATCATACTGATATGTCAACAGCTTGGCTAATAGTGTGCGCATCTGCCAGCCGCCGCTCAAGTGGTTAATAGGACGATAAATATCCCTCTCGCGAAACCCCAGGCCAGAAAGGATCTTTTCTGCCCGATGCTCCAGCTCGTAGATCCCTAAATGCTCAAGCTCTGCTAAGACATCGCCATAGCGATCTGAATCCGCCTTGTTCTCGTCCTCAAGCTTATGCTTTTCGTCTTTTAACGCCTTAATGCGGTCATCGCCAGATGTCAGCTCATCAATGACAGTACGATCGGAGTGAAACGCGCTCTCCTGCGGAAGATAGCCGATATTGATCCCTTTTTGGATCTGAACCTCGCCGCCGGTCGACTGCATCTCTCCGCGGATGATCGAAAAGAGGGTCGTTTTGCCGGAACCATTGGGTCCTGTAAGCCCGATCTTTTCATTGCGGTAAATACTCAAAGAGACGCCTTCAAAAAGCGTTCGATTTGTAAAATTCTTAGCAAGATTGTTAATGGTGATCATAGCTGTTTTAAAATATTGATTTCCACCGGCGTCAAATGCCGCCATGCGCCAAGTGGCAGGTCCCCGAGTTTTAAAGGTCCTTGTTGCTCACGTTTTAAAAAAGTAACTTCATAGCCGAATTTCTCGAACATCCGGCGGATCTGGCGCTTACGCCCCTCATGAATGCTGATGCGCAGCTCTGTCGCACCCTGTTGCGTTCTTAAATGAAAGATCTTGCACGGCGAGGTCTTGGCTTCGTCCAAGACAACTCCTTTTTCTAAGCGCGCCTTGTGATCATCAGAAAGAAATTTGTTCAGGCGCGCGAAATAGACTTTATCGATGTTAAAGCTCGGATGCGTTAATTTATAAGCGACCGCACCGTCGTTGGTCAGCAGCAACAAACCTTCCGTATTCTTATCCAGACGGCCAGCAGGATTAAGCGTCTTAAACTGCCCCGGCACCAGATCTAAAACTGTCTTTTCCGCGAAAGGATCCTCAGTCGTTGTCGTGTATCCTTGCGGCTTATTGAGCATTACATACGCGTATTGCGCGACCGCAACTTTTTTCCCCTGGCAGAGAACAGTATCTTTGGCAGGGTCGATCGGGATGGACGGCTCGGTCACAACAACGCCATTGACCATCACATAGCCCTCTTTAACCAGGTCCATAGCCTTGCGCCGCGAACAGATCCCGCTGTGCGATAAAAAAACTTGAAGCCGTAGCTTATTTTTTTCGTTGTCGGATGGTTTCATAAAGAACGATCGCAGCGGAAACAGAAACGTTCAAAGAATCTACCTTGCCCTTCATGGGTATCGCGATAGGGGTATTGCAATGTTCGACCCAAAATTCCCCAAGGCCCTGGTCCTCGCTTCCCATCACAACCGCCAAAGGAACATTAAGATCGGCTTCTGTATAAACTTTTTCTGCCTGAGGAACTGTCGCGCAGATAACAACACCTTTGGACTTAAGGAATTTGAAAGCCTCAGGAGCCTCAATCTCCACGACCGCAACGGTAAAGATCGCGCCTAAACTCGATCGAATAACGTTTGGATTATAGATATCTGTGGCCGGATCGCACACTAAGACCGCGTCCACGCCCGCGGCATCCGCTGTGCGCAGGATCGCGCCCAGATTCCCAGGTTTCTCAACATGTTCTAAGATCATAAAAAGAGGTTTGTCAGAGCAACGGATATCAGCCAATTGCTTACGCGGTTGCGCGCATACAGCCAAGGCTCCCTCCTGACGGTGGCCAAACGAGATCTTTTCAAAGATAAAATCCTTGAGCAAAAAAACCTCTTTGGCTTCTTTGGTCGCGAATTCCACGAATTCCCGATGATCCGCTTGGTCGATAAATGATCGTGCTAAATAGACCTGCTGAAAAAAGATCCCGGCCTGCCGCGCCAAACGCATTTCTCTCACGCCTTCCACGATCATCAGCCCTGAATCATCGCGCGCCTTCTTTTCGCGCAACTCCATGACAGCTTTCACCTGCAGATTCTTCGCGCTCGTGATCTCTTTTATGCTTGGCATGAGGAAAGCGCCTTGATCGCTTTGGTGTTGGGAGTAAAATATTTTGTTTTCCAAGACTCAATAATATCTTTTTTGTGGCGCGGCCAAAGATCAGCGTAAGTATCCCAGCCTGTTTTGGGCCCCTGACGATTCACCCAAGGGCTATTGGGATAATAACTGAAAAGTCCGTCAGGAAACATGGTGTGCTTCACGGCCTTATAGGTCCAATACGTCCAATGAAAATCGTGCGCGTCAAAACAAGAAAGAACATCCTTTAGATAATCGATCTCATGATGAACGTTATCACGGTCATTAACACCAAACTCCCCGACAAAAACCGGCGCGCCATATTTTTTAGCGGCCCTCGCGTAGGAAGCAGCCATGCGACCCAGCATCGCGCGGTCCCACTTGACCCCTTGATAGCGTAATGGATAACGCAGTGATGGGACAAAATTAAATGAAAAATCGATCGGATGATAAAAATGGATGCTGAGCGCTAAATTATGATCGTGAAATCTTTCTAAACACTTGAGATCCGTTGCCCATTTATTCCCTTCGACGAAAAGAACATGGTTCTTATCGGCTGAACGGATCGCCTGGATGATCATGCGATAAAGATCGTTGAGCTTCTTTTCATCAGTAATGACAGCCTCGTTTAAAAGATCATATCCAGCCACGGTTGATTCATCACGATAACGATCAGCTAAAAATTCCCAAAGCGCCGCGGTCCTTTTCTGGAAATTTTTATTGCTCCAGAGCTCGGCTTTTCCTAAGCTGTCTGAGTGCCAATCATGGTTCTGGCATCCCGCCGCCCCATGCAAGTCCAAAATAATATAAAGGCTATATTTCTTTGCCCATCGGATCGCTTGATCAAGATACGCGACACCTTTGGCGCTATAGCGATAAGACTCTGTCTCGATGAGCCCATGATGGAATGGCAAGCGGATGCAATTCAGCTTCATTTGGGCAACACGCTTGAAATCTTCTTCTTGAATAAATGTACCATAGAACGCGCGCTCAAAATCCTGCAAAGCCTTTTCGCCAAGGCGCGCGGCAAATTCTTTCTTGAATTTCCGAACACCGATATTAGGCGCCTGCAAAAAATAGCCTTCCATCATTAGCCATCCGCCAAGATTCACGCCTCGCAAGAATATCTCACGGCCCCTAGCATCAACGATCTTTGTTCTTTGCGTCCTTAAAAAAGAATGCTTCATGGTAAAAGTCCCTGAACGTTAAGAAATTTCTTGATACCTTCACTGTAGACATCCTTAGAGTCCACGTATCCTTGATTATGGTCACCTTGGATCGCTAAGAATTCTTTTGGCTCAGCAGCTGCGTCAAAAAGTTTTTTACCCAAGGTAAAAGGAACAATATCGTCGTTCTGGCTATGAATAAAAAGCTTAGGCGCTTTGATATCCCGCGAATAAGAAGCCGCATCCATTCTTGTTCTCAGCAAAAAGGCAGGGATGAAAGGATAATACAGCTTAGCAATATCAGCAACCGAAGAAAAGCTAGAATCGACGATCAACGCAGCGAAAGGACGCTTGCGCGCAAGCTCCAAGGCAACCACACCACCTAAAGATTCCCCGTAGCCAATGATCTTATCTTTGTGAATGTCAAGTCGTCCAGACAGATAATCGAAAGCGGCTATCGCATCTTGATACACCCCCTGCTCACTAGGGCGTCCCTGACTTTTTCCGTATCCACGATAATCAATAATGAAAACGTTCAATCCCATGTCTCGAAACAATAAGATCTTATCCAAGCGATGACAAACATTGCCACCGTTGCCGTGGAAGAAAAGCAGTGTTGCTTGAGCTGAAGGATAACGAAAGAACCAACCGTTAAGCGTCAGCCCATCTTCTGTTTGAAAGAAAACTTCAGAGAAAAGATAGCGCTTGGCATCAGGCAAGAACTCTATTTCCTTCTGGGGAAAAAAAACGCTTTTAGACTCAAGATACCGAACAAAGACAAGAAAGGCGATCAGCGCGACAACGATCACGATAAAGAACTTGATCATGACCGCCCTCGCTTAGGCCCCTTTTGGTCAATGAGCTCGTGCATCATTTGCACGGCGCGCAAGACCGTATCGATCGCGCAAGGCTTTGTGATGTAATGGTCCGCTTGATACGCGAAACCCTTCTGGACATCTTCTAGCTCTCCCAGAGAAGAAACGATCACCACAGGCTGCCAGCGATCCGGCAGAGGATTTTCCCGAAGCTTCTTTAAGATCGTCATCCCATGCATTCCAGGCATGATCAAATCCAATAAAATAATGTCCGGATCTTCTTTCTTGATCTTTTCCCAGGCCTGTTGTCCATCGATCGCTTGAACAACCGCGTATCCGCGCATCGCGACGGCCTTGGCCATGATCTCCAAGACCTCCGGCTCATCATCAGCGACCAACACTTTTAATGCCATGCATCCTCTTTCTCTTAAAATAAAACCAGCAGGCAGCCTGCCGCCGCCTGCTGCTTAAAAGACCTCTTCTTACTTTCGCGCCGAAGAATAATTGTCTAAATTATAATTGATCTCATTCGACGGCTTAGCGATCTTATCCAGCGAGACGCCGGCTTTCGCGAAAAACTTTTGGGCGACCGTATCATGATAATCTGAAAAAACAACGACGCGTTTAACACCCGCCGCGATCAGGGCCTTAGCACAGGTCGTACAGGGCATATTCGTCACATACGCCGTTGATCCATCGGTCGGGTGTCCGTTCTTCGCTGCTTGCGTGAGGGCGTTCATTTCCGCGTGATTGGTACGGATGCAGTGGTTCTCAACGACCCAACAACCCACATCTTCGCAATGATCATCACCAGGGATCGACCCGTTATAGCCGGTAGCGATCACTTGTTTGTCCTTGACCAGAACGCATCCGCAATGCATGCGTGGACAAGTCGCTCGTTCAGAAGCGAGCATCGCTAACTTTAAAAAATATTCATCCCAAGAAGGTCGTTTGCTCATGCCGTGTCCTTTTAAATATTAATATGAGTATTTCTATATTGTTATCATATTATCAAACAATAAAAAGTTTGCAAGACCTGAATCAAAGGCTGATCTACGATTAAGAATAAGCGCTACATTCAACGATGCGCGAAAGACCTTCCCGAAGGACATCTTCCGGTGTCAAAAGGCTCACAACAAGATGCGCGCCTTGGATAAGATCAAAAAAATACCCTGGATGCGCAAAGACATGATGCTCACGCAGCAGCTGTTCGACAAAGCGCTCTTCGCTAAGACCTTCTGGAAGCTGTATGATGGCGTACCAGCCGCCTTCAGCAGATAAAACCTTAAATGGTGTCTTAGCGCACAGGCCCTGAAGCAGTTTTTGATTTTTTTGGATGCGCGCCTGGATAAGACGCTGGATCTTATCCTTAAGCTTAAGCCATGATGGTAAAGCGTTCTGCGCGGGGGTATTCACCGAAAGATAGGTGTCCGCGATGATCTCCAGGCGCTCAAGCGCTCGCGCGATTTTATCCTCTGGCCCATTAACGATGATCCATGATAATTTCATCTGGGGCAGTCCTAAGCTTTTCGACAAGCCGCCCAGAACGAATGTCAAAGCCTCGGTGTTTCCTGATAATGTCCGCACCCCATCCTTGTGCATATCAAGCACATAATCAGAAAACACTTCATCGCAAATAATAGCAACATCCCTTTCGCGACAAAGATGATTGATCACAGCAAGCTCCTCAGTTTTAACAAAGCCTCCTGTGGGATTATTTGGGTTCACCAGAACAAGCGCGCGGGTTTTTAAGGAGAATTTTTCTTTAAGCACGGATAGGTCGATCTCCCATTGCTGTTGATAACAAAGAGGGTACGGTTGAATATCCACATCGTTAAGCTGCGCTAAGAAGTCAAAGAGTGGATAGCTAGGGCTTGGGAACAAGGCTTCTTCGTCCGGATTAAGCAACAAGCGAAAAAGAAATGCATACGCCTCGCTTGAGCTCGACGTTAAGATGATCTGCTCGGGCCTGATCATCACTTTCTGCTTTGCATACATCTGCGCTATGGCCTGGCGAGCTTGCTCTTGGCCGAAAGGCTGAGGTTGATACAAAATATTTGATGCCAAAGACAGCGCTTTAAGGATCTGTCGATCAGGATATGCAAGCCCTGCTTGTGTAGGGTTAGATGTCGTAAGATCAAAAACTTTGATCCTTTTTTCCTTCAGCTGGGCAAGGGCGAGCATCAATGGATTTTGCTCAAAGGGCCAATCTGTGCGGCGGGAAAACATAGGAAGGGTTAACGTCTCCAATCTTCTTGGAGTTTCTGGATCTCTTTCTCTTTTTCTTTCAGCTTCTGCTCAATCTTATCGAACTCGGACTTCGCGATCCACTGCTCTTCATCTTTTTTCTTTTGCAAGATAGCGTTGGTCTTGCGAAGCTCCGCGATCTCATCTTTTTGATTGCGCACCGCGAAATCAAGGTTCGTTACCTTCAAAAGAAGGTCGTTCTTTTCCTTGGTCAACTTCTCAAGGTCGGATTGCAGGCTCTTCTTCTCACGCTCGCTGGAAAGCCTCAGGGAATATTCGTGTTCACGGTCTGTCTGGGCCTTGGTCAATTCCATCTTGGCCTGGCGGATCTCTTTTGTCCGGCGGTCAAGCGATGTCTCCTGTTCAGACAGCCACTGCTTTTCTCTTTTTAATTTCTCTTCGAACTTTTTGATCTTCTCTTTTTCTTCATGCAGATCGCTTTTTAGTTTTTCCTCTTCTCTTTTAAGGTCATTGATCTCTTTTTTATATTTCGAGACATATTCCTTGAGCCGAAAAGCCGCCTCTTGCCATTCCTTATCCTCCTTGGATAAGACAGGCTCTGTCTGCTCTGCGCGCTTACGGCGCCTTCGCTCTTGCTGTGCCGGAAAAAAAACAGCAAAGACAACAAAAGCGAGGATCGAAAAAATAAAAAGAAGTAGGATCAATTGAATGGTCGGCATAGATCTTTTTTCCTTGCCTCATATTATACTTGAAACTTCTTGAAATCAACAAAACTCTCCAAAAAACAAGAGCCCCGCGCAAGATGCATCTTACGCGGGGCCTGGCTAAGAAAATATTACATAAAACAATTTATAAAAGAACGATACATCTAGTCTAAAGATAGCACAACTTTACAAAAAAAGAAGGCTTCTTGCGCCTTATTCTGCAAGCGTTTTCTTAAGGCTACTTCCCCGTGGAGGACGGAACAATATTATTGATGCCCATCTCTTGGCCTTCTTGGTTGAGCTCATTGACCGCGCGCTGAAGCAGTGCCATGACCGTCAACAGACGAGAGGAAAGCTCTTTTTCTTTTGCCTCTTTATCTTTAAGCGTCGTCTCAAGATTAGCAAGATAACTAAGCTGTGCCGCGAACGCTGTGCGCTGGTATGTCGCATACAACCCCAAGAAGAAAATCATAACAATCTGCACTAACGTGATCATCTGCCATACCTTCAACCGTTTATTCATGTCGTCCTTCACGTTCCCTCCTTATGTTTAACAACTTTGTTTTTTATTATACCTTTTTCCGAAAGAAAAACAAACATATCCTCTCAAGCGATTGCGCTTTCATGGGGCGAATCACGTAAAAACAAGATCGATGTTTTTATCCCTTGAGAACACTTATGGATAAAATCAAAATCCGGTCGCTCTGGCATCCCAAAAATATTAATATCTGCCTGCGGAGCTTGTCCTAAAACCGCCGCAAAATCGCCGACAAGGACCTTGATACCCAGGTCCCCTGGAAGCCTCATCAATTCTCCCAGCCTTGCTAAATATGCTGTCGCATCATCGCTTTCTTCTTGGGACGCAACAGCCTGCACAAGGCAAAGGTATCCATCCCAATTCCTTTGCAATTGGATCGCCAACAAAATAGATAGATCGATATTCGGACTTCCTTTGCGAACCCACAAATTGATACGCTGAGGGGTTGACGTGATCACCTGCCCTTGCTTGTGCAAAATAATACCCAGATCTTCACGCGAAGCCTGCTGAACAACCTGTTGAATGGGGCCGCCAACCAGACCACTTTCAGGAAGGACGCAAAAAAAAGCATTAGGCGGGAAATGCGTCGATTTAAGGGTCTGCAAAACCGTGCTAATGCTGCACGCGGGATCTCCTTGGGCCAAGGTAATCCCTTCGGAAAAAATGCCTTTCTGCGCAAAAGGCTTGATCATGTTCTGAATGCGGCCAGACGCCCCTTCTTTTTTCCCTTGCTCAAAGCAAAAAGCTGTTAAACGACCATTTGGGTAAACGATGGCATCCAACACTGAGAAAGCGCGCTGGAAATCATTTAGGTCTGTTATCAGTGCGGCAACATTGGGCTTCCATATTTTGGGATAATAAGGCAGTCGTGCGGCTGCTTTTGCCATTTGCTCAGACAAAAAGATCAAAAGGCCGCTTCTGACATCAGGCGAAAAGCGCACGGTCTTTCTGCGCATTAACGCCATGTACAAAATACCAATAGTGATCCAGGCGATCCAGCTAAACACCGGGTTGATCAAGAACATAACGCTCAGACATCCCACCCACCCCGCAAGAGGCACTATCCTTGGAACCCTAAAAGAAGGACGAAAGCTAGCGATGCCGATCCACTGTTCGACAAAAACTGAAAAATTGATAAGCCCATAAGTGATCAAAAAGAACATGGTCAAGATCGTGGCGACCTGGTTCAAGGTGCCGGCTAAAATCGTAACAAGGGCAATAAACGCTGTCAAAAGGATCGCGGTTGTTGGTTCATCTTTTTTATTGCGATGCGCAAAAACCTTAAGCAAGGGAAAAACCTTGCTTTGGCTTAAAGCAAATAAAGTGCGAGGAGCCGTTACGCACATGTTGATAGCCGACGAAAGTGTGGCGCCCATGATCCCCGCGATCACCAAGGCAGGCCATCGCCCGATGTCTACTATGATGTTTGTATTATGAACCAGTTCCTCCCGCCCTGCTTGAAGACTCAACCAAACGGCGAGCATCAGATAAATGACAAAACTAAGGCCCGTCGCCAGAAGCGTTCCTATCGGGATGCTTTTCTTCGGTTCCTCCAACTCCCCGGACATGGAAAGTCCCGACATAAATCCTGTCACGGCAGGAAAGAACACAGCAAAGGCAACAAAAAAATTACCTGAAGATACAAAAGGCGTTCCTGTCGGCTGCGCAGAGGACAAAGATGTTTTTTGGCCTAAAAAGATCGAGATAAGCGATAAGATAATGATACCCAGAATGAAATATTGCGTTCGAAACGCGATCCGCGCGCTACAATATGAAATCCATAAAATAAAGAACCAAGCTAAAAGACAAACGATCAAGAATGAATGCTGCGGAAAGACGTTGATCCAGCACTCAGCAAACCCAACAACATAAAACGCCATTGAAATAGCCTGCGCTAAATATAATGGCAAGCCAATAGCCCCTCCCGCTTCCGCGCCTAAAGACTTTGTGATGATCGAATACGCTCCCCCGTGACCGATCCTGATATTTGTCACGATCGAAGAAACTGAAAATCCTGTCAGCAAGCTGATCATGTTGCTTGCAATGATGATGATAAGCGCCGCAATAATGCCCACCTGTCCAACCACCCAGCTCAGACGTAAATACATGATAACGCCAAAAATGCTGAGCAGACTGGGAACAAAAACGCCTTCAAAAGTACCAAAACGTTGTGAAGACAATCCGCACCTCGCCTTTTATCGGAAATAAATCATGTCGCTATGGAATTAGGGTCTGCTGAAGAACGTTAAACAGATACCCTGTAAAAATAATGCCGATTGTGATCAAAGAAAAAAAGATCACGATCAACTTCATTTTCATCGCTCGCCGTAAAATAACAGCTTCCGGTAAGCTTAAAGCGCTGACCGCCATCATAAACGCCAACGCGGTTCCCAAAGGGACACCTTTACGAAAAAGCGCTACGGCGATCGGGACAATGGCCGCACAGCTACCGTACATAGGAACGCCTAGACCGACAGCGGCAGGAACTGAAAAAGGGCCTGTCTTACTGATGGCTGACTGGATCACCTCTTGAGGAACGTAATTATGGATCAAGGCTCCCAAACCAACACCAGCCAGGATCCAGACCCAGAGACGCTGCAAAATAGCCTTTGCTTCAATGAGCCCAAACTGCACCCTCTGCCAGATCGTCGTGTACACGCGCTGCTGTTGTTTATCGGTCATCGGGCCAACAATGTCCCTCTCTAAAAGACTCTCGAGCTTCATCTGCCCTAAAATAAGTCCTGCCCCGATACCTAGGGCCATGCCGCTGACAACATATAGAACAGTGATCTTCCAGCCAAAGAAATTCAACATCAAGACAACAAGATATTCGTTGATCAAAGGCGAGGTAATAAGGAACGCGAACATCACACCTACAGGAATCCCCATCTTAACAAAACTTAGAAAGATCGGGATCGATGAGCAAGAACAAAAAGGCGTGATCGTGCCAAATAAAGATGCATAAAAAGCTGCCAAGATCCGTTTCTGGCTTAGCCATGCCTTAATACGTTTCTCATCCAAGAACGTTCGCAAGAACCCTAAAAAAGAGATCATAACGAACAGCAATAAAATGATCTTGACCGCATCATAGAGAAAAAAATGCAGGACATTGACCGAGCGAGACGACGGATCAAGGCGCAAAAAAGAAAAAATAAACCAACTGATCGCTGACTCTAGCATAAGTCTCCTTGCGTGGGATAAGAATAGTTCATGTTAATAGGCGCTGAATATTTTGTCAACGATTTTGACAATAAAGAAGTAAAAACAATTTAATCAAATCATCTAGACATTGTATAAATTTTTTATATAATAAAGAAAACTTAACCCCTTCAAAGGAGCTCATATGAGAAACGCTATTTTTCTTCTCGCCTTCACGATCATCGCTGGCATGTTAACAGGATGCCAAACAACAAAAGCGCGCACAGATCAAATATCGACTTTAAATAATCGGATTATGACCCTTGAGGCAACGCTTGACCAGCGAGACAGAGAGATCTCTGATCTACAATACCAGCTTGATAGCGTAAGCGCGAAGAAAGCTGCAAAAACACCAGCCGTTACCGCTACTCCAGAAACCAAGGACAGTCTTGGTATTATCCGCGTAAACGCTCCAATAACCGATGTCCAGAAAGCCCTCAAATCAGCCGGATATTATCAAGGGAATATTGATGGAAAGATCGGTCCAAATACAATTGCAGCCATTGCCGCCTTTCAGAAAGCTAATAATCTTAAAGCTGACAGCATTGTAGGCGCTAAAACATGGGAGATTCTTAAAACATATCTTAAGTAATTGTAAAATATTGACTTAAGAATAATATCGATATTCAGTGGATTAAAAATGTAAGAAATAAGGGATTATGGATACCATAATCCCTTATTTTTATGAATAAATCACGTATTGTGGTGTATTATCTACTATCCGGGACATAGAATATCGGTCTTCCGGCAAAGAAATACTCTTTTTCAAAGGCTTTTCGCTCCATCTTCCCCAACTCTTCGACAAATTCATGCTTACTAACAAGCAAGCTCGGAGCGCTGACTTCCTGAGCCTTTAGACCGAAAGTCTTACGATAATGAGCGTAATGCTTGACCATGGTAGCGTGAATTCGCTTGAGGGTGGATGGCCTTCTCAGCAGAAAGAAAACTTGCATTTTCCAATCAGCGACAAATTCTTTCGTAAGCTTTCTAGGGGCAGTAGCCAGCTGTGTTCCAAGGTTTCGTGCCGCTCGTTCATCAGCTTCTTGACAGACAAACTTTAAAATATGCCACGCCTCAAACAACTCCTGCTTTCCGTTGACCTCAAGGCGTTTGAGCCATGCAAAGGCATGGAGCCTGCGCGACCAATCCCACCATTTCCATGGGCTGTCAAGATCAAGAACAGGAATAAGAAACAAGTCTTTTTTTAAAAGCAGGGATCCAAAAACCCCTGGTGGGCGTCCAAGCCTTTTATCTTTTAAGGTAGTACGGTAAACTCCGCAGGATGGGCTTCCTTCCATAAAGGCAAACGCCTCCGCACCGGAACGCATGATGATCTCCTGCGCGGTCGAAGCGCCTGCGCGCATTTCATTCGACACATCGCGGCCTTGGCGGTTTTTCATGCGAGCCTTCCCTTGCCAAAAATCATCACCGCTTCCAACAACTAGTTTCATCGGAGGACGCGGCACGCCGAGCCCGCTTAAAACTTCCGGGCAAACAGGGATCCAGGCATAATCCATTTGTACGCGTCCAAGTTTTGCCACTCGGTCCCAACCCACATGATTCCAGCGCACTTGAGCGCCAAAATTACATTCGCTGATCCCGATCCTGATCTTTTCTGTTAAGACACGATTCATAACGATCCGCCCTTCTTTATTTTTCGATCTTTTCAATATATTGCTCGATATCAAACTTATTCTTGCACCCATTATAGCTCATATAGCGTACCTTGCCGAAGATGGCGCGCTCGCCCCAAGCCCGATCATGAACACCGGCAACGGACCAAGCGATACCCGCGTAGCCGTTGGGGTCACGGCCGTCGAGTGAATACTTATCGTTTAAATAAACCGCTATCTCAAAAGCTTTCTTGGGGCTTGGTGTCCATTCCAGGATCTTCTTGGCCCAATACATGCGCATAAAACCATGCATCTTACCGGTCTTCATCATCTCCATTTGTGCCGCATTCCAAAGTTGATCATGCGTTTTAGCGTCTTCAAATTCTTTAAGCGTGTAAAGATATTCTCGCCGGTCTTTCGCGTGTGCCATGAACGTGGTGCGCGCCCAATTTGGCGCGCATGCGATATTGTCATAGCTCTTATTATAAAAACAAAAATTGTCCGATAATTCCCGGCGAATAACAAGTTCTTCTAAGAATGCCTGCTTCGAATTTTCATTGGCCTTAGCGCGAGCGACAGCGAGCGCCACGCGCTGGGCTGACAACTGCCCAAAATGCAAATACGGCGAAAGATCAGACTGGCCGCCGAGGTTGGGGTCGTTTCGGGCCGCATCATATTTGGATAATTTCTTACTGATAAATTTCTTAAGCGCGGCCGCGGCATTCTTCTCGCCAGGCTTGATCCAGGCTACGGGACCCGCACTTTGGCCGCACTTTAACTGCGCTAAAATGCAGTCCACATCGATCGCTTGCGGATTTTCAGTGAACGAATAACGGTGCCGAGTCACTTTTGGAAAATCTTTTAGATAAATGTCCAGAATACGGTTGATCTTCGGCCGAATGGTATAAGCGCCGAATTCCTGCTTAGGCGAAGCCACCCAACACGGCACAATGTTATGGGCATCCACTTCGTAGAAAGGGATATCGATCTTGCGCGCGACCTCGCTCTTCCACGCGCGCTTGACGCGCAAGGGATCAAAATCGCAAACAAGTGCGCCGGCTTCGTGCTTCTTCACAAATTTGAAGATCTCTTCAGATGGGTTTCCGGACAAAAGAAAAAACGGGATGTTTTTCGCGGCCAAATTCTTTTGAAGCTCGATCAGCCCTTTGAGCATAAAATCATAATGGCGCCTAGTTGCGTTTAAAAATTTTGACGCAAGGGCAAATACAATGCCAAGCGGCACTGCATTCTTTAAGGCAAGTTCCTGGGCAAAAATAAGCGCCCAATTATCATTGAAGCGCTGATCCCGGCTCATCCAGTAGACAACCGGGCCGGAACCCCGCTTGCCAGCTTTTAATATACGAATACGCCCTGGGTTCATCGGATAGATTTTATGCGGTTGCAGTCAACGCTATTCAACGAATGCCACCTTGACCTTGACTTGAAATTCCTTGATCTTACCTTCACGCACGCAACCCCGCTGCTCTGTAACCTCAAAAAAATGAATATCTTTCTTCGTTTTCGCTACGTCACTCACAGCATTTTTTACTGCCTCGCTTAAGCTCACAGGCGAAATGCCAATCACTTCGATCATTTGGAACATATTGCCTCCTTCAATGAATGCCTGACTTACGACATGAAATGTCGTCAAGCCAGCCGCATGAATTAATTCAGATTCAGCTGCGGCCCAGCAGCTGAATCTGAACACCATTGTAAAATTATAATTGCCCTTCCACGGCTTTTATCATCTCCTCAGACATCGGATTAACGGGGCTTGCGAACCGTCCGACAACTTTTCCTGCTCGATCGATCAAAAATTTATTAAAATTCCAGATGATACCTCCTTCAAATCCCGGAACACCTGTTAAATACGCATATAACGGCGCGATGTCCTCTCCCTGGACGCTGATCTTGGAAAACAGCGGAAAGGTCGTCTTGTAATTGATGGTGCAAAAATTCTTGATCTCTTCGTTAGTGCCCGGTTCCTGACCCATAAAATTGTTAGCCGGAAACGCCAAAACAACAAAACCTCTATCTTTATATTTCTGATAAAGCTCTTCGAGAGATTTGTATTGGGGCGTGAGCCCGCAGTTCGAGGCAGTATTAACGATGAGTAAAACCTTGCCTTTGTAATCAGAAAGCGGCACAGGTTTTCCGTCGATGTCAGAAACCGTAAATCCGTAAATATCCTCTGAGCTCTGGGCCCGCAACGGTGACACGCAAAATGCAAAAAAACCCAACACCATAACGCTCAATAATAGTATTTTCATTTTTGCTCCTTTGTATTATTCTTGGGGTGGCAAAAGCCGGCAAGACTCTTTTTTTCCAAACCAACGATAGCGATTTTGGGCAATGACCCTGTAAATCATATTACGTAAAAAAGCCGGCACGACCATGAAAACATAACACAAGCTGAAAGGAAACCCTAATGTTTTTAAAATGCGCAAACCGGCTGCCGATTCTTTGTAAATATTCCCTCCCTGGATCAAATATACAGAGTCATTGACCTGAGAGGCAAATCCAAACACTGACAACATTTTCTGTGCTGCTGATGATTGGCTGGGCAATAAACGAAAGTTTTTGTTCTTATCATGCTTTAAAATAAAATCAACAAAACCGTTGCACAAACAACACACCCCATCAAAGATCACGATCGAGTACCTGGGAGAGAAAGGATTTCTTTCTGGCATCTGCACCTACCATTGACATAATCTTTATAATTATAACAACTCTCGGTTAAAACATGAAAATTTTGTTTTCTGATCAAAAACCTTTATAATGAACAAAAAGGAGAAGTAATGAAAATACTGAACTTTGGCGCTGGCGCAGTCGGCCTTGGCATTGACAGCTGCTTAATAAAAAGCGGCTGTGATGTGACTGTTCTCACCCGCCCGCAAACAGCAGAACTTTTAAATAAAGAAGGCTTCAAGCGTACCGGTCTTTTTGGCGATTTTACGGCGGACGCGGGTAGTTTTCGCGCTTTTGGCGCACCAAGCGACATCCCTCGCGAACCCTTTGACTTTATTATCGTCTCGGTCAAATCCTACGATTCTAAAGAAACCGCCACGATCTTAAATAAAAACGCGCATCTGATGGATCAGAATACAAAAATTATTCTTTGCCAAAATGGCTGGGGCAACGCGGAGATCTTCACGCAATACTTTCCTGAAGAACAACTTTATAACGCACGTGTCATCACAGGATTTTCGCGCCCTAAACCCAATGAGGTTGTGATCACGGTCCACGCGGATGATATTCACTTAGGGAGCTTGTTTGATAACCCTCTTGACTTCTTAAAACCTCTTGCTCAATCTATTGATCAAGGCGGTATTCCTTGCCGTGTTGTGCCTGATATCGCAAAGGATCTGTGGGCAAAGCTGCTTTATAATTGCGCACTTAATCCTTTAGGCGCGACCTTAGGAGTTTCCTACGGTGTGCTAGCGGAAAAAGTAGAGACCCGCAGGGTCATGGAAGAGATCATCAAAGAAATTTTTCACGTGATGAATGCCGCCGGCTATGAAACACATTGGGCCACCCCGGAAGAGTACACCAAGGTTTTCTATGAAAAGCTTGTTCCCGCTACGGCTAATCACAAATCATCGACGCTGCAGGCCCTGCGCTCCGGTAAACGTGTTGAAATAGACGCCTTAACAGGTGTCGTGCTTGCATTAGCCCAGAAACACAACATCCCAGTGCCGACAAATCAGAAAGTTTACGATGATATTCAGAAAATTGCCTCAGAAAATAGGCTTCGTGACCAACAATCAGCCAAGATGTAGCTGCAAGCCAAAAACACTCCACACCCCAGCTGCGATACGCACACCCTTACTATTTTGCTCTAACAAAAACGTACGGACTTCCTTGTAAGGCACAAGCAAGACCTCGATCTCCTCGGTAGGCTCAAGAGATTGGCAGGGGTTTTGATTAACAGGGTCGTGTTCATTGATGTGCATGACGACGATCTTCGTTGTTTCATTGAGCAATCCGGAATTGATCTGCAACGCAGGGCTTTCTTCTGCGACCTCTCCTATGTATCCTGTTTCTTCCTTGAGCTCATGGAACGCCTGGTCAGGATTGCCATCTGTCATGCCGGCGGGAAATCCAATAACCCAGTCCTCTAGAGGTAGGCGATATTGCTTGATCAAAACAATGCGCCGAGAGGGCATCAAAATAGGCACGACAATGACACTGCTTTTCTGTTCATTGCGAACGATCGTTTCCCAGGCAACCTCTTGGTGGCGCGGATTCAGAAAATGAACTTCGCGGATAGAAATCCACTTACCTTGAAATAATATTTTTTCAGACAATTTCTTCATAATGGAACCCGCTGTTAATCGCTGAGCAGCGAATAACAGCGGGCTTTTGTTGACTTCTTTTAGAACAACCGACAGCTTACTTCTTCAACCCTTTAAACGCTTCTTGACGTTTCTTCTCTGCTTGTTTTCTTGCTTGCTCAGCTTCTTTTGCGGATTTTTCTTTAGCTTTCTGCGCTTCTTTCATCTTCTGATCTCTAATCTTTTCAGCTTCCTTCGCCTTTTTTTCTGCTTCCTTTGCAGCCTTTTCTTTAGCTTTCTCAGCTTCTTTCAATTTCTGCTCAGCCTCTTTCTTTGCTTGGGCTTCTGCTTTTTTTGCTTCAACTTCTGCTTGTTTCGCTGTCTTCTTAGCCTCAATCTTAGCTTTTTTAGCATCCTTATCTAGGCCACCCAATCTCAATCCCTGGCTATCTTGGGCAAAACCAAGCCTTGGAAAAACCACAAGCGCCATTGCGAACAAAAACATGATAACCTTTTTCACCTTTTCCTCCTTTTTTGTTAGTTATTATATTTACTTACCAAGAAACTTATTCGCAGCATCACCAACAGCCTTTTGCGCGGCCGCTTGCAGCTCAGCCTTAGCCTTTTCAATAAGGCTTTGAGCGGGCTTAGACTCTTTATCCAGATTGTTTAAAACATATTGAGCGACCTGAATAGCCTGCTGAAATTCTTTTGAGTTGTAGAATGCTTCTGCCTGTTTGATCAGATAATCTGCTTTTTCAGAGACGGTTTTCAAGGACTGCGCGCTATCAATAGCTTCACTCGCTGATCCGGCTTTTTTTTCACAGCCAAAAAAAACACTACAGCATAAACACAGCACAACACCCACAACAAACAACTTTCTCATGCCAGCCTCCTTAGTTAATTAAAATGAATAAACTTTTTCTCGTGCGCCATGGGCTAAACATCCTTTAAAAGATAATTCAAAGAAGATCTCTCCACAAGCGCGCCAAAGGCTTCAAGAGAATCGTTGATCTTTGTGAATTCTGCTGTCTGCGCCACAGGGATATCCGCAGATCCTTTTTCTTCCAAACGGCTTAGAACATAATGGATCGTCATAATATTAATATCACATCCAGGATGATAGGCCAAAGCCCTGGCTTCTCCACCCTTGACGGCGGACACTAAGCGTGCGTCCAAAAGTTCGCTCAGGATATCCCGCAAAAGCCTGATCGGGATCTCCAGCTCTTGAGAGATCTCGTTTTCTGTCAAAGGCGTTTCGCCTTTTGCAAAATTCTTGATGATCAAATTCAGTACGCGCAAGGTCAACAGCCTTCGAAAAGACCGGCTCACATTCAAGCAATCAGGCTCAAACTCATACGTATCCACATTTTGATGCGCGAACGAAAGCTCCGCGCCGAACAAAACAATACGCCAAGAAAGCTGCAGCCAAACCAAGAAAAGCGGCAAAGCGGCAAAGCTGCCGTAGATCGCGTTGCTTTTCGCCACGCCAACCTGAAAATTGACATAAAATAATTGGGTTGCTTGATAGATCGTTCCGGCGATGATACCCGCAACAAGTGCCGACTTCCATTGGACTTTGGTGTTAGGGATAAAAATATAAATGAACGTAAAGACAGCCCACATGATCGTATACGGCAAGAACTCCAAAAGAAAATAGATCAAGGAACTGACAGGGCCTAAGATGGCGATCTTTTCCGTGATCATGATCGCCTGGGTCTTAACGAAAACAGTTAATCCACTTGAAAAGATAAAGAAAATAGGGCAAATAAGCATGACAGAAAGATAATCACTTAGACGACGGCCAACATCTCGCATCTTTTTAACGCCCCAAATATCATTAAAAGAGATCTCAATATTGCTCAGAACCTTGATCACGGACCAAAACAAAACAGCGACGCCAACTCCCGCGATCAAGCCGCCTCGCGTATGCTCCAGCATCGTATTCGCAAAATTAATGATATTGACAATGACATCAGTCTGGCCAGGGAATTTCTCTAAAATATGCTGTTCTAAAAGCTTCTCAAAACCAAAACCTTTGGCAATACCAAAAGCCATGGCAAAGATAGGAACGATTGACAATAAGGTATAAAAAGTGAGGGCGGATGATCGCAAGGAACATTTATCTTCATTAAAACCGCGGAGTGCTAGGATCACAATCCGAAGGTTCTTAATAAGAAAAGATTGCTGGCGAGGCATCTTGGAGGCTCTGATCCGCCAAATATCCTTCTTGATAAAATTGATGATCTTTTGCTTCATAAGACAACCTCCTGGATCTGATAAAAGAATACGGTCAAATGCTTAACATATTGTAAGATTTAACAAGGAAAAAGCAAAAGGTTTTTTGGAAAGGGCAATAAAAAAGGGGGCGATTTTTTTGCCTCAGACGCCCTCGGCTTGCTCGCCCCCTTAGATTGAGGAAATCTTCTTACCTCATGAAGTTAGCCGAAGTACTGGCGACTTCTCTGAGTTAATTGCAGTATAGCACAAAGCTTCTTAGAAAAAAAGTGATGACGAGAAATTTAAGATATGATCTTAGGGATGCTTGCAAGCATCTTCTTGCGGGCTGCGTCACCAACTGTTGGTACCGCGTAAAAATACTTGTGCAAAGCGACCTTGATGCCGCAGAAGTTCAGGATCCCCACATCAATGGTCGTCTTCATCGCCGACAGATATCCTAAAAGATAATACGCGAAACGCGGGCCTCCGGTCGTTGAGAGCAGGATCGCTTTCTTGCCTTTTAACAGGCCTTGGATCATAGGCCCTTTGTAATCATAAGCAAACCCCCGGAAAAACACGCGGTCAACATAACCTTTGAGGATCGCTGGCATGCTAAACCACCAGACCGGATAAACAAAAACAAGGATATCCGCCTGTCGAACAAGATCTTGTTCTTTCTGGATGTCCTCAGGAGTTCTTTTCTGCAAAAATTGCACAAAATCCGATGAGCCAAGGACTGGATTAAAGCCCATCTGGTACAAGTCCCGGGTCTCGCACTTTCCCCCTTGTTTTTTTATATGAGCAATAACCTCTTCTTTGATCGCATGGCAGAAGCTTTTTGGGTTCGGATGCGCGTAAATAACAAGATAGTTCATGATAGCTCCTCTTATTTAATGCGTTGTGGCTTGCATAAAAATTCAGGCTTCACAGCAGTACGGCCGCAGCTGTTACAAATATACGAAACATCGCGCAGCTTCTTGTCGCAAAGATGCCGGACGTTGGGAATGAACGCCCCGCACCAATCACATTTTTTATGTGACAGCCTTGTTGGGACACAAAGATGGCCCGCCTCGTTTGTCTTTTTCTGGCATGTGGGGCATGTGTGTTCATGTTTTTTTACTTTTATCGCCATATGATCCCTCCTTGAATAACTTTTTTAACGATCGCTGAACCTAGATCGCGATCGTGTGCTGCTTTTTTTCCTGATGCATGGTCAACAGTCGCGATAACTCATGGGCAATTTCAGAACTTAACTGTGATAGCACTATGCTAATGGCGCGTTCAGCGCCCGCATAGCTTAAAGGCTCAACAGCTGCGCGCAATACCGATCTTTGGCTAAAAATAAAATTCTTATCTTTAAGGTCTAAAATAGACCACTGGACCACCAATTCCACATCTTGCTTAAGGTCAATATCCAGTCGGATCACCTCCAGAGTCACCTGAAACCTGACCGGAACGAACATGTTCCAAGGATGCATCTGCACATCGCTTCCCTCTAAAAGAAATGTCAAATTCTCATCCAGGACCCTTGTCACGGCAACGTCTAATGATTCTCCCCAGCGGTCAAACTGCGCGAACGCCATTGTTTTGTCCTTATTTACCGTGACGATCTGAGGGCGGTTCAAATAATCCGGGATCCTGACCGGCCCAACGCCGATCAACGTATCCGCAGCGATCTTTACTTTCTCGCAAGACTGCTCTAAGCTTAACGAGCTCAACCTATAAAACCGCGGAGAAGGGCTGCGAGCAACCGAAATGCATCCGCTCAAGATGAAGGCGCAAACAAAAATATTTACAATGATCGAGAACCTGTGTCGCATATTTTCTCCTTTGTCTATTTTCCTTTAAGGATCGCTTCCGGATGAACCTCAAGATACTCGACCAGCAGCCGAATGGAACGTGCCGCCTGAGACAATTCGTTCAACATATTGCTTAGGCCGTAAGACCCTTGGGAATTGATCAATTTGTTGATCCCGGCCACAGTTTGTTTCAGGTCATCCGCGATCTCTTTGATCGGTAGATCGTCCATCAGCTGAAAAATGTCAGGTGAGGTGGGCAAGGTAGGGATCTCTGGATATTTCTTAGCGACCTTATGCAAGGTAGCTGGCTTATTCTCATAGAAATCCAAGCCGATCATCAGCTGTCCGGTAATAAAACTATCGATATCAAGCTTGGCGCGCAAGCCGGACTTGATCAATTCGTTATAATCCTCAATGCTGAGCCGGGGCGGCAAATTTCTGATCTTAGACGGTTCAACCTCAATAATAACCGGAATTACCAGATCTTCGATGGAGGGGTCATAAACAAGGTGAATGTCTTTAACAGCACCGATCTTAACTCCCCGTAAAATAACCGGAGCCCCGACAGAAAGCCCTTTAATAGATCCGTCGAAGAACAAAACATATTTATTGGTCCTTTTAAACAACGTACTGGCTCCAAAAACAACGGTTGATATGACCAGCAGGGCCACCGCTCCGACTACGAACGCACCGATCAGAGTTTTACTTGCCTGTTTACTCATCCCTTCACTCCTTGTTTCTCGCCTCTGGTTAAAAATTGGATCACGTTAGGGTCATGGGAACGCGCCAAAAGATCCTTGGGATTTCCGGCCGCGGTTAACGTCTTTTTTTGAGCATCCAAGAAGATCGCGTTATCCGCGATCGCGAAAATACTCGCCAATTCATGCGTCACAACGACGATCGTTGCGCCCACATAATCTCTTAACTGCAAGATCAGATCATCGAGCATCCGAGCGCTCACCGGGTCAAGCCCCGCGGAAGGCTCATCAAAGAATACGATATCCGGATCCAGCGCGATCGCGCGCGCAAGCCCTGCGCGTTTACGCATCCCACCGCTAAGCTCGCTAGGATAAAGATCTTCATATCCGCCTAGCCCTACCAACGAAAGCTTAAGATGAACCATGTCTTTTATTTGTGCTGGCGTCAAGGCAGAGTAAAGCTGTAAGGGAAGCGCGACATTCTCTCCAACGGTCAAAGAGCTCCACAAAGCCCCGCTTTGATAAAGCACGCCAAAACGTTTTAAGAGCATCTGTTGGCGGGCATGGTCCACGGCCCAAAAATCCTCATTGTCGTACACAACCTGACCCTGCGCCGGATTTTTAAGGCCTATCAAGACTTTAAGCAAGGTACTTTTCCCGCATCCGCTGCCGCCCATGATAACGAAAACTTCGCCGCGGTTGACACTAAAATTAAGGTCTCTCATGACAACATGATCATCATACGCAAGGTCCAGCTGATGCACTTGTAAGATCGGATGTCTTGATGTAACCATGCGCTATACTCCTAAGATCTGGCAAATAAAGGTAATGATCGCTGTGGCAACAACGATCGAGGTAATGGCAGTCACCACAGCGGATGTTGTCGCCTCTCCAACACCGGCAGAGCTTCGTTCACATTGCATGCCTCGAAGACATCCACAAACAGCAATAATGATCCCAAAGACAATGCTATGGATCAACCCCACCCATAGATTATTGATCTTAACCGCAACCTGTGTGTGGTTTAAGTATTCAACCGGATTAAGATTGAGCATGCTCGCGCTGATCGCAAAGCCGCCCAAGATCCCCATGAAATTCGCGTACAACGTTAACAGCGGCATCATGACCACCAAGGCCAAAAGCCGAGGCGTCACTAAGAATTCCACAGGATTAACACCGATCGTTTTAAACGCATCGATCTCTTCATTAGCCTGCATGATACCTAACTCTGCCGCAAAACTCGCTCCCGTACGCCCTGACATGATGATCCCTGTCATCACAGCGCCCATAACGCGCACCATCGCAATACCAACAATATCAGCGATATAGATTTGCGCTCCGAATAATTTTAACTGCATCGCTCCTACGAATGCGAGGATAACGCCTACCAACAAACTGATCAAGGAAACAAGTCCCAAGGCATCAGCTCCGCAGCGCTGTACAAAAATCCAAAAATCATTCCAGCGAAAATAAGCTTTTCCTGCTATCAGCCGTCCGAGAGCACAGATGATCTCCCCTAAAAAATCCAACAAGATCAGAATACTTTTTCTAGCAGCAAAAAAACGTTCGGCAGCTTTCACCAAAAATGTCTGCGAAGATGCTTTAGGCGTGATCTCTGCCCCGATCTCTTGCAAAGAAAGAGCGACTAAGCTTTCAACACCTTCCGGAAAGCTGTCATATTGCACCGTTATTTTTTTATTCTGACATTCACGAGCTAAGTGGCATAAAAACGAAAGGAGGCTGCTGTCCCAATCAGAAAGCTGAGAAGCGTTCACGATAACTTTTGTGATATCAGGATTTGTCGAAAATTGCTGGCATACCTCATCCACGCAAGGGACCTTGTCGGAAAGCTGCCAGTCCCCGCCTATCTCAACGGAAAGCACGTGAAGGGATTGATCGCACTGAAGAGTTATTTTTGCTGGCGCCATAAAGGTAGCTTATCAGTATTATCTTTAAGTTTCAAACACCTATATCTTCGTTCCAAAGATTGGGATTCTTCTGGATAAATTCCCGCATCATCTGAATGCAGTCCTCATCTTGCAAGACTTCAACTTCAACCCTACGGCTTCTCAGAAGATTTTCTTCACCTATGAATGTTGTATTCTCACCGATAATAACACGCGGGATCTTATAAAGCAAGATAGCGCCTGAGCACATCGCGCATGGTGAAAGTGTTGTATAAAGTACACTCTCTTGATAAGCTGAAGCCGGAAGACGTCCCGCGCTCTCTAAAGCATCCATTTCCGCGTGCAAAATAGCGCTCTTTCTTTGTACGCGCCGATTATGCCCGCGGCCGATGATCTTGCCCTTGTGCACAAGAACCGACCCTATCGGAATTCCACCCTCACTTAATCCTTTTCTCGCTTCTTCAATGGCCGCCTGTAAATACGCATCCGCGTTATTTGCTGAATCCACTGTGCAACCTCGCTTTCATATTGTAAAGACGTCGCAAAGACTCTTTGATTCTGCACGGCGGAATCACGCCATCTTTGACCGCTTGATAAATGATATCCCTCGCCTGGCGCGCAGCTGTTTCATCATAGACTTTCCCATTGTTGGAAATAACTAAAAGGTCGCATCCTGCTAAAACCGCGCGGATGACAGCCTCCTGAAATCCATAATGCTCTGTGATCGCCCCCATTTGTAGGTCATCAGAAACAACAACACCCTGAAAACCAAGCCTTTCTCGCAAGATCTCCTGAATGTAACGGCCTGACAATGTCGCAGGATAACGATCGTCAATGTTCTTATTTATAATATGCGCGGTCATGACCATATCAACGATGCCGTCCTTGATTAGTTCTTGATAAGGGATCAGCTCGTTCGCTTTATAGGTCGCGGTCACATCCGTGAGGCCTTTATGGCTGTCCTGCTGAGAACTGCCATGCCCGGGAAAATGCTTGATAGCGGTCAGGATACCATGATCCTTCTGACCCTTAATGAACGCGGCCGCATGGCGGACAACAGTTTCCGCGTCCGCCGAGAACGAACGGCCCATGCGAGCAATGACAGGATTGTCCAGATTAACGCCCAGATCCACGCATGGCGCAAAATTCACGTTAAAACCAAGCTGCGATAACTGGCTGGCAAGCTCTCCGGAAATTCTTCGCGTTAACGCAAGATCATCTCTTCCACCCAACTCTTGAGCACCCGGCATCGCAATAAAACCATAATCAGGCTTTAAACGGTTGACCCCTCCTCCTTCCGCGTCCACAGCCACGATCAAAGGTGTTTTCGCATTCTTCTTTAAACCCGCGATCAGTGCGCTAACCTGCTGCGCATTAACGATATTCCTCGGAAAACTTTTTGTTGGGCCGTCAATATCAAAAAGAATGACGCCGCCTATGTTAAGCTCTCGAATGGCTTTGACAATGAACGAACCCTCGCTTACTTCTGTCCCTCGAAAACCAATGATCAGCATCTGGCCAATATCGCTTCTTAATTTCTTTTCTGTCACGTTCCGCAAAATCCCAACGGCAAGCGTAAGCACAGCAACAACAAAAATAAGATAGAAGATTTTTTTATTTTTCATGATCGACCAAACGAATAGATACAATACGGTTTAACAAAGATCCTTTTTTTGTTCCCGCGCCCAAAGAAAGATCGCTAACGATCACACGATTAACCTTGCGCAAGATCTCTCCATACCACACCTTTTCACGATAGCCATAAGTGGCGTGAATAACGTAAGGAATATTTTGATAAGTTCCCAGATATAAAAGCACATGGCCATTAAGCTGCACGATCGTCGCCCCTGGCAGAGCAAAGGCGCGCAGCGCGCCCTCCTTGATGCTATCGCTTGCCTGCGCACCCCATGTCCCCAAAGATCTTCCAACCTTTCCCTGATCACCGGAATTCCGCGGCAACCGAATGCCAACCGTAGCAAAGATTTCCTGTAGAAAGCTCGAACAATCTTGCTCGCCATTCGCGCCACCCCAGCCGTAAGGCGCGTTCAGCAATCTGAACGCTTGCTCAATCATCGTACGTGGCGTATAAGGTAGAAACCCAACATGAATATTGTCTTTTTTGATGTACGCTTTTTGCCAAATACCATTTCGCTCAGCAGACACAGAAGGGATCGTAATTTCTACAACATCCGAATTCGCATCCACATTGCATGGAAACATAGCCCCCATGCGGACCGTATCGACGTATTGTGTGCGCGCGGCATCCCAAAAGATATCCGCCTTGGCAGTTGTCACGACAACAAAAGGCGCTTGCGCCAAATAACTTTTCAGCTCTGCCAAAGGACAGATGACAACATGATCTTTTTTCACCCAACCGACGCTACTGGGTGCATGGACATAAAACCACGCACCATCCTTACTTTCATGCAAAATAGCCAAAGGCGTTCCGATATCCAAAGAGCTGTTCTGCAGTTCGTCAAACTCCACATCGCCCGGCTTTTTGACCGCGAGAGCGTCCGTTGGCAAAAGCCTTTGGTCTGCGCACCGACTGATAGCGCCATAGCGCACACTGACAACAGGCGCGATGCTTGCCGTGTTCATATTTTGATTAACAGCCTGGATCTCTTGCCGCTTCAAACGCAGCGCATTCTTGCCAAAAAGTTTTTCCAAGCCAAGCTCAACAAAGATTTTCTCCAGCTCCGCGCGCAGCTTTGCTCCATCGCAATCTGGGCCAACCGCCATCACATCGGTTATCAAGCCAAGATCATTCTGAACTTGCGCGTTAAGCTGAGCAATGCCGTCTTTGTCTAAGACAACCTGATCGGCCAACGGATCTTGACTTGTCCAAAATCCCGGGCTTTTCATTTCCTCTATTGTGCCTGGGATGATCGAAGGCGGCGCATAACCTTTGCGTTCTTTTGGCGCGCACGCGGCGGTCAAAAGTAAACAGCCAACAAAAAAATAGCAACCGATTTTCTTCCAAATCATAAGCGATGCCTTACGCGTGGCATTCTTTTCGCTTTCGCATAGACGTAACGATAAAGGTCTCTCCAGCTGCCAGAGTAATAAAAACCCCAACGATCAACGGCAAGGCTGACCTGATAAGACCATGCCCAGGCTGAAGGAACAAGATAGCCATGGCCATGACGATGAACAGTTCCGCCATGACCGCCAAGAATATCACAAGCCATTGCGGGCCCGGCACCCGATAAGGCCTCTCGATATCTTTATCTTTCTTTCGCAGCGCAACAAAGGCCGGGAACAACATCAGATAGGTGAACAACTCAACCACTAAACTAAAGGACACGATGTGCCAAAAAAGCTCAGAGCTATTTCGGGCAATAAATCCATAAACAATGATCACTGCCGTTGAGATCACCCCTGAGACGATCGAAGCCCCCAGAGGCGCTTGAGACTTTGCGGTCACCTTTCCCAAGACTTTTGGAAGCTCACCATTGCAGGCCGCTTCGGCCACCGTGCGGTTCTCGCCTAAGTTCCAGGCTACGATCTCCGCAAAGAGCGCAAAAGAGATCAAAAGGCCGGTCATGACCAGAATGCTTTGCACGGCCCCATAACCTTCAAAAGCAATGGCGAACATTTGGAAAATCCCGCTGGCAACATTGATATCAGCAACCGGAACGACGACCCAAACCGTCACGGTCGTGATCACGTAAAAGAATGCGATGATAAGCGCTGAGAAAATAACCGCTCTAGGCACATCCTTTTTAGGATCCTTCATTTCCCCAGCAGCCCCAGACACCAGCTCACAACCCAAGAGATTATAAATGATCATCGGGACAAAGATGATCGCCGCGTTGGGATCCGGCAAAATGTTCGCCCATGTGATAGCATTAGCAAAATTTCCATTCTTTAAGAAATACAAAACCGCGGCAGCGATCATCCCAGCGATCACCAAAAATCGCGCGACGGAGCCGATGTTAGGCACCCATTTAGAAAACTTAAGCGGACAGAGATTAACAACAACAGAAAACCATATGAGAATAACCCCGATCGCTATTTGCGGCCAAAGAGCAAGGCCGGGGAAGAACATGTGGCTTAAGATCTGAACGATCGCGATATAGATCGCGGGCAACCATAACGGCAAAGCGATCCAATAACACCAGATCGCCCTGGCCGCCCATCGGGCCCCAAAGGCTTTTTTGATCCAGATGTAGACACCACCCTGATCAGGGTACGCGGAACCCAATTCCGCGGAGATCAAGCTAAAAGGCAAAAAGAAGCCCACAAGGCAGACAAGCCACCAAAAGATCGCCGAAGGCCCAATAGCCGCCGAGGCCGCGATCGCTTCGATGCCAAAGATCGCGCAGAACGAGAACAGCGCTAGATCCCAAAACCCTAAAACTTTTTTTCTCTCCACGATGGTCCTCTGTTCTTTAAAAAAAATACCTGTCCGCTACCTACGGCCAACCTGATCTTTTCTCTATCGCTCCTTAATAAAAGACCCTGGGTGCTCTTGCTTGATGCTGTTCAAGACTTCTTGCGCCTGCTCTTTGGTTTCAAAAGACCCAGCGTGCACACGATACCAAATTCCTTTTTCTCCCAAGTCTTTGGATTCAACAACCGCCTCATGGCCTTTTGCTTTTAACTTCTCTGCCACGCTATCGGCCTTGGCCTTATCCTGGAATGAAGCCGCCTGGATAAAAAATTTTCCTTGCGCAACAACTGCAGCAGGAACAACAGCCGCCTGCTCGACCAGCACAGCCTCTTCTTGCGCAGCACCTTTAGGCGCGAAAACTTCCTGCTGTATCACTTGGCGTGAAAGCGGGCATTGTCTTGGTTGCGGTCCGCGGAACAGCTGAAAAAGCAACATCGCTAAAACCGCCAGGACAAAAATAATAGCCACGTTAAGAAATGTTCCCTTGCCTTGTGATGAATGACCTTGCTCTGCCATATTACCCTCCGTTATTTGTGTTAATAAATCCTAAAAACGCCAGTCCTTTTTATCTGCCCTTCTTTTCACAAATGATAATGCCCGCTGGACTCAGGCTGATAAAGGATCTTCTCCACCTTGAATTTGGTTATACCCGCAGGGACCTGCCATTGGATCTCATCGCCGACACGGTATCCCAGCAAGGCCGTGCCGATCGGCGCCAGGATCGAGATCTTTCCTACGCCCGCGTCCGCCTGGTCAGGAAAAACTAATCGATAGGCTGTCTCCTCATGAGTTTCCAGGTCCCGTAAATGGACTTCGGAATTCATGGTGATGACATCAGGTGGAATATTTTGAGCGCTGACGACTTGAGCACGATTTAGCTCATTTTCCAGTTCCTGCAAATATTTTTCTTCCTCTTTCTTGAATTGCCTTGCCACCATGATCAATTCTCGCAATCGCTTCATATCGTTATCCGTAATGTAGATATTCTTTACCGCCACGATGATCTCCTTTCATTGTTTCTGCAGGCCTCTATTGACCAAAGCAATCTTCCCTCGCTTACACCCACTCTTCCCAACCCCCACAGCTTATCTAGAAACGTTCTGAGGGTTTTTGGGGGTTTTGGGAGCTTGACCTTTGAAAATCTGAATGACGCAAAGGCTGAGATGAGCCCCACATAAAAAACAAGAACAAAAGTAAGAAAATAAAGACAGCAAAAGCAATATTCACGACAACCTGATTCGATGTCTTCTTCCTGACAAGGTTTGTCAAAAAATGCGCGATGATCCCACAGATCAACACAGCAACAGCAAAGATTAGAACAGGCGCTAAAATTGAATTCATTTTCTCTCCTTATTTATTTTTATGCCCTAACGATCCTGCCTGCCAAAACCATCCCCACCCAAAAGACTTATCTAAAAACGTTCTGGGGCGTTTCATTCCTGAGGCGTTTCATTCTTTTAATCCGGCACTGTATAAAAAAAATACGCTCGATTCTCCTTGGCGTTCCAAAACAAATAACATGGATAAGGATTTCTTTCGCTCATCACGGCATCACGACAATAAAAAGAAAACCCTTCCTCATCCCAACGGAAAAAGTGGCCACGAAACTTATCTTTTTGCGCCGAAGTCAATGGCGTATAGCCTTTATCAAGAAGGATCCTGTTGAAAGTTTGAAGATCGCAGCCAAACTCCACGGAAACTTCCTCGCCAAGCCACGCATGATAAGACCCTTTGATGATCTTCACTTGCCGAGGGACCGGGCTATATATAAAATTTCTAAAAATATTGTTTAAATATGCAGCCTGGCTTACCCCTTGCCCCCAGATCAACAAGAAATATGACAAAATAAAAATACCCAAAAAGATTATCCATCTCGCTGGGTCAATATGTTTATTATTTTCTGACCTTCTAAAAAATAATAGAATATCATCTCTTAAGGCAGAGATCATCAGCCCCAATAAAACAAAACCGCCACATAGGACAAACAAAATCTTCCACCACGCAACTGTCAGTTGTGGATTTCCGAATAACCCAAAACGCAAAAACCAGTAACCGCCACCAACAACAATACAATAAATTAAAAAAGAAGTCCTCGCGATCGTGCCAACGACCATTGAAAGACGGTCCTTCATTTTATTCTTCGCTGCTTCCATCTGCCGCCTCGCTTTCCACTTATGATAAAATTCTGAAAACCCCAAAACTTCAAAAGACCTCAAAATATTTCTACCCCGCCCTCCCCATCCCAACGACTTATTTAGAAGCGTTCTGAACTCTCTTCAATTTGCATTCCACGCTATCAAACCCCTCAAAGCGTTTCTGCTTATCGATTAATGCGCTTTTTAAGATCTCTAATGACATCACGTTGACGCAAAGTCAAAAGCACAAGCGCCAAAGTCACGATCGGCCAAATAATACAAAAAATAATCACATTGATCGTCTTGTATGTTGTTCCGGTGAAGGCTGCCATATCCAGCAATATAGCCACGCACGCATCAAATATCTTGTCCATATCGTTTCCTCCTGAAAAACCAATGAAAAACCAAAACGTTTCTACCTATTTTTGGGCTAGTTGGGTTCATCGGGTTTGTTGCGCTCATTGTGTTCATTGGGTTGATTGGGTTTCTTGTGTTCTTTGCGTTCATTGGGTTAACTCTACAAACTCAACCGACTCAACAAGCTCTATAAACTCTATAAACTCAACTAACTTTTTTACTTCCTCTTCTTCCCCGTCCTCTTGAGCGCCTTTTCCATACGCTCGCAGGCTTGGGCTGACGTAGAGCCTTCGGTCAAATGATCATTGCAGAGTGCTGCATATCCGCGACGATTCTTGATCTTAAACACTTTAACTGATTTCCCGAGTACTTTCATAAACACCCCCAGTTAAAAGATTGTCCTTGGTATTTAGTCGTTAGTATTTAGCTAAATACTAAATGCTATCGACCAACGACTGCCCTTAATCTTTCTTCCATCCCCCATCCAGAAACATCCGCGCCCAAAGCTCAAAGACCAAAAGCGCCATCAACTGCTTATTGTTGACAAGCTCACGATTGGACGCGCTCAAAAGTTTTTCAATGCTTCGCATATTAAAGATATCACGCTGTCGCAGAGAATCCGAAAGCAGGACATCTTTCATATAGCCTTGGAACTTCTCATCAAAACATTTTTCGATAGGAAGATAAAAAGCTTTTTTGCGCGCGGCGATCGTTTCTTGGGGCAAAAGGTTCTTGCCTTTAAGCGCTTCACGCAAAAGGATCTTTTGCTTGAAACCTTTTGTTTTTAGCTCGCGGGGTAATTTCAGGCAAAACTCGACTAAGCGGTAATCCAGATACGGCACGCGCGCTTCCAGGGAATGCGCCATGGTGAGTTTGTCCATACGCAACAGCGTGTAGTCGGTATTCCAATATCGAAGATCAAGAGCGAGAAGCCGGTTTTGAAAAATAGGATTCTTTTGCTTGGATAAGAATTGGTCAAAAACACTTGAGGCATCTGTAGGCGCGATCGCATCACGGTAAAACTTTTCGGCAAAAAGGCTTTGTTTTTCGCTTTCCTCAAATAAACCGGCAAGCCCCAAGTAGCGCTTGGCCAGCTTGTCAGTATTTTTAAGGTAATCCACGACCTTTGCTACACCCGATGCGCCCAGCTGAGCCGGATACGGAAAAACCTTTTCCCAAAAAACTTGCGGCATCATCCTGGCAACAGAAGGAATAACGCGCGAAGAAAGGAGCGGAAAATGCGTTTTAAAGCTTTCGCCATAGGTAAGCGCCAGCTGATGAATGTAACCGCCCAAGATCTCATCCGCACCCTCACCAAGCTCAACGACTTTCAGGCGCTGTGCCGCGCGCTGCGCTAACAAATATGTCGGAGCAATGATCGAATCACCGATGGGCTCTTCCAGATGCCAAAGGGCTTTTTCGTAAAGACGATAATCACCCTTTTGAAGCGCAAAGGTGTCGTTTCTGATACCCACAAAATCCGCCACACGCTTGGCCGCGTACGACTCGTCAATATCAGAGCCCATGCCGATCGTAAAACTTTCAACGTTGGGCTCATTCTTTTTCATTAAGGCCACAATAGCGCTTGAGTCAATGCCGCCGGAAAGAAACGCCCCAACGGGGACATCCGCTATTTGGCGCAAAGAAACTGCCGAAGAAAAGAGTTCATAAAATCTGTCTTTGGCTTGGGCAAGCGTATAGGGCGCGACATCCCAGCAATCCAAAAGCGACCAATAACATTGTTTTTCAACAGATCCGTTTTTTTTGATCTTCATAAAATGGCCCGGAGAAAGTTTGGCAATACCTTTAAAAAGCGTTTCATCGCCTGGGCAATAGCGCAGAGAAAAGAAGAAACTCAGCATTTTCTCATTGAGCGTTGCGGGCACGCCAAGGCTTAACAGAGGTTTTATCTCGGAAGAAAAGAATAGTTTTTCACGGTCGTGATAAATATAAAGAGGTTTGACGCCCAGCCTGTCACGCACAAGCAAAAGCTCGTTGCGCTTCTGCGACCAAATGGCAAAGCTGAACATACCGTTCATCTTGCTGATAAAACCTGTGCCGTATTCTTCAATGCCGTAAAGAATGACTTCAGTGTCAGTGTGGGAGCGGAAGGTGTAGCCTTTTTGCTCAAGATCAGCGCGCAGTTCTTTAAAATTGTAACATTCACCGTTGTAGATAATGACCGATTGACCGTCGGCAGAAACCATGGGCTGATGCCCAGCATAGGAAAGGTCTAAGATGGAAAGGCGCTTGTGCGCGAAACCCACACTTTCTTTCGCCCAGGAGCCTTCATCGTCGGGTCCACGGTGTTTCATCCATTGCGCGGCACGCAAAAGCTCGCCGGCATCGGCACGTTGACCATTAAAATAGATGGCTCCCAGGATCCCGCACATAGATTTTAGCCGCTGTGTTGTCGGGATTGCGCGACGATCAAGTCTGCCAACAACCCCAAAGAAAATATCATGACAGATGCCAACAGGATAATGATATCCGATTGCTGCAAGCGCCCAATGACAAAAAAGAAATCATACAACGACTTGGCAATGCCGATCAGGAAAAGCCCAAAAGACATCGGCAAAAAGATCTTTAAGGGATTAAAATATGTGACCATACGCACAACCGTTAGAAAATACTGGTAAGTGTCTTTCACGGGGTGGAATTTGGACTGGCCGATACGCGGATAATAGCTCGTGGGGATATATTTGACGCTATGGCCATTACACAAAAACGCCAAGGTCATTGTGGTAACACACGAAAAACCATTCGGGACAACCCAAAGATAACGCAGCATGATATCTTTTTTAAAGGCCTTAAGGCCTGTGTTCAAGTCTGGGATATTGGTATCGGTCAAATAACACGCGAGCTTACGGATGAACCATTTGGCCGGCGCGCGTAAATATTTTAAGGTTCCTTGTTCACTGGTGCGGGCCCCATTGACCTGGTCGTATTCAGGAAAAAAAGCAAGCATCTTGGGGATATCGTTTATTTCATAGCTTCCGTCGCCGTCGAGCATGACAACGATCTTTCCAAGGGCTGCGCGAATACCTGTTTTACGCGCCGCTCCTGCCCCGCCCCGGCTTGAACGCTTCACTAAACGCGCGTTTGTCTTGGCAACCTCTTCGCGTGTCTTATCATCAGAAGCATCATCGACGATCAAAACTTCGTAAGAATATTTTTCTTTCTGCATGACCGAGCTTACTTGGTCAATGATGCCCTTGATCGCTTGTTCTTCGTTGTACACAGGAATAAGAATAGAAACATCCAACTCTTGGCTCATAATGCCTCCTTAAAACTAATCGTTGCCTTTTACGAAACTGAACACTTGAAGGCCGGCTAAGATAACCCGGCGCAATTCTTCAAACGAATTGATACGTTTAAGCCATGAAAAAATATAACTTGGCCGCATGTAAAATTGAAAATACGCTTTGCGGATGTACTGGGAAATTTCCTCACGCGAAAGCGATGTAAAGGCTTCATTGAAGAATCCTTGCGTGTGGAGTTTGCTTAGATCACAGGCGCTGCCATCACCTATCTCGGGATGGGCTTTACGCACTTCTTCGTAAACTTCGGTGCCCGGATACGGTGTCATAACTCCGAACGTGACGACCGTCGGGTTGATCTCTTTGGCAAACTGGATAGATTGTTCAATAGTTTCTTTGGTCTCCCCGGGCATCGCGATCATCATATGCGCATGCGTCGAGAGCCCGACGCGATTGGCTGACGCGAAGGTTGCACGGGTCGCATCGACTTGAATTTCTTTTTTCACATTATCTAGGATCTTTTGAACACCGGACTCTGCGCCAAAGCGGATCATATGGCAACCGGCTTTTTTCATCAACCGCATCGTTTCTTCATCAATAGTGCCCACGCGCGCGCTGCAGATCCATGTGAGATCCATTTTTTCGCTGATCATGGCCTCGCAGAGCTCACGCGTACGCTCTTTGGACACAGGAAAAAATTCATCACGGAAAAAAACTTCGCGGTAGCCCATTTTCTTAATAATGCGCAATTCTTCTAAAATACTTTTGGCACTGCGAAAACGGATCTTGCGGCCATAAAAGGATGGTGAAGAACAAAATGTGCACTTGCCCGGACAGCCGCGCGTGGTGTAGATCGTGGTAAATGGCGCGCGCTTGATGATCGGATTAAAATACTCAACTGACGGATCCAGCATCGCGCGATCCGGAAAAGGAAGGGCATCTAAATTCTCGATCAAAGGATAGTCGGGATTCACAACGCTTGTTGTACCTTCGCGGAACGCGATACCGGGAACTTTTTTCCAGCTGTTGTCATTTTTGGTAAAGGCGCGAACCAGATCGCGAATGATATATTCGGATTCGCGGCGCACCGCGATATCAATGCCCTTCTTTGTCAAGGTTTCTTCCGGCAAGAACGTAGGATGTGAGCCGAAGACAATGGAGATAAGCTTTGGATTGACGCTTTTTAGCTGTGCCAAGACCTCCGCGTCCTCATTGACGGTCATCGTGGATGTTAAAAGGATCACGACATCCTTTTCTTTCGCGACGCCTTTCACATATTCCAGAGTCTTGTATCCTCCAGCCGCGTCCAAAAATGTGACGTCATGCCCATCGTCTTGCAAGACGGTCGCGACAATGACCGATGTTAGCGGCGGAAACTGGATACCGGCAATGCGTTTTCCTTTGCACCAGCAGCCATAGACAAGATCACGCGGAACATTCTTGACGAATTTACTGGGAGGAACAAGGACAAGGATCTTCATAAGCTTTAATTGATACGTTAAAATTTGACAGTGTTAAAATAATGCTTGTATTCGCAGGTAACGGTTCTCTGGCGATCAAAATCCTGGGCCAGATCCTTACGGGGCTCCACGCGCAGATCATCTAAGACAAAAAGCTTGGATGACGGCACGTGCATGACCGAAAGGTCTGATGTTAAAAAGAATTTAGAGAGTCTTTTGCCTGTTCTGTTCACAATATGGTCGCGCACGGTCAATCCTTCTTCGCTGATCACCATCTCGCGCTCTAAAATGATCGGACATGTCTTGATCTTTTTGATGAACAGATGTTTGACCAGCCGCCCCAATTTTTCTGATAACATAGCGCTGCGCCCAATGATCCCCGCAAGGATCTTGAACGCGAAAGAATAAAAAGCGAGATCTTGATGAAAACTGGTATAGGCAAATGGTGAGCGGATCTTTATGCGCGTGATATTGTTTTCCTTATCGACACTCACGGAGCGCTTGGGGTCAAGCCACTGAGAGGCCGCGACCGTGCCATCAAAGAACTGAGCAACATACCCTGTGTCAGAGAACATCTGCCGACCGTCGGCGCTAAAGATCTTGCTGACGCCATTTTTTTTGTAATTGATGACCGCGTGGTATAAGATGTTCTTTTTATTGAAAATTCCAGCGGCTTCAAAGTGCTGTTCAAAGCTCTTAAGCATTGGGACATCAAGCAATTCTCCTTCAAGCGAGAATCCAGCATCAAGATAGCTGGGCAAAAAGAAAAATGTGGCATAGCGGTCATCCGCGGTCAATGGCGTGATCGCCTGGCCCTTGGCGAGCGATCTTAGCAGAGCGCTGAGCAGGCCTTGGGCGTCAGATAAATGATCCGCGGCCCGGACTAAACCAAATGGAAAAATGTATTTGGTATTGCGTGCTCCGTACTCCCCGCCATAGCTTTGATCCGGATGGGCAAAATATTTCATAAAAGATAGCGCCTGCGAGATCATTTTTAAGGCGCGCGGATCTTGGGTCTTGGCATAAAAACGCGTCAGGAATTCAAGGGATAAACTTAAATATCCTAGATCAGCCCCGCCGTATTCAGCAAACCATCCCTCACTGCTTTGCAGCTGCTCTAAAAGGGTCAGGTGCGCGTCAACGCTTGCGCGGGCGAACTCTTCATTGGCCAGAAGAAAGAAATTCTGCAAAGCGACAAGGGCGCCAACAGAATGGTTGGAGACAACCTTGTCCTGGTTTTTGGACAACCACTGGCAGGACTTGCGAAGCGCGTTGATCGCGATCGCGCGCGTACCGGGATCAAGCCGGTCATCTAAGATCAATAAGGTTTCGCTGATGTAAAGGGATGTAAAGGCGGTCGCGACATGGCTTCTTTCAAAACGGTACCACTCATCAAAGCTGCCGTCTTTGTGCTGTTGCTTGGCCCAAAAGCGCAAGCCAGCTTCAATATATTCTTTGATAACAGAACGATCGCAATAAGGATTGTTGTCCGCTGGATGCGTGAAGGCAAGCGCCAGAGAATAAACGCCTGCCTGAAAAGGCGCGGACGGAAAATCTGTAACGATGCGATAATGCCAATAATTCTTATCAAAACATCCGTAATGCGCAGACAATGGGTTGCGATCCAGGCATGATAACAGCCTTGGCAGGGACGAAAGCGCGATATCGAGAAAGGTGTTTGGATGGCTCATATGCGTCTTTGGAATATAAGCATATTAACAAACAAAAAAGACGCTGTCTATCTTTTACTCGTCCTGACGCGATCCAGCTGATATGGTACTAGAATCCAGCAGAAAAAGAAAAAGGGCCCCGCAGAGATCCTGCGGGGCCCTTAAGTCTCTTTGTTTTCTATTGCCAGCCCTTCGCGTCCAAGAACGCCTTCAGCTCATCGGGGTCCTGTGTTTTTCGTGTATCAAATTTCTCTATCCAGATCTGATATTCTGTTGGCGTCAAAGTGCCGTCTTCCTGCATCTTTAAAAAGATCTGCGTGATCGTGATGTTCTTTAAAGTGTCTTTGAACGCGCGCATCCTGCCCATACCCTGCCCATCCTGATTTTCCCTGGCAAGGATGGTCAATCTTGTTTTCAGCTGGTCAAGGTCCTCTTGCGTCAGCACACCCACCTGGATCGCCTCAACTCTTTTGAGCGCCTCACGGCTTGCCAGGTCCGCGACATAAAAAAGACTACGAACAAAAAGAACAATACCTAAAACTCCGACAGCAAGGACAGCTCCGGCGGTCCATTGTGCCGCTTTTTTTCGTGACGCGAACAATCCGTAGATGATCGCACCCAGAGTCCAAGTCAACAGCATCGAAACGATCCACAAAGCCTTGGAAAGATTCTTGCGGGATGACGCTATCGCGCAATCAACGATCATCCACATCGGAAATCCGAGAAAGATAAACAACACAACCGCTAAAAATATGATCGCAATAAAGATCGTTACCGCCATATCATCCTCCTTAATAAAAGATTACGATGCCTGATGGTATTCCTGAAGCGCTTTGGGCGCGTTTTGACCCTGCCGCATCGCCGCGATCCCGTCAACAGTCGCTTGCGCGGCAGCCATAGACGTTACATAAGGGATCTTGCGCTGAATTGCCATCATGCGAATATAACTGTCATCAAATTTGCTATCCCTACCTGCCGGCGTATTAATAATAAGCTGCAGCTGATTATTCTTAATGGCATCCGCAATATTGGGCTGACCTTCATGCACCTTCTGGATCAGCACATTCGGGATCTTGTTCTTGGTCAAAAGCTCATTTGTTCCTTTAGTGGCATAAATCTTTAATCCTGCCTGGTGGATCTTTTGCGCGATTGGCAGCAACATTTTCTTATCTTTATCCGCGACCGTCAGCAATACATTTCCCTCCAAAGGCAACTTGGCCCCTGTCGCCTCTTGCGCTTTATAAAAGGCCGCGCCAAAGGTATCACCGATACCCATGACCTCGCCGGTCGCGCGCATTTCTGGGCCTAGCAAAGGGTCTACTTCTGGGAACATATTAAAAGGAAATACCGCTTCTTTAACACCAAAGAATGGTGCCTTGGCGTTCTTGGTCTGAGGAAAATCCTTTAGCGCCCGTCCCAGCATCAAAAATGTGGCTAAACGCGCGATCGGGATACCCATGACCTTGGAAACGATCGGCACAGTGCGTGATGCCCGCGGATTCGCCTCCAAGACATACACTTTATCATCACAAATAGCGTATTGAACGTTAATGATACCGATCACATTCAACGCGCGCGCTAACAGATCCGTGTACCTATTGATATCTTCAATATGTTTAGCGCTGATATTGCGGCTGGGGATAGAACACGCGGAATCACCAGAATGCACGCCAGCCCACTCAATGTGCTCCATGACCGTTGGGATAAATGTTTCTTTCCCGTCGCACAGCGCGTCAACTTCGCACTCTAACGCCTGCTCTAAAAAACGATCGATCAGCATCGGATGCTCAGGGCTGACCTTAATAGCTTCCAAGGCGTATTTGCGCAGCATTTTCTCATCATAGATGATCTCCATACCTCGCCCGCCTAAAACAAACGATGGCCTCACCATCAAAGGATAGCCGATGCGCTGCGCGATCGAAAGCGCGTCTTCCAGCGAACGGGCGATATCACTTTCCGGCTGAGGGATCTTAAGGTCGATCATTTTCTGGCGAAAAAGTTCACGGTCCTCCGCGAACGCGATACTCTCCGGCGTTGTACCTAAAATGTTAACGCCATGCTCTTTCAGTTGAGCCGCGATATTCAACGGCGTTTGCCCGCCAAACTGAACGATCACGCCCTCAGGCTTTTCTTTTTCATAGATCGCCAGAACATCTTCGACCGTCAAAGGTTCAAAATAAAGCTTATCCGATGTATCGTAATCCGTAGAAACGGTTTCAGGGTTGCAGTTGACCATGATCGTTTCATATCCAGCTTCGCGCAGCGCGAAGGCCGCGTGCACACAGGTATAATCGAACTCGATCCCCTGCCCGATACGATTGGGCCCACCGCCTAAGATCATGATCTTCTTTTTACCGGAAACCTTGACCTCGTCTGGGCCTGCGCTATATGTCGAATAATAATACGCCGCATTCTCAACGCCGCTGACGTGGACCGCTTCATAACGGGCGATCTTGCCTAACCCAACACGCCGGACGCGCACATCCTTTTCCTTGATCTTGAACAATCCAGCCAAATAGCGATCAGCAAAGCCCCACTCTTTCGCCTTGACAAGGTCTTGGTCGGAAAATTTCTCCCAAGGCGTTTTTAACATCATCTCTTCGAGGTCAACAAGATCTTTCATCTGCTGAATGAACCACTCACCGATATGCGTCATCGCATGCAGATCGGTAACGCTCATCCCTTTGCGTAAGGCTTCATACATCAAAAAGATACGCTCGCTTGACGGAACACGCAGGCGTTCCTTCAGTTCTTGCAAAGACAATGATCCGAAATTCTTCGCGCCGCCTAATCCATGGCGCCCGATCTCCAAAGAGCGGATCGCTTTCTGGAAAGCCTCCTTAAAGGTCTTGCCAATGCTCATGACCTCTCCCACAGCTTTCATCTGTGTTCCCAAGACATCCTTAGCCTGAGGAAATTTTTCAAAAGCCCACCGGGCAAATTTGATAACAACGTACTCTCCGCTGGGCGTATATTTTTCTAAAGTTCCATCACGCCAATATGGGATCTCATCCATCGTAAATCCGGCCGCCAAACGCGTCGACACCATCGCGATCGGAAACCCTGTCGCCTTTGAGGCCAAGGCGGAGGAGCGTGACGTGCGAGGATTGATCTCAATAACGACCACGCGGCCATCTTTTTTGTTGTGCGCGAACTGCACGTTCGTCCCGCCCACAACCCCGATCGCGTCAACGATCTTATAAGAGAAATCTTGAAGTTTCTTTTGCAGCTCAACTGGAACTGTCAACATCGGCGCTGCGCAAAAACTATCCCCTGTATGCACGCCCATCGCGTCAATATTCTCAATAAAACACACTGTGATCTTCTGATCCTTTTCATCGCGGACAACTTCCAGCTCAAGCTCTTCCCATCCAACAACCGCTTCCTCGATCAAGATCTGCCGGGCGATGCTGACCGTCAGCCCTCGCAAAGCCACGGTACGCAATTCTTCAACATTATAAACGATACCCCCGCCTGTTCCGCCCATCGTGTAGGCTGGGCGAACAACGACCGGATAGCCGATATCTTGAGCGATCTTTTCCGCCTGCTCCACGGATTCCGCGATCTCTGAACGAGGCACAGGAATGCCGAGCTTTTTCATAGTCGCTTTAAAAATATCCCGATCTTCACCGCGCTCGATGGCATCCGCTTTGACGCCGATGATCTTAACACCGTATTTCTCAAGGATGCCAGCTTTATGCAAGCTGGAAGAAAGATTTAAACCTGTCTGGCCGCCAAGATTAGGCAAAAGCGCGTCCGGCCGTTCCTTAGCAATGATCTTTTCCAGCGATTCGATCGTTAAAGGCTCGATATAGGTTTTATCCGCCATGCCCGGGTCCGTCATGATCGTCGCCGGATTAGAATTGACCAGGACAACTTCATACCCTTCTTTTTTAAGAGCCTTACAGGCCTGCGTTCCTGAATAGTCAAACTCACAAGCCTGGCCGATAATGATAGGGCCGGAACCGATAATTAAGATCTTTTTGATATCATTGTGTCTTGGCATGGTAACCCCTTTGGTTTAAAAAATGAAAAAAGAATATCTTCGGGTAAAGGACAGCGGACAGAACTTGGGAAGGTTTAACGACGCTCAATCTTTATGCTCCAAATAATTTAAGCCATTGTAGCATAAACTTTTTTTCGCACAAGCTTTAAAAATCAATTTTCCGCTGAGATTGCCTAATAATTAGGCAGACGTTTTCTGGCGATTCTTACGATCAAGGACCAGCTCCCCGCCGTTAGCGACATTCTCAGGAGCATTCTCGCGGATGATAATACCATACACGTGGCGCGGAAATCGATACGCCTTTTCAAGCGCGTCGGTAACATCCTTGACGAGGACTCTTTTGGTTTCAAGATCAAGTTTCGGCCCTTCAATGGTCACAACAGGCATATCATTCCCCTTCTTTATGTGTTTGGATCAATTCAAGTTTCTTGGCCCGAGGCCAGGTCTTGATCTCATGCTCACGCTTAAGCGCTGCCGATCGGGTTGGCTGGTCTTCCGCGTACAAAAGCGCCTTAACGCCAAAAAATTTTGTGAACAAAGCCCCTTTTCCTTTTTTATGCGTAGCAAGCCGCTTCTCGAGATTATTCGTGATGCCAGTATACAGCTGATCTTTATCCGTTTCAAGGATGTAGACCTTCCAGTCGCCTTGTGTTTTTTTATTAACTCTCTTCTTGGCTTTCTTGATAGCCCTTTTTTTCATACATCAATCCTTAAAATATTTTAAATACTCGCCATATCCTTGGGCTTCCATATCATTTTTAGGGATAAACCGCAAGGCGGCAGAGTTGATGCAAAACCGCAAACCCGAAGGTCCTGGCCCATCCTCGAACACATGGCCTAAATGCGAATTCCCTTTTTTACTGCGAACCTCAGTGCGAACCATTCCATGCGAAACATCCTTTCTCTCGACGATGTTAGACGGATCAACCGGCTTAGAAAAGCTCGGCCATCCAGTGCCGGAATCAAATTTATCGAGCGAAAGAAAAAGAGGCTCTCCGGAAACAATATCCACATAGATCCCTGGTTTTTTATTGTCCCAATACGCGTTGGCAAACGGTGTTTCTGTCCCGCACTCTTGCGTGACGCGATACTGCTCAGGCGTGAGCTTCTCTTTTAGGCCTTCTTTGATTGGTTGCGCAGGAATGGTCTTGGATCTTGGACGGATCGGGCAAATAGGAATGTCCTCTCGGTCACCCCAAGTTTTTCTCAAAAAACTTTCTCGTCCTGAACCTTTTTTGTACGCATTGTAGTGCGTAGCGTTTTTTTGGTAGTAATCCTGATGATATTCTTCAGCTGGATAAAATCTCCGCGCAGGCAAAACATCGACCACGATAGGCTTTGAAAAGATCTTCATGTCTTCCAAAGCTTTCAAAGCGCTTTCAGCCATCATTTTCTGCTCTTCGTCATGATAAAAGATCACGGCTTTGTATTGGTCCCCTTTATCTGCAAACTGACCCACGCGATCCGTCGGATCAATGCTCTTCAAGAAAACATCCAGCAGCTGAGCGTAGCCAACCTGAGAAGGGTCAAAAACGATCTCGACCGCTTCACGATGACCCGTCCGTCCGCTGGAAACCTGCTCGTAGGAGGGATCCTGCAAGGCCCCTCCTGTGTAGCCTGATATTACTGACACAACGCCCCTTAAGCCGCTAAACGCTTGCTCTGTACACCAAAAGCACCCGCCAGCAAAAGTTGCAGTCGCTTTTTCATTCTGCGCAAATACTACCTGAGCCATAAACACCCCCACGATCATCATTCCCATAAAAAACTTTTGCGCTATTATCCGACACTGGATCACGTCAAGCTCCTTTAACATCCCAATACTTTTTTAGGTCTTCTCTATTCTCTATCAACAGATGCATATAATCAAGCTCAAGATCGGTCATCTCTTTATCACTACGACGCAGCCACTCAGACAGCCATGCGAATCGAAGGGCAAGAACGCAATCAACTAGATAATGCCAGCCAGCCGCAGAAATGATCCTCACTTCTTGCATTCTCCGGACAAAAGACATCACAAGCCCTGCGGACAAGCCTTGAGGGTTTTCAACACCCACACACCCGATCAGGTTTGCCATATCATAAATTTCGTTCTTATATCCGGAGAATTCCCAATCAATGACACACGCGATTCGGTCATTGCCCCAAATCATGTTCATTGGATGATAATCGCCGTGACAAAAAACGATTGGCAGTCTTTCATCCTGGGTCAGAAAATCTTTTTCCAGAAGATCAACGATATCCTTGACATCAGAAAGAACATCACCTTTATATGTTGCGATATTGCGGACCAATTTATGGATATAACTTTTAAGAGAAAAAACTTTCTTCGTGTTAAAAAATGGGATCTCACCCGCCTGTCGCAAATCGATCAAGAACTCAGCCAGCGCTTTTCCCCGCCAGCTGTCGAGCATATACTTTTCTCTTTCAAGCGCGACCCCCTGAACAAAAGGAGCCACCTGCCAGAATGTCGCCCTGTGCTGCGTTAAATGCTCCTGAGAAATATTCTTCAAATAAGGATTAAGCTGGGAGATCTTTTTCTGGCTTAAAAGATCAAGGGTCTTAGCGATCCGACGCCTAGCATCAAGATTTTTAATAGCGATCTGCTCAAGGACAAAAAGTTCTTTATCGGCATTCTCGATCACGACCCGAAAAAGACTGCGCTCAGGGCTTCCTTGGATCGGGATATCGTAACGCACCCGAGAAAGAGGGATGTTCCAGCTTTTCAGGATCTCAGCGATCGCTTCTTGGCTAAAATGGGCTGTCTTTTCTTTGGCTTCGATGTGAACATCTTTCTCTCTGCAAAGTATGCGCGCCGCGTATCCAATGCCGCGGCTGCATTGATTATCGCTAACGACAACGGAAACAGCATCTTTCCACTCTAAAGAAAGATTGCATCCGTTAGGGCACTCTGCGCAGATCAAGCGGGTTATCATTAGGAAAGGATAACAAAATTTAACAACGTTCCGACGATCAGGCTGACGCCGATCATTAAAAGCGTTGCTTTGATGACATCTTTGACTCCAAGCTCTTTCCACAGAACGATAAACGTTGCCACGCATGGAAAAGATATCGCTAAAAGTGTCGACGCAATAAAAAGCTGCTTGGCGGAAAGATCTAGCGGCATTAACAACCCTACAGCAACGTCTTTGCGGAAAAACCCAATCACAAGAGCGATGATGGATTCTTGAGGCAGGCCAAAAAGTCCATGAACGATCGGCGCGAAGATCCCTGCCGCAAGATCAAATGCCTGGACGAACAAAAGGATGTTAATAATAAAGACGCCGATCAGCACGACAGGAACCGCCTCAACGATAAAGCCTTTGATGCGAAAGTATAATTTTTGCGCGAGCATCCATAGCGGCGGAAATCGGTATGGCGGGATCTCCAGCAAGAATTCAGGGCTATATCCCGGCATCAAGCGATTCAGGATGAGCCCCAAGATAATGATCAAAGAAAAAAGGACAAGGTAAACGCCAGCAACGTAGAATCCGCCAAAAACACCTAAAAGTCCAAAGATCATGGCCTGCAAAGGAACACAAGGAACTCCGATCGAGATCAAAGTCGCCGCGATGAACCTTTCTCTTTTTGATTCAAGGACGCGCGTCGATAGAATGCCTGGCACATTACAGCCAAAACCCAGCAATACCGGAATAACCGCGTATCCATGCAGCCCTAATCGGTGCAAAAGATTATCCAGCAATATGGCCAACCGCGGCAAATAGCCAACATCCTCCAAAAGACTTAAGATCAGATAGAACGCGATGACATAGGGCAAGACCATGCCAAACTCGATATACGGCGCGGTTGTCAGAACACCCAAAGATTGTTTAAAATCGATCCCCCCATCGATCAAATCACCGATGAGAAGATGAAAAAGAAAACTCCCCGGCTGCCAGCCGCTTGTCATTTTTTCCAGCAAAGGTTGATAGATATTGATAAAAAATGGGTCCGTGATGTAAGTAATGATGCCTTCACCGATAAAACGCACGACCTTAAATGACGCATAGATAACAGCCCCCGCCATCACAAGGCCGGTCAAAGGCTTGACTGACGCATCTTCAAGCATTTCGCGAAGAGTATGATGCCGATGCTCTAAGCGCTGAACGTTCTCGACGATCCTGCCGATCTCCGCCCATCGATCCTGAAAATTCAAGGAGACGCGTGGACGGGCTGCGGTCTCGACGATCCTTGCCACCAGATCTTTAATGCCGGTACCAGCGATCGCGCACGTCGCGACAACCGGAACCTGTAGAATATCTTCTAATTTGCGCGTGTCAATATGTACTCCTCGGTGTACCGCGTCATCGCACATGTTCAGGCAAACGATCACGGAAAATCCCTTTTCCAGAAGCTGAAGCGTCAAGAACAGATTACGCTCAAGATTGGTCGCGTCTAGAATATTCACGACCGCGATCTCATTCTGGGGATGTTCATTCAACAAAGACACCGCGACTTCTTCCGCACGCGATGTCGGCTCCAGGGAATATGTCCCGGGAAGATCAACAACATCCACTCGCTGCTCGCCTACGGTCAGCAAGCCGCGGCTGATCTCAACGGTTGTCCCCGGATAATTCGAAGACATGACATGAACACCGGTCAGCCTTGAAAAAACCGCGCTCTTGCCAACATTGGGATTCCCGATCAGATAAACTTTTTTGATCATTCTACATCCACTAAGATCTTTGTGGCGATCGTGTGACCTAAGGCGAGAATACCTCTGCCTACCTTAATAACAACAGGCCCTCGCAGACCGACATGATTTACCTTCAAGATCTCTCTGCCTTTATACACGCCAATATGCGCAAGTTTTTGATGCAGGGTTTCACCACCGACAATATCATGGATCTTGCCTTTTTGATTTCCCTTCATCTGAACTAACGATATCTTTCCCATTCTGGGGCTCCTTTAACTTCCACGAATTTTAGCAGGCGGACAAACCCTTGTCCACGCCTTTTCTGGAATGCGCCGTGCGAAAGGACTCTTTCCCTCTTTGAAGATCTTTAAAATATGTTATGATAAATAAAATAAGGAAACTCTTATGGAAATCCTTTTCTTTATCAGTTTTATTGCCCTATTCGGGATCCTGGCCTATGTCAGCTATCAGGCGAAAAAAAAGCGCCTGGACGCGCTGCACGCTTTTGCCCTGGCCAATGGGTTGTCTTTTAACCCTGACCGGGATATTAGCTTAAAAGCCCGATATCCTTTTTTTAGCGCTTTTCACCGAGGCCATAGTCAATATGCCTACAACATCCTTAAAGGAAACTATAAGAACAAAGATGTTCTGGCTTTTGACTACCATTACGCTGTTACGGTCCATACCAAGAATGGAACAAGAACCCAACATTATCATTTTTCAGCCGTGATCCTGCGCACGGACTTTCCGCTTAAAGAGCTCGCCATCCGTCCGGAAGGATTGCTGGATAAGATCGGTGAATTCGTCGGGCTCGATGATATTGATTTTGAATCGAACGAATTCTCAAGAAAATTCTTTGTCACAGCGAAAGAAAAGAAATTCGCCTATGGCATGATCCATCAAGGCATGATGGAATATCTTTTGGAGAATCCGAATTATTTGATACATACAAACCGCAACGAGATCCTGATCTATCAGAACAAAGTTTTCCAACCTGAGGAATTCGCTAAATGTCTTGACGTGGGCGTTGGCATGATCGAGCGTATCCCCGAATACCTGATAAAGGAACTCAACGAGGATCCGGCCTGATGAAAGCATTGGCACATTTTACGAAAGGAGTTTTACCATGGAATCCTTAGCGGTCCCCTTGATCGTGATCGGCATCATTGTCATAGCGATATGGGCTACTTACAATAAGCTCGTGCGGCTTAAGAATACGACGGAAGAGTCTTGGAGCGGTATCGATACGGAACTAAAAAGGCGTTATGACCTGATCCCGAATCTTGTGGAGACCGTTAGCGGCTATGCCAAGCACGAAAAAGCTGTCCTGGAGTCCGTCACCGCCATGCGCGCGCAAGCTTTAAATTCCCACGGCTCCCCATCAGCGCAGGCAAAAGATGAAAACGCTTTTGTCGGTTCCCTAAAAAGCCTTTTTGCCGTTGTGGAAAATTATCCGGCCTTGAAAGCCGATCAGCATTTCCTATCGCTGCAAAACGAATTGATCAACACCGAGAACCGTATCCAAGCGGCCCGCCGTTTTTACAATGGCAATGTCCGTGAATACAACAACACGGTGCAAATGTTTCCTAGCAACCTGTTAGCATTCTTTTTTGATTTTAAAGAAAAGGAATATTTTGAGATCGACGACAGCTCACAAAGGCTTGCTCCAAAAGCCTCTTGAAGACTAACGAGCCCTGGCAGGGAAAGATTTCTTATCGACAAGTTGGTTAGAAAGCGTAACAGCAAAACCGAACGTTGCGTTACCGTAAGGCGTCATGATCGTGACAGGCCCCGTGATCGCATCATTAGGAACAGTACATCGAATACGTGTATCTGTCCACGAAAGGATCTCTGCCAAGCCGCCATTGGTTGACCCTGGAGGAGAATAAAACTTGACCTTCCCCTGATAAGACCCAAAGTCTTTTCCGTAGATCCAGATCTGTGTACCCACTGGCCCAGAGGGCGGAACAACGCTCGTGACCTGGGGAGGCTGAATAACATGTAGCAGCTTTGGATTGCTGATCCCCTGGCCTGTATGAACAGTGACCGTCCCATAAAGCGACGTGATCGTTGATGGTATATACGCGCGAATAAGGTCATCGGACCAAGAGATCACGGGTATGGCGATCCCGTTAAAAGATACGACCGCGGACCCTTGCGTGACCCCAAAATTCTTGCCATGGATATAAAAATCGGTTGCCACAACTAAAACACTTTCCGGTGAAACGCGCTTAATGAATGGCGTTATTATCGGCGGAACAAGATACGCGTCCATGATGTTTGTTAATGCCGCGTTACGCTCATGATGATCTAGCGTGGCATAACGCTTGAACTTATCCGCTAACGTTGCATAAGGATCTCCTCCGGGATCTCGAAACCTTGGAAGCTCTGTTCCATAAAAGGCATGATTGAAAAATCCCCAATTAGACGGCGCTGGATAGGTCTTATGCGTCCATGTCGCCCAACTCCAGCGTTGTTCGTTGAACTTCTGCAAATAGTATTCCCAGATGGCTTTCTGCGTAAAGCCGTGAAATTCTCCGATCATGACCGGGACCTGATATAACGGCTGCTGAACTTGTCCCTCAGCGACCTTTTGATCGATAAAGGCCATGTGGGCCTGAACATCCTCATCGCTGCCCCATAAATAATAATGGAATTGGTAGACGACGTTGTTCCAGTTCATCGATGAAGGCGTTGGCAGCGTTGCCCAATCCCAAATACCTTCCATCATGATGATGTGGTTTTGGTCGACAGCGCGGATCGCGTCATAAAGGCGGTCATACATGCTCCAAAGATCAGCGTTGGTTGGCGCTCCCGTTGGCTCATTAAGAAGATCATAGCCACACACCCATGGATTATCTTTATAACGATCCGCGATAGCGATCCAAAGATCTTCTGTCCTCTGCCGATATATTTCACCTTGAGGACTGTTCTCGAACAGTTTGTTGAAATTCGCACGCCCTGTATGCGCTTCTGGGCTTTGGGCTCCCGGAGCACCGTGTAGATCAAGCAGCACGTATATACCGCGGTTGGCGCATTCGTCCACAACATAGTCGATCTTTTCAAAATCGATCTGCCCTTGATCATTCAGCACCCATGTTCCATCATCATTCTGCAGTATCCTGTAAAAGATCGGCAATCTTACCAAGTTCACGCCGATCTCCTTAAGATAATCAAGATCAAAATTCTTAATATAAGCGTTCTGATAGGTCTTGAAAAGATCACGACATCCGACTTCCCCAAACCGCTGGATCAAAACATCTCTTAATGTCCAGTCATCTTCTATGGTAGGGTTGTCCCCATCACCCAATCCCGTAAAAAATCGCTCGGTCAAAAGATATCCTCCCAAATTAACCCCCTGGAGGACAACTTCATTACCTTGGCCATTCTCATCCTTGATCATCGTGCCAGCGGAATGCAAAAATCCTTGTCCCTGGACATAGCGTTGTGGCACGCTCCAGTCGGTTATGTCCGTGATATCGCTTCCTTTTTTATGTAGGGCCCGAACGCGATACCACGTCCCCTGCTGAACCGCTAGCGGCTGGGCAGGAAAATATCCATAATATATTTGCGTCCAAGGGCCACTCTTGCTGGGGGCTGATTGCGCTTCATATAAATGCGCCTGAGGGACCTTCGTCCACTCAAGAACACCTTGTGTTAACTTTTTATATTTAATGACAAGGCTGGGCGGCATATATTCAACGACATCGCTCCATGGCGACACATACGGCACAGGATGCGCCGTGGTAACAGCATCTTCCCATCGCACGCGGTACCACAGCTTTGTCACGCGAGAAACTCTTCTTAGAGGCTTGATCAAGTATGGCGGAGGGGCAGTTTCTTGTTGCTTGCCCGTCGATACTTTATCTGAATAAATGATCGGTGCTGGCATCGGCTCAAAATCAAAAGGATGGGCACCGCTATACGCGACAACCCATGGCCCTTGCGGCCCAACGCGGCTCTCCTCTAGAACATATTTTCCGGCTCCTGGCACCAAGGCCCAGCTAATAATACCTTCCGCGAGCTTCGCCTCACTGATCTTAATGGTAGGGCCAGCGGCACGAATATCATCAAAATAATATGTACCAGGCCAATATTGCTGAAATTGGATCTTATTCAGGTCATAAAGATCAAGCGTGGATGGCAGATCCGAAAAAAGAATTGTCATGCGGGTCCATTGGCCATAGCGAGAGGCATTCTTGGTCCAAACAACAACCTTGGTCTGATCATTTGAATGCTGGCCATGGTCATAAAACTGCACGGCAAGGCTGTTATCCAACCCGTTCTCCGCAAGAGCGTACACCCAAAACGTCAATCGATCGTTTCGATCTGGACGCAGATCAACATGCCAAAAACTTTGTTCCGGGGTCGGCGTTGCCACATATTTCTTTTCTTGCGACTGAATACCCGTACCACCCCATTTCTGGGTACTGACAAGCTTCCAGGAGTGAAGCCCTTCCTGCACTGGCTCGCCAGGGCCAGAAAAATCAACCGTGTCCGCCGGATTCCACTTCCATCCATACTCCGAAGCTGTAGATCCAAAGCGCTGCTGCGGCTCGAACGATTGATAGCTTCTATCTTCCCGTACGATCTGGATATCATCGAGATAATACGTGCCGTGCTGATAAAAGATAAACTCGACCTTGTTCACATGCTCAAGATCAAAATCCGCCGGCAGCTGGCTAAAAAGGATGTCCAGCCTTGTCCACTGCTCATTAAAAAAAGTCTTTGTTGTCCAGACCGTAAAACCGCTCAGCGCATAATTGTTATTATCGAAAAACTTCATTCCGACCGTATCAAAGCCACCCCAAGGAAAAGGGATAACAGCGTAAACCCAAAATGAAATACGATCGTTCTTGGTAGGATAAAAATTAACGTCCCCTGCTTGCACTTGGGACTCAACGGTCGTGCCGCCCCACTGGTAGGCCGTCATCACCTTCCAAGAGCGCGCGCCAGAATGCACAGGTTCGCCAGGGCCAGAGAAACTAACAGCGCTCTGATAGCCCGGAAGGCCATAAGCAACAGAACCATTATTAGGTTCAAAATTTTGATAGATAGATCCGGCAAAAGAAATGGTTGTCTGAAAAACGACAAAAATTGCCGTCGACAAAAAAATTTTAACTCGCTTGTTCACGATGAACACCTTTTGAGCGGATGATTATGCAATCAGTATATACGCTCTACGAGCTGTCGTCAACTGCGCTGAATTCCAGAGAAAACATGCACAGAAAAGCGTAAAGACGCAAACCTATGCTGCTATTTCATGAGGCGTGGGACTACCGGCCTGCATCTTTTTACCTGCCGTCGCTTGCGCAGCATGCGGGAAATGTCTTTTTGCCGTGGGCTAACGCGTTCGCGGGACATTTTATCGGCGGCTCATTTTGGCTAATAATCTAAGGATCTCCATATAAAGCCAGATCAGCGTCACTGTAAGGCCAAAGGCTGCGTACCATTCCATGTACTTAGGAGCGTTCATCTGGGCGCCCTGCTCGATAAAATCAAAATCCAAGACCAGATTAAGCGCCGCGATGATCACAACAAAAACGCTAAAGCCAATACCTAAGGGTGTGCTTTCGTGGATCAGAGGGACTTGGAACTTGAAAAAATACGAGCAGACCAGGCTAGCAAGATAATAAAGAGCAATGCCCCCTGTAGCCGCAATAATCCCTAAACGAAAATTTTGCGTAACCTTGATCAATCCTGATTTATAGACCATCAATAGGGCAAAAAGCGTTCCGAACGTTAAGCCGACCGCCTGGATCACGATCCCGGGATATCTTCGTTCAAAAAAGAACGAAATACCTCCGATCAACAATCCTTCGAGCAAAGCGTAGATCGGGGCGGTTACAGGCGCTGTCTGAGGCCTGAAGATCGTGATCAAAGCGACGATCAATGACCCTAAGCAAATAGGCATAAAAAACGGCATAAAGCGCCACGGCTCGCTCCATGACCAAAGTGCCGCGATCAAAACAAATAACCCCATGATGAATGTCTTATTTACCGCTCCGGAGATGGTCATAGTCTGTCCCGACCCTGACAACGCGGCATTGCTGAACGTATTATCCCGTAATGCTGGATTTCCTGAACGCATATTATCCTCCTTAAATTCGATAACAATAAACACTGATCTTACACTTTTTCATCAAAAGCTATCCACCACCAAATTGATTTTAGAATAAAATCATGATCTTGTCCATTGACTTAACACGGGCACAGAGATATTATGTGGGGAAGAAAAGGACCTTATGAGCAATACAGGTAACGAACAAAAGCTTTTATTCCAAGAATTAAACGAAAATCCCTATCGACGGCTGAACCTTGCTTTTCTTTTGATGAGCGTCATTCCCCTTCTAGCGCTTATTTATGTCTTGGTCGATAAAATTCTGACCGGCAACAGATCTTTTCTGGACGCAGGCCCTATTCTTGTTTCCGCGGGCGCTATTCTTGTCCTAGGATATATCGTCGCCTACAGTGTTATCAAGAACATTATCAAGAAAACATTGCTCTACGCGACACGGGCAAAGCATGCCGACGAGATCAAATCAACCTTCGCGATGTCGCTGGCGCATGACCTTAAAAGCCCTGTGGCTACGATCAAAGCGAATATCTCCAACCTGCTGGCCGGATTTCTCGGCAGTCTGACGGCCCAACAAAAGGACGCGATAGAAGTATGCAAAGATGTTGCTGACCGGATGAACACGATCACAACAGACCTGATCAATGCCTACATGTTCGAAGCGCGGCAAACAGAAATGACGATCACCCGCTTTGATCTGCGAGAGATCCTCCAGGCGCAATGCCGAGAGCTTCAGACAATGACTCACGAAAAAAATATTTCACTAAGCACAGATCTTGGCAAGGATCCTTTATTCATCCAGGCTGATCGAGAAAAGATCACCCGAGCAATGAACAACCTTTTAAGCAATTCACTCAAGCATACACCCTGCAATGGAAAAGTCCGTGTTAAGGCGTATGCTGTTGATGGGCTTGCGCGCGCGGATTTCTTCAACACAGGCGACCCGATCCCCGCGAACAAACTGGAAAAGATCTTTGATAAATTCGAACGCCTCAACGCGCTGATCGAAGGCCAGGGGTTAGGCTTATCTATTGCTAAAGATATCATCGAGCTTCACGGAGGAAAGATCTGGGCTACCAGCGATCCCAAAGAAACGAATTGTTTTACTGTTTTGCTTACATTGACAGGTGATCGCTCATGACAGAGAACGCAAAACCTAAAAAAATCCTGATCGTTGATGATGATCAAAAATTCGTCATGGCCTTGATGACATTCTTGGTCGGTAACGGCTATCAAGTGCTTGTTGCTTATGATGCCACATTCGCGATCCAATACGCGGCACGGGAAGATGTCTCTTTGGTCATCCTTGACCTGGGGTTACCCAGCGGTGGAGGGTTGTTCGTCATTGAAAATCTAAAACGTATCCCAAGAACGATCTGCCTGCCGCTCATTATCTCTAGCGCCAACGTTAATCCAGCGATGGAAGAAAAGGCGCGGGCCTTGGGAGCCAATGATTTTATCCGTAAACCCTACGAACTTGAACTTCTTTTGGAAAAGATCAAGGCCCTGCTCCCTGCGTGACCTTGTTCTCCTGCTGAAAGATATATCCTAAATTCTGCCCATCTTTTTGATACTCAAGCGTTGTCATTTTCTTCAGGCGGTCTATCCGTAATGACGCTGGGTCATAATGAACCCGGACCCTCTGCCCAACCTCCACATCTCGCCCAAAATAAACATAACGCTTAACGATCCTGTCATTCTCATCCCAGATCTCAAGGGCGTTGATGCTGACCTTTTCTACGATACCGGTCACAATATAACGCAGAGGATCGTTGTCGCGCGCCGGACGCAAGGTCGTGGCAAAAGAAGCTGTGGCAGAAAAAAACAGCATTAAACAAAGAAATAATTTCTTCATGATCTTTGCTTCTTTCGTCGAAACAAGATCCCCACCCAAAGCGCGCAGCTAAAGACCGTTACTCCTAATCCCACATAGAACCAAAAAGGAACAAAGCGAAAGACAACCCTATGGTCACCCGGCGGCAAAAAAACCGCGCGGAATAAATGGTTCGCCGGATAGATCGTCGCAGGCTTCCCATTGACCCAAGCCTTCCACCCAGGATAATAAGCATCCGTCAGGACTAATACACAAGGCGCGTCCGCGCGCGCCTTGACGATCACTCCGTTTGCCCATCGCTTCTTTTCTTCAACCGCCACGATACCCTGCCGCTCTGACGGCGTAAAAGGAAGTTTCTTGTCCAAGATATTTTCAATAATGACATTAGCCGCCGCGCGCAATCGTGCTGCCTTTATCTTCTCTAAGGCTTCTTGTCCTGCGCCCTTAGGAACAGATGTCCATTGATAGGCTAAATACGCTCGAGGCAAAGCAGAAGGTAAAGATATCGCGGCAGATATGGGAAGGATCTGCGTTTCCGCGTCATAGACCGGCTGAGGCCCAACATTGCTCTGCTGCGGTAGAACAAAATAATTCACGTTCGCCAAGGCCAATATATCACTGCGCGTGATCAGCGCCTGGTCAAACCCTTCCGTGGAAATTGGCTTTGGGCATATTGTTGAGAAAAGCCCCGGATGGATAAGTTGTTGAACGAATTCTACATATCGACGAGGATATAGTGCCTGGCTTCCTGAAAAACTCTCTACGCCGTATGCCATGGCCGTATTTCGATAAAAGGCCAGAAAGAAACCTTGAGCGCGAAACCTGGGATCCTGTGTATTCTTTTTTAAAAATTCAACATAAGGCACTCTCGGGAATGAATCAAAACGACGGGGGCGAGAATCAGGATTATGGATAAACAACTCCCCGGCAAGAAGGACGACAAGTCCGACCACGATAGCATATGGTTTCCGCCTTGTGGCCGTCATTGCGAAAACATACCAAAGAATGGACGCGGCAAGAAAACCGAACGCGATGCCTGATGCCTTTATCGCTTGCGCGAAAAAAGGTTCACGTCGGAAAACCAAAAGATAGCATCCGATCAAAAGGCCAAGGCTAAACGCGATACAAGAGAATTTTCTGAGCATAGCCTGAGATTGGAGCGCAATGCTCTCGATCCCAGCTCCAGCAAGGAAAGAGATGAAGAACGTGAGGATCCAGACCGAATGCAATCGTAAAAGCATAATATTAAAGACTGGCAAATGCCCGATCCACTGCGTATAGCCTGATCCTGATACCATGCCATAGACAATAAAAGACGCGATGCTAGAAAATAAAATGAACGGCCTGTGCGACCTACACCATAGCCCGGCTGCAGCAAGCGCAATGGTCATGACACCTAAATATCCTCCACACCAATTGTACACCTCCCCCTTTAAGGGGATCAGAACATCACTATAGAATTTTGGAACAATAACCGTAATGAGTTTTCCCAGGACTTCTGATAAAGGCGCGACAGCAGATCCACAGTCTGCCGTATGTGATGTCCACGAGTGAAAAAAATCAGGAATAAAAGGAAATAAAGCAACAGCGGATATGCCGACACCCAAGAGGTAAAAAGAGACAAAGCGTGCCGTCAAAGAAAAGGTAGATCTCGGGGATCCTTTGTTGCTCTGCCACAAAAGAAAAATGCCATAACACAATAGCGTGAAATGAACAAGGAAGATGTGCTCGATGTGGCCGCCAAAGATGCTTAAAGCAACGGCTATGCTTAAAAGAAGACGGTCCCAGAGAGATCCTCGATAAAAAAATTGATACGCGCTCAAGAATAATAACGGAAGAAGAAGGTCAACATTGATCGCCCATATGTGCAATGTCACCATCGGGCCGCTGCAGGCAAATATGAGCGCCGCCGCGATCCTTGCCAGCAGGCCAAAACCCCAAACGCTCATGAGCCAATACATCAATAAAGCGGCAAGGAGCAAACGCGCGAGGATCAAGACATCCATGCTGATGATATTAGGCAAAAGATAGACGATTGCAGTGAGCGGAAAAAAGATCCCGGCTTCCATCATAGCCGTAACAGGAACGCCACAGCATTGATAGGGATTCCAGAGCGGAAAAACACCTTGCTGAAAGCTTGTTCTTAAAAATTGATAGAATGGTTCTTCAATAGCTGCTGATTCACGCAAGAACGTATGACAAGAGGTGCCATAGTTGCCGGATTGCCCATAAGGGCCACTGGGCAGAGCTTGCGCGAACATCGTTGTCGCCTTAAAGGTTTTTCCCTTGAACACGACATCATGAAAGAAAACAACGAGAAAGAGAATAAAAAAGGCCGCAACGGCAAGAAAATGATGGAAAGGTTTGAGTTTCATGATCAAAAGTATTTCTATGTCGTAAAACAAAAACTGATCTTAAGAAGCAAAAAAATTCTACCAGTTGATAATCTTTCTGTCTATTTTAAAACTGATAAAAAAATCTTACAGCGCTCACGCAAAAAATATCCTTAAAAAACTCCTGGATCTATCCAGCGCAGCTCCTTTCGCGTGATAAAGCGAAATTCTCCCGGCTTAAGATCACCTAATTGCAAGCCGCCAAAGGCCACACGCTTTATCTTGCGGACAGGATGGCCAAGACCGTCGAACAGCCTTCTGATCTCCCGATTTTTCCCTTCGCTGAGCTCAACGATCAAATGTGATTCTTTGCCGCTGGCTTTGCGGATGACAACCTTAGACGCCTTCAAGAGTTCATCCTTATCGATAACGCCCTGACACGCGCGCTCAGCGCCTTGATCATCCACTTTGCCTTCAACGGACACAAGATAGGTCCGCGCAATGGCATTAACGGGATCGGCGAGAAAGCTAGAAAGCTTTGTGTCGTTGGTCAGCAGTAAAAGTCCGGTCGTAGCCTTGTCCAGCCTTCCCACGGGATGAAGATGGCAAAAATGAGAAGGTAAAATATCAAAGATCGTTCTTTCGCCACCCGCGTCCACGCGAGCGGTCACAACACCCTTAGGCTTATAGAACATGATCGTCTGCCAGGCCATTCTTTCTAAGGGTTTTCCGTCCAAGAAAAATTTGGCTCTCTCAGGGACAACGGTATGCATCGGATCACGTATCACCTGACCGTCAACGCAAAGCCTGCCTGATAAAATGTATTCTCGCGTTTGACTGCGAGATGCTAAACCAAGTTTAGAAAGTGCCCGCTCTAGCGAAACTTTTCCGCAAGGCCGCTGTCTTTTACTGCGCTGACTTGCGCCTTCTGACATGGGCTTCATAATGCCTCACCCATCACGGTGATCTCTTCTCGATCATGATACAATTGCCGCGTGATCAACTGCGCGCAATGGGGAGCGAAGGTGCCCTTGGGGTCATGAATATCGCGCAGCAAAGGGATAGGGTCCATGCGTCCTACCTTAAGATTAACAACAAAATAATGACACCATCTCTGAGTGATCCAAAAACGCAAAAGATCAAGTATCTCAAAAGGATTCTCGATCAAATCGCACAAAAGCCAATCGATCTTTTTTGCTTCATACGGTTGGTACGTGAACGCGTCCATCTTTAAATGCCGTATACGCGGGTGCGATTTAACAGGCTCTTTCAAAGGGCCGTTGTCAACCGCGATAACGCTCGCGCCTTTTCTTAGCGCGCTATAGCTCCATCCTCCTGGAGAAGCGCCCAGGTCAACAACAACATCATTCGTCCTTGGTTCTCGAGCGAACACGCAAAAAGCTTCTTCTAACTTCAGAAAAGACCTTGAGGGCGCCTTGGCATCCATGGCCATGCGTTTTTGCCCTTGCGAAAATGCCTCAAAGGCAACGAACGCCTTATCAAAATCCGTCAAGTGGACAAAAAACCCTTGCGCAAGCTCCGGCCCCTGAGGCAGGCCTTCACGCGCTAATTTCCCGACGCGCGATACCTTTTTGCGGATCTTATCAAGCCAGTGCCTTTGGATCGCCGCGCAGCGATGAGTTAGCTGCTCATTCTCACAAGCAGAAAAACGATAGGGCCATGAGGCGCTGATGCGCAGAGGCCTGATATGATCCGTGAACATTTCTGTCAGGCTTTCCACAAAAAGATTTACCGACGTCGTATTAACGCATAAAGGTTCTTGCAAAATGCCAGATCCAAAACAAAGCTCCGCGGCCTGCGCGGGATCAAAGTGTTCCACAAAAACCCATCCCTTGCCCTGGGCCTTGAGATCCGCGCCATACATCATCGCTTCTCGAGCAAGAATATCCTCAAAGCCTAACTTACATGTTAACAACATACCCATAAAAGCATCTCTTTCGTTCACATCTTAAAAAGGTTAAGCTCGCAAAAAGTTCAGCATCGGGCCTCGACGCAACATATCTTCGCAAGCTTTAATTTCCAGTCGGACGCTGTGGCTGCGTTGACTGATAAGGCCTGACAGGCTCTGGTCCAAAACTATAGGTAAAATTCAACCACGCGGTTGTTTTAGAATAACTCTTATCAGGATTCGTGTCTAACGCGTTAAAATATTCACCTCGCGCCGACACAACCCAGCTGCGGCCCAACCGATAGTTAAGGCTGATCGCCCCAAAATAAGTCGGATGACTTGACTTGGGATTCTGTTTTTCATAACCTGTTGAGGCCTGGCCGTCGATGAACAAGCGCGATGTCAGATCCCTGCTCGCGTAGGCTCCGATCGCATGCGACTGGATCGATCGAGGATTAAAATACCCGTGATCCAAAGCCTCGCTCCAGTCAGAATAATAAAAATTATAATATAGTTTTACATACGGTTCTTGATTGATCCTGTATTGGATATCCGCAAAGGCCGTATTCTGGTTGTTATCATCAGAATAGCTGCTGCGCTTATAGCGGGCAGAAAAAAGCCAGAAACGATCAGGTTTAAAATCAAACGACAACGACCCACTATTAACGATGATCTTGTCTTGCAAGGCTTGGATATCCTCAAAGGTTTCTCGATCATAGCCAAGATACCACTTCCACATATCGCCGGGATGCAAGGTCACCCACGTATTGGTGGTAACAGGATGAAAGCCGTTGATCCGATAATCTGTGGCATAAGCATAGGAATCAATTTCAAAGAATTCATTGAACCTGTGTGAAACATCAAGTCCGCCGCGATCACCAGCGATCGGCCTGCGGCCAGGCTGGCGATAGGTATAACGCGCGTACGTGGCGCCAACCTTTGTCGCTTCATCAAGATATTTTCCTACATGCACATTATTCGCGAGAACATATAGATGGTTAGAGTCGGACGAATATCGATTGCTCTGATTAACATTTAACTTCTTTAGCATACCTATGTCATTATAAAGATCTCTTGCCGCGTTTCGCGCAGGGGCCAGCGCCAAAACTTTTTCTAATGTCTTGATCGCCATGCCGTCCTGGCCATCCCAATGATAAGCGTGCGCCAACCCCTCAAGGGCATCCACATCATCTGGATATTGCTGTAGGATCTCTTGAAAAAGTTCAATGCCTTGGCGATTATAAGATTGCCAGACAGTATTGCGTGCCAACGCGTTCTTCGCGGCTAAATTCTGGGGTTCGATCTGCAAAACTTTTCGATAAAGAGAGTTTGCCTGCTCTAGCTTATCATTCCAGCTTAAGATCTCCGCCTTGCCTAAAAGAGCCAGGACAGAATCCGGAGATCTCTGCAGGGCGGCGCTGTATTCTTTTAATGACTCCTCACGCTGGCCACTCCAAGCCAAGGCTTGCGCTAAGCCCAACAAAGACATGATGTCCTGAGGATCAACCTCAAGAGCCCGACGATAAGCACCGATCGCCTGCGCGAGCTGGCCATTCCACTTGTATTGATCGGCTAATTCTCGAATGATATCTTTTTCATGCGCTGGATAACGCCTGCGGATCTCTTCAAAAAGCCCAATGGCCTGCGCGTGCTGATCTGCGTAGGTATAAACCCGCGCCCATTCGATCATAAGCTGCGGATCATCATGAGAACTTTTAAGAAATCCTTCGTAGACCCTCAAGGCTTGGCTATAATCCCTTACCTCGACCAATCCCCGCGCCCTGCCAAGTTCTTCATCAAAGGTTTCCGCTCCAGCATAACTACAGCTGAGCAATACCCATAACAAAAGAACCAAGGTCTTCGTTATTTTCATCGCGCCTTCCTTTTTGAGACAACCCATATCCGCTCACCGGTCAATTCATCGCGAATAGCGACTAGATGAATGATGATCTTATATATCGTATACGGCCAAACAAAAATAAAATAGAATAAATAATGCGTTAAGGGCGCCCGAGGTCTAGAAGCGTTCTTACAAGCCGCGATAGCTTGCAAAGGGCCGCTGAACAAAGTAAAGACAAGCGCGAAAGCAATATAATGATTCATTGGAAATGCCACCGTTCCCCGATAAAGCCAAAACGCGAACAAGATCGGGAACAAAAGGCTGCCGACAATATCATAAAGAACCCGCCAAGAAAGAAGTGTCGTCCATATGAACTTTTGCCTTAAATTCAAGTAGCGCGTTGCCCAAATGCGCCCCTGATATCGAACAGAACACTGAAACCATCCTTGAGCCCAGCGCTTACGCTGAGCCCAAAAACCACTCCACGTGACAGGAGCAAGCTCAGAAGAGACGATGCTGCGGTCATGCACGAACCGACACCCGGACAAAACACCCCGCAAGGTGCTGTCAATATCTTCGGTCAACATGCTCTCCAGAAATCTTACGCTTTTCAGCGCGGTGCTCTTCCAATACCCATTCGAGCCCCCGAACAAGCTCGTGTCAAAAATAATGGACTTGGACGGATGTTGTATGCCATAAATGATCTCAAATTCCACTCCGACCAATCGACTGACAAAGCTATCGTGTATGTTGCGCACGCGACAGCGTCCCTGCACAACATCATACCCTTCATCAAGCCATCGCCAAGCTCGGCGCAAGCAATCTGGCGCGACCAAATGGTCCGCGTCCAACAGCGCGATCATCTTCCCGCTCGCGATATTGATCGCATAATTCAGATTTTCACTTTTACTTCGGGAATTATACGCGTTCGCTAAAATAAGCTGTGGCCAACGCAGCGCAAGATCTCGCAATGCCAGCTCAAGGGGCTCCATGTGCGGCGTATTGTACGCTAAAATGACCTCCACGCCGTCTTGAGGCCTTTCGATATTCTGCAAAATATTCATCAGGCTCTCTTCGATCACAGCGATCTCGTTAGGCAAGTAAGCCGTAACGATAAATGTTGTTCGCGGGATCTCCTTGTGTTCCGCAGAGGGAAGGGCGACAAAGCGCTTCGGGTTGAAAACGCTCAAAGTATACCAATAGCTCAATGCGGCCTGAAAAAGCAGAAAGCTAACGACAATATGATAGCTGATGCTTAGAGAGCCAGGCCATAGAATAGACACTAAATAAAAAAAGCTTGTCGCGCCGACCACCATGACGGCAAAGACCTCAAAGACCTTGAATGCTTCTTGAGTGGAGCGTTGCGAGATAAGATTAGCTGGATGTTGTTTCATTATCCTCAGGGCCTTGCAGGATGTTCAGGATCTCTTTTTCGACCGTCATATGATGCGCTTCTTCGCGCGAAAGGCGCGCGAATAACTGAGAGAGGGCCGGATCGTTGACTTTATGCTGAAGGTCGTTATAAATATCAAAAGCATTACGATCAACAGCGCTCAACTGCCGCAGGCGTTCAAGCAGATCATTAGACATGATATTCCCCTTGTGATAATTGTTCGATGACCTTGGCGATGGTCTTTTTGTGGGTTAACGTGTCACTTTGGATAGAAAAGAACAGCTCTTTGGCTTTGCTCTTTTGCTGCGCGGGGATATCGGCTTGAGAAAGCAGCTGCGCAACGATCTCAAGCAACATGCTTGCCATCATTTCTTCCATTTCATAGGCACGGGTTAATTTATCAACAAGTTCTTCGCGCGTCATAAAGTTTTCTGTGTTCAAAAAATGTTTTAGCTATTTTAGCACAACCATAGATGATTGAACGCTTTTTTAAAAAAGCTCTTAAAGATCTTCTTGTTTCTTCATTCAGGCACAAAAAAGGCCCCGCAGAAATTCTGCGGGGCCCCTTTTCGTCAGATTGAAATTATATCTTTACAACATTCGTTGCTTGAGGGCCTTTAGGGCCATTTTCAATTTCAAATTCAACGGATTGTCCCTCAGCTAAAGACTTAAAGCCTTCACCCTGAATCGCCTTATGATGCACAAAGCAATCTTTGCTGCCATCATCAGGCGTGATAAATCCGTAACCTTTCTGATCATTGAACCATTTTACTTTTCCTTTTGTCATGATTTCCTTCCTCCTTCCAATAAAATTTGACAAATGCATGGTAGAAAAAAACGCAAGGCAAATGATGTCCGCCTTGCGATGACCAACGCTACCACCCATTTCCCATTGCGTCTAATTTACTTCAGCAAATGCCACTTGTCAACAATATTATCGCGGACCTTTTTTCTATGTTCATATTCCCGTTTTCACAAATTTTTACTACGGCTTCCAAATAGTCCACAAGAAAAGATATGCCGCGCCAACAGCCGCGACCGTGAAAGGGACGCCGATCTTAGCAAAATCTTTAAAAGTAACAGCATGTCCTTCTTTCTTGAGCAATCCGCAAGCGACAATATTCGCAGAAGCGCCAATAGGCGTGATATTCCCGCCCAAGCTGGCGCCGATCAAAAGGCCGAATAAAAAAAGCGCTTCCGGGACATTCAGCTGACGTGCCATTTGCATGGCGACCGGCAGCATCGCGGCCAAGAAAGGAACATTGTCAACGAACGCGGACAGTACGACCGCAATGACAACGAGTGCCGTATACCCTAAAAATATATTCCCGGAAACACATCCTGACAGCGATCGCGCGAGACTGTCGATCCATCCGGTCGTTGTCAGGCTTCCGACGAGAATAAAGATCCCCATCAAAAAGAAAGCTGTGTCCCAATCTAAAGACCTTACAAGCTCACGCGCGTTGCCTTTATGCGCAAATTTTTCCCATGCTAAAGCGACCACACCCGCGATCATGCAGATCATGCCGGCCGCGTACGTAAAACCCGTATCCATAAATGATGACAAGGCCAGCAGAACAATAAGCCCAACCAACAAGATCGTCGGGACCCAGGAGCGCACGTTTTCGACCGCGACAATCGCGGTTTTATGTTTTTCTTTACGGAAGACGAACATCAAGACCGCAAAGGAAACAACGGCCCCCAATTCCACCGCGAAGAAAATACTCGGCCGGCCTTGATAGAAAAAGAAATCCATAAAATTCATCTTCAAAAATCCGGCCAACAACATGCTCGGCGGATCCCCGATCAGCGTCGCGGCACCCTGTAAATTGCTGGAGATAGCGATCGCGATCATCATCTTCACAGGGTTCAGTTGAATTTTGCGAGCAAGGGCTAAAGCGATAGGTGCCACGATCAGAACTGTCGCGACATTTTCCACAAAAGCCGATATCAATCCCGTGAAAACGCACAGCCAAAGGATCGCCCACGCGGTGTTCGCAGCCCTATCCACGATCATCTCGGCCAAGACAGCCGGAACCCTGCTTTTCATAAAAACATCCGCCACGACCAATGTCCCGACAAAAATGCCCATCACGTTCCAGTTAACAGCCGCGAAAGCTTCTTGAATGGATACGGCCTGCGCCGCGATCAAAACGGCCGACGCGGCAATGGCAACGAGCGATCTCTTGTGAGGGAACACAATGAAGGATAGATAAGCAAAAAGAAAAACGATCAGTGAAAAAACCTTAGGTTCCATGGGCAGATAATGTTTTTAATAAACCAATAAAATCTTTCGCGTGCGTTATCCTGACATTGCGAACATCCTACCATAAATGATCAAGCAGGTAAAATCTCCCTGATATTTTTATCTTGCAAGGAAATCCTGAAGCTTGGCCGCGGGATGATGATATCTTTTTTTGCCTTTGGTTGCCCGGCCGAATTCAATCGCTTCGCGGGGACACCAGTGAAAACACGCCATGCAAAGCTCACAGTGATGCTGCCAAAAAGGGGTCTTGTCTTTGATGACAATATTCTTAACACAACAGACCTTCTGACAAATGCCGCAGCCATCACATTTCTCATTCAAGTGGAAATTTTTATCCTCGTTGTTCATCATACCCGCGCTCATCAAACATACCGGCTCTGCGAATAACCATCGCCATAAGAAAAACCCTGTTTGCGCGGGGATGCTGGCTTGGCGCCGGATAACGTCAGCGATGCCCTTTATCTTTTCTTGGGCCGCGTCAAAAAGGATCTTTTGCTGGGCCGCGGACGCGGCCCCGCCAAAAGGAATATAATTATTAGGCATCACAACGCCAAATTCCGCCTTGGGCGCTAAGCCTCTTTTTTTCAAAAGCCGGCGCGCCTTGGTCAAGCCAGCACCTTGGATCATTGCGTAATTAGTGACCGTAAAAAGATACTGATTGCTGCGAAAACGCATCCTGCTGATGAAGCGCTCAACGATTAATGGGATCCCGAAAGCGTAAACCGGATAAATAAGGCCAATGACCTGAGCAGAAGGCGATATTTCTTTTTCATTTTGAAGATCTGCGATAGAAAGGATGTCCGCATTCCCTAATTCGCGTGCAAGATCGCGGGCAAGCGCTAAGGAATTTCCCGTGGCCGAGAAATAATAGATCGTTGTTTTCATTGAAGCGAAAGAATGCGCCCCTGACATAAGCTTGTCAACCGCTCCTTAAAACATGAACGACTACGGAATAATGCTGAAAGTATTATCAGATGTGTCCGTGATCGATGGATCGTCAACAGCCGTAATGCGAACCCGCGCGTTAGGCTCTCCTCCGGGGATCATAGGATCAATGGTCCAGGGATAGCTTCCAGCGGCCGCGGAAGTAGAAGGAGTGATCTCCCACCAATCGCCTTCTTCATAATATTCAATAAGAACATCATCAATACCAGAGCTGGTCCAGGTAATATTGTAGGTTGATCCCCTGCTCCAAACTTCTCCGCCGTTGGGACTTGTGACCGTAAGCGTCTGTGTCTCGCTGGCAGGAGAGTCAAGCCCGCCGGGATCATCAGTTCTTCCGGCGCCAGGCTGAACAGGATTGCGTTCATCTCGAGCAACGCGGATCTGCTCGACCTTTGACGAGGACAGGCCGCTTGCTTGCGCGATCTCAGGTGAAAGGGTCGCGTACAAAAGATCCCCTCGTAAATTTTGGATCTTTAATCGTCCATCCTCCTGAGCCAAGACAACGGTTGTCTTACCGGTCGTTTTTTGTGTCTGACCGGTCTTGCGCGGTGTCTGGGACTTATCCCATTTTGTTTCCACGATCGAGGTCATGCCCTGATTCTGAATGCGATTAATGTAGATACGTAAGCTAATATCTAAAAACATGTCAAAATCGAATCGGACACCTTCCACTAAAAAAGTCTTTTCCCCCGCGTAATCACGGGAGATCAGATCGCTAAAACCACCGATGTCCTGGCGCTCATATGCTTCTGCGATCGCCATAATCGCATTGATGACCTGTTGATTAAAATCCTCATCTTTGTAGATCAATCCATCGGCATTGGGGATCAGCTTAAGATTAACGGTCAAAAAATCATCCGTACGTATCTGTAAAAAAGGATCGTACATTTTATTAAGAATAGGGCTAAACGCATACTGGATATTGACCCCTTTAGGGATCTCTTTCCAGACGCGGCCGCCGTCCTCAGAAAAAAGCATCGTTTTCACATGATCCACATGATTCAGCTGAGCGCTGATCTGGATCTCACCCTGGATCAATTTATCGCGGGTCACGATGACCTGACCCGACGCATTATCTACGGGATATGTGTTGACACGCGCACTAAGGACCCTGTATCCATAATAACCTGCGGGATCATATTGCTTCATGGCTTCACGATTTTTTGCTTCTTCAGCGGCTTTGCGTGCCGCTTCTTCAGCAGCCAGCTTGCGCTTGTATTCTTCCGTCTGCTGCTTTACTCGCGCGTCATGCTCTTTGATGTTTTCTTCCATCTGCGCGCGCAGCAGCTCATATTCTTCTTTGAAATCACGACGAGCGGTATCGATCGCGAGGATCCGAAAGATCTGGTCAAAGGTCGAACGCAATTGACGCAGCGTGATCGGATAAAACGCTGCCTTATCAGGATCTTTCAGCGACTCAATATCAGCTTTTAGCTTAGCGATCTCATCCTCGATGGTTTTTAAGGTCATCAAGCGCTGTTTTTCAGTCTCGGCCATCCTTTTTTCAGCTGCCTCGATCTGACCCGGAACAGCCTCATAATAAGGCAGCCGCTTGATCGCATCGCTTGGATTATTGGTTGAAGAAAGATATTTGATCCCTTTGCCGTACGCGGTCACATTCTTTCGCATGCGCTCAACATAGGGCTTAACGCTCTCCCAAGCTTCTTTCATATCTTTCAATGTTTTAGCGCCATCAGACTCTTCCGCCTTGTTCAAGATCGAGTCTTTACCGTCTTTTACACGAAAATTAGGATAGACACCCAAAAACCGCCCCAAAACACTGTTGATCCTGTTATTCAATGACATGATAGAAACCGCGATGCGATCAAGGTCCGCGTAAAAATCGATTGTCTGAAGGTCCTCTTCCCAGACCTTTTGAGCGGCCTTAAATTTCTCTCGACGTGCCTGCGCTAACGTCTCAAGTTCGGCCAACGTTTTATCGAAATAACGAGGATTGTCCACCGGCGGGATCTGAGGGAAGGGATCGAACCGCACAAACGGCGGATGGGTGATCTGCCAAGACTCTTTTGAGGCGGAAGCACTTCCGTACTTAGTAACACGCTCATCTTCGGTCTTTTGATAATCGTCCATCTCCGGCGTCCTGCTCGCCCCTTGGCCGCGAAGATTTTCTGGAACAAGAGACTCAAATTCACTTTTTAGCTGAAGGATATTTTTTTGGTGCGAAACGACAACCGCCCGTTCTTTAGCAGTAAGCCCGCTGATCAAGGTCTGATCTTGCTTGATCTTCTCAATGGCTTCGATCGTTCGCTCCCTGGATTGATGCAATTCTCCAGGAGAATAAACTTGAAGCTTTCCGTTCTTGATCTCTCGCACGATCCCCGAAACGCTAGACCCGGCTGTCGCCTGATCATAACCACCTGGATTAAGAAAGAAATTGGGATACGACAAAGACTGCTGAACCTCCGAGACCCAGGCTTTTTTAGCGGCATCATATTCCAAGTAGGACTGCTTGATCCCGTCAATGATCTTTTCAATCCCCTGCTGAATGCTGGCACTTAATCTGGAAGCTCTTTCCTGAGCGTCCAAGGCCACGATCTCTTCTTCCTGTTTGAAAGTTGCCACCTCGAGGTTCAGTCTTTTTCCGTTCGCGCCGCAACCAGCGCTTTTTCTCATGTGCGCGGCTGAAAATTCATCACGAAGCACGTTATATTGCGCCATCAAAGATTCCTTGGTGCGGCCGTCTTTTGCCGATTGGTACTGATCCCATAGACTGCGTAGGCGCGGCTGATATTGGGCGTCAACTTCCTTTTGCGCGTTACGGCAGTTTTGCTGGTTGGCTTCGCTTACCTGTTTGAGCATTTCAGCTCTGCGCTTAAGATAAGCGGACCACTTCGTCGTTGTGGCGTTATAATCATAGCCATTGGCGGTTTCCTTGATCTCTGAATAAACGTTCGTCAGCTCTGAGATCAGACTACCATAATTAAAAGGCACATAAGGAACGCCTTCCGCGGACCCGATGTCGCCTTCCTGTTTCTTGATCTCCGCGATCGTTTCGTTGACATCCTGCTTGCTCAGCGCGCTGATCTTCTTTTTAAATTCTTTGACAGGCGCCAACTCTTTGTCAACCTCAGCTTTGACCTTTGCGGCTTCATCTTTTAGCGCTTTCTCAGACTCCTTGTATTTTTGTAAATATTTCTCGATCTCGGCCTGTGCCTGCTGTTCGCGCCTTTGAGCTTCCTTCTGCTGCAAAACCAGCTGTGAACGCAAGCTGACAAGTTCTTTTTGAAGGCGATTTTTCATTTCCTCATCGCCTTTATCGGTCCCTTGTCCGCGAAAAACATAACCAAAGCCCATACCATCATTGAACTTGTCATTAATATCTTTCATAATGGCATCGGGAGACTTGTCGATCAGCCATTGTGCTAAACCCTGAGGATTGGATTTCATGCCGTACATATCATTGAGCATGCCCTCAATGGCTGTATCGGTCGCGTAATCAAGGATATAATTCCCTAAAAGCTCAACCATGGCGGCCCCGACCTTTATATACGCGTATCCTGGAATATAAGCTTCAGCGAGCAGGCCGCCGATCTCTCCTCCCAAGGTTCTTGCCGCTGAGGCAAAATCCCCCTGACGATAAGCTTGGATCGTGGCCCAACTGATCTGCGCCGCTTTGATCCCAGCGTTGAGCTTGTTGAAATTAGTATCCGCTTTGGAAGCGATCTCCGCGTCGATCTTAGCCCAGTCAAACGGTTTGCCCAAGGCGTACGCGTTCTTTATTTGTGGCACGCCGATATCCATGAAAGCCTTGGCACGGATCGCTTCTTTCGCGTAGGCTTCCATTTTTTCTTTGACCGCATCCTGCATCTTTTCCGTGACGCTGCTTATGGCCTTTTCTTCCACACTATTAAGAAGCCAATTAATGCGCTGCTCCGGCGTCATTTTGCTAAAATCAACGCCAGCCTTCAGCGCTCCGGGCAATCCTTCGATGATCTGGTCGGCCGCCTTAGCCACATTGCTTTCTTTTTCCTCCGCGGCCAAGGCCGAGAAAGAACAAAAAAGAACACCTACGCTGATCATCAAAATGAGCCATGTACGTTTCATTGCCATGAATTCCTTTTTTATCAAAAGCGTCATTAGAACGGGTTATCCTTATTAATCTGATAAAGCAACCATTGGCCGGCAACGTTTTTAAAAACGGCCTGCGTGAAGCCTTCGGTCAAGACAACATTACTGCTATCATAAGGCCTTGTTCTCTTTTGCCATTTAAGATCGACCATCAACAGATCCTTATCCGACAAGACCTGGTCCAGTGAAAAATCGATATCCAGCACCTTTGCCGCGCGGATATTGCTAGCCGCGTTATTGACAAGATCATTGCGTGAAGACACAAAATCGACTGCGACCTTCGCCCTAAAGCTTTCCATCGAAAAATCCTGATAGTTGTCAAAAAGATCCTTGATAAGGGTCCCAGCCAGAGAAAACAAGCTTTCCTGCGCGACGGCTCTTCTGTCAACAACGGCACCGGTCACGGCTCTACAGCCTACGACGATCATGCTTGTTAGCAAGACCGCTATTATGGTCTTTGTCCTCATTAAAAATTTACCTCAAATTTCGCGATGACGCGTTGTTCTTTATAGCTTTGCGCGCCATTTTCAGCCGTATAATTATTGCGTTCACCGCGAATAATAAAATGGGCTGATCTTTCTTTGTCGACTAAGAAATCCACCTCCCAAAATCCCCGATTATTCACATAATCCCCGCTTGGCGAGGCGCTATTAGTGTCTGCCAGCGTATTCCCCATACGCAAGAAAACCCTCTGGAAAAGATCATACTGGACATTAAAACCGGCTCCAACCGTCACATCTTTGTTGTCGTTACCTTTTCGATGTCGAATATCGACATTGGGGGTTATCGCGTAATACAATCGCCTTGCCCATAGCATCATATCTTGCGCCCAATTGAAACGAATACGGTGGAAGATCTCTGAATTGCTGCGCGTGACTCTATCGATGAATGAACGGCACTCGTAGCCAACACCCCAGTTGGTGTGCGCGTTAAGACGGTCAGAAATGTCAAAACCTCCGGTCAGGGTTGTTGATTCCGCGGAATTCCCTGGATCATCCGAGTTGCGGACCTGATAGTTCACGTAAGGCCTTAGATTAAAACTTCTGCGGCTGGCCAGAGGCAAAAGATTCCAGGTCATGTACTTTTCATCGTTAAAGGTGCGCTTAGTGCGGCTGCTTCCTTTTAGATGATCCCAGTAATAATTCTCGCTGACGGTCACGTTAACGCGATCGCTGAAACGATAATCAAGGCTGACTTGGTTTTGGATCTTATCAGACATCGAAGATCCCGCGTCCGTATAGAATTTTGGCTGGGCATAATAATAAAGATAACGTACATTCGCCTTGCCAAGTCTCATGGAGGGTTGAAAACGAAACGCGTTGGCATAAGTTGTTGTCTTCTCAGAGGCATCCTCATCTTCAACATAGGCGCTACCGGCGTATTCATACTGGATGGACAATCCCTGCTTGAAAACTATTTCGCCGTCCAAGCCAAAGACGGTATTACGCAGATCCTTAGCCGTATGGTTATCCGGCAGGCTCGCGCTGTCATCTTGACTGCTCGCGGCTTGCACGCCGATACGAAAATCAGAAAAAAGATCTGATCCCTTGAACAAATATCTGTCTGCCTTAAACCCAAAGACATTGCGCTGAAAGGAATTCGCGACCGTATCAGCTTCGTTGCGGCGCGCGATAACGATCTGATAATGCTGATCATCCGTAGGATTGATATCCATATTAAATCCTTCCAGGCTCGAGCCTAGAACGAACTGAGAAAAACTCCCGTAAAAATCCCCGAACTGATAAAGATTCCTTTCATTGGCCACCTGCAGATCAACCTGCTTAAGACGAACATCGCGGCGGGATTCCACTCGAGGATCGTCGGTCTTGCGCAAGAACCACTGCCCGGTAAAATTGTAATCCGCGTGCAGTTTTTCTTGAATGCTAAAATTAAGGTCCGTAATATAGTTCACGCCAGGCTTGAGGTAGGATTTTTCCCTGTTCCCACCGATATCGTTGTGTACAACGGTCTGACTCAAATGACCGCTAATGCTTCCTGAAGCCTCAGGATCCTTGCGGATAGAGCTTAATGAAGAAAAAAGATCCTGAAAGCGCTGCTTTAATGAATAGCTGGGATTGACCGCTGCCTCTTGCGAAGAGCCCTGAGGGCCGCCAAGATAATAAACCTCAGCGGCATCAGCGAGCGCCGAAGAAAAAAGAAGAACAACAAAAAGAAATATTTTTAAATAAAAGGATCGTTTCATAGAAAATAAGTTGGTCAAAAGATGAATTATATTATCGTTTGATCTCAAAAATGTCAAGCGCATGGTCAGAAAACAGAACAAAAGAAAGCCTTGATCACATTTTGTGATCAAGGCTTAGAAGACCTTCATGTCTTGTCGGACAAGTCCTCGGGTCTTGCTACGCTTTCTTCTTGTTAAGGCTGTTAATCCCCTTGACGACTAAAAAGATGCAGAACGCGACGATCAGAAAATCGATCGTCGTATTGATGAAGGCTCCATAATTCAAAGTTACGGCTGGCAGATCACCAACAGCCGCCTTAAGCACAACCTTCAGATTCTTAAAATCAACACCTCCCAGCAGAAGCCCGATCGGGGGCATGATCACGTCATTGACCAGCGAAGTCACGATCTTGCCGAATCCAGCGCCGATAATGATACCCACAGCCATGTCAATGGCATTGCCTTTGACAGCAAAATCCTTAAACTCTTGGACGATGGACATGGATCCTCCTTTTTTGAATATGGTTATAAAAAGATAGTTCTTTTTACCTTACGCGATTTAACGACCTTTATCCTATGGCTGAAAATGTGAACGGTCAAGGAAAATGTCACGCTCTCTTGAGGGCCACCCCTCGCTTGAAGACAAAAGAAAAGCGCTTGGCACAAGATGTGCCAAGCGCTTCATGCTTTTCGTCTTCGTGAGCCTTTTTGCGTCATGCTCAGGACACGCGTGAACACCCTTCCTTACAATGAGCGATAGGGCGCATCATCCATCGGATCGCATTGCGTGCCATATCTGTTCCCTCCTTTCCTCTGTGATGTTCTGAAAATAAAAGTTTTGTCTTCTAATTTATTTCTTCCTGTCCCTTTTTGGGGACTGTCCCGTTCCTTTTCTGCATTTTTGCGCTTCTTCTTTGTCTTTCTCAAAATTTATGCTGCAAGACTGCCCGTGGACCACGAAGCTGGATTTGCGTCTCACTGCCAGAATCTTGAGGGTTATGTTCATCTGGATCTCTTTTATGAATTGTATGAGAACATCCTAATAATGTCACAGAAATACAAAAACCGATAATTAATCTTAAAAAAATCTTTGTCATGTTTTTATTTACATTTTAAATTTTAAAGCCACGAAATGCGCGTGTCAGGACTTATTTTATTATTTAATCCCAAAATCCTATGACTCTTTTCTTTGAGGACTGTCCCTTTTTGGGCAACAGAGTCAACATCCACCGGCTTCCCCGGCGGATGTTGACTCCTGCGACCTTTTTTACTAAAACTCTCTTGACGCACAGTTCAACGAAGAAGAACGGAATTCTATTTTCTTAATATTCAACTTATCTTTCAATAGTTCATAGAATACCGTGCAGAACCATTCGCAGGTAGATGGGCCTTTACTCACAGATACTCTGCTTTCAGGAAATGATTTTACCAGCTCGTGGTTGAGGGCTTTCGCGGGCGTCCCAAATCTATTGGTTGTGCCTTTCATTCCAGTTTTTTCATAACCTTGCAACACTAAATCAAGTAAAGGATCGCCTTCTTGAAAAATCGTTCCGTGGTGGAAGTTATCAGCTACTGCCCATGCTAATTTTTGTGCCTCTTTTACTGGGTAGGCATAATTGTGTTTATTTAACTCCCCTTCAACTTCGATCGTCAGCAATCCCGAATGTCCATGAAGATAACTTGCCTCTCCTTGATAATTCATAAATCTGTGCGCATACTGAAAATCAAGTTTTATTATTGATCTGTACTTTTCGTTCGACATGATAATTTCCTCCTTTTAGTTAAGTTGAATATTTCTTATGTTCTTATTTCGACCCAAAATTACCCTCTAGCTTATGTTTTGATCACCTCCTAACGTAATTATTACTTATTAGTAATTACTACTAACGCCAAGATAAAAAAATTTACTTTTTCTTAGAACACTCCTTGCAAATACCCTCTAAAACAACTCTCTTGTTAACGATCGTGAATTCTCCGTCAAATTCAGTCGGAACCTTGAGGGCGTCATAGGTTGAATTTGAAAAATCGATGATCTTCTGACAGCGTAGACATCGTAAATGATGATGATTTTCTGTGTCAGGATCAAACCGCTTAAGCTCTCCATACCCTTCAACAACGCGCACGATCCCGGCGTCCGAGAATGACAGCAAGGTTCGATAAACCGTATCAAAAGAAATGTTAGGCAAGGCTTTTCGAACACGCCGATAAAGGTCATCTACGCAAGGATGATCCTTGGCGCCAACAAGCTCATCATAGATCGCCATGCGCTGAGGCGTGATCTTAAGCCCGTTCTCAAGGCATTTATCCTGAAAAGACCTTCTTCTTTCTTCGATCATCTTTTCCATAGGAGATTACTATATAGTAATCATTACTAATTGTCAATAAAAATTCTCTCTTTATTTTCAATCCCTTAATCAAGGCAAATATCGTCTTTTACGTTTATCCACGCGGATCTTTGCTTGTAGGCATTACTCGGTAACACTTGCGGCTTCGATCGGAACAGCAGACAAAAAGCAGGGACACTTCTGGCCAAACTTCATTCAGCGCAATGATTTACCTAGAAACGTTCTGGGGTTTTTTCTGAAAAACAATAAAGGAAAGATGCACGCATCCAACTCTCCTAAATAAAAAAGCACGTCGTGTAAAACGACGTGCTTTCAGCGGAAGTTGGTTGCGGGGGATGGTTTCGATAGAGCTTCAACCACTTCCTCGCTAGCGCTCGGTCGCCGATATCTGAACTCCGTTCAAATCTCGCCCAACAGAAGAAAAGCCTCAACCCCCGTTAAGGGAGCTGAGGCTTTCTATGGTTGCGGGGGACCGATTTGAACGGTCGACCTTCAGGTTATGAGCCTGACGAGCTTCCGGGCTGCTCTACCCCGCGATATTCCTAAAAAGAACATTGAGGTAATCGCGAGACGCTTTTAATGCTACGCGTTAAAAGCAGCCCCGCTCATTACCAAAATTTATATAATCCCGAGACGTCTCAACTTCCCTAAAATATTTTAAGGTTAGCTGAGTCAGGCCCCGCGTTAAATCTTTTCCTTTAAAACCTTCAAAGAACTTTTTCGATCAGATCGTTCATTCTTACTCTGGAACGACCCGATAGATCACTTCGCCTTTTCTGATGACACCCATCTCCTGACGAATGATCTTCTCCTGGTATTCAGGGTCATCTCTCAAACGGCGCTCTTCTTCCAAAAGCCTTTCCCTGTCCTTTTTCAGTTGAACGATCTGCTGTTCATACTGGTCGTTACGGGAACGCAGATCCTGCATTTTTGTATACGACGGCAGAAAAAGAGCAAAAATAATGATCGTGACACCAAAAAGCCAAAGAGCATTGCGTTTCATAAATGAGGCCACAATTTACGGGCGAACAAAATAAAGAGCGTAAATTGTTCGGCCGAATTTACCCCGGGGAACATTAGTGACCGCGGGGTTTCCTTTATATTTTTACCAGATCTTTCTCCACAGAGATCCGGCATACACCGCTTTGCTGCCCAGCTCTTCTTCAATGCGCAAAAGCTCATTGTACTTGCAGAGCCTATCCGTACGCGACAACGATCCAGTTTTGATCTGTCCAACATTAGTGGCAACCGCTAAATGAGCGATCGTCACGTCCTCTGTCTCGCCGGAGCGATGAGAAATGATCGATGTATATTTATTTTTCTTAGCCAAATTGATCGTATCCAATGTTTCGGAAAGGCTTCCGATCTGATTAACCTTGACCAAGATAGAATTCGCGACCTTCTTGTTAATACCCTCTTGAAGACGCTTGACATTGGTGACAAAAAGATCGTCACCTACGATCTGAACGCTACCGCCGATCTTAGCCGTCATCGATTGCCATCCACTCCAATCGTTTTCCTGAAGACCATCTTCAATGGAGATGATCGGATATTGCTTGATCAGGCTCGCGTACACCTCAATAAGTTCTTCAGCACTGATCTGTTTTCCATCAAAGCTGTAGGCGCCATCCTTATAAAAGGAAGAGGATGCGGCGTCAAGAGCAATAAAAACATCCTTGTCTGGGCTGTACCCGGCTTTCTTGATCGCCTCAATGATCAAGCTAAGCGCTTCTTCATTCTTAGCCAAACTCGGCGCGAACCCGCCTTCATCGCCTACAGAGGTGGAAAGTTTCTTGGATTTTAAAATACTCTTCAGGTGGTGGAACACTTCTGTTGCCATGCGCAGGGCTTCCTTGAAAGTTGGCGCGCCTAACGGAGCGATCATGAATTCTTGGATGTCGAGATTGTTGTCCGCGTGAAGGCCGCCGTTTAAAATATTCATCAAAGGAACGGGAAGGATCTTGGCCTCTTGGCCACCGAGATAAGCGTACAAAGGTTTTTTCTGATCCAAAGCATCAGCTTTCGCCACAGCCATGGAAACGCCTAAAATCGCATTAGCACCGAGCTTTCCTTTGTTTTCCGTGCCGTCTAATTTTAAAAGAACTTGATCGATCGCCTTAAAATCAGCCTGCTGACCGATGATCTTCTCGGCGATCACGGTATTGACATTGCCGACGGCCTTGCTGACGCCCTTTCCCATATAGCGGGATTTGTCACCATCGCGAAGCTCAATGGCTTCATGCTCGCCAGTTGAAGCGCCTGAAGGAACAGCGGCGCGGCCCATGATGCCGGAATCAAGATAAACATCAACTTCAACGGTAGGATTGCCGCGAGAATCGAGGATCTCACGAGCGTGGACTTTGGTGATCTTTGCCATATGTCATTACTCCTCTTATAAAAAATAATACCTAAATTTAAAGATCTATATCCTAAACAAATTCAAAGTTTTAGATTTTAAACATTCAGATTTTGGAATTGTTTAGAATTTCGAATTTAGAGTTTAGAAATTCTAAAAGTTGTTGTCAACATTATCATATATCCTTTTGAAAGTCAAGGGCTTTGCCGTTGCTGATTCCGTCGATAACGTAAACTCTTCTCCGCGATTGACTTCCGAGTTTTCCTGTGATATTCTTGACTCAGTAAAATTTTTGTCAACGATCGACCTGTAAACAGCTATCTGGCCTCCCGAAAGGAATCACAGCATGAACACAAAAAAGATCATCCTTTTCCTCAAGATCAACTGGGTCAAACTTCTGGTCATTACCCTGATCACTGCTGCCGTGATCGCGGCAGGATTCTTTATCCATTACGCAGCCACCAGCTTTAGCCAGCTGGAGTCCTTTAGCCGCCGGCAGATCGCCGGCCAGATGGCCATCATGCTGCCGATGTTCGTCATTGTCTACATGATCACCATGCCGATCATCATGGGGATGCAGTATTACATGATGCAAGGCGGGTTTAGCAAACTTTTTGACACAAAGATCGAAAAAGCCCGCGTCAACGTCAAATGGGATGACGTGATCGGTATGGAAGGCGCCAAGCGCGAGGCCTGGGAGATCGTCAAGCTCTTGCGCGACCGCTCCATGGTCAACGCCATCGGTGGAAAGATCATCAAAGGAACCATGATGTTAGGGCCGCCCGGCTGCGGTAAGACCTACCTAGCCAAGGCGATCGCCACCGAATGCGACCTTCCCTTTATTCCCGCGGTGGGAAGTGAATTTGTCGGCATCTTTGTCGGACAAGGGGTTTCGCGTATGAAATCTCTTTTTAAGCAAGCGCGCGCGTTAGCCAAGCTTGAAGGCGGATGCATCATCTTTATTGATGAGATCGATTCCTTTGCCCGCCCTCGTCAGGCGGATAGAGGCTTTGGCGGTACGCTGTCGATGAACGCGACCATCAATCAATTCTTGACCGAACTCGATGGCTTACGCCAGCAGGAGAACAACATTGTTGTGATCGCTGCCACCAACGTGGCCGAGAACGAGCTGGACCCGGCGATCATGCGCGCCGGACGATTTGACCGCAAGATCCATGTCACGCGTCCCAATTTAAAAGAGCGTGAAGAACTTTTTCGTTTCTACTTAAAAAAAGTCGACCATGACCCATCGCTCAACGTTGGGATCCTGGCGCGTAAGGCCTTGTGGTTCTCCCCGTCGGATATCGAGAACATGATCCGCGAAGCCAGCATCATCTCGATCCGCGATGGCCTGCGTAAAGTTTCCATGAAAGACCTCTCGGAGGCCTACGACCGTATCACCTTTGGACTAAAGTCCAACATCACCTTATCCGAAAAAGAAAAAAAATGGACCGCGTACCATGAGGCGGGACACGCTCTGATCGCTTACATGATGCACCCTACCGATGATGTTATCAAAGCCACGATCGTCCCCCACAAAGGGATGCTGGGCTTTGTGTCCCATCGGCCCTCAGAAGAACTGCACACTTCCAACAAAGAACATCTCTTGGCGAATATTAAGGTTAGTATTGCCAGCTATGTGGCAGAAAAACTAAAATTTGGAACGACCTCAAGTGGTGTTGGCGGAGGCCAAGGAAGTGATTTTGACACAGCCATGCGCTATGCCCATTACATGGTCTGGCAGCTGGGTATGGGCAAGTCCGGGCTCATCGGGGATTTTTATTCCTTGATGAATCCTTATGGACAAATTATGATCTCTGAAAAAACAAAAGAGATCTTAGATAACGACACCCAGGAAATATTGCAGTCCTGCATCAAGGATGTGACCGATCTTCTCAAGGACAAAATGGACCTTCTGGAAACATTCGCGCAGGAACTTCTTAAGAAGGAAGAGCTAGAATTCGATGAGATCGAATCCATATTCCAGAATTTTGGCATCAAACCATTCTCTAAAAGCCAGGCGCAAGATTAGCACGATGAACTTTCTGAAAGATCTTTCTTTAGGCGTTTTGATATTCCTGACAGCGGCAGGCTGTTCTGCCAAGGTAGAGCTGCCCGCCTCCCGGATGGAAGCAACAGAAAAACTAACAAAGATCCTGGAAAATGATCACTCCTACGCGCCGGTGATCCGCTGGGCCAAAGACACTTTGTGGATCTATCTGCCAGGGACATCCGCCCTGTATACGATCGAAGGGTCTTCGGCAAAACCATCCTCAACCCCTAAAAAATACATTCTGCAATACATCAGCGTCCTTTATCAGGATCACGTCTTTTTGATCGAGCATGACGTGGTCGAAGCCACAAAGATCACCACCGGCGCCGGCATGTCCACACGCTACAGCCAAGCATTTAATGAGCAATACCGCAACGCGACAACCGCTATTTCACGCACATTTTTTGCCGCGCAAAATCCTCCATCCTTCATTGTGCTCGTGATCGCGGATATCCAAAGCGGCTTAGCAACAAAAACGATCTTCTACGCCGAAGATCTCAAGCGATACTTTACCCAAAGCATCCCGCCGGAAGAATACGCTGTCCGCGTAAGGACAGAACCTTATGGGGACCCGAACATTGTCGGCGATCGTCAAGGAAAACACATTAGCTATGACGAAATATTTTTCCCTGAGTTCCTGGCAAAGCAGATCGCCTATCGGATCAGCTTTAAGTTCCAAAACAGTGATTTTCCACCTGACAAGAATGTGGATGAAGAGATCCTAGATGCCGTGGTCAAGACGGTCCAGGCTTATAACTTTAATGACTTCGCGCATGTCATCTTCCAGGACTTGCGCGCCAAAGAAGAACAAACGGTCACGCGCGAACAGATCGACCGTTTGCGCGAACCCCTGCCCCAAGAAGATCCGCTGAACAAAAGCAAGATCATCACGATCGATTTCAGCGATATCTGGAAAAAAGATCAAGATCCCCAGGGATCCCTACAGAAAGATCTTGTAGAATAGCCCCTTTACAGATCGACCGGCTCATGAAAATCATTACGCGCAACAGCGAGAGCGTCATCGGATGAGTGGACCATGTCAATGGTCTTCCAGTGTCCGCTCTTATAGCGCAGGTACATCAAGAAAGAAAAGATAAAGAAGGTGGCGATCAGCACGATCCATCCTGTCTGCGCGGAAAAACCAAAAACTTTCAGAAGAACATACAAGACCGGCACCAAGGTCCAATGCAAGGCCACAGATAAGGCCATTGCCCAAAAGCTATCCCCGGCCCCTCTGAGCGCGCCTGTCAAAGCTATCATCATGGCCTCGATCAGAACATAAATGCATGCCAGTCGTACCATAAAGACCGCGACCGGGAACGCCTGAATAAAGATCTGGGCCTCTCCTGTCGGACGAAAAAGATTGACCAATACCTCGGGAAAGCCAACGAACAGGACAAAAATGACCGATGAATATACCAAGCCAAGCTTGATCCCAGAGGCGACCGCGCGCTCAGCAATAGCAGGTTGTTTGGCGCCCATATAGCGCCCCACCAGGCTTGTAACCCCGATCTCAACGCCCAGCAAAGGAACAAACGACACCATATCCCAATTAAAAACAATGGTCGCGGCCGTAGCGACAACAGGCCCGCAAGAATAAAAGATCATGATCATCAGATTAAAAGCCAGGATATTAAGGAACATCTCTAATCCTGCCGGATGCCCAAATCGCAAAAGCTTTCCCATGACCTTCGCGTCAAAACAAAACGCCTTAGTGACCGCGTACTGCCTTCGATTATCACGAGAAAAATATCCTAAACACAAGATCAGAAAACCGCTCAGGCTTCCAATGACCGTGCCATACGCCGCCCCTTCAATACCCAGCGCTGGAAACCCAAATTTTCCATAAATAAGAATGTAATTACATGTAATGTTGACCATCATCGCGGCCAAAGAAGAGATCATGACAGCGCGCGTGCGGCCGATCCCTGAGAAGAACGAACTAAGCGCGCAACGCAATAATCCCAAGACAGACGCCCACAACAAAATATTAAAATAAACCTTTTGCAAAATAAGTTGCCGCGGCTCAATGCCAAAGGCCTCAAAGAGCCTCCAGCCTAGCGGCCGGCACAACAAGACAACAGGATAAGCTACCAGCACCACGATCACGGCTTGCGTGACCGCAATAGCGCTGTAACGCTTTTGTCCAGCGCCAAAATATTGCGCCACAATAGCTGTTGAGTATCCAATGAGCCCCAAGAAAAACGACATCATCATAAAAGATGTCAGGCCTCCGCCCATAGCGGCATTCATCTCATAGGGCCCAAGCCTTGCCAGAAATAAACGATCGGTAAAGATCATGATCGTATCGCACGCATGGGAAATGACCATAGGAAGCGCGATCGCCAGCATTTCCCTGATACCGCCTGGAATATTTTTTGTATCCTTAAGGAACATTTTCTAAAGATTTAATAATTAAAAAGGTCGTTGCGCGTGTATTCTTTTTGACAGATCGCGTTCAAGGCGCTGAGGATCTTCTTCTGCACATGAGGTGTTAGCCGGCGGCCTTTTATTGCCTTGGCGATCATCTTGTGCGTGATCTGTTCTGCGGACGCGGCCACAAGATCATGAGCGCAAAGATGGTGGGTTTCCATGATCTTCTTGATCGGCTGTTCGCCGAGATCATATTCCATTGACAACCTCTAAAAGATATCCCAACAGTAAAACTATTTGCCTAAAAACTGCAAGACAACGGTTCTCTGGCGGGGCTTATGATCGAATTCCGCTAAGACGATCTGCTGCCATGTCCCCAAAACATATTGCCCTTGGGCAAAAGGGATCACAAGCGACGGGCCTTGCAAGGCCGCCCGCACATGGCTAAAACCGTTGGCATCCCCCCACGTTTCATCATGCGCGTACGAAATGTTGGACGGTATGGTCTTTTCATAAAATGCTTTCATGTCCTGAACCAACCCTGGCTCATATTCGAATGCCGTGATCGCGGCTGTTGATCCGACGACAAAAACGGTCACTTGCCCTTGAACAAGGCCGCTTTTGGCAAGATGATCCTGAAGCTGTGAGGTCATATCCACAAAATCACCAGCGCCCTTGGTCTTCACCTGCAGCTTATATGTCATGATATCCATACGATTGCTCCAGGTCCCTTAAGCAGTCCTTTGTTTACGCTGTTTTGTTGACATATAGCGTCTGCGTGGGATAGGCAAACTCGATACCGCGCTTCTCAAATTCAGCCTTAATGGCAAAATTGATCTCCTGTTGAATATCCATGTACTTGTTATAATCAGGATTCAAAACAAAATAAACTACTTCTATGATCAGGCTAAAATCCCCATAGCTAAAGAAATGCGCCCGATCAAAACGAGTGCCCTGAGTATTCCTAACGATGTTTTCTATGATCTTGGGGATCTCCTTAAGCTGATCTAAGCTTGTTTGATGGGTGACGCCTAGGCGGAAAAGAACGCGCCTTTGCTCCATCAGCTTATAATTACGCACGCGGGAATCCGTGAGATCGGTATTGGAAAAAACAACCTGCTCTCCTCCAAGGCTTCGGATACGCGTGGTCTTGATCCCGATATATTCTACAGTTCCCATGAAATCGCCGATAATAATAAAATCCCCTATTTTAAAAGGACGGTCGAAAACAATGGAAAAATAGCTGAAAAAATCTTTTAACAAAGTCTGCGCCGCGATCGCGACCGCGACACCGCCGATACCCAGACCGGCCAACAACGTGGAAACCTTGTACCCTAAATTATCCAAAAGGACAATAACGGCTAACGCCCATAACAAGAAGCGGGATACCTTAAGCACACCCTCTAGGCTGCGCACAAGTGTCGGGTCTTCTTGCCGTCGCTCTAGATACATGTTAATGCCATAGCTAATGATCATCGCTAAAAGACGCGTGACAAAAAAGGTAAGGATGATCATCTCGATCGCGTTCACTGCCTTGCCAACGAATTCAGACAACGTCAACGTTTTAATACTCAGGTAAAAACAGCTCAGATACGCTACCGGTAAAAAAATTCTTTCCAAAATGTTGACAATAAAATCATCTAAGGTCGTAACGCTTTTTTGCGCCCACGCCTTTAAATATTTGATCGCCACGCGAACAACGATCTTCATGACAAGAAGCCCTAAAAACAAAACCAAGAGCGCGATCAAATAGTCCATTACACGATTTCCAAGAAAAGTTGTTTCCATTATTTGCATGTTCACAGCGATCTCCTTTCTTCAGCTCAATACGGTCTAATGAAAAAACCACCCTGCGTAAAATTGCAAGATGGCGGCCCGACCATCATAACAGCCTCCAGATCTTTTACCTCTGGACCCAAGACAGAAAACAACACATCATTTTAAATCTATCGCATTATAACGCATTTCACTATAAAGACAACACTTTTGCCTTAAGCGGCAAGACGGCGGGTGGAGATCTTGCCTTTAGCGAACAGATCGATGATCTTTGGATACATCTTATGCTCTGTTCTGTGGATGCGCGCTTCGAGAGTTCGCAGTGTATCCTTTGCTCTGATCGATAACGCTTCTTGGGCTAAAATAGGGCCATGATCCACCTTTTCGTCAACAAGATGGACCGTGACACCTGTTGATCGAACGCCATAATCGAACGCATCCTTGATCGCGTGCGCGCCTTTAAATGACGGCAAAAGCGATGGATGAATGTTGAGGATCTTATTGTGAAAAGCTTTAACAAAGACCGGGCTTAAAATCCGCATGTAGCCAGCCAAGACAACAAAATCAACATGAAAGGTCCTAAGCTCCTTGATCATAGCTCGATCCATTGCCTGTCGGGTCACAAATGACTGAGGGTCAAAGGTCACGGTCGGAATACCGGCTTTTAAGGCGCGCTTTAAGGCGAACGCCTTTTTGTTGTCAGAGACAACAAGGCAAAGGCGCGCTGAGACCTTATCTTTCTTAAGCGCGTCAATGATCGCCTGCAGATTGGATCCGTAACCGCTGGCAAAGACAGCAAAACGTTTCATCTCGTATCAACCTCGCTGTTGAGCAGATTTTTCCTATATTTCACAAGCCCAAAGATACCAATGACCCCGAAAAGGCAACCGACACCGATCAGGATGTGGCCGTTAGGAACGTGTAATTTTTCTGATAACATCGCGCTAACGAACATCGCGATCATGAACCCTAAATGCATAACGACTTCCATAGAGCTGAACACGCGGCCGCGCATCTTATCATGGCTGACCACATGGATCACGGTATTGGCGGCAATAAAAATAGGTCCAATGATAAGCCCCAGCAAAAAGGCCAAAACGCATGCCGTCAGGATCTGCGGATATTTTTCGACAACCAAGGCAAAGACCGCCATGGCAAATCCCCCAAAAATAAGACAAACAAAGATCGTCAAGAATTGGGACACTTTTTGTCCGAAACGTCCGTATAAAAGCGATCCAACAAAAAGACCGGCTCCCAACATGACCGCCAAGACGCCCAAGTCCTTTGTTATGCTTTGAAATGACTGCTGGATAAAAACAATGATGACAACATAAACCGCGCCAGCGGCGGCAAAGACGGTGAACAACATGGCCATAATAAAACGGATCTCAACATGCGTGAAAAAATATACGAAGCCTTCTTTGATCTCATCCCAAAGGGATTTCTTGATATTGTCGATGATCTCTTTGCCGGCTGACAAGAGTTCTTTTTTATCAAGGTGTATGTTCATCTTATGGCTCATTGAAAAAACAAGGAAGCCGGAAATAAAGAACGTGACCGCGTCCCAGATAAATCCGCCCCGAGGCCCTGCCTTTTCTACTAAAAGGCCGCCGAAGGCGCATCCCAAGACAAAAGCGATCATGCCTGTCACGGAAACAAGGGAGTTGGCGATCAGCAGTCCTTTTTCATCGACTAGATCCGGAATAATGGACATTTTGGCAGGCACATAAAAACGACTCAAGCAAAAAACCAGAAAGACAATGATATAGATCGGAACGATCGAGCGCTGATCAATAAAAAAGAACGGAATCGTCAAGACCAGCAGGCCGCGGATCAGATCGCATAAAAAAAGCGTCTGCCGCCTGTCCCAGCGGTCAACATATGCCCCTGCCACAGGCCCAACAATAAAAACAGGAACGATCGTAAAAGAAAGGAGCTTGGCAAGCTCCATCGCTGATCCCGGTGTACGGCTGGCGATCAAGCCGATCAGGGCCATCTGGTTGATGCGATCACCAAATTGCGAAACGATCTGGGCAAGCCAGAGGCGAAAGAAATCGCGGTTCTTAAAACTGTCGAAAATACGTTGCATGGCCTTTATTGTGTGTTGATCTCTTGAAAACAGTCTTGCGCGCGCGTCTCATCTCCGGCAGCCCAGAAACTGTTGCATAAATTCTCGTGTGCGTTGCGATGCCGCGGGTCGCGGGCGAGCGTTTCTTGAAAATAGGAGATCGCCTGCTGAAAATCACCTTGCTTGGCGTAAACAACACCTAAGCTATAATGAACATCTGCCGGCGTATTCTCGCCTTTTATCATAGCAGAATATTTTTTAATCAAAAGCCGATAAGCTAAATTTTTATTGCGGTCGACCAGGTCTTGAAAGTTTTCCGCATCCGTAACTTTTTCGAATTCACTCAATCCTTCCCAAAGCTTTCCCTGGTCAAGCAAAACAGTGGCAAGGCTCACACGCGCGCGAGTGTTCGTCGGCTCATAGGCCAACGCGTTTCTAAAATACGGCTCTGCTTGAGCGAATTTTTTTTCAAAAACATATCTCAATCCTAACGCGATATTCAAACGCACATGTTCAGGCCTAAAAGAAACCGACCGGCTAAAAAGCGCGATCTCGTGTGTCGCGTAAATATTCTGTTCGATCGTAGTGCCGGCCAGAAAGATCATCCAAAGCCCTATCAAGCTGCGCGCCCAAGAACGCGTCAAATGTTTAGATGCGACAAGCTGACTGACCATCGTACGGGCCAAAAAGATAAGGCACACAAAAAAACCAACGGACGGCACATAAAGAAAATGGTCAGGAACACAGATATAACCGGCCTGTGAGCGGATCGGTATCAGCTGGGACAACGGCAGAAAACGAATGAAAACGAACAGGATAAAGAATTTGACCGCGGCGGATAGATGATGGCGCGCTTTCCATAAGATAAAAACAAAGCTAAGCCAGAACAACATGGTCGCAAGGCTTTCAAGGCTCAAAAGATCATAAAGCACCGGACAGATGCGGTCGAAATACAGGTCAAAAGGGACCAGAAGGACACGCGCGTACATGATCATCGCGCGCGCGAACGTCAAGATGCCGCACAAATAGTCCTTGGCATCCCTCACAGAAGAAACGCTTGATATATCCAACGTGAAGCGTATCAACAAATAACCTAACAACGCGATCCCGAAAGGAAATGCTGCTTTCAAACTTTTCCGAGTGCGAGCTACCCAGGAACGCTCGGGAAAGAAAAAGAACGCATAAGCAAAAGCGATCGCGGGAAATACCGCGGAAGATTCTTTAGAAAGCAAAGCGAGAGCAAAGCTAAGCATGGAAACGATGTAATAACCGGTCTTCTTTCTTTGCATGGACAAAGCGAGGAACATCAAAGCGCTCCATTCAAAAAAAGCGCACAACAGGATCGATCTTCCCGCAATGTTGGCCACAGCCTCGACATAGACCGGATGGATCGCGAATAAAAAAGCGACCCAAAAGCTTATGAACGTGCCTTGAAAGATGGATCTCATAAAACACAAGATGATGATCGCTGTCAAAGAATGAAGAATGATATTGGTGAGATTAAAAAAGAACGCGTTAAACCCAAAAAAATGTTTTTCGAGGGCGAAAGACAGCGAGACAAGGGGCCGATAATAAAAACGATCATCACCAAAAAATGATTTGCTGAATATTCGGGGAAAATGTTTGATGTCTTGAATATCGGGATTGGCGTAAATAGAAGCCTGGTCATCTAAAGTCTTGAAAGGAGCGGAAAGAATGAAGGAATAAAGGGTGAAGATGCTGGAAATGAGAATAAAGACTTGAAAAGCTGGGTTCTCTCGATCAAAGATTTTCTTCATAATAAACTGCCCCGATCTTCTACGGCCCTGCATCAACAGGAATCGGGACACTGCAACCATCCCAAATCTCTCGCAAGGAAGATTAAAGCGGCGAGAGGAATCAATGGCTCTTCTTCTCCAGCGCACTCTTAACTTTCTAGAAAAGCTCCGTTGCCACGCTATCCTTCCTCTTTAAACCCAGAAGAAGCGGGGAGACGTCAGTTTTTCCGCAAGTTCTTTTCGGGCGGAAACTGACGCATCGTCTTCATCCTAATCTTTCAGCTAGAAAAGACGATGACCCCCGACACTTACCGTTGTCAACCCTAAGCGCAAATTAAGCTGGCGAGAGGAATCGAACCCCCGACCCGCGCATTACGAATGCGCTGCTCTACCAACTGAGCTACGCCAGCGTGATAACCCACTACAGACTAATTACGGTATAAGCTATTTAAGCGCTGCTCTACGCCAACTCTTCCTAAATTCTTTTTTCAGAGAAGTAGTTGGCGCGCCGACTTCCTTCTAAATCTTTTTCGGAAAAGTCGGTGCCAACTGAGCTACGCCAGCAAATTTACAAAAATCTTTTGCCTAGAAAGATTTGCAAGTCCCGCACGACTACTAAATTTTTCCCAGAAAAGTGCGGGGCGCCAGCAAAAGTACTTCCACTTTTTCTTCAGAAAGTCGGCACGCCAGCAATTCACGCAATTAATTCTGAAAAGCTTGCCAGTCCCGAATTTCCTTATTTTCTTTCCAGAAGAATTCGGGGCGCCAGCGAATTACCTTTCAATCTCTTAGCACAAGCCGTTATTCTTCCGCCTTTTTCCAGATATAATAATCAAAATCATTCGTTTGGCTTGACTTAAAATTCATCTGTCCAGGGCTTAACAATGTCAACGTCAGAAAAACATCCTGGCCGGAAGGATCTACACATCTTAATCGAACCGCATTCCCGTCGACAGAGTCCACCTCAAAAGGTGTTACCATTGCGGATTCTGCCTTTGACATCCCTCGATAATAAAGGATCTTATTGTCCTGGACCTCGATAGACATGCGCTCCATGATGGCCCTGATCATCTGGGGCATGCGCTCTTCTTCCTCTGGCCTGTATTTCGGACTGGTCTTGACCAATTCCAATGTTTTTTCCATATCAACGATCCAATGGCCGCGCAGGTCTTCGAACACATCGTTTTGCGCGAAAGCGCAGAGCGAGCATAGCAGCATGATTCCACATCCGACCAACGATCGACCCATACGCTTGATCATGTTATCCCCTTTTTTTTGATCACTTTTAAAAGAAAAATACCAAAAATAAAAAGTGCCGAGCTGTTTCCCCAAGCCTAAATTATGGTAAACTGCACGGCGCTTTTCTCCCTAAACCCTTCATTAAAGAAAAAGTGCCGAGCCGTCTTTCCTCAGCTTTTATCCAAGGTCGATGGCACGGCTTTTAATCTCGCCTGATCGCGCACTAAGGAAATTAAATGCCGAGGCCCAGAATTGAACTGGGGACGCAAGGCTTTTCAGGCCTTCGCTCTACCAACTGAGCTACCTCGGCAATCACGATACAGATCCGTTATTAAAGTACCCATTGTACCAAAGTTACTTAACTTGTCAACGGCTGGATCAAAGCTTTCTTGAAGAATAACAACCCTACTGGCTTGCCCTGTTCTTGATCTTCACGAACACATCCTGAGCGATCTTAATGTTCGGAAGCATGTTTTTCCGCGCCTTGACGCGCAAGCGGACTTGGGTTGAGGAGATCTGCGACATGTCAACACTGATCCGCGCGCTGCTGATGGTCCCGTCGATCGTTCCCATCTTATAATCTTTACGGTTCACGGTCCCCATGATCCCGATCACTTCATTAGCCGCGTCCCAAAGGGTTTCATAATCAGATTCTGATTCGCCTTCGACCGTATCAGGGCTAACGGCATAACCGCCCAAGGCCCCCACGCTTCCCGCGACCAGATAGATGCACCCTGTTGTCCCCAGGCAAAAAAGCCCAAGAACAATGGCTCCTAAAATGCTTCTCATTTTCTTTTTTCGATCCATACGCCCTCCCTGACGATCTTGCAGATTCAACTGAATTCATCTGGATGATATTGCCTGCGCACTGCTATCATGCAAGCAGAAAATATTGTAGCATTATCTTTTTGTTCTTTCTGGAAGATCATAAATATTTATTATGCTCTCCCAGCTAGAACGCGCAACCTAAAAACGGTCTTTAATGCCCCTTGGAAGGGCTTTTGCCATGGCGGGCTTTCTTAGAACGCCAAGCTAATTTTCCACGTCTTTGTCTTTTTCCCATCTTTGTCTCCTTATGATTAATAATGATCAATGTTCAATTAATCGCGCGCGACCGACATCATAACAAGACCAATGATCGCGACCAATATACCAACCACAGCCTGAAATAGCATAACGGTCTGCGGCCAAAATTTAACGATCAACACCAAGCCGAATATAAGGACAGCTAATCCAGCCAAACCCAATAAGATCTTATTCATGCGTATTCTCTCCTGACGGGCGGCTCTTCCATCGCCGATGCATCCAGCCCCATTCCTGAGGATACTGACGAATATACCGCTCGATCACCTGTGTGATACGCGCAACATTATGCGCTATCGTTTGCTTTTCATCAACTTGTTTTTCAATGGTCAACGGCGCATCAATGATGAGCCTGTGGGTGTCGTCCTTCTCTCGGACAATGAACATCGGCACGATCGGAGAGCCTGTGCGCAAAGCAAAGACGACCGGCCCCGTGGCTGTCGCGGCTTTCTGGCCAAAAAAATTAACAAAAACCCCCGCACCCGTCCCAAAGTTCTGATCTAATGGAATAAAAACAAGTTCATTGCCGCGCAGGGCCTTGATCGACTGCAAAACGCATTCTTGCCTAGGGTGACTGTAGATCGTGTGAAGCCCCAGTGAGCTGCGCAGGTTCTGAAAATATTTCTCGATCTTTTCATCCCGCGTCTGGCGGATGATCGCGTGCGTGCCGTAACCGCTCTGCGCCAGATATAACAACATCAAAGGAAAATTACCAAAATGCGCGCTCACGGCCACAACACCTTTGCCTTGCGCGAAAGCTTCGTCTAAATAATGTTTTCCTTCGATCGCAACATTACGCGTGATCAGCTCAGGGTGCGCCATGAAATAGATCAGCTCGATCATGCCCTTACCCAGATTCGAGAAGCATTCCCTTAAGATCGACTTTATTTGCTGCGGGCTCTTTTCCTGGCCAAAAGCGATCGTTAAACTTTCTCGGGCGATCTGTTTCTGCCGCACAACGAACAAAAAACCCAGAGCGATGAACCATCGTGTCATTACCCGAACAAAAGGATACGGAAGGCGCGTTAAAACAAAAGTTGTCGCGTAAAGCCCTTGACGGGCTATCGCCCGCTTAAACATCTTGATACGTTCGTTAATAGTCATGGATATTATCTTTTATAGCCGATCTTGCGCAGAAGATCATGCCTCCACTGCGCGTCCTGAGGCCCCTCCACACCTTGAGGCTTCAAGCCGTCGATGACACCTAGGATCCCCCGGCCGCTACCGTTATCAGCAACGATCACTTGTAGTGGATTGGCGGTCGCGGCAAAGATGGTGCAAACTTCCTGCAGATTTTTGATCTGGTTTAAAATATTAATAGGAAATCCTTGGGTTAAGGCCACCACAAAGCTGTGTCCAGCTCCGATCGCAAGCGCGTTATCAGCGGCGACCTTCTTTAAGGCGTCATTATTCCCTTCGACGCGGATCTTGCACGCGCCCGAAGCCTCACAAAACGCGATCCCGAATTGTATTCCCGCCGCCGCTGCGATGATCGCCTCATAAAGGTCTTCAACTGTCTTGATAAAATGCGCCTGCCCGATGATCACGTTCACATCATCAGGCTTTTGAACATTGACCGCTTGGATCTCCATACAAATACCTCAATTTATTATTTCGCCGGAAGCACTTCTTCCAGTTTCTTAAAAAGTTCGTTTAGGTCCACCGGCTTTGTAATATGCGCAATCGCTCCAGCCGCTAACTCAGCCTTTACGTCATCCGGAGAATTCTTTGATGTCAGAAAAACGACCGGAATATCCTTGGTCGCGGGGTTTGCTTTCAGCGTCGCGCACACCTGCCGGCCCTTGACGCCCGGCAAGATCACATCCAGCAGGATCAAATCCACGGCTTTGTTCTGGGCGATCTGCAAACCACCTTCTCCTGTATTGGCAGCCAAGACAGTATACCCTTTAGCGCCAAGGCCTGTTTCCAGCATCTTGATCAAACCCTTATCATCGTCAACAACCAAAATTGTTTTAGGCATGTTCTCTTGCTCCTTGGTTAACGGACATCCCTTTTAAGGGCCGGAAAGTGAAAAAATAAATGGCCCACAAAGAATAAAAAATAAAGGCTAAAGAAAAGATATTCACAGACCTATTGTTCATGATGCTCACGGAAAGCCAGCGCGAACAGACCACCAGCGTGGCCAAAGCCGCTGCTACATGAAGAAAACGGACCGCCGCTCGCCCTTGCAGGCCCGCGGATCCTGCCAAAAAATAAAGAGCGGCCAACAAGCTAACAAGGGTCAGCGTAACAGCATCCGGCGCAAAAGCTAGATGCTCAACACCAACACTGCGCGCCCACCAAAACCCAAGCGCGCCGGCCAGGATCCGTGCCGCGAAAATGATCTCACACCAGAAAAGAATAACTAACACCAGGGAATTCTTACGCATTCTTTTTCTTTTGATATCGGAGAATAACCGTGACTATCCACATTAGTATACCGCTTATACAAAAATATGCAAACCAATCTCCAAACTTTGTGTACAGCGTCTGGGATCTGAGCACGCCAACATCCGCGACGCTCACGCCTGGCACGTAGGTCATTTTGCCCGCGGAATCCGCAACCGCTGATGTGACGCGGCCCCAAGGGTCCACAAGACAGCTAATACCGACATTGCCGCAGCGCACCAAGAACCTTCGATTCTCAATGCTGCGGAAGACAGCATTCTGCAAATGCAACCATGGCTCCCGGGTATCCCCGAACCAGGCGTCATTGCTGATATTGACCAGAAAATGAGCACCCTTACGCACAAAATTTCGCGCCACATCCGGCACAGTGTCCTCAAAACAGATCAAAACAGAATAAAGATACTTTGCTTTCTTTTGTCCATCCAAAGCCTCGAGAACAACGAACTCCTGGCCGGGAGTAAAATCATCGATCGGCACGATCTGAGATAAAAAAGGTAATCGTTCGCGCAGCGGGATAAATTCTCCGAAAGGAACAAGACGCATTTTATGATAGCTATCAACGATGCGCCCTTGAGGATCAAAGGCGATCGCCGCGTTAAAATAATCCGCGCCCTCCTTTGTAACGACACCGATCAAGTGCGCTACGCCTTGCTGACGGATAGAATCCTGCAGCGCCTCGAAAAGCTTTGGATCTTCCCAGGGATAACCAGGGTACGCGGATTCAGGCCAAACGATCAGATCTGCTCCCTGATCAGCCAACCTTTCTGAAAGATCAAGATGATCTTTGAGGATCAGAGGCCAAGCCTTGGGATGCCAACGCTTTTCAAGAGAAATGTTACCCTGGGCCAATCCAACCCTCAATGAAGGCCCTTGATATTCTTTTCTTAGCTGGAACACGCCATACACATAGCTTATAGCTAATAATAAAATAACGAACGCGCTGGCAGCAAGAAATAATCGATCATATGATCGGCGCTCTGCCGCGCGTGACCAGCCCTCTTTGACCCACACATTGACCATCACGATCAAAAACGAGATACCATAGACACCAACGGTATCCGCGATCTGGATCATAGCAAGGTTGGAAGATTGTGTGTGCCCTAAAAGGACCCATCCAAATCCCGTGAGCACCTGAGCGCGCGCGTATTCTAAGGCCACCCACAAGCAAGGAATCAAAATAAGCCGCGCTGAAAAATGCGTGCGTGAACAATAATGGTAACCTAAGCTAAAGAGCCCAAAATACAGCGCTAAATAAAGGACGAAAAGAACTGTTCCAAGGCATGTCACAAAACAGAGCCACAGAAGCATCGCGCCAAAAAAAAGGATCCCGCAAAGATAGCCGATGCGAAATGACATACCCCGTCCTCGACCGTCCAAAGCGAACATCAAAGGGACTAAGGCGACCCAGGCTAAAGGCCAGAAATTAAAACGCGGAAAAGACAGGATAAGTAAAACAGCTGACAGGACGTAGAGAAAAAATGATGATGAGAGCATAGAAGAAAATGTTCGCCTTTTCATGGATCAAGACGCGCTCTGACCGCAGCATTTCTTATATTTTTTTCCACTGCCGCATGGACACGGATCGTTGCGCCCGACCTTTTCCATAGCACGCCTTTGCGGATGGGCGGATGGGGCTTGCCGTGCCTGCTGGGGCAATGGTTGACTTGGATCTGCCGCGGGCGCCGCGGAAAGGCTGGAATGCTGCGCGTGAACGAATTGTTGCGGCAAGGACGAGAAAACGCCGCGCACTCTCCGAGGCTCGGCCACAGGTTCTACCTTGAAGACCGTTTCGACAACTTCCCTCATAATAGAATCATACATCGATTCGAACATCCCGAATGCTTCATGCTGATATTCAACCAAGGGATCACGATGGGCGAAAGCTCGCAAGCCGATCCCCTCCTTGAGCTGATCCATGGCATAAAGATGGTCTTTCCATTTTGTATCGATCGTCTGCAGCAGGACCATGCGCTCCAGGCCCCGAATAGCTTGCGGGTCGACGATCTGCTCCCGCGCCTGATAAAGCGCGAGGATCTTTTCATACAGCAGGTCCTCGATCTGAGGCTGGCCCATCTGCGGGAGATCTTCTTTAAAAGGTGTCACGTCAAAACCAAAAACACTTTTTAAAGACGCCTTAAGCCCTTCCACATCCCACTGCCCTTGATCGCCGTTGGCAAAAAGATACTGTGCCACCATCTCTCGGATCGCGGCGTCCAAAGCATCCAAAATGCGCTCTTTGATATCTTCTCCTTCGAGGATCGAACGGCGCATCGCGTAGATGACCTCACGCTGACGGTTCATAACGTTGTCGTATTCAAGAAGCTGTTTGCGGATCTCAAAGTTATGGGTTTCCACGCGTTTTTGAGCGATCTCAATGGCGCGCGAGACCCAAGGATGTTCAATGACCTGGCCTTCTTCCATACCCAAGGTGTTCATCAAGCCCATCATTCGGTCCGAGCCAAAAAGCCGCATCAGCTCATCCTGCAGGGAAACATAGAAACGCGACGATCCCGGGTCACCTTGACGGCCTGAACGGCCGCGCAGCTGATTATCGATACGTCTCGATTCATGCCTTTCCGTGCCCAAAACATGCAAACCTCCGGCGGCAACCACCTTCTCATGCTCTTCAGCGACCTGCTTGCGGAAACGATCCAGAAATTCTTTATACGCGTCCTTATTGTCTGGATCCTTTTCGCCTTGTTTCTCTTGCTTGGCGATATTCTCCGCGAAACTTCGCGCTAAATACTCGGCATTGCCGCCAAGGACGATATCCGTCCCGCGGCCAGCCATGTTCGTGGCGATCGTAACAGCCTTGTAGCGTCCCGCTTGCGCGACGATATGCGCTTCCAGGTCATGATATTTAGCGTTCAACACCTGATGTTCGATACCGCGCTGCTTAAGCATTTGCGATAACAGTTCGGATCGCTCGATCGAGATCGTACCGACCAGGACCGGCTGACCGTTCTTGTGCAGCTCAGCGATCTCAGCAACGACCGCGTTAAATTTCTCATGTTCTGTCTTATAGATACAATCAGGATGATTTTTCCGCTGCAAGATCCTGTTCGTCGGCAAAACGACGCAATCCACTTTATAGATCTGCTTGAACTCATTGGCTTCAGTAAAGGCGGTACCGGTCATCCCCGAAAGTTTTTCATACATACGAAAATAATTCTGAAAAGTGACCGTCGCCAGGGTCTGATTCTCGCGTTCGATCTTAATGCCTTCTTTGGCCTCAACCGCCTGATGCAGCCCGTCTGACCATCGGCGGCCCGGCATCATACGCCCCGTAAACTCATCAACGATAATGACCTGCCCGTCCCGCACAACATAATCCACATCGACTTTAAAGAACTCTCTGGCCTTCAATGCCTGCAGAATGTGGTGTCGATACTCGATCGTTTCCATATCATGCAAATTGTCAACGCCAAACATGCGTGCCGCTTTTGACTCACCTTGCTCGGTCATCGAGATCGATCTCGCCTTTTCGTCGGCCACATAATCAAAGCCGACAGAAAGGTCCTGGCCTTTATATTTCGCGTCGATCTCTTCTTTTTCCGTGATGCGCCGGCCTTTTAACTGTTTGGCGATACCATTGGCCGTATAATACTTATCGGTGGATTCCTCGGCAGGGCCGGAAATGATCAAAGGTGTGCGCGCCTCGTCGATCAAAATGCTGTCAACCTCATCCACGATCGCGAAATAATGGCCGCGCTGCACCATCTCTTCCTTAAAACTCACCATATTGTCGCGCAAATAATCGAACCCAAATTCATTATTCGTGCCATAAGTAATATCGCAACCGTAATCACATTGGCGTTCCCTGGGATGTTTTTCATGCTGGATAACGCCGACGCTCAAGCCTAAGAATTCATACACAGGCCCCATCCAGTCCCTGTCGCGGCGCGCGAGGTAATCGTTGACGGTCACAACATGCACGCCCTTGCCTGTCAAAGCGTTCAAGTACGCCGGCAATGTCGCCACCAATGTCTTTCCTTCTCCCGTGGCCATTTCAGCGATGTTGCCTTTATGCAAGATCATGCCGCCTAACAATTGAATATCAAAATGCCGCAGGCCGATCGTGCGGCGGCTCGCTTCCCGGACGATCGCGAAGGCTTCCGGCAGGATCTCATCGAGCGCTTTTTCGCGCTGGTCAAAAAGGTTTTTCTTAGCACGGTCGATCTCGTTGATCAAGGATTCACGGGTCTGCTGGTCTTTTTCTTCGCGATGCTGCTGGATAAGCGTATCCAACTCTTGCTGCGCCAACGATGTCCCCTGGCGGATACGCTGTTGAAATTCTTGGGTCTTTGACCGTAATTGCGCGTCGCTGAGGGCCTGGACCTGGGATTCGAGCGCGTTAACCTTAGCGACGAGAGCCGCCATTTTTTTGACCAAGCCGATCGAAGACAAAGGCAGGTCCATCGGAAGCTGAATGTTCACTTTCGGCTCAAGACGGTCAATATGCTTTTGCACCTGACGAATGATGGTTTTCCCAAAAAACATTTTCCACATAAAAATTATTTCCTTTTTAAATAAGCCTCAATGAACGTATCGAGATGGCCGTCCATTACCTTGGCGACATTACCTTCTTCCACATCCGTGCGATGGTCTTTGACCATGCAATAGGGCTGAAAAACATAGGAACGGATCTGACTTCCCCATTCGATCTTTTGCTTTTCTCCATACTCGCTGGCCATACGGTCCTGTTGTTCTTTTTCCTTTTGCTCATAAAGCTTGGCGCGCAAGACCTTCATCGCGGTCTCTTTGTTCTGTAGCTGCGAGCGTTCGCTCTGACACTGGACAACGGTCCCTGTGGGGATATGCGTGATCCGCACGGCGGAATCCGTCGTGTTAACACCTTGTCCGCCGGGCCCTGAGGCGCGGTAAACATCGATGCGCAATTCCTCAGGATTGATCTGGATATCGATATCATCCTCAACCTCAGGGATCACATCGACCGAAGCAAAAGATGTGTGGCGACGTTTGTTCGCGTCAAAAGGCGATATACGCACCAAACGATGCACGCCTTTTTCAGATTTTAAAAGCCCATAGGCCATATCACCGGAAATACGCAGTGTTACGTTTTTGATCCCCGCTTCTTCGCCAGGTAAAACATCGATCATATTTACCTTGAATTGCTTGTCGTCCGCCCAGCGCGTATACATCCGCAACAACATGCTGGCCCAATCACAAGACTCTGTCCCGCCAGCACCCGCGTTAATGCTCAGCAGCGCGTTATTATGATCGAACTCTCCGCTCAAAAGTGTCTGCACCTCAAGTTGGTCAACTGTCTGCTCAAGGGCCTGAAGGCTCTGTTGGATCTGCTGCAACAAAACCGTATCTTCGGCGGCGATCATCGCGAACTCTTTAAGCTCATCGAGCTTGGCCAGGCCCACATCAAAAGGCTCGACCGTATTTTTCAATACTTTCAGTTCACGCATCAGCTTGTTCGCATGAGCCGTATTGTCCCAAAAATTTGGCGAGGCCATCTGCTCTTGGATCTGCTCTATGGATCGGATCTTCGTGGACAGGTCAAAGAAACCCCCGAAGTTCGTGGAATCTCTTTTCCAAACGTTGAATATGCTTATTGATCTCGTCTATCATTAGAAAATATAAATATTAATATTATAGGGAAACAAAGTGATGTGTATTATAACACAATCGAAAGGATTTACAATTTTTTGTCCAACGGTAGTGATCAGCGAAAGATCGTCCTAAACGGTCAGCCATGATGCCCGCAGGAACAAGGAAAGTCTTTTCCTCGCACGAACAATAACGGAAAAATAATATCGCTAAAACAGCAAGGGATCCACACGGCCAGGAACAAAAAGATGAATATACCAAAATACGGCACTGCATGCCCATGATCAGAGGCCATCAGCATATGGAACAATGAAGCCCACGTACTAATCAATACGTGCCCTGCGTGAGGAAATTTTGTTATCGGTTTATAATAGCCGATCACGATCGCGGCAACGGCCAGCGGATTGATCAGCCACCACTTATCGATAAATCCAATATGCGCGTGCCGATGCGGCATATCAAGCAAGACCTCGCCCCAAAAAGGGATCACAGAATCACTAATGGTCCCGACGGTCACGGAGCCGACATACCCCACCGCCAAAACTTTTAAGAACATGCTCACGCCAGGCTTCTGTCCGGCAAAATATTTCTTGTATAAGGCCGCGGTAACAACAGCGCTCAAGCAAATATGCAGCGGATGAAAAATATAGAACAATGTGTGCGCGGTCTCATGAGGCACATCACGAAAGACCATCATTAACAGGATCCCGGTCAAGGCGCCGAACAACGTGAAAGGCGCGTGATCTTTAAGTTCAGCTGTTATCCGTCCCCACATGGTCACTTCCTCTCTTGTGATACTTTTAAGTTGACCGCCGTGAAATACTGCGTAGACCGCGAAGCTCTAAGTTGAATTCATCACGACTGTCTGAAGCGATCCGAGCGGTCTCTTCTTCCACGGCCCCCTCTTTGACAAGCTGGGCTAATGTTTGTTTGAATGATTTCATACCGAAAAGCTTGCCATCATCAATAAAGGTCTGGATCTCTCTTGGCTTCTGTTCCCTGATAAGGCGCGCGATCGTGGGTGTCACGACCATGGACTCATAAGCAGGTACGCGCCCTGTTCCATCCTTGCGCGCGAGTAAGCGTAACGAGATCGTCCCCTTCAGAAGTAAAGAGAGCTGCAGGCTGACCTCTAAATGCAAATGTGGGGGAAAAAAGTTAACGATACGCTCTACGGTCTGAACAGCGTTGTTAGTGTGGAATGTCGCCAGGACAAGGGTCCCAAGCTCAGCTGCCTGCAAAGCGGCGCGCATCGTGTCTTCATCACGAATCGTCCCAATGAACAAAATGTCCGGGCTTTGCTGGGTCGCGTGCCGTAAAGCCGTCGGGTACGAATGAAAATCGATCCCCAGCTCGCGCTGATTGACCATGCTCTTTTTATTCTTGAACAAATATTCGATAGGATCTTCGAGCGTGATGATATGCTTTTCCTGGCGCTCATTAATATGATCAATCATGCTCGCGATCGAGGTGGTCTTTCCGTTGCCGGCTGGGCCGCACGTGAGGATCAGGCCGCGCGGTTCCTGCGCGAAGCTTTCGAACAACTCGACTGGAAGCCCAAGCTCCTGAAATGTTTTTGTTTGGTTGCGCACATATCTGGCAACAAGAGCTGGATTCGCCCGCTGGCAAAAAAGGCTGATACGAAAACGCCCCACATCTGGATCCACATAGATAAAATCAATATCCCAATTCTTATGATAATGTTCACGCTTGGAAGCCTCTGGCAGGATCGCGCTGATCAATTCATCCATGTCTTGACGCGCGACCTTTTCGTCGCACAAAAAATGCACCGCGCCATGGATACGCGCGCGCGGCTCGGTATTGGTTGACAAGAACAGGTCTGAAGCCTCACGCTCTGCCATGATCTTAAAATATTTCTGAAGTTTCATGCTGTTGTCCTTCCGTAGTCAAGTAAGTTAAAGGCTGTCGACGAAATTATTCTACCTTAAAAAACCCTTTGAAAAAATTATTTTCCAGAAAATTGCTTGGCGATCCTCTGTTCAAGCTCAAGAAGCGCTTTTTTCGTTTTCACACCCAAGGCAAAACCGCCCAGAGAACCATCCTGATGAACAACGCGATGACAAGGGATCAAAAGAAGATAAGGGTTCTTGTTAAGCGCCTGCCCCACCGCGCGCGCGGACTTAGGGCGCCCGATCTTGCGCGCGACCCAGGCATACGAACGCGTCTGCCCCAAAGGGATCTGGCTGACGGCGCGCAAAACCTTAACCTGAAAATTTGTCAGAGGCCTTTTCTTTGTCATGTCACTTTAACGCGCTCTTATCGCGTAACGATCGATGATAGCTGACGGCAAAGCGATGTGCTTCATCCCGAACGCGTTGCAACATCTTCAGCCCTAATGAATCCTTAGGCAAAACGATCGATCTTTTTCGCTGCGGGACAAAGATCTCTTCCTCGCGCTTGGCTAAGGAGATCAAAGGGATCGTGATCTGTAATTTCTGCAGTTCTTGATGCGCCGCTGACAGCTGTCCCTTGCCGCCGTCAATGAGGATCAGGTCCGGGAACAAAGCGCCCTCATCCTTGAGCCTTTTATAGCGCCGACGCACGACCTGCGCGATCATCGCGGGATCATCGGCGCCGGAGATGTCTTTGATGCGAAAACGCCGATAATTCTTTTTATCCGGCTGGCCATTAAAGAACGACACCATGGACCCGACCGCGTACGCACCCATGATGTTAGATATATCAAAGGCTTCAATACGCTCAGGGGCTTTCGGCAAACTCAAAGCACGCTGCAACTGCTCTGCTTCCTTAAAATAATTAATATCTTTCGTTCCTGAATACAAAGCGCCGATCGCCCGGATCTGATCTCGGATAACAGCGGCCCTTTCAAAATCTTTGACGCGTACGCACAACGCCATCTCTTCATGCAGATCCTTGTAAAGTTCATCTTTGCGCCCTTCCAGGATACAAACAACATGACGGATGACCTTTCGATATTCTTTTACGCTGATATTCTCAACGCAAGGCGCGTCACAAAGCCCGATATGATGATCCAGACAAGGCTTCTGAGGCATCCGCGGGCACACCCGATAATGAAAGATCCGACGGATGATCGTCAATGCCTCGCGGATCAGCTTCGCGTCCACGTACGGACCGAACAGCCTTCCAAGGATCTTTTCTTTGCCTTGTGACCGCGGCCGCACGACCGCGATCCGCGGATAGGCCTCATCACTGATCATGATCGATGGGTAGCTTTTGTCATCCCGAAGGTCAACATTATATTTGGGTTGATATTTCTTGATCAGGCTGGCTTCCAGCAGCAGCGCCTCGGCTTCGCTGGCGACTACGATATGGTCGATCGAGCGAATATCCGCGACCAAAGAATCTGTCTTTGAGATCGGATGAGCGGTTTTGCGAAAATAAGACTGCACACGCTTGCGCAACGACACCGCTTTGCCAATATAAATAATACGCCCGCTAGCGTCCTTCATCAGATAGACACCGCTAGTGAGCGGCAATTGTTTTACGGCCGTCTTAATATCCATGCGAGGATCCTTTGCGCTTGTTGGATCCTAAAGATAGCGCACATCTGAAAGAATATGATCACGCCCATAGCGGTGACAATGATCAACCGCACGAGTTCCTGCGCGATCGCCAAATAATGCCACAACAAATAACAAGCCCCGCCCATTACGATCGCGGAAAGGAAGACCTTGCTGCTGTACTCCAAAAGCCCGTCGCCAAGCCCCTTAAGGCGATCACTTAAAATGCTCAACAGAACAAAAAAGTTGATCCCCGATGAGATCGCGCTCGCCAAGGCGATGCCGCCAACCTTCAGCGGGCCCATTAAGATAAAATTAAGGGCGGCGTTCACCAGCAAACACAGCGCCGCCACCTTTGCCGGGGTGGCTGTGTCTTGCAGCGAATGGAACGCGGTTACCAGGATCTTCGCCCCCGCAAACCAAAAAAGGCCAAGGGCAAAGAACAACAACGCCTGCGCTGTAATGGCCGTGGAGTATGCGTCGAACGCTCCCCGCTCGAACAAAAGGCGCACGATCGGCGTCGCGAAAAGGACCAAGAATACCGCCATCGGCATCATGACAAGCAAAATACTTTTCAAGGCAAAGATCAGTGTCCGCCGGAATTCTTCCATGTTCTGGCCTGCCGCGAAACCAGATAAGGTCGGAAGGATCGCGGAAGCAATGGCGATCCCAAAGATCGACATGGGAAACTGCAAAATGCGGTTCGCGTAATAAATGGCTGAGATCCCGCCAAGCCCGACAACGGAAGATAAGGAAGCGCAAAAGGTATCCACAAAAACGGACAGTTGATAGACCGCGGAACCAAACAATCGTGGAACGATCAGCCGTCCCACCTGCCGAACCCCGGGATGGTCCAAGACGCGCGGGATCCTTAGGCGGACCCCTTGACGCAGGATCGGAACAATGTGGGCGCCCAACTGCAACACACCACCGAACAAAACACCACCAGCCAGGCAAAAGACCTGGTCTACCGGCAGCTTCACCGCGATCAAAGCGCTTGTGATGATCGACACATTCAAAAGACATGGGCTGAATGCCGGTATCATAAAAGAGCGAAAGACGAACAAGACACCCATGCCATAGGCGGTCAAACCGATCAGAATAAGGTACGGGAACATAATACGGGTCAACCGGATCGTCAACTGCAACTTTTCCGGGTCTTCCATAAAACCGGGCGCGATCAGGCGAACGATCACAGGGGCAAGAATGATCCCAACGACCGTCAAAAGGCTTAAGGCCATCATTAACAGAACAAAGACCGCGTTCAAAAAGACCATGAGATCTTTTTTATCCTTTTGGGCGTACTCCGCGATGACCGGAACGACCGAGGAATTCATTCCCCCTTCCCCCAAAATATCCCTAAAGAGATTAGGGATGCGAAAAGCGACAAAAAAAGCATCCGCTCGGAAGCTTGTTCCCAGGAATTTCGCCAAGATCATGTCCCGGACAAAGCCCAGAACGCGAGAGCTTAAGGTCCCTAAAGAAAGAACGGACGTCGTCTTAAGGATCCCCTGGTTGCTGTCATGTTTGGAATATTTATTAGTTGACATACACTTTTCTCTCTGCTATATTGGCTCACTTGGAAAAGAAAGGATCAAGTTTATGCCCCAAAGACGTTCTGGTATTCAAGAGTTACGACTAACTCACAAACGCCGTTTACATAATCTCGATATCAAAACAGAGTTGCGCAAGACCGTCAAAAGCTTCACAACAGCTATCGAGGCCAAAAAGACCCAAGAAGCCAAATCATTACTCACAGCTGTCTACAAAAAGATCGATAAAGCTGCCAAAGTAGGCCTCTTGAAGAAAAACACCGCCTCACGCCGCAAATCCTACTATAGCCGCCTTCTTACGAAGAAAGCTTAACGACCAGCATCTCAAGAGTGTATTCCGGCCGCATTTGACTTCGTTTAACACGAAAATCCGCTTGTTGGAACGCTAAAAGCCCTTGTAAAAATTTTTGCAAGGGCATTTTGCTGCGCTCTTTTTTCCATGACCAAACCATTCCGCCTATGATCATGGTCGGCATCTCACCGTTCTTAAGAAGTTCATCAAGGAGTTCCAGCGCCCTGGCCTGACGGCCTGCCACGACTTCTCGCATCAGGTCAAAAACATTATGCTGTGTCCGTGGCTTAAAAGAAAGCAGTTGAACGCCATTTCCTTTCTGGAACCAAGAACTTTTTTCATCCATCGCATCCGCGTCCAGGATCAGGATCAACCCTTGCGGGAAAGCTTTATCAGCTTTTAAGATGAGCTCTTTGTGTTTGGCTGTCAGTTCATTCGCCTGCCGAATAAGGACAACGCGCGACTTGGAAACAACAGGAAGCGCGATCAACGCTTTTTGTAATTCATCGCGGTCTAAACGATATCCATGCAAGATTTGATGGTCAAAGGAAAGGGCTTCCGCTGAAAGGAGGGCTTTGGCTTTGATGTCAGCGATCTTCTGCTCTTTGGCGGCGTGATCTAAGCCGATAAGAAAATAGATCATTACCAGTCTTCAACGGTTCTCTCGATAATACGCTGGGCCAGGTCATTGACCGCGTCATCGATCGCGGCGCTCTCTGAGCGTGCCGCGGGACCTGCTAGAAAATACGTCGTATCTCCTGAAAAGCTCGACTCTGTCCACATCGGCTCTTCTTTGGCAACATCCCATAGAACAAGCGAGACCGTGACCGTGATACGGTATTCCTGGACATTATCATCGTCATCGCGTCGCAATTCATCCCGGCGATAATTGATCAGCTCGCCTTTGAGGACCAGGTCAGCCTCATGCCCTTTGGCGACCTTCAGGACGCCATCATGGACGAACCTGTTGATAACCGCATTGGAAACCTTGACCTCCATCATCGGGATGTACAGATTCTTGCTTCCGCGTTCCGAACTGTAATCAACACTATTCTTAAAAGGCTGGACATAGATCGTCTTGAATACCGCGATATTCGGCGAAATGGACCGGGTCGTGTATCCGCATCCAGAGACGCAGGCGATACAGGCAAGGATGGCAAAAAAATACGCTCTTTTCATTTTGCTTTTTTATCCAGGATACGCAACTGTTCTAAAGCAGCAGCCGCCCATGTGCTGCTTGGAAATTCTTCGATAATGGTATTGTAATAGATCCTGGCGGACTGATATTTTTTGTGTTTGGCATAGAACTTGGCAACGAGAAAATTATTCTCTGCTTCCTTTTCGTTCAAAGCAGCGATCTCTTTTTTGGCCTTGGCGGACAACTCCGCGTCGGGATAATTCTTCACGAATTCCTTGAATTCCTCAACAGCAGACTGAGTGACCTTTTGGTCATATTGCGCCCTGGAAGAGCGGGCAGAGTCGACAAGCGCCATCTGGTATTTGGCAGGCTTGACCCATTCGCTTTGCGGATAATCATTGACGACCTTTTCGAACTCATCACGCGCTTCTTGGTACATTTTTTTCTCGGAGAGGTAAAGCCCGATCTTATATTGAGCTACAGCCGCGTGAGGGCCGTAAGGAGCATTTTTGATCACGGTGCGGAAAACATCAATGACATCATATTCACCGCCGGTCAAGGTTGTCACGAACTGGCTTTTGCTGGGATTCTGCAGCATCTTCTCGCCAAGCTTGTATTGAAGCTCCACGACTTCAGGGGCCAGATCGCTAAAAGGGTATTTTTCAATGACTTTCTGGTATTCCTGGAACGCGCGATAATTCTTATTCTGGGCTTCAAAGCAAAGGCCGATATATTTCTGCGCGATCGGCGCTTCTTTGGCTTTTGGGTAGAACTTAATAAGCTTTTCTAATTCCTGGAGAGCTTTTTTATGATCTTTTTGAACGTAATATTGCTTGGCGAATTCAAGCTGTTCTTGCGGCGTGTCTTTGACGGCATATTTGGGATTGACCCACTTGTTGGTTTCCGGGGTCCATACCCAAAAGGCAAAACTGGGCGTGGCGCATGACAAAACTATAATACTAATAATTAATAAGATATATTTTCTCATGCCGTCCACTTTATCATAGTTGGAAATCAAAGTCAAATGAGCGCACAAGTTATGGAGCGTAAGCGCGCATAACTTGTATGCGCGAATTTGTCCCGTTCGAAGAACGGGGCTAAATGAGCCCACCATCAACTTGTTGGAGTATCCGGTCGTTAGCATCTAAGCGTTAGCTTAATAAAATTAAGTGGTGTAATGGCTTACCCATTGAAAGAAAAGGGCAGTCCCGCCACAGACGGGACTGCCCTTGAACTCCCCTTATCTTTTCACGCGCGGCATGGAAATATTTTACTCTTCCAACGGCTTGCAGGCAACAAAAACCTGAAACCTTCTGCCAAACCCTACAGCCGGAAAATAAAATCCATGATCGGATCGTCAAAACGCCTTGCCATACGCCGATAATACAGGCTGATGTACATGATGACAGCTCCGATAAGGATGAATAGCGCGGCCACAAAGAATGCCAACAACTGCGGAAAAATGAACAGCACAACCCCTGCTAAGATATAAAGAAAACCGAGAATCATAACACCCTCCTTTCTTGCGCGTTAGAAGATCTTTGAGCGTTGATCTTGCGCAATTCCGCGATAACCTCATCCAATTTTGAAACAATGATCCACGGCAAGAACAACCACAAGATCCCTAAAAAGATCCCCAAGAACCACGCCACAATGATCAAGATCTCAAACATCGTTTGACTCCTTTCCTATCAGTTGTTATGCACATCTTGCATGATCATTACCCGATCACCCGCGTGACCGTTATGAGCCCCAAGAAGATCAACACGATCGCGCAGAACACGCGCAACAGGCTCTTGAGCATCGCAAAGCGCGCCAGCATCGAGGACACCTTTGCCGAAACGACCATCACGATCATCAAAGGAGAAAGGACCGTCCCCAGCCCAAAAACAAATACGTACAAGAACGCGTCCATCGGTGTTTTAGAAATAACCATCACATAATTGAGGATCCCCACAAGCGGTAAGCACGGCGCAAGGCCGATCAAAAAACCAAAGAGCGCGATGTTCGTTGCATGTTGACGGCACAAGCATGCGCAAAAAGCATTGTTCTCCTTGCGGTCAACGAGCATGGCGATGCCGATACCCATGATCAAAATGCCCAGCGCCCCATAGATCCACGACCGATAAGGCAACAACTGCTCGACGCGGATCAGCGATGAACCCAACGCGCAGATCCCCGCTAGGACAAGATACGCTAAGATCTTAAAAAAAGAAAAAACAAAATAGGAAAGGAACGAATCCCGCACCCCTGACCGACGGCCGGCAGTATACGCGGCCAAAAACGGCGCGCAGGAAGCCAAGCACGGCCCAGAACTCAGGATCATACCGCTAACAAATAAATAATATAGATTTTCGGACATGGATTAAGTAAGATATAAAAAACAGTATATAGTCGTTGGTATTTAGTCGTTAGTTTGACTATATGCTAAATACTACCGACTATCGACCTTTACTTTTACCTTCTCCTTATGATTATATTCATCATTCTTGGTTTTGTCAGTTGTATTTTTCAACTCGTCTTGGTACGAGAATTCACATTTTCCATTGCCAAGAACGAGCTCGCCCTCATCGCCGGCGTTGGGATCTGGGCTTTGTTCTGCGCACTAGCATCCCTCACACGCAAGCGCAGGCAAATACTTTCTGATACAGGACTGATGATCGCCCTTCCTCTATCCTTTGGTATCGGCATTATTCTGGCGCACACCTTGAAGATCCTCTTTAGCATTCCCTATTATGAAAGTGTCGGCGGAGTCTTTTCTTTATTTGCCGCGGTCGTTGTCCTTGGGCCGACAGGCGCGGTCAGCGGTTACGCGTTCTCCCACCTAAGTGCCCATCATGCCCAACGGCTCGCGGACAAAGATCACTCTCTGGGCTATCTTTTCGCGTGCGAAGCGCTGGGGGTCTTTTTAGGAGGGATCGTTTTTACGCTAGGGCTTTACGTTTATCAAAATCCACTATCCTTTACGGCCTTACCTTTATTGATGGTCCCGGCCTTAAAAATATCCCGACGCCCCAAGGCGGTCATAGCCGCGGCATTAATGCTTTTGTCCATTTCTTTGACCAACAGCTTTCCGGCGATCCTACAAAAAGAATTTGCCGCCTCATCTATCGTCTTCACGCAAGGCTCGGCGCAGGGCCCTATCATCCTGACAGATGACGGCCACGCTCGTTCCTTGTATGTCAACGGGAGTTTGATCGCGACCAGCGAAGACAAAGAAACTCACGAGGTCTTTATCCATACAGCCCTAGCCACGCACGCAGGCGCGCGCGACATGCTCTGGATTGGGCCATGCTTAAGATCACAGGTGCAAGAACTTGAAAAATATCCTCTCTTGGCAGTGACAGCGGTCGACAGCAATCCCCGGCCACGCCACCTGCCTTCATTCTACGCGCCTGGCAAGAACATCACTTTTAAAGATCAGGATCCGCGCTCTTTTTTGAACAACGATCCAGCGCTCTACGATCTGATCGTGCTCAACATCCCCGCGCCTTCAGCACTTATCTTTAACCGTTTTTACACTGTTGAATTCTTTCAAGAAGCGAAAAAGCGCCTTAAGCCGCAAGGAAACCTTATCTTTACGATCCCGTCCAAAGCGGATATCCTAAGCCCTGTGATCCGTGACTTTAATGCCTGTATCATTCGATCGCTACAGCGCGCCTTCCCTCAGGTGTTCCTTATTCCTGGCGACGCTATGATCGTAGTTGCTTCCCAGCAAGAGATTACGGCGCAAGAAATCCTCAATCGTTTTGAGCGCGGCCAGATCTCGGCTCAGTTTATAACAGTCTTTCATCTGCGCGACATGCTCGATCCAACGCGCGCGGCTTATATCCAGCGCATGCTCTCTTTCCCATCAGGCATTAACACGGACCTAATGCCTTATGGTTTTCTTTATTACACCTTGATGGACCAGGCACGGTTTACCGCGCACGCGCGCATCGATCCTCTAGCCTTAAAACCAATCATCTTTCTTGTGAGCCTCGCCTTTATCGGGTTGGGGGCCTTTGTTTTTCTAGGACGTCCAACGCTCTGGCTGAAAAGTCAGGCGGCGGTCATGGGGTTTTTGTCCATGAGCGCCAGTGCCGTCATCTTTTTTTGCTTTCAACTGCTTTTCGGAGGGCTTTTCTGGAAGCTGGGGATCCTGGTAGGAGTGTTCATGGCAGGATTGGCCGCGGGTAGCTTTTTCTTAAGCCGCGCCATCTCATCGCGCGCGGTCACAAAACATTATGTCGCGGGGCTTTTTCTTGTGTGGTTCATCTTTTTCCTTGAAATATTTTTCTGGGCTAACTATCGTGGGCACAACGCGTGGCATCAAGTGGCCTGGATGGTACTTGCTTTTGAAAATGGGCTTTTGACCGGATTCGGCTACCCTCTCTTAAGCGCTTTGTGGCGTCAGGACAACACGGTTGCGGTTGAAAAGATCGCACCGACTTTATACGCCGCGGACCTTTTAGGCGCTTGCGCGGCAACTCTTCTTGCTTCGATGATCCTAATCCCGTTCTTAGGCATCAACCTGGCCTGTCTTATTGTCTTCGCTGTGATCATCGTTCTCGGGCTTAAAGACATCCTTTAGCGCCAGACCCCTGGGATCTCATGGCCGCAACCCGGGCATTTCCCGTCGATCAAATGATCCTCAAGGACATGATACCCTTTACGCTTGATCAGCAGTTTACCACAATGCGGACAAACGGTATTCTCTCCTGTTTGACTGGGAACATTACCGATATAGACGAACTGCAGGCCTTCGCTCTTGGCAATATCCTGCGCCCGCAAAAGCGTCGCTACCGGTGTCGGGGATAGGTTGGTAAGTTTATACATCGGATAGAACCTAGAGAAATGTATCGGTGTTTCTGGCCCAAGATGATCCCTGACCCAAGCGCAAAGCTTACGGATCTCCTGATCGCTATCGTTAGCGCCGGGGATAAGCAAGGTCGTGATCTCTACCCACACACCTTCCTCTTTGAGCACTTTCAGCGTGCGCAATACAACGTTCAGGTCACCGCTGGTGAACGTTGTGTAAAATTTTTCATCAAATCCTTTAAGGTCAATATTGGCGGCTGTAAGGTATTGGGCCAACGCGCGCAAAGGTTCTTCGTTCACGAACCCAGCTGAATGCATCACGCAGGCGACTCCTTGTTCTTTCGCGGCTTTCGCGATATCCATCATGTATTCATAAAAGATCACAGGTTCCGTATAGGTGAACGCGATGGTCTTGGAACCCGTCTCTTTGGCTTTGGCCACGATCTGTTCTGGAGCGACAAATTCTGCCTTGACCTTCTCAGCATCCAGCTGAGAGATCTCCCAATTCTGGCAGAATTTACAACGCAGATTACATCCGGCTGTCGCGATCGAAAAAGACTTTGTCCCGGGATAAACGTGGGAAAAAGGTTTTTTCTCGACCGGATCCACATGGACCGCCACAGGCTGGCCATAGGTCAAGGCATACAGATTGCCCTGGATGTTCTTACGCGCCCGGCAAAATCCTGCTTCGTTAGGTTTCAGCGTACATTGCCTTGGGCATAATGTGCATTGCACAATATTATCCGCTAAAGATCGAAAAAATGCGGCCATATGAAAAGGTATTTCTGCCTGCTGGGTAGGCGCCGCTGCCTCTTGCGGCGCGACAGTAGCCGCGCGCGGCCAACGGGTCAAGGTCACGGCGGACGCGACACACACAACAAAGACGATTATGGACAACACACGATTTTGTCCTGTCCTTGCCAAAAATCCATTCAAGGCCCTTCCGGTGGGACATAAAAAGTTGCACCAAAACCGCCCGCAGAAAATAGAAACAAAAAGCCACAACCCGAACATGATCCCCGCTGGCGATAAAAAGTTGTACCATAAGAACGCGGCGAACGGCTCCGTTGATTCAAGCCGCAAAGGAGCGGACGCCAACAAAAGACCTAAGATCATGGAAAAATAAACAAACCCTATCCACTGAAAGACCGGCAATAAACGTAAAGAAAACTTTTGGCGCGTCAGCTGCCCTAGGAGCTGCTGCGCGGCGCCGAACGGACAAAGGCATTGGCAGTAAATATTTTTGTTGTAAATAAAAATAGACGCTATCGCGGCCACCCAAATGACAAAGATCGCGTCCGCAAAGTTAATGCCTGATCTGATCCATCCATAAAAAAGCGCGAAAGAAAGCATCTTCGCCGTGATGAACCCCAGAATAACAACATTGACTGCCAGCGAAAGATTTCTCCACATGCGGCTCTCCCTGCGACGGAAAAAAACGAACAAAGAAAAAGCTAGCGCCGCCAAAGCCAGCAGATTGGCCCCTAACACGCGAAAAGAAATAGGCGGCGCAGACACAATCGGTGCCGCCGGCGTAAGCAGGGCCAAGCGTTTCTTAAACGCGCGCGCGATCGCCTGCGTCGTCAGCGTCGCCCCCGATACGGCGTCCACATCCTTGCGCAAAGCCTCCTGGACAGAAATACCATTCCAAGCGCGAAAGAATTCTTTCTCATCTAGAAAACGGATCACATCCTCTGTTTCCGTGTGCTCGATCAATTGAACGCCGAGGATCTTTTCCTTTAGGTCCGCGGCGATCAGCAAATGCACAGCGCCGCTGTAGCCCTGCTCATTCACGAACGGTTTGGTCAAAAGGATCTTGCCCACAGGCTTTCTGTCCGCGTCCAGGCACAGCACCCACTGATCAGGACTGTCCGCGGACGTGATGAACTGTGCTTGAGGAAAGAATTCTTGCGCGCGGCTTAAGACCTGAGAGGAAGACCCTGATACGTGAAAACCCGCGGCCCGTTCATTTGCGCGATAGCTAATGGACGCGGCAACAACAAAAATGATCACAGCCAACAGATAAAGGTATTTTTGCTTCATTTTCTCTCCTTGAATATGGTCACGCTCATTAAGTGAGGCGCTTGGCAAGCCGCCCTATCAGGACAAAGAAAAGTATCCCCGCGACGCTATAACCAATGACCTGCCACAGAGAAAAAACAGGAAGACGCATCGATCCAAAAGGTACCTTGCTTAACCATAATACAATCGCGACCATAGTATTGAAAGTGATTTTTGTCAAGGCCGCGAATGCCGGCGCGATCACAGGCACCGTGATCCCCGATATCACAAGGCCCGCGCAAGAGATCATCATAGGAGCTAACAGCGGTACCAGCAGCACGTTCGCGATCACAGTCACAGGCGTTACAAGGCGAAAATAATACGCGATGATCCCCGCGATACTGATCCACACAACGATAGAGACGATCAGAGACTGCAGAAAAAAATCCGCCCAGCGCGGAAGGACCTTTAGGCGTAAAACACGCCGAGCCAATCGATAGGTCGATGGATAAAAACAAAGGATCGAAAGAACGCTCATAAAGGAAAGTTGGAACCCGGCATCAAGCAAATTCCATGGATTGACCAACAATAAAACAACACCCGCTAAGGCCAAGGAATTCACATGGTCTTCCTGACGCTCCAAGAGCATCCCGCAAAGAAAAACACACGCCATCAAGGTGGCCCGCAAGACCGGCGGCTGAGCTCCGGTCAACAGCGCGTAAAAGCTTAAAGAAAGGATCGTCAAAATAATACGCACGCTACGCTTGATCGATAACGCTTGAAATAAAAACAATATCAAGAATGCCATGACCCCGATATGCATACCGCTGATGACCAGGATATGCATTGTTCCTGTCGATACGAAAAGGGCTTTAAGCTCCTTGGGGACCAGATAACGATCCCCCAACAAAATGGCTTGGGCGATCGCGGATTCGTTAGCCGTTAAATAACGGACGAACACATCTTTACATCGCTCCTTGACCCACATCGCGGCCTGCATGACCCTGCCTCCTTTGCGCCGCGCCAAGATCACAACAGGAGCCTTGGCTTTCACGCTCAAAAGCGTGTGGATCCCCTTGCGCGCGAGATGATCTTTATAGGAGAACGTATCCTTGAAAAAATTGAACGGCGGATAAAGCTTACCGCTTGTCTCGATCACATCCCCATAAAAAAGATCTCGGGGCCCAAAGGCCGATGCCAACACTTTCTCTCGACGCTCACGCCACACGCCATCTTGTTTGACGCGCCAGACATCAAGGATAAAAACATATTTATCCGATCTTAAGAATTTTCTTTTCTGAACATGGGAAACAATGACACCCTGCACAGCGGCTGTTCGATAGTAATAAGGTCTTAGGTCGTTACGCCGGGCCTTGCGCGGCATAGGTCCATGCGCTTGGAACAATAACATCCCCAGCACCACAAAGGAAACCGCGAGAAAAAGAAATGACACCCGCGGATAACGATAAGACAACGCGAGGCTCAAGATAATAAAGAACGCGTAGGCCCCAAGCACCCCAGTGATGGGCCAACGCGTGCCGTATCCGATCACGATACCCGCTGACAAAAAACAGAACAAGAACGCGAAGGGTTTCTTGCGAAATTCCATATCAGGGACGGACCATGAGATGTTTTTTGATGATCTGCCATTTAAAAGTGCCAACGCCTTTGATCGTGCTCAGCTCATTAAGGCCCTGAATGTGTCCTTTTTGTTGACGATAAGCGATGATGCGCCTGGCAAGTTGTTCGCCTAAATACGGGATCGCCTTCAGATCATCAACGCTGGCGCGGTTGACATCAAGCCTCAAGTGCTCATGATAATCATTAGCAACATTAAAGATCTTTTGACTAGCAGGAAAAGATCTAAAAAGGTATCTGGCCAAAGACCCTGCCGCGATCGACACGCTCAAAACAACAAGGACCAAACGTTCTTTACGCGTTAAAACGATCATCGCTTCCCAAAAAAGTCTAATTGGCTGTGTTTGTCTGTGGGCTTACGTGCTGGCCTCTGCTGCAGGTCTTTTAGCTGGTCTTCAATGTCCGCCAAGAAACGCGAGGTTTGCGCGGCCCGAATTTTACCATGGCGCAGTCGTTGAGCAGTACGCGTCAGATACAACAGAGTTTTCGCGCGCGTCATAGCGACATAGAATAAGCGCCTCTCCTCTTCAAGGCCAGCAAGATCTTGGCTTAAAGGGATAATGTTCTCTTCGCAGCCCGCGATAAACACGACGGCAAACTCCAGCCCCTTGGCCGCGTGCATCGTCAGAACAGATACCTTCTCGGCTTTCACCTCATAGTTATCATCCTCACGCTGCAGGAATATCTCGGAAAGGAATTGCGGAGTATCGGCCGCGCCTTGCGCAAGCTCGACCAAGCGTGCGTAAGCTTTGCTGTCGTTCTTGCGGATAGAAAGATACTGCGTAATTTTTTCTAGGGGTTGCTCTGACATCGCGCAAAGAGCTTCGATCATATCCGCGATCTCAGGCTCTTCGAATAAAGGCCGCGCGCCGCAAACCTGATAAGGGATACCGCTTCGCTCCAAGGCTTCGATGATCACGCGCTGCTGGCTCTTTAATCGGCAGAGGATCGCGGTATCCGCGAAAGTAAAACCTTCTGCCTCGCACACGCCAACACGCTTAGAATCTTTCGAAAAAAAGCTCGTGCCTCCGATCAATTTTTCGATCTCGTGGACAATATATTCCGCTTCAGCCCGCTCGCTCGCAGCTTGATAGACGGTCAGACGCCCCTGGGCATGGATACGCGCGACAAGCGGAGTAAAATTTACGGTACTCGATCGTTCAATGACCTGGCCAGCGGCTTTCAGCAGGTTTTCACTGGCGCGATAATTATCAGATAGCGATAAGGTTCGCGCGGGCGCGAAATCCTCAGTGAACGAGTGAAAAAATTTGACATCGCTTCCTCGAAATCCATAAATGGCTTGCCGCGGATCCCCGATCGCAGTCAAAGCGCATTGAGACCCTTTCAAAAACTTGAGCAATTGATGTTGGATAAAATTGATATCTTGATATTCATCAACACAAATACAACTGTATTGTGCTTGCATTTGCGCTCGAATCTCACCGTTATCACGCAACAACTGAACGGCATCAAAGAGAATATCGTCAAAGTCCAAAAGCTTTTCTTGCCGCATCGCCTCCCACAAAGTAACCGCGCGCGAAGACATCTCGCCTTCTTGCGTATTCTTTTGCCAAGATATACTTTTAAGGATCTCCTCAATTTCTTTTACCTTCTTGCCTCGCCATATTTTCTTAGCGATCTGGACCGTTTCATTTCGTCCAGCCACACGAAAACCTTCGGGCAGCTTTGCTTTGCGGGTATGTTCACGCAACAGAGATAGGCAAAAACTATGGAATGTCCCAACATCCACGCGTTGGGCGGATGATGGCAAATAGCGAGCAAGGCGTGTACGCATTTCTTGCGCGGATTTATTAGTGAAAGTGACAGCGAGAATTCTTTTATCGTCAGAAAGGCTTTCGAACGCGTAAAGAATACGATAAATAAGGGTGTGGGTTTTTCCTGTGCCGGGGCCGGCAACGATCAGAAGGTTTTGCGCCGTATGGGTTACGGCTTGCCACTGCGTGGCATTAACATCAATCGGTCGCTGCATATATCACTCTCGCTTGCTCTGGCTCAAAAGAACGCCTTAAAAATATCAAGAATCGCAAAAAACACAATAGAAATCTTTTCGCAACTGCCTGTGAGCTTGCCCAGTCTTTTCTTGGAACACTTGCCTTCTTGAATCAACGCAATCTCTTTGTTGCTGTCTGCATTAAAAGGCATACTAACTTTGTCCTCTCGGGAGTTTCCATAGTCGTCTACTTTTCTTAATTTCTTAGAAAAATGACGACGAAGGTTGTCTGAGCGAAGGATAATGCTAACATGCCCTCAGACAACTACATTTAAAACAACGTCAGCTGTTCTTTTTTTGTCGCTCGCTCTTTATCAGAAAACAAACTGATCACGCCGTACTCGCCATCATAACCGGGAGCGATGGAAACTTTGCCTTGGCGCATGCGAGAAATACCTTCGGCCAAAAGCGCGCCACCAGTTTTTTTAATTGCCTCTAAAGGAACCTCATTTAAAATACTGAGTTCATTGCCTATCTTTGACAGCATGCGGTAAAAAAGTTCCTGAACAGGCTTGGATGCCGGCCCGACGCCCTTGCCTTCGGCAATAATTGTTTCAAGCTGGATCAAACTCTTATAAGGACGCGAGCGCGCACCCTTCTGGCCTTCAGGGCGATCCGCCAGTTCTTCCACCCGCGCCATGACCCCCACCGTCACAGGCTTACCGCATTTAGGGCACAGCCCTTTATTTTTAATTGTTTCTTTGGGAGTTAAACACACATCGCAATCCCGATGGCCATCGTAATGATACTTCCCTTCCTCAGGAAAAAATTCGATCGTGCCTAAGAATCCTTTGTTGCTATCTTGGGATAAGCCTAGAAAGATCCCCGCATACGATAGTTCTGTGTCAAAAATATTCGCTTCGCGGCCAAGCTTGGGCGCTGAATGCGCATCAGAATTTGAAATCAAGACACATTGGTCCAGCTGGCTTAGGCGCCAATTCATCAGAGGGTCTGATGAAAGTCCTGTTTCCAACGCGAAAATATATTTCGTGAGATCTCCATAGCAATCTTCCATCTTATCAAAACCCCCTTTGGAGCCAAGCATGGAAAACCACGGTGTCCAAATGTGTGCCGGCACTAAAAAAGATTGCGGATGTGATTCGAGGGTAATTTCCAAGAGATCTCGCGAATCTAATCCTAAAATAGGACGTCCGTCAGAGCGGATGTTGCCAATCTTTTCAATACGTTTTTGTAAATTCTGCGCGACATCAAAGCTGGGCGCGAAAATAACATTATGAACTTTGCGCACCTTATCTAAACGTTTATAAATATTGGCGACTTCTGCGCTTAAAATAAAACGCACGGGAGCTTTGCAAGAAGCCGGGACCTGCATATCTATCTCGCTTGCGTATTCTTTTTTGAGCTGAAAAAGCCCTTCTTCTGCCGGCTCAAGCTTTGTCTTTAATTCTTTTAGCCAACCCGGATGCAAAAAATCCCCTGTGCCAACGACGGTTATGCCTTTGAGTTGCGCCCAGAAATATAGTTGTTCAGGAGTGAGGTCTTTGCTCGTCGCGCGGGAGTATTTAGAGTGGATGTGGAGATCAGCGATAAATTTCATAAATGAGGTCCAATCTTATGGAGCGTCAGCGAACATAAGTTTGCTGAGCGAATTTACCCCAGGGAACGCCAGCGACCACGGGGCTTCCTTGATCACGCCACAATATTCACGATCTTGTTCGCAACGACGATGAAACGCTACGCTCTTGGAGTAATTCCTTTTTCTTTAAAAAATGCAGCGTACTTCATATCTACACACAAAAGGTGGTGGTGAATCCAATCAACTAAAAAAGAAATTAATTCAATGGAGATCGTTTTTTCTCCATTCTCGAATTTATGTTTAAATTCTAGAACTTTTTTTGTGCATTCCTCGTGCTCATGCTTGTGTTCTTGGAAGCCTGGAAAGCTTAGCCTAACCATTAGCTCTTCTTCAGTTTCAAAATGAAACGTTACGTATTCCACCATACGCTCAAAAATGGTAAATAAAACTTTTGAGCTTTCGCCTGAAACGATCGAATCATAAAGGATGTTAACGGTTTCCACTAATTTCTTATGTTGCTCATCAATAATCTTAATATTAACTTCAAAACTGGGCTCCCAAAGAAATGTTGACATGCTTCTCCTCGATCCTTTTAAAAAACCATAGCTTACGAAGCGCCAGCGCTTCCTAAGCTATCTGGCTGAATTTACCCCAGACTACTTTCCTGCCAAAAGGCAGACAAATAACCGCGGGGCTTTCTTGATCACGCCACAATATTCACGATCTTGTTCGCAACAACGATGAAACGCTTGATGTCCTTGCCGGCAAGGTGTGTTTTGATCTTCTCATCGGCAAAAATAATTTCTCTAAGCTTATCTTCAGGGCAATCAAGCGGCACATCGAATTTACCGCGCAGCTTGCCATTGATCTGGACAACGATCGAGGCATTCTCAAGCTGTAGAGCTTTTTCATCTACTTGAGGCCATGGCACATCACTAATACTCTTATCTTTATGACCCATCTTCTGCCACATCTCTTCGCACATAAAAGGCGTCATGACAGACAACAGCAGCACCAGGGTCTCAAGGCTTTTGTTTAACGTCGGCTGATCAACGTTGTCTTTTTTCTCCTTCACATATTGCTCAAGCTTGTTGAGGAAAACCATAAGACTACTGATAGAGGTGTTAAATTTAAATCCGCGCTCAATGTCTTCGGTAAACTTTTTGATAGCGATGTGGCGTTCACGTTCAAGGGCTTTTGAACTGTTATCTGGGGCGCCCGACAGGGCGCCCTTAACATAACCATTTTCAATTAAACTCCAAACGCGGGCTAAAAATCTCCATGAACCATCAATCGCGCCGTCGTTCCACTCCAGCTGATCTTCAGGAGGTGCGGCAAACAAAATAAAAAGCCGCAGCGTATCCGCACCGTATTTGCTGATCACGGCATCAGGATCAACGGTGTTGCCCTTGGACTTGCTCATGACCTCGCCGTCTTTTAAGACCATGCCTTGAGTGAGCAATCGCGTAAAAGGCTCATCGAAATTGATAAGACCAAGATCTTTAAAGAATTTCGTGAAGAAACGAGAGTACAAAAGATGCAAGATCGCATGCTCAATACCGCCAATGTATTGATCTACCGGCATCCAATATTTGGCCAACGCCTTGTTAAATATCTCTTTGTCGTTGTGCGCGTCCGTATAACGCAAAAAATACCAAGAGGAATCAAAGAATGTCGCCATGGTGTCGGTCTCGCGATGGGCTGGCTTACCGCACTTAGGACACTTAACATGAACGAACTTCTCACTCTTAGCCAAAGGACTTCCGCCTTCACCCGTGATCTTGATATCTTCTGGCAAGACAACCGGCAGGTCTTTTTCCGGCACAGGAACAATACCGCAGGCATCGCAATAAACAACAGGAATCGGCGTTCCCCAATACCGCTGACGGGAGATAAGCCAATCACGCAAACGCCAATGTGTCACAGCTTTGCCGATTTTTTCTTGCTCCATCCATTCGGCAATTTTTTGCAACGACTCGACATTGTTCATGCCGTTAAATCGCGCGCTATTGACAAGCGCGCCTTCAGCTGTATAGGCTTCTGTCAGGCCTTCTGAAGCGATATTAGGCCGCTTAGGGTCTTGAATAACAATACGCATCGGCAATCCGTGCTCTTTGGCAAAAAGAAAATCACGCTGGTCATGCGTCGGGACAGCCATGATAGCCCCAGTGCCATATTCCATCAAAACATAATCCGCGATCCAGATCGGAATGTGTTCATTATTGACCGGATTGATCGCGTAAAGCCCGGTAAAGATCCCTTCTTTTTTCAAGCCTTCGGCCACACGGTCAGCTTTACTGACAAGACTGATCTTTTTAATAAAATCAAAAACTTCTTTTTCTTTAGGAGTACCTTTAACAAGCTTGGCAACCAGAGGATGCTCCGGCGCTAAAACGACATAGGTCGCCCCGAAGATCGTGTCCTGGCGTGTCGTGAAAACCGGCAGAGTCTCACCGGTCTTTTCCACTTTAAAGAAAATCTCTACGCCCAGACTTTTGCCGATCCAATTCTTTTGCATTGCAACAACACGTGAAGGCCATTCTTTTAATGTATCAAGGTCTTCCAAAAGTTTTTCGCTGTAATGCGTGATCTTCAAGTACCACTGATCGAGATCTTTTTGCACAACTTCTGATTTACAACGCCAACATCCGCCATTAATGACTTCTTCGTTGGCAAGCGTTGTTTCACAGCTTGGACACCAGTTAACAGCGGAAGCCTTTTTGTACGCAAGGCCTTTTTCCATCATCTTTAAGAATATCCATTGATTCCATTTGTAATAGGCCTTATCGCAAGTGGCGATCTCTCTATCCCAATCATAGGAAAATCCCATTTTTTCAAAACCTTCATGCATTTCGCTGATACAGCGATAGGTCCACTTGGCAGGATCGGTCTTATGCTTGATGGCGGCATTCTCGGCCGGCTGGCCAAAGGCATCATAGCCAATAGGGTGCAAGACATTAAAGCCTTGCATTTTCTTCATGCGGGCAATGACATCGGCGATCGTGTAATTGCGTACATGACCCATATGGATCTTGCCCGATGGATACGGGAACATCTCTAAACAATAATATTTAGGCTTGGAGGTGTCGTTTGTGGCGCTAAAGGTCTTATTGTCTTTCCAGGCCTTTTGCCATTTAGATTCAATTTTCTTTATCTCGTTGATATCGTAGCTCATAGGTCTCTCGTTAAATGTTCAAGGGCTTTCTTTGATCTGTTTATCGCTAATACCACTTCTTAGCCTAAGGGGCTAAAGACATGGAACGATTTATAAAATATTTATATATTTTATATCAATATATATATATTGGAAGTCTTTTTTCACGGTAAGAGCCTATCACCTACGGCCTTACACGCTTTGTGATAAATTGGTTGTGCGCGTGAAATTAGTTTGTTATAATCAAAACTTATTTGCCGCACAGGATCAATATCGTATTCATCTTAAACAGAAAAGAGGTAATGGATGGGAAATGCAGCTCACCAGGCAGCGCACCATGTCACCGCGAAGGAAGACCGTATCTCGTTCTTCCAGAAAGCCGCCTATAGCATGGGAGCTTTTGCCAACACTGCTCAATCCGCATTCGCGGGACAAATGGTCATGATCTTGAACCTTGGGCTTGGGATCAACCCTGCCCTGGTCGGCTTTATCGGATTTCTTCCCCGCATCTTTGACGCGGTATCAGACCCAGTCACAGGCTATTTTTCTGATAATCTAAGGACTCCTTGGGGCCGCCGCAGGCCTTTGATCTTGTTTGGCGCGATCACCGGAGGCATCCTCTTTGCCCTGATGTTCCAGCTTCACAAAGGGCATAGCGAAATGTTCTATTTTACTTATTTTCTATCCTTCCAGCTTTTATTCTTTATTTGCTTTACGTGCTTCTCTATTCCGTGGATCGCGCTGGGATATGAAATGACGCCTGATTATCATGAACGCACCCGTCTGCAGGCGGCCAGCAGTTTTGTCGGGCAGCTGCCATGGTTCATCGCTCCCTGGAGCTGGCCAATCATGCATAATGCCGCGTGGTTTAAAGATGGCGTGCATGGTGTGCGCGTTCTGGCGATCATTATTGGGGCCTGCTTGATCTTTGGAGGTGTTTTCCCAGCTCTTTTTAACAAAGAACATTTTGGTAAACTGCCAAAACCTGATGTCGGCGGTGCCTTAAATGTCATGAAAAAATTTTTCAAGGGCGTAGGTATCGCCTTGCAATGCTGGCCGTTCGTCAAATTGTGCCTAGCGACTTTGCTGATCTTTGGCGGCTTTATGCTGGCGTCCTCTTTTACCGCGTACATTGTTTTCTTTTATGTTTATCAGGGGGCTGCCTCTATTGGCGAAGCCTATTCCAAAGGTGGAACATTGCTGGGGTGGTATGGGTCATTTAGCGCGCTATGCAGTATGGGTGTTATTTATCTAACCGCTCGTTTCTCTGCTCGCATAGGAAAGCGTAATACTTTCTTTATTACCATTCCTCTTTCGATCATCGGTTATGCCTTAAAATGGATCGGATACAACCCGAACAATCCTTATCTACTATTCATCGCGGCTCCTTTTGTCACCTTCGGCTTAGGTTCGCTTTTTACCTTGATGAATTCCATGGTCGCCGATGTCTGCGATCTGGATGAGCTCAATACCGGCGAACGACGTGAAGGGACGTTTAGCGCCGTCTACTGGTGGATGGTCAAATTGGGCGTGGCGCTCGCCTCGCTGATTGCAGGGGTCATGTTCAATGTTATAGGATTCAAAGAATCTCTAGGGCTTGGGCAGTCGGTCAACGCTTTATTCTGGATGAGGGTTTGCGATGTTGGCATTCCGATCGTCACATCGCTCGTGGCGATCTTTATTATCATGCGATTTGAAATCTCTGAAGAAAAGGCGTATGATATTCGCAAGCAGCTTGAACAACGCAGAGGAAAGGCTTAAAACCATTGATCGATAACAGCATGGTTAAAAAGACTAACTCAAAACATATGAACGCAAAACCATTGATCATCTTCCCCTATCTGGGGTATGAGAACAATAAAAAGTGTGAATGGTATTTCTGGTGGACCATCGATAAGTGCAAAGAGATCGACCCAAAACCGATCGTTGTCCTGCCCAGAGATACTATTATCCGCCAGCATGCCGCGTCTTTCCTAAAAGATGAACGATGTGGAAATCTCGAGATCCTGCAGACATGGTCCGTGGATACATGCCAGACATGGCTCGCGGGGTGGGGGCACATCCTAGATAATCACCCCAACGTTGAAAGGATCGTTCAGATACCTGGCGATATTGACTTTGTGGAAGAAGACACGGACTTTTACGAGAATCTCAGCAGTTTTATCGAAACCTCGGAAGCGGATATCGCGATCGGGGATTTTCGTACCGGTGATCAATATAGCGCTAAAAGTTTGGTTGACACGTACGGGACATATTCTCTTCTGGCTAACTGGTTCCCGGAAATATCGAAGAGCATTAAATCGTTACCTCTGAACAGGCCAAGGTCAGAATTCTTGAACATCAAGACATCTGTCCTGCGCGATCTGATCATCAATCATCGAAACTTTGCTTATGAGCAAACATTAAATTTTCTTATTAAAAGCTGGAATTATGATGAGGCCAAATGGCGGTACAATATCGCCACGCCTCTTTTGGGAACCCTGTCCGATAACAAATCGTTCAGAAATTACCGAAGCTGTATCGACCAGATCGAGCGGATCGAACGGATGTTATCATTGCTCTGGCGAGAGATCAAACAGCCTAAGAAAATGGATAACCTCAACGATAAAGAATTTGAAAAGCAATATATTGTCTTTAGCAACGAATACGATCATCTTTTCACAAAGTCCAACGGTATCATGGATACCGCCCGAACGACCTTAAGAGCCCTGCTGGGCGTATAGATCCGTCTTTAAAAAGGCCAAGGAGAACAACTCTCCTTGGCCTTTCTTTTCTGCACGATCCCCTGCAATATCCCTTGATCGAATTTATTCCTCCTGTGGCGGTGGAAACGGCGGCCCACCAAAAAGATCGTCATCGCCCTTCATGAGCCACGTTCCTTTGCGCTGTTTTGATCTTTCGCGCATTCTTCCCTTCTCTGCTGCTGAATGTTTTCCAGCCATTTCGTTGAACTGCGCGAATTGTTCCGGCGTCAGGATCGTCTTAGCTGTAAAAATTGCATCCACGCGCTGTTCGATCAACTGCCCCTGGAGCGCTTTCATCTGAGCAACGATGGGCTCCACGCTCTCACGGGTAGCTTGCGGATCCTTTAAGGCCTGCTGCAGTTTGCCGCGCTGCTGTTTTATAGCTTCGCGTAAGCCCTTAACAGTTTCTTCCTGAAGTTGACGATTGGACTCCAGTTGCTGATGCTGTTCTTGCGTGATGCCAAGCTTTTCGCGCATAGCCTCCTTAAAATCTTTCTTAGAAAATGCGCCCCCTTTTTCATTCTGCTGGGCAAAAGCGATCCCAGACGCGACAAGGACCCCAACGACAACACCCGCCACTATTTTCATTATTCTCATCGAACACCTCCTTTGCTCACTTTGACAACCTCTCTTGGCCAGAAGTTCCCTACAAAAGGAACTTCTCGATATCCGTCCCAAAATCTGTTGGCACGTCAACCTGATCTAAGCTAGCGCTATAGCTAGCAAGGATCGTCAAGGCCTCAGCCTCATACGCGTGTTGAGAGCGCCCTGCAATATGAGTTGTACCAACTGCCATCAAGATCAACATCATGGCAAAGACACTACCCAAGGCAAGGATCGGCTTAGGCGCCAGCAAAGAGCCTATCGTATCTATCAAGCGGCCCTTCCAGCCTTTAAGACAGCTTTCTTTATTTGTAATAGCATCATGAATGTTCTGCCACACTTGAACTGGCGGCGTATGTGGCGTTATCTGAGAAAAAGCGCTACGCTGATCCTGCAACGCCCTGACAAGCTCTTGACAAGATTTGCAGTGGGATACATGCTGGTCAACAAGTTCCCGCTTTTTATCGCCAAGCTCATGGTCCAAATGATCGGTCATCAACATATTCTTTATCTTATCGCAATTCATAGGGCGACTCCTTTCTCGCGGCCTGTAACAATGCTTGCCGAGCGCGCTTAAGCCGCGAACGCACCGTGTTCACTGGAATGCTCAAAGCAGATGCCATTTGTTGATAGTTCAATCCTTCGATCTCGCGAAGAACGATACAAGCTCTATGTTCTAGCGTTAGCGATCCTAGCAACATATTCAGCTGTGCCTCATGGTCGCCTTGAAGCGCCTTTTCATCGCTGGAAGAGCTTGAGGAAGCAAGGTCTAGCACATGCTCATTATTTACGCGCCTTTGTTTTTCCTTCGCGTACTTACGATGATAATTGATCGCTGTATTCACCGTGATGCGATAGATCCACGTTTTAAAAGCTGAAGAAAAACGAAAACTGGAAAGATGATGATAGATCTTAATAAAAACATCCTGGGTAACCTCTTGCGCGTCCGCGCTATTAGGCACGATACGCAAAGCAAGGCTATAAACAAAAGGGCTTGCGGCTTGATAGATCTCCTTAAAAGCTGCCATATCGTTGCGTGCGGCGCGTTCTATTGTTTCGCGAGCGATGTCGACCATATCTCTTCCTCATTATCTTAGACAAGCCTTAGGAGCAAAAAGTTCCACGCAAAACAATAAGCCAAGAACAAACACGTCACCGATCAACAAATCGGAACGGAGGTTTATACGTAATGTCGCTTGATAACATCGTTGGACAAATATTCTCTTCAATATACGCAAGGGCCTTCTGGAGAGCTTGAGCATGAACGCCTATCCTGCCCTGGTCATCGCAAAGGACGTCCGTAAGGTCGCGGCACAGGACAACCCTCTTGCCTGATCGCACAAGATTACGCAAGCCAAAGCTGCGCGAAAGAATACAGCCATCCGCATGAACTCCGACAACGATAATATTTTTGATGCCATAAAACTCAAGGATGCTCCAGATCTCGCCACCCTTGGCTGTTATGAGATCATGATCCCTTATCTTGATCACTTCGCTTTGTTGCGTCCAAGGCTGGCCTCGGACACAGCCCCATGAACAGTCCTGGACCAAAGCATCTATTTGCGGCTCTTCTCCTCGACTTTCAATGGGCAGGCCTTTGTTTTCCTTGCCAAAAAGATCCCTTAAGCTTTTTGCTTGAGGAATTTTCTGGACTTTTTTGCGCGCGGGATGACTTTCATAATGCCACACGACGTCGCTGGGGGCATGGATAACGAGGATATTTTTCTTTCGTGCCGCAACAAGAAAACAGTTGATAGCTGGCGCTAATTCCTGGATACGATCGCCGATGCGACATTGATGCCAATGCTGATCCCACATATCAATGACCACAATAGCTGTCTGCCCAGGACCCCATCGCTCTGTTTTGATAATAGCGGCTGCTCCTTGGGTCTGGCGAGTTTGTAAATGAACATCAATAGGCTGGCCCTTGACCCTTAAAAAGGCCTTCCTCAGAAGATCCTTATTGTTCATAAAGATATAAGAAAATAAGCACGCAGCGGTAATGGTAACGCCAAGGATCCTAAAAAGATTGTTCGTTGACTTATAAGCCATAAATCCGGCCTAAACAATAAAAGACAGGTCTTTCAATCGCTGAAGGAAAACGATCGTAAGATCGATCAGCGCGTCGATCTCTTGCGCGTTGTGCGCTGAGTGTGGCGCACGGATGGTCAGGACATTCTTCTCAAGGCTGATCAAAGGGTTCTGTGCTTTGATAGTCAACAGCATCTCTTGGACCTGCGGATCAAGGATTGATCCGAGATCTTCGTCGCCTCTTCTAAAAACAGTGAACTCTTGATCAAAAATAAGAGATCCTGTGGGTATTTTCTTTGATCCAAAAACAATGTTCAGGCCTGGGATCCAAGGATTTCTACGTTCAACAACAAAACCACACGGCTTGATGGGATGTACAGCGACAGACACAACGACAAAAGTTGGATTTGTTTTTGCCGGTAAGGTAATAAACGATGTGATCTGATAATTCTGCCAGTGAAAAATAAGCTTAGGAAAGATCAGCGCGTGAGAGCCCACCATGCCGCCGCGCTTGATCGCTTGGGCTTGCAATAAAATAAAATGATGACGGCTTTTAAGAAAATAAAAAAGAAATAGGCCTGCGGCAAATAAAGAACACCAGGCAACAACAAAAACGATCTTTGATCCAGAACAACACATAATGGGGATCCTTTCGCGTTAACGTGTCCTGTGTTAGCTAAGGCCGGTTACGGGAGAATGCTGTTGGAATACCGATTGCTGTCATTGATAACGCGTAAAAATGTCGGAAATTTCCGCGCGGGGATAACGATCTCCGTGACCTTATCGTGCGTGACATCCTCAAAGATCATCGTAACACCTTTATTGCCTTCCTCGTCACGGAAATGTTTTATATACAGACTGCAATGTGATCCCAAATAATCCCACTCAATAAGCTCATTGATCTTAGGCATGGACGTCCTTCTGTTAAAAAATGGCCTCATTTAAAAAGCGACTTGATTGTATCACGGTGATCTTTGCGAGTAAAAGGAATCTTGCAAAAATGAAAAGGGCCCCGCAGAGATCCTGCGGGGCCCTTACTCACATCTATCTACAAAACTATTTACGGCTTAGAACGACCTCAGGTTCTTCGCTGGTATTTCTGGTAACGGTCATCGTATGATACGTGCTATCTGTTTTGTAATAATCCAAGCCGCGCTCGATATACTGATCATCGATCTTGGAAGGATTAAAAAATTTACGGCACATCTCACGCGCTACCTCAGAATCAAAGGCCTTGCAACAATAGACATCAACAGAAATATAATTCTTAGGGGATAGCGTATGGATAACGATCGAACTTTCGATCAAAGGCGCCCAACCCGAAAGACCGGCCTTATCGGGAAAACGTGTAGCATCGCTTCGAAAAATGCTTGGCGGTGACTGTTTTTCCATGCCCAACTTCTCAACGATCTCATCGAGAAACTGATAGCATAATGAAAGATCGTCACATGTTCCCTCTTTGCATCCGTAAAGATCGAGCAACAGCTGATAACCAAAAACTTGATTGGCCATCGATTGTATCCTTCCTTTCTGATCGCTAAGTAATGCTTTCACTACTTATGTTATAAAAACGTGATTAAAATGCAAGAAAAAATAATATTTTTTAAGCCATCTGTGACATTTATTATCAAAAGATTGTTTAAAAGTATATCCGCAAAACAAAAATAATCAAGATTTTTTTTGGTACCAGTTCTTTATCCTTTTGCCGACGATAAAAAGAATTACCGGCTATCCTTCCTCTCAAAGGCCTTATTAAAAAGCTGGATGCTCTCCTGGACGCTTGCGCTTGCGACCGTTGCAGAAATAGCGCAAAGGCTGTCCGCCCCCGCCTCAAGGACTTCTGCCGCATTTTCAAGCGTAATGCCGCCGATCGCCACAATTGGCAAAGGACATATCTTTTTAATGCTGCGGATCAATGCGGTGCCACAAGGCAAAGCAGCGTCTTTCTTGGTCGCTGTCGCGAAGATCGGGCCAACCCCAAGATAATCAGCTCCTACGTCACAGGCGCGCTGCGCTTGATCAAGGCTGGTGACGCTTATGCCAATGATCTTCTCTCGGCCAAGGGCCGCGCGCGCCTGAGCGTAAGAAATGTCTCTCTGGCCAATATGCAGCCCGTCTGCCTGAGAAGCCTCAGCTACGTCAAGGAGATCATTGACAATGAACGGGACCTTCTGGCAAAGATGGCGGATCTCTTTAGCCTCAGCGATCATCAGATCCTTATCACCGTCTTTCTTGCGGTACTGGATGGCCGCTACGCCTGCCGTCAAAGCGCTCTGGACATCCCTTAGAACCCCTTGCCGCGTCAAGACGTGATCCGTGATAAAATAAAAACCTCTGAGGATCATTTCCTTTCCTCTTGTTCTAGAGAGCGCTTCTTGAGATATACCATTAAAATTGAGATGGCAGCTGGCGTTACCCCTGAAATGCGATTAGCCTGACCCAAGGTAGCTGGCTTAAAACGTTGTAACTTCTGCCGCGTTTCAATGGACAAGCTAAAGATCTCTTCATAATTGATCTCAGCGGGAAGCTTGATCTTTTCCAAATATTTAAATTTCTCAATGTCTTTTTTCTGACGGGCAATAAAGCCTTCGTACTTAATATCATATTCGACCTGATCGATCAGCTCCCGCGAAGATCCTGCCCCATCCCCTATGAGATCAGCGATCGCGTCAAAAGTCATCTCAGGGCGCTTAAGGATCTCGTTTAGGGTCGTAACGCGGCGCAAGGGCGCGCTTTTATGTTCTTGAAGAATAAGGTCTATTTGCGGCCCTGGTGCCACCTTTTTTTCTTTTAACTGATTGATCATCTGATCGATCGCGGCATATTTTTTCTCAACCTTCCTATACTGCGCTTCAGATACAAGGCCAAATTGATACGCGTAACCGGCCATGCGCTTATCAGCGTTGTCTTCTCGAACAACCAAGCGATATTCTACGCGCGACGTGAACATGCGATAGGGTTCTTGTGTTCCCTTGGTAACAAGGTCATCGATCAGGACGCCAATATACGCCTCATCACGGCCCAAGACAAAAGGGCCTCGGCCTTTGACCCTCAGCGCGGCATTGATCCCAGCGATGATCCCTTGCGCGGCAGCCTCCTCATATCCGGTCGTTCCATTGATCTGCCCCGCAAAGAACAGCCCCGAAAGATGTTTGCTTTCCAGGCTAGCGTTCAGCTGTGTGGCGTCAATGACATCATGCTCAATCGAGTAACCGAAGCGAGCGATCTTCGCGCGCTCTAATCCTTTGATCGAATGAACCATCGCTTTCTGGACATCCTCCGGCAACCCCGTTGAAATGCCGTTCGGATAATAAAGATTCGTATCCAATCCTTCGGGTTCTAGAAAAACATGGTGCTGCTGCTTGCTTGCGAATTTAACAAGTTTATCTTCAATGGAGGGGCAATACCGCACACCCGTTGATTGGATCTTTCCTGAATACATAGGAGACAAATGAAGGTTAGCCCGAATAATATCGTGCGTCTTCTCATTGGTCGTCGTTATGTAGCAAGGCAATAATTTCTGCTCTAATGGGATCCTTGTGGTCGCGAACGAGAATGGCAACGGAGGGTCATCTGAATCTTGACGCGTTAAATGCTGAAAATCGATCGTCTCGCCGTCTATCCGCGGCGGCGTTCCGGTCTTAAAGCTCATCAAGCGAAAACCATTATCTTTCAAAGAGCGCGCGAGAAACGTCGCGCTCTCTTCGTTGATGCGCCCAGCAGGAAATGTTTTTGGCCCGATATGGACCTTGCCGTTTAGAAAAGTCCCTGGGGTCAATATGACCGACACAGTCAAGATAGACGTGCCATCTTCTGTCTTAATGCCGATAACTTTATCGTCCTGCACCAGCACGTCGCTGACCTTGCCCTCGCAGAACTCTAAGTTCTTCTGATGCTTAACGACATCCTGCATGTATAACCTGTATCTTTTGCGATCTGACTGACAGCGGGAGGATCTTACAGCGGCACCCTTGGAGGCGTTAAGTCGGCGGAATTGAATGCCTGTTGCGTCAGCAGCCTTCCCCATTTCTCCGCCAAGAGCGTCGATTTCCTTAACGAGCTGGCCCTTTCCGACCCCACCGATCGCCGGATTGCAGCTCATCTCGCCAATGGTATCAAACGACATATTGACCATGAGCGTCTTGCATCCCATGCGGCTTGCCGCTAAGGCAGCTTCAATACCTGCATGGCCAGCGCCAACGACTATGCATTCATACTGCTTCATAAAATGACTCTATTTATGTTTAAGGGAGAAATAGGTGTTGATCAAAGCGAAAACGGCCAACAAGAGGACAACGATATTGAGGTCCGGATATTGAAAGCTTGTGAACGTCACGACCAGGATCCCAATCAAGGTCAGGGTCCACAGCGCGTACATCATGATCATGATGAGCTTATTCATAATAAGTCCCCATAAAATATATTTTATCTCAATGATAAGTGCTAAACAGAATAACTTTTTAATCAGAGATTGTCAATCATTCAGTTCGGGAGAAAATAGGTCGTTTTAAGCGCCTGGGGATGCGCACGACTCTCGGACCACTAACTCAGGCGCCAAGACTTGTTTAACAGGCGAATGACGACGTCCAGAAACGATCGCGTTCAGCTGCTTCACAGCCTCTTCGGCCATTTTAAAAAGAGGTTGTCGAATGGTTGTCAAACTTACAGAGCCATATAGACCTATAGGGTTGTCATCAAAACCGATCACAGAAAGGTCTTTGGGAACCTTGAGCCCTTGCTCAAGAGCCACGTTGATGATCTCCGATGCCATATCATCGCTAGCGGCAAAGATAGCTGTCGGACGATCTTCTTTAAGAGATAAAAACTTTTCTAATCCTATTCTCGCGGACCGGCGAGAATAATCCCCCTCATAGACATAATCTTCCGTAAAGATAAGGCCTTTTTGCTTCAGGCCGCTTTTATATCCATCAAAGCGATGAACGCCGCCTTGCGTTTGCAGGCTTCCGGTCACTGTCGCGATCTTCGTGTGGCCTAACCCAAATAGATAGTCGACCGCCATCTCTGCACCCTTAAAATTATCAACAGCGATAAAGTTCACCTTAAGGTCATCTACGATGTTGTTGATGACCATGCATGGGATCCCTTCCGAAAGGATCGACTCTAACTGTTTACGGTTTTCAATGATATCCGCAAAAATAACACCACCGACGTTGCTGGTGTTTAGAGGGTTCATGCCATTAGTAATATGAAAGACAAGGTCCAAATGCAATGTTTCGCACGCGTGCCCGATCCCGCGAATGATCTCGATCGCGTAAAAAGAATGAAAAATGCCAGGATAGCCAGGCATGACCAGGCCGACCGCGGTATTAAGCCCTCGAGCAAGACGCTGGGCGCTTACATTCGGCTTAAAATTAAGATGGGCGATCGCTTCTTCGACCTTAGCGCGGTTTTTTTTGGAAACAGTAGGGAAATTATTGATGACACGAGAAACGGTCGTGATGGACACGCCGGCGCGCTGCGCAACATCTTCAATGCTAATTTTTTTAGCGCTCACGGGAATTATTTTACAAGGTCGCCTGTTTGAAACGGCGATGATTGTTTTTTGATGTCCGCTGCTGAAATATCCGCACGGACCTGAATGATCTCGACTTCGCCAAGATAAGCTGAGCCTCGATAAACGCTCAAGCGATCACCGATGCTGACCCCTGTTTTCTGTCCGAGGTCTACGATAACAAAATTATTCTCTTGGTTAACACTCACGATCTCGCCGGAAACGTTCACGTGCCTAGATCCAGCAGGTTTATCTGACACGAGACCAGAGCCGTTGACGATGATCGGCGGCAAGATGACCTCTTGAGGTTTGTTATCTGATAGAACTTTTCGATTGATATCTTCTTTTAGCTTGAGAACATCATCGAGACGTTCTTGAATAACAGTCTCTGATTGAGCCAATTTTTTCTCAATGGTGGATTTATCTTCTTGTAGCTTCGCGATACTTTTTTCAAGAACGATCTTCATAGAGCCTAATTCTTTGACCTGTGCGCGCAAAGCTAGATTTTCCTCTTTTATCTTATCTAACTGAGAGCCAACGAATCTCTTGTCATTCTTCTCACGCACAAGATCTAAGGAAACATTGTCCGCGATATCCTGGCCACGCTTGATCTGCTGCTGTAGATCTTCTCGCTCCTGCTTAAGAGCGCTGATCTCAAGCGTTAGGTCAGAATTCTTTTTCTTCAATTCTGTAACATCCAAAGCGCTCTGATTCAACTCGTCTTCTAGCTTGGCAATACGCAGGCTAAAATCCGCTTTCTCTTTAAGCACTTGAGCCCAATGACTTTCAAGTTGTTTGTTTTCATCGATCAAGCTTGACGCTGGCGCAACAGCAGCAACCACAGACTCCGCCTTCTTCTGAGCCTCAGAGAGTTTTCGCTCTGTTTCCTGCAACTTTGACATCACTTCGTCGCGCTCACGACTTACTTTACTATAGCGATCTTTTAATTCGTCTCTCTCGCTCATAGCGTCGCTAACACGTTTTTCAAAATCCTTTAATTTCTTTGCAAGGCTATCGACTTCTTCCTGTAATTTATTTTTTTGCTTCGCAACATCAGACGCTTGCTGCTTAATGCGATCGTTTTCCCCTAAAATTTCTTTTTGTTTCTGATCAAGAGTGGCAATGTCTTTTTTGTATCCCGCAACTTCTCCTTGGAGTTGCGCGGCAGTTTGTTCTATTGTGGCTTTCTGACTGAATGTCGAGAAGGCAACAAAGATACTTACAACCAACAGCAGCCCTAAGATAATGATCACTTGTTTCGCGGCTTTGGACATTTTTCCCCTCTTTGTTTAGAGCGTTAAATATTATATATAAGAAACAATTTTACTATATCAAACAATTTTTACGAACTCAAGGCAAAACAAAGAATTTTTTCACATGACTAAAAACAAAAAAGAGGTAGATCGCTCTACCTCTTCTTTAAAATACATCTTTTGCAAAAAATTATTCGTAACGCATATCGTCTAGAAAGAATACGATCGGCTCAGGATTGACCTCAACGTTGGTTGTAAAGCAAAAACCTCCACTTACGTAAGACAGGTCCTTGCCTCGCAGATCAATGCTGTATTGCTTCCATTCCGGCGTTAGGATAACAGGTCCAATAAAGGCTGTATCGGTATCAGGATAATCTCCTGAGATACCACCCATCTTAAATTCTTCAATACGCTCGCCACCTTTTTCGCCTTTTGCCCAGAACGTCAATTTCTTAGCGCCTGTCAGGTTAAAGCCACCTTTACGGCCACCCCAGTTATGTGCGGGGTTCTGCCAGTAAATACCAGCCCATCTAGCCCCTTTCTGAGAACAGATAACGTCATAAGAAATCTTGATACAGGTAGGATCGCTATGGCAACCCTCTTGCCAACGATTATCAAGACTGATACATTGCCCGTCAGGCATAAATCCTGATGGAACATAATGATTGTCTCGCGAGCCAACGTTTGTGTAAATAGGAAAAGGGTCGAAATGAACGCCTTGTTTCCCGCTATCTCGCGCTCCGTCCTGAGGTTTAATATTTTGATCGCAACCAAAAAGAGCAACCAGGAAAAAGATCAAAAAGAGATGGCCGACTTTATGCATAAAAGCCCTTTACATTAAAATATTTAATATTTAACAAGGAAAATAAGTCTTTCGAATATAAAGACTTACTGGTTTTCCTTCATTTCTTCTAATCTTTGCTCAGCTGCTTCTGAAGGCTTCCAGAACCAACCCTGGGGATCCCATGCTTGAGCAAAATAATATTCCTTGATCAATTGACCAAAAGCTTTTTCTGCTTCCTTTGCCTTTCCTGCTTTTTTATATGCATCCCCTTGAATAAAGAAACAGGTCCCAACATCGTTTAATGCCCAATAAGAAAAGATCTTTTCATTATTTTCCCATGGATATTCCGAAAGAGAAGCCTGCATCTTCTTAGCTTCTTCACCGTAAGTTGCGATACATTTATTGGTATACAGAAGGACGGATTCAAGATCGTTTTTGTTGTAAGCCTCCCATGCCTTAGTGGTCAAGGTGGAAGATTTCATGTCACCAAAATCAACATTAATACCCTTGATGATCGCGTCCAAGCGTTCCTTGGCAGCTTCCGCTGGCTTCCAGAACCACCCGCCATTATCCCAGCACTGACCGAATTTATAATCATTAATAACTTTCTGGTAGGCTTCTTTGGCTTCATCCATCATTTTTGCCTTACGATAGGCTTCACCTTGGATGAAAAGGCAGACAGAAACATCATTAAGCGCCCAGTTCTTAAACACTTCCTCGTTTGTGCCCTTCACATAATCTTTTAAAGAAGCTTGCATTTTCTTAGCTTGCTCACCATAAAGTTCAATACATTTCTTGGTGTAAGCCAAAACTGCTTCAACGTCACCGGCATTAAGGGCTTCCCATGCCTTGCTCGTCAATGTCACAGAGCGATAATCACCAAAATTATAAGCTGACGCCGTGACAGGGCTCACGATCCCAATTCCAAGGATCAACAAAGCCGCAATAAAAATTTTTCTCATACCGCTACTCCTCCTTTTGTGATTTTGATAAAAGATCATCTATGGGCCAAATGTAAAAGTGAGTATAGCATAAAACCTTCGGGTTTGCCAAAAATTGTTAATTCCAGGCCTTCTTATAATACTCATAAGCTTTACGAAGTTGCCGCAAGAACGGGCTATGGCTGCCATCTCCCTGTCCAATGATGCCAAACCACTCTTCATACATAAAACCATCCGGGAAAGGCCCTTTAGCGCCAGCGGTTTTATCATGATAATAGGGTTCATAATTCTTCCACCATTCGTCCATCCACTCAAAGACAACCCCACCTAAAGCGTTCCCGACACCTTCCTTCGATCCAGCCGCGTTAAAAAGCATATCCTCCCAAGCTCCCTGATGATAATCAGCCTGAGCTTGCTCCGCTTCTTCCGGACTAAGAAAATTTGCGTATGCTGGACATCCATACTCTGTAATAAAGGCGGGGCGCCCGGTAAGTTCAAAAACCTGCGCCCAATAAGAGCCAAATCCATAATCCCCACGATAAGCGTTCGCACCAAAAATATCAACAGAAGGACAGTTTTCAGCAAAAATATCCAAAAATAAGGTATCTCCATTGCAAACAGCCACAAGATGATTCTTATCAATAGATTTGATCATCTGGGCAACTTCTTCAACGAATTTAAAATAGCTTTCTGGTTTTTTATCCGCATTGCATCCTAAGCCATAATTATTTTCGTTGCCTAAAAGCCAAAAAAGAACATAAGGCTCATCCTTGAATTCCTCAACCATTTTACGAACGGACTCCATCATGTTCTTTTTGTGTTCAGGATTATCGTAATCCGTTCCCTCGAACCAACTCGCGCCAGAACCAAGAGCGTACTTTCCCAAGAAATCACCCATAATGACCATGATGCCATAGTCATTATACAACTTGCGTAAAAGCTCTTTGTCAGCATTATAAGGCTGCTTATAAATACGGATCGCATTAACACCCATTTCCTTAAGAAGCTGGAAATCCCCAACAACTGGCTCATCGCTATCCTGTTTATTATTGCGATTCTTGTCTACCCAGCTATCAAAAGGACCATCGGGTTTTCCATTATGGTTCGTATCCTCCACCATCCAATCAGCCAAAGTTCCATTGTCTGGACTTTGCCCGACCTTTGTTGCCACATAGGTAACAGCTTTGATCATGGCTGGTTTCTCATCGATCTGAAGCTGCCAATGTCCGCTTTCTTTGCATTGCAAAAGACGCACCCGACCAGCTCCTAAAACCTTCTTGGAATTAGATGGACTAAAAACACACTGTTTCTCAGGAAAAAATGAAGCAAATTTCTCTTGGACTTTGTCCCAAATGTTCTTTTTACGTAATTCCCCGGGCCAAGTTAAAACAATATCGTTGGCCACATCATTATCAAAACCGTTGATCACCTGGATCTTCGCGCCAACATACTTGAGATCTAATTCAGGACGGATATTGATCAAATGGCGTATTTTCGCGATCGCAGCTTGTCCTGGATACCAAGGCGTGTTCCAATAAGTACGTCCAACAGACTGTGGAAAGTGAATTTGAATAGCGCGATAACATTTGATAGCCTCATACCACATATGGGCTCGTTCGAACAAGAGGCCCATGTAAAAAAGCTTAACGCCCCAATTTTCTGATGAAGAAGCCCATTTATAAACGGCTTTCTGCAAGTCATCCGTATGCACAAAATCCCAATGGCTGCCCCCGAGCTTTCCATCCTTTACCATCTGGCGGTAAACCGGATCTTTCAAAAGACTGCTAGTGTTCGGATAGATGCATTGACCCACAGCCTTCATCAGGCCTTCAGGATCATCTATTACATATTCATACTCTTTAGTTCCAACACCGACAAAATGTCCGTATTTTTTATAGTCAATGATCTTTTCTGCTCCTGGAAAGCTGAGGGTCGGCAGTGTTTTTGGTCCGCGGTCGACCTTGACAACCTGTTTTTGTTCATATTTCCCGTCGAGCTTATCGATACTAGCTTGAGCTTTTTCAGCAGGAGCCCAATACCAGCCGCGCGGATCCCAGCTTTGCGCCCAAGAAAACTCCTCAATGATCCGCATAAAAAGTTTTCTGGAGTCTTCGGTCTTTCCTTGCTTCATCAAAGACTCTGCGTGAATGAACAAAGCTGTTGCGACATCGTTTAGCGCCTGATATTGGCTTTCGGTCCCCTTGTCAGCGAATCCCGTTAAGGACGCTTGTTGTTGCTTGGCTTGATCATTATAGTGCAACACACATTCATCAGTGAGTCGGTCAACTTCTTCAAAGTTATTCTGTGAAGATGCCTCCCAGGCTTTGCGGACATATTCTTGCGAGCTTAAAATTTGTGCCGAGGCCTGAGACAAAAAGAACATAGAAAAAAGAACAGTTGCAACGATCGATAGGTAGAGATTTTTTTTCATTATCCAGCCGTAGCTCCTTCCGAGAGACCTTTAATAATATGTTTTTGCATGAACAGATAGACCAGAACGACCGGAGCAGCCGTGATCGACAATCCTGCCATCAGCATAGGATAGTCAACGCTGTACGCTCCCTGATACACCATTAAGCCTCTTTGCAAAGGCATCAGGTGCTCATGATTCAGCAACAATGTTGCCAAAATATACTCGTTCCAAATATTTAAAGTATTAAAAATAACAACAACGGCGATCGCCGGACGCGCCAATGGCAAGGCCACATGGAACCAGATCCCCAGCTTTGAGCAACCGTCTATACGCGCCGCATCTTCTAAAGCTGAAGGCATCTTATCAAAGAACGTCTTAAGAATATAAATGCTCAGCGATAAACCGACATTGATCATGCACAGGATGTAGCCGATGCGCGTATTAGCTAAATGAAGTTTGTTCATGAGAACGACCAGCGGGACAAAGCTGCCGGGCAAAGGGATCATCATGGCAGCTAAAAACAAATAAAAAAAGAAATTCTTTCCCGGGAACTGTAATCGAGAGAACGCATAAGCGGCCAGAGAGGCAATAACAATGATGGCAAAAACAGCGCTGGCAGTATAGATGATGCTGTTTAAAAAATAGACCCCAAACTTACCCTGCGTCCAGGCCAAATAAAAATTGTTAAAATGAAGCGTTTGCGGGATTAGGGCCTTATCAATAAAAATAGTTTCATTGGTCATTAAGGATGACCGCAGCATCCATAGGAGGGGAAACAAACATGTCAGAGCAACAAAAATCAAGAACACGTGCGAGAACACTGACTGAACGACCCTGATCCATTTATAATTGCTAACAGCCATAATCCCTATTTTTATTCTTGTCTTACCTTCTTTGAGAATTTATGTAAAATAAAAGAACCAACGACCAGGATCCCACCAAAGACGATCCCTTGCGCGCAAGCGTAGCCGAAACGGCTTGTTCCGATCATAGAATCAAGAATGCGCGTAACGGGAACTTCTGTATGATAGACCAAACCCTGTCCCACCATTGAGAGAACCAGAACAAAAACCTGCATAGAACCCAGGATCGTCAGGATCATGACCATGATGAAGACCGGAACCATCATGGGAATGGTAATATTCTTCAAAATGCTCAGAGAACTGGCGCCATCAACGCGTGCGGCCTCATAGAGTTGGCGGTCGATGGTCTGTAGTCCAGCGAGCAAAATGATAAATCCCCAACCAAAACCTTTCCAGCTGTGAACAATGGCGATCGATGTTAACGCCGTTCGAGGATCAGACAGCCAATCTCGCATTAAATGATATAAATGTGCTTTTGTCAAGAAATAATTCAGCAGGCCAACGGGTTCCCCCCCCTGCATGCTCGCGCTCAGGATCCAACGCCAGATCAGACCAACAACAACCTCTGACAAAACCGGAGGAAGATAGAAAACAAAACGATAAAACCTGCGCATACGGATATCCCTATCACAGGAAAGTGCTAACGCGAAAGCTAGGGCATTCTGAAAGGTCAGGGCAATGAGCGTGATGTATGCCGCATGCCATACAGACATCCACCAAACCTTATCCTGCATGATCTCAAAGAAATTACCAAGCCCAATAAAATGACGGGTCGTAGAAATACCATTCCACTCATATAATGAAAGATAAAAGATTTCAAAGAAAGGATAGACGTAAAAAAGAGAGAAGATAAGAACGGCTGGTAAGATGAATAGATAATTACCAAAAAGATCTTTGATGTTCACAGCAGATGGATTCTTCACGCTAGCAACACGCATGGCAGATTACTGTCGCTCCCTTTTCATTTCACGTTCCTTAAGGCGTTGTACATCAGTCGCGACTTTCTCAGGGGTTGCCTCACCTATAATGATGGCTTGAATACCTTTGCAAAATGCTTCCGTGACAAGGGGCGACTCATTATAAGGCCAAAGCGATGGATGCGTGGTGATGTCCATTGCCTTAGCAAACTGAAGCAAGACATCCGGGATCTCAGACAAGGCTTCGCGATTGGATGGCAGATTTTTTGTTTCTTGGGAAAGGAAAACCTGTTGCTCCTTGCCGGTCAGCCATTTTAAGAAATCAATGATCCGTTGCCTGTTACCCGCCGTCTGGTTCACAACAAAAGAAGACCCTGCGCCGCCCCAAATTTGCATGGGCACATCGGGATCAACGCGCGGAGGCAGCATAACCTTATACTGCAACGCTGGATTCATTTTATCATAAACATTAACACACCAAGACCCGTTAAAAGCAAAAGCGGCACGTCCCAAAGCAAAATCTTGCTCTGCGTACTTGTTGCCCTTCGTTACGATACCGGGAACCAAAGCTTTATGGTCACGCATCGTCTTAAAAAGAGATAGCACCTTGATCCAATCTTCATCCGTATAAGAAACCTCTCCCCGATAAGTAGCCATCACTTTCTCTTCCCCCATTATGTTCAGAGCATAAATCGAGGAAAAGCAGTCGATCATCCAATTCTCGCCCCACCCAGAAACGAACCCATCAATGCCAAGACGATTAAGAACAGCAATATTTTCCAAGAACTGATCAAATGTTTCAGGAGGTTCTTTGATGCCGGCTTTCACAAATAATTCTTCATTGTAAAGCATCTGGATATTCGTGACATCCAAAGGAACGCCGTAAATGCCTGGCTTAACTTTGTAAGCGTTGTCAGGTTCAAAACGATTCACGTTCAAAGCTTTTTCAAAAAAGCTTTTTTCCCACAAGGCATCGTTTTTCTCGAACTCGTCGGTCAGATCCGCCACAAACCCGCTTTCAACGAACAGCGCAAGTCTTTTCTTCTCGCCAAGAATGCCAAAAATATCCGGCAAAGCCCTCGCCTGGGCCGCGGCAACGATCTTTCTAGAATAAATATCAGAAGGCGCATAAAGCTCAAATCGAACCTTCACGCCTGTTTTCTGCTCATACTGCTGAGCAAGTCTTGTGAAAGCATCTTGGCGGTCAGTCATCCAATGCCAAATGGTGATCGTATCTTTTTGTTCGATGAGTGGAGAGCAGCCAGCAAGAAGAAAAACAGCGAGAACAACAGGCAGTATTCTTTTCATGAAGCCGAGGACTCCAGATGGTTAACATTACCCGCAGGTATCCTTCCCCGCGCGCTGATTAGAAATCGCAGTATAACATAAAGCCTTTTTCTTGTCAAAAGCAACGGTTCGCACTTTCTCGACATAAAAAGACAACGCCTTTATCCAGATCATCCTTTATATAAAGACCGAAAAATCCAAAAGCTGTCTTGCTTTCTTTATTTTTTATATGTTATACTTATTTAGTTTCACATATTAATTAATCTTATTTAATAGAATTCTGAGGTCATCTTGAGCCAAAAGAACCGCTCTATAAAGTCGGTAACGATTTATTCGTTAGGGTTTTTTGTTTTCGTTCTTTTTTCCATGTTTCCCTTCATAGCAACAGCTAGCAATATCGATGCTGAAATGGGTCTTTTTTTATACGGCCAAGGACAATATGTTGAAGCCGCAAAGAAATTTGAAGCGGCCTTGAACAGAGAACCTGGCAATCCTGATGCCCTCAAATACCTTCCTCTCTGCCGACAATCCATAGAAAACGCGCGATCCTCAGTATCATATGCTGAAAACCGCGACAAAGCTATTAACGACGAACTCAACAAATTTCACGCGATCAAAGAGCTGGAGCAAGAATACGCTCAGCATACAAAAGGCCAGCAGGCGGTCACTAGCCATCCTCCTGCTCGGACAGTTCGTCAGACCCTTGCTTCCGCGCTCAATGCTGAGACTGTCTCTGAAGCAAAAATGCTTGAAGCCTTCGGCGATGAAGACATCGCTCCTCAGAAATCTGTTGATGATCGATCGTTTTCTTCTAAGCAAAAAGAGTATCAGGAAACCAAGCCTGAAGAGGTCATGGTCCACGGTAAAGTACGCGCAGGCTTTGGCTTTGAAACATCCGGGGGTGGCGAGTTTATCTGGAAACGCGCGAACTTTGACCTCAATGAAAAGAATTATCGCCTTCTCTCCGGGGATCAGCTGAACCAGCGCATCAACACCTACGACCCTGCCATTTACAGCCAAATGAAATTTGATGTTGATATCGAGCCTATTGGCAATCCTTTTTCGTTTCACACGAACATTGCCCTTGACCCCTGGAGCTATGTTGGAAAATCAAAAAAGATGACATTGCGTGATAGTGGCGCACTGGGAACATGGACAGATTATGCGGACGTACAGATCCTATACGCAGGCAACAGTGCCTACACCATGGGCCTGAATGCCGACACTCTGTACGTTGGCGACCTTATGTCCATCCCCGAGCTAAAAGTGGTCAATGGTCATGTTGCCAGCACATCCTTGAATACAAAATTCGGGAACAAGCTTCTCTTACCTGATACAAAACTTAACATGTGGTTTCAGCCTGTACGCGAGTTGTGGGTAGACTATGAGCCCAACGATACAATCAAGCTTCAAGTCTTCCCCTTCGGTCTTGAAGATAAGGCGTTGTCCTCAGACGATCCTTTGCGCCTTTCCAACAACAGAACCTGGTGGGAAGAGAGCCCTTGGCTGGCGAACTGGAAGCCAGGACATGTCAATGCCGGCGCTATCCCTGTTGATTTTACAAAAGGCGAATGGAATGACGACCTAGCTTTTGCAACACGCGACAGTGAAGGAAATCGCTTAACAGCGTTGCGCGGCTTTTCGGCAAATTTTAGCAAAGAAAATACAGAGATCCTTGCAACGGTCGCTTCACCAAAAACGCTCTGGCAAGACTATGATGTCTTTGATGCTTTAGCGACCAGTGTCCGCGCAAAACAAAGCTTCTCTGAGCAGTTCTATGTCGGCATCACAGATAACGCCCATCTTGGATTTATCAATCAAGATTTAGATGCTTATAATATCGTTACTAGTGTTGATTCAGGCCTCATGATAAGCCCTAGCTCAAAAGTTTCCGCTCAATACGCTTTCTCCTACCTACAGCAAGATCTAACCAATGATTTTTACGATTCTCAGCAACGAGGATCTGCCTATGATCTACAATTAATGAAAACGTCCTCTTATCTTGAAGGCGCTGATCAGGATTATTTCCTGATCAAGCCAGAAGACGGTCAATCTACTTTTTATAAAACACGCCTTCGTCTTTCACGTATGGACAAAGGATTTCAATCCAGCCTCTCAACATACCTAGAAACGCGTGATGATGAATTCTGGGGGCGCCATCTGACCTTCCGGGATCCCGTTAGCTTTCAAACGATCTCTTCGGATGATATTAACGCTTTCCGCATCGGTAACGGTATCGACTATGACCGCTATGTCGCAAATTGGCGGACAGATCTTTCATTCTGGGATGCAAAATTAAAAGGTCTGGCAGATATCCGCAATGTTCATCAAGCCAGCACGAATAAATATGTTGAAACAGTTGCTCGCACAGAATGGGGTTGGCAGCCAAATTCGCGATTTGAAACAAAAATGCTTTTGCTAGCCCATCATGTTCCGCGCACGACGGGAGGGTTTGATCCATACATGACACGTCTTGACGGTGGTCAAATGGCCAATGCCGCTATCCCTGACAATGAAGATGCCAATCTGTATACGACATCTTTAGGCTTAAAATACTGGCTCACAGATTGGGTTGCATGGAGCGGTATCTGGGAACGTACAAATGATTTTACTGTCGCTGCAGATAACTTCCCACGCGGCATATTAAATGACACAAGCACGATCACAAATAGTTCTTATGGAAGGATCTACCGCAGCGACTACAATTTCCTTTATAGTCAAGGTTTTTTCTCGCTACCACCGTACGAATACCACAATATCTTCCGCACAGGACTTGATTTCAGGCCCAACGACAAATGGAATATTTATCTGGACTACACCCGCAATCCCAATGAATTTGCAGGGCCTATTGATGACAACATGAACCATGTCGGATTGGCTGTTAGCTACATGCCAACAGCAAATCTTCAAATGTACACAAAATACACGTGGAGCCGATGGAACAGTCTAACTAAATTGCTTGATCTAGATTCTTTAGGCAACAACAGAGGGGAAATTGATTTTCAGAGCCATCACAATTTTTTCTTTGAAACACAATATCTGTTAAGGGACGAAAGCAAGATCACTGCTTCTTACGGTGTCGGGCCATCGATCTACACGGGCTACGCTACTGGCACTCCCTATATCGGCAGTTCAACGCCAACAGTGGATACGCAACACATTATCCGCTTGTTCTACACAAAATACTTCTAGGATCTTGATCTTAAGCTAGAAACGAAAAGAGGGTGTTATCCTAAAACAACCCTAACGCGATGCGTTTTGCCGTCATTAAGAGCCGGAAGCAAGTTAGTATCAAGCTCTTTTCCGTCTAAAAAGACAGCCTGGACGCCATGTTCTTTGCCTTTGGGGTTTTCGATCGTGATCTCGTAGACACTGCCCCGAAATGGACGGCGAATGAAGCATTTTTTCCAGTGATGAGGGATCGAGGGGTCGATACGTAAGCCATTAAAATCTCGACGGGCACCTAGGACCCATTCTGTCGCAGCCATAAAACTCCAGCCAGCAGTACCGGTGATCCATGTGAACGCTCCTTCACCATAACGATAGGGGTTCCCAGGACCGACAAGATATTCAGCGTAAGCGTAAGGTTCTGTTTTGTAAAGCTCCATGTCCTTTTGGGCGTTAGGCATGACCTTTTTCATCGCCTCATAAGCCTTATCACCATGCCCGATCATTGCGTACGCAACAGCCATAAACGTTGCCGCGTGACAAAAAACAGCCGCATTCTCTTTTGTGCCTTCTGAGAACATGCTAATACGCCCTAAGCGCTTAACCCATGAAGTAAAAGCTGGATAGAACAATGCCAGCCCATGAGGTCCGTTAAGATATTTATCAACACTCTTTAATACTGACTTAAGTCTTTTGTCCTTCGCAACGCCGGACAGAACAGCCCAAGCTTGCGTATTTAAAAAGATCTTCCCTTCCTTATCTTTGCGGCTGCCGTAAACCTGGCCGTTATCATCGAACCCTCTCGAATACCATTCCCCATCCCAGCCCTTGTCGTTAATACGTTTATCCATCACGTCAGCCATCTGACAATATTTACGCGCTTTTTCTGTTTCGCCAATAAATTCGCACAGGTCAACGAATAAACGCAAAGACCGTACCAAGGCTTGGGCCAGCCATACGCTATCCCCTTTATGCTTGATCCCAGCAGCATCGATCGCATCATTCCAATCCGCGTGACCGATCAGAGGAAATCCTCGCGCACCTGTATCAGAAAAACAAAAACTAAGATTCTTTTCTAAGTGCTCTAAAAGGGTTCCTGTGCCATCTTCTTTGGCCGGGCCTTTCCAATTCTTATCTTCGTGCCAGCCGCCAACCCACTTATCGCGAATATACGGAACCTGCTCCGATAAAATGTCCACATCCCCTGTTTCTTTGATATACGCACAAACAGTCGCCGTAAGCCAAACTTGATGATCTTTGTTCGGCAGAAATTTGTGCGGCCCAACTGTCTCTGACCACCCTGGCGCGGATGTCCCGTCGCGACGGATCAAAGAAGCGATCTTCAAGATCTTTTTTCTCGTTAAGGCTGAATTGATGGAAACAATGGATTCAGAATCCTGGCAGGAATCTCGGTAGCCTCGCCCGCCGGATCCTTCATGGAAGAAGCTCGGAGAACGGGACCAAATATTACAAATATACATCTGATATTTAAGCCAAACATTAACGATCGTATTGAATTCGTTATCGGGTGTTTGAACCTCAATGTTACCCACAATACGTTCACGCCAAATATTTTTAGTCTTGGTGAGCTCTTTTTTAGCATAGGCAACGCTTTTATAATTAACCAGACGCTTTTTAAGAGTGCTTAATTTCTCTGTCTGGCCCAAAACAACCGTAAACTCCATGCGCTGGCCAGGTTTTAGTGTAACAGTATGCTTAAAAGATCCTATGCCATCTTCGCCAGAGCAAAGATGAAAATCCTGGAATTTGCCTTCTAGGACGGCTTGTGGTCTTTCCTCGTTATTATAACGACCTAAAAAAGCTCTCTTCTGCGTACAGGCACCTTGCGGGTTCAGCGAAGAAGCAAAAAAGATCAAGCTTGAGAACGGCTGAATGTTCATGCCCGCCCATTGAGCTGTTTTCTTGGCAAAGATCGCTTTTTGCTTTTTATCAAACCAAATACGATTATAAAGATTCATGATATTGCGATAGCGCAACTCTTCCTGATAATCGCCCAGCAAGAATTCAACATAGGGAAAAACTTCGAGCTTTTTCGTCTTGGATGTCGTATTCTCCAGCGTGACGATCCAAAGCTCACAATCATCGTCCTCGGGAACAAAATAGGTCACTTCGGATAAAACACCAAAATTCTTTGAGCGAATGGTCGTATATCCTAATCCGTGATGACAGGCGTAGGATGTAGGTTTTTGGCGGATAGGCTGATAGGTCGCCGACCAAGCCTTGCCATTCTCGTCGCGCAAAAAGATATATTTACCGGGTCGATCAAAATTATAATTTTCCGGAGCCCAGCGTGTTACGCGATTGGTACGGCAATCGCGATAAAAACTATAACCACCGGCACATTGAGAGATGATGGAACAGTAATGATCGTTGGTTAAATAATTGATCCACGGGAAAGGCGTCTGAGGATTAGTGATAATGTACTCTGTGCTATCTGAAGAAAAATGACCGTATTGCATATGTAATAGTGGGTTGAGGGGTTAAATTGTATATTTAATATAAATTGAGAAGTGAGTTTAACACGATGCTTGGGGGCTGGTCAAGATTTTATTTCTGATTCTGGATATCTGTCAAGAGCGCTGACAAAATTCAATGATGCGGTTGGCTTTTAACAGGTCAACTTGGTTAAATTTGATCCCCGCATGCCAATTATCAGAGTTATCCTTGCCTGTCCACACGACATAACCATCCATGAGGACGGGATTGGATCCGTCAATGGGCGTCAATGAAAGTGACAGACGATCAAACAATGAAAGGCGTTGGTGCGTAAGAACCTTGATGCCTTCAGGAGAGAAATCTTTGACAACGATATCACGCTCTTCAGAGGCTTGGAGAGTCTTTAAGCGGGCAGGAAAACGAACCTCTACGCGTTCAAAAAGGCGCTGGTTGCTACTGAGTCGATTTTTCAAGGGGCATTCTCTTTCCCCGTGGCTTTTAAATATTAAGCAGAAACGCTAAAATGCTCTGCAATGCGCGATTGCGCATTTGACGAAATATCTGAAAAATTCATTCCGATCCGGAAATTGGACGAATGAAGGATCTTTTCGATCCATTGAACCCGTCCCTGAACCAGCATCGGGTTTTCCTCTCGAGTTAAAGCGATCTCGACCATAAGCTTGCTATTAACAGGAATGAATCGTGTTGAAACGAAGCCAACCCCTGTGCGGCTAATATCTGTAGTGTAGCTGCTGCTCAGGGTTTCCCTGCGCTCATCCATGAGCGGAACACGACAATCGTAGCGTGGATTTTCCCGCTTATTCATAGACTAACCATCCTTTTGTGGTTTTAAATTCTTTCGTGGCTTCGTGGCTAAGCTAAATATAACACATCTCTTAGGTAGAATCAAGGTGTTGACCGGAAAAAATACCATAATTCATATTGAAGCATTTTTTTGCTTATGATATAGTAATTCCACTTTTCCAGAAAGATGATGAGCCCGATGACCAAAGAAGAGATATCCCCTAAAGATCAGAAAAAAAAGCCTTTACCAAAGGGTTTGGAACAGGTCAGCCTTGAAGAGTATCGTGCACAACATCAGAAATCCATAGAAATCCGTAACAAAAAGATAAAAACCTCGAAAACAACAAGCAAGATCGTTCAAGCGGTCCTCATCCTCCTTGCCATTCCCTTTGTCGCGCTGATCCTTTATTTTGCATTTTCAATGATCACAGCACCCCAAGCAGCACCCTAAAACTATTCATCTGGCTTATTCATAATAATAAAAAGCTGATCCGCGAGATCATCCCTTCCCAGGCGTCGCAAGACTTGGATCTCTTTCTGGGCCTTTGCTTTCTGTCGAGAAGCGATATAAACACCCGCAAGCTGCCAATGATGATCTGCAACATTTGGCTCAAGTTCTATGATCTTTAAATATAACTCTTCTGCCTTGGCGAAATTTCCAGCATTGGTAGCAGATATCGCTTTTGCAGAAAGGTAGCCAACTTGCATCTGGCTGCAAGCGCTAACGCTTATCAAGAAAACAGCAACCATAATGAAATAATGAGCACGCATACACCCTCCTTTTTTTATATTATAGACTAATTGATAATCCTTTCCAAGAAATCTCATAACACATCTTCGCAGAGATTAAGCGTTTGCTTCTTGATTGGATACAATGTTTCAGTTATAGTGAAAGTGAGCGGAGCTAATATATGGATATAATGAACCAAGCGGATATTGTCGTTATTCTCGCAGTCCTTTACTTTACTTGCTTAGGCTGGGTGCAGGGTATCATGCGCTTTGCTTTGGCATTTGCGGCACTGTTGATCAGCAGCCAGATCGCCCTGACATCTTTTCGAGGCAACTACGACATCCTAGAAAGCTTAAAGATATTCTTTTTGCTATCTACCGGCCTGTCGATCCTTTTATGGATCGGCCTTTCTGTTTGGAACCGCATAATCACCAAGACCAAACGTTGCAACTTACTGAGCCGCGGACTAGGTGCCATGATCGGCTTTGGCTGGTCATTGTCGCTGATGCTGTCGATCATGTTCTTGTTCGTTATGGTCCGCGTCGATAAGCCTTTCTTTAAAAAAGCAAAAAGGATCACGGAGCAGTCATGGACATACACGCTAGCTGAATCCAAGATTTTCTCTCGCTATCCGATCTATCAAGCGTTAAAGAAAATACATGAGCAGCCTGATCTATTATTGCAATCGACTGCATCGAGCATAGAAGGCGCTCAAGGTGACAGGACCATGCCTGATGAAAGTATACAAGCGATCTATTATGACGAAAAATTACAGGCCATTCTGCAAGATGAAAGGATCACAAAGCTGATCGAAGAAAAAGATGTCGCGCGCCTTATCGCTAATCCTAAGATCCAAGCTCTTCTGAAAGACAAAGCCTTTGTCCAAAAACTTTTGGATCTTTACAACCACACGCTCAAAGAAAACTTCTGACGCTATTTTCCAATACAAAACGATTCAAAGATCCTCTCTAAAATATCTTGGCTGATATCCTTGCCTGTGATCTGGTCAAGGTAATGAATGGCCGTTCTTATTTCTTCAGCGATAAACTCAGGGGGGATCTGTTCACAGAAAGCTTCTTGAGCGCGAAGAAGAGCCTGAAGGCACTGACTAAGCGCTTCTAGCTGACGAGCATTATGAATGAAAAGGCGGTGGGGATCCAAAGGGTGTCCATGCAAAAGATTGCTGACGACCTGTTCTTTTAGCTGCTCAATATTGCTCTTTTGCAGAGCGGAAATGCTGACCGATCGACACTCAGGCAACTTTCTTTGCACTTCCTCAATGTCCAAGACCACAGGACGATCACTTTTATTAAAGACCAGGATCACATTCTTTTTCTCAATGGCCCTTATGATCTCTTCATCTCTCTTATCCACCTTTTCTGAAATATCAAGGACAAAAAGAACAAGATCAGCGCTTTCGATATTCAAACGACTACGATGCACGGCCTCCTGCTCAACTGCATCCCGCGGCTGAAGGATACCCGCCGTGTCTACGAGCTGAACAGGGACATCATTGATCTGGGCTAGCTCTTCGATCGTATCCCTAGTCGTCCCAGCCAGAGGGCTTACGATCGCTCGCGGCTGACGCAGCAAAACGTTTAGAATAGAAGACTTTCCAACATTCGGTTTGCCGCAGATCACGACCTTAGCCCCTTCTTTCAAGATCCGTCCTTCCTGCCCTGATTCAAAAAGCGTTCGCACGCGCACACAAGCTTCACGATTCTTTTCTTGCAAGCTCTCATACTCTGTCGTATCAATATCATCTTCAGGGAAATTAACGATCGCCTCCAGTTGAGTATAAATATCCGCCAAGTTCTCTCTTAAAGCTTCAAGCTCCAGGGTAAGTTCACCTTTGAGCTGACGAACGCTCGATCGTAACGAGATATCTGTTTTTGCCTGAATGATGTCCAAAATAGCTTCTGCCTGGGCTAAGTCGATACGGCCACTTAAAAAAGCTCTTTTCGTGAATTCCCCTCTTTCTGCTAACCGGGCACCCTGCTGTAAAACAAGATTCAATACCGCGCGAACGGCTACAAGACCTCCGTGACAATGGATCTCTATCATATCTTCGCGGGTATACGTCTTAGGAGCGCGCATCGGGATCAAAAGAACTTCATCAACAAAATTAAATGTGTCTTGGGATTGAGCAGCAATGCGCCCATAATGAACGGTGTGCGTTGAAAAACAAGAAGGCTTCTTCAAGGACGGACCAATAAAGATCTTATCCGCGATCTCAAAAGATTTAGCGCCGCTCACACGGACAATGCCTATGCCGCCTTCACCGGACGGTGTCGCGATCGCGGCGATCGTATCATTTACGTGTAGTATGTGCATATTTTCGTATTTCACTGGCGATAAAAACAGAGCCTGTCGCTAAGATTATATCCTGTTTTCTGGCTTTCTTCAAAAAACGATGCAAAGCAATAGAACAATTTGATGCTGTAGAGAAAATTGCGGGATTCTTCTGCCAGGACCTAAACATCCGGATCTTGCCGTTAAAATCAAATGAGCGCGGATGACGGGAGCGCGTTAAACAAATAGCCTTGGCGTGCGGGACCAACATGGACAGCATGCTGGAAATATTTTTGTCATGCGACGCTCCAAAAATGATCCATGCCTTGCGCCCCGGAAATAGAGTTTTGATGGATGATAAAAATTTTCTCATAGAATCCTCATTATGCGCGCTATCAACAATAACATATGGGCGGTGGTTCACGATCTCGCAGCGCCCAGGCCAAACAGCGTTCGCGAGCCCTCTTTCAATAGCCTTACGGGCTTGTATGCCTTTTTGTTTTAAAAAATGCCAAGCCACGCTTACCGCCAAGCTAGCATTCTGAGCCTGATGAGAACCCAAAAGAGGAACCTGAAGCTTTAGCCACTCTTTATCTTGCATGCGCAAAGAAAAACATGTCCTGTCCAAGCCTTGTCGCAAAACACGGCAACGGATCTGACAGCCAACCTGAAAAACAGGGGTCTGATACTTTTCTGCCACCTGATAGATGACCTTATTCACCTGCGGGGTTTGCTGCGAAAGAAAAATAGCCTGTGTACTTTTCTTAATAATAGCGCTCTTTTCGCGAGCAATGCTTTGCCTGGTTTTTCCCAGTTGCGCCATGTGATCAAGGCTGATAGGTGTTATGACACATAGATCAGAAGCGCTAACATTCGTAGCGTCAAGGCGCCCTCCCAATCCCGCCTCAAGGACAGCAACATCGACCTGTTGTTGCGCAAAGAAATAAAATGCCGTCGCTGTCACGACCTCGAAAAACGTTATCTGTCCAAGTGCTTCTCTCTGAAGCATATGATCGATCTGAGGCTTAAGGATCTTAAGAATCCTTTCGAAAGCCGAGCAAGAGATCTTTCCTTCGAACGCTGTTTCTTTCCGCCTGCGCGCAGCTTGTGGCGCTAAAACGCGAATGCGCTCCTTGACGTCATACAAATGTGGCGAGGTATAAAGGCCTACCTTAAGACCCGCCTCTCTCAAGACTGAAGCCAAGAAGATCGCTGTCGAACCTTTTCCTTTTGTGCCAACAATGTGAATAACAGGATAGGCCTTATGAGGATCACCTAAACGATCTAAAAGCTTTTGAATGTGATCTAACTGAAATGCTTTTAAATCGGAAGGGATATTGCCATGTTCATAATTGATAAAGGAGCGAAGATAAGTTGTAGCAAAGTCAGCCATGAAGATCAGTGCTTGAAATGACGAACGCCCGTTGCGATCAGCACAAGCTTTTTGCGATCAGCTTCACGGATCACCTCTTCATCAGCGATAGATCCGCCGCTGTGAATGATCGCTTTGATTCCAGCCTTGGCAGCGAGCTGAATATTGTCGACCTTCGGAAAGAATGCGTCTGATGCCAAAACAGCACCGCGTACATTTTTGCCGGCTTTCTTGATCGCGATCTCCACGCTTCCCACCCTGCTCGTCTGACCAGCTCCGATACCAACG